>JAABUS010002950.1_pt1 | contig 29501 bp, 34 predicted proteins | sample 5560161 | NCBI WGS metagenome assembly JAABUS01 (sample SAMN10711885, study PRJNA513376) | rock metagenome | isolation source: Antarctica rocks | place: Antarctica: Victoria Land, Trio Nunatak nord | collected 2016-01-04
GTTGACGAGCTGCTCAACATCGACCTGGGCTACGCCCCTCCCTTCTCCCCGCTGTGGGACCCGGTCCTGATCGCTGCCCGCAAGGCCTGGCAGCAGATCGAAACCGACAGGCACATCGCCTAGCCGCAGCTCAGGCAAACCACGTGGTGGTTCCAAGGCGTGGAGGTCATTGTTCACTGCTCCTGGAGGCGGTTCGTCAGGGAAGGGCGCCGGTGCGGCGGCCTAGCAGCGGGTACAGCGGCGCCCAGCCGACGGCGAGGCCGTAGTGAAATACGGAGGGTCAGTGGCGGCGACTGCGGACGATGAGAGCAGTGCTTGCGACGACGACGACGACCAGGGCTGGGATGAGCACGACGGGTCTGCCGAGCGCTGCACCCAGGGCGCTGCCGCCGGCTCCCAGGCCAAGAGCGACGAACAGGACGGGTCCAGCGCAGCACAAGACACCGGCGACGGCGACGGCGACCACAGACCGGATGCCTTTGGTGTTTTCACGGTTGTCAGGCACAGCAGGACGTCGGCATCTCGTTGCGGAACAGGCCGGCAGTCAGCCGCAGACCCTCGGCCATGGTGAGGTACGGCGCCCAGGTGTCGGCGACCTGGTCGACGGTAAAGCCGGCTTTGATGGCGTAGGTGGCGGCCAGCATCATCTCCCCGGCGCCCTCCGCGAGGGCGTGCACACCGAGCACCCGGCCCCTGTCGGCGTCGGCGACGAGCTTGATGGCGCCTCGGGTGCCGCGGTTTGCGAGGGCACGAGGCACATCAGCAAGGTCCAGCAGCCGACAGTCGCAGCGGTAGCCCTGCTCGAGTGCCTCGGCCTCGGTGAGCCCGGCCGAGGCCAGCTGCGGACGGGTGAACACGACGGCGGGCAGGCCGGTGTAGTCGATGCGGTCTGCACCGCCGAGGGCATTGACGGCGGCCACCCTGCCAGCAGCGGCGGCGACATACACGTATTGGGGGGCGCCGGTCACGTCGCCGGCGGCGAACACGAGGGGGTTGGATGTGCGCTGCTCGGCGTCGACGACCACAAAGCCCTGGTCGTCGGTCTTGACTCCAGCGGCGGTGAGGTTGAGGCCGGGGCTGCGGGGACTGCGGCCGGTGGCGACGAGCAGGCGCTGACCCGAGAGCCGCAGACCCGACTCGGTCACCACAACAACGTCGCTCCCCTCCCTCTCGACGGTGGCGGCTCGGTCACCGACCACGCTGATCCCGTCGGCCTGGAAGACCTCGTGCAGCCGAGAGGCGAGCTCGGGCTCGGCCCGGGGAGCCAGCCGGCCCGCCACGGTGACCGTTGCGCCGAGATGGGCGAACAGCTGAGCCTGCTCCATCCCCACATAGCCGCCGCCGATGACGATCAGCGAGTCGGGTAGGTGGTTGAGCTCCATGGCCGTCGTCGATGTCAGGTAGTCGACGTCGCTCAGGCCGGGCAGGTCAGGGACAGCGGGTTCGGCGCCGGTGGCGATCAGGTACGCCCGCGCCGGCAGCGCCGTGCCGTCAACGAGGAGGGTGTCAGGGTCGGCGAACACGGCGCTGCCTGCGCGTACCTCGAAGTCGTAGGCAGCAGCGACGTCCACGTACTTTGATTCTCGCAACCTGGTGACGAGCTCGTCCTTCTGCTCCACCAGAGCGCCGAAGTCAACGCCGTCAGCAGACGTGGGAACACCGGAGAACGGGTTGGCGGCGGCGGTGTGGCGGGCGCCCGCGGCGGCCAGCAGCGTCTTAGAAGGAACGCAGCCGACATTGACACATGTCCCCCCCAGCGTTGCCCGTTCGACCAGCACGACACTGGCGCCACGCTGACGGGCGTGGATAGCTGCCGACATCGCCGCCCCGCCCGACCCGACAACCGCGAGGTCGAACAAAGGATCAGTGCGTTGTGACGTCATGAGTGGCCTCCGCAGTCGTTGAAGAGTGACCAACTGGTTCGGTCTCGGCCGGCTAGCTCGGACAAGCTGAGTGGCTCTGTGACGTGAGACAGACCGAGATCAAGGAGCGGCGCGCAGTACGAAGCGTTGGCCACGTCAGACCCAGTCCGGTCCGATGCGGGTGCACGTGGCCAGGTGCTCGGCGTGTGGAGCAGCGACGTCGGATGCCAGGTCTAGCAGCAACAACACTTGAGGATCGGCGAGCCGGTAGATCACGCTGCGCCCGTTCTTCTCGGTCGTCACCAAGCCGCACCAGCGCAGACAGGCAAGGTGGTTGCTCACCCGGCTCTGAGACGGGCTGCCCACGGCCTCCACGAGTTCACCGACCGAGGCGTCCCCTCTGGCGAGGCGACGCAGAAGGGCCAGCCGGGTGGGGTCACCCAGCACCTTGAACAACCGTCCGGCCACAACGGAAAGACCTACTTCAGTCGCAGCAACCGTCATGAGGCGACCATACGCAACAGGTAACCCTGATGCAGTTGGGGGGTACCTGGTCGGAGAAGAAGTACGGCAACGCGGCGGCGCACTTGGGTCGCCTGACTGCTGTCATCGCCCGAGAGCGTCAGCCGTGCGAGACCGCAGCCTCGCGCTGCATGACGGGCAGGCCAAGCCCCGGGACCAAGATGCAGCCGCACATCTCGTAGACGCAGAGCGTCGAGGGAACCACCGTGCCAAGCACCGGCGAGGTCACTTAGAGCGTGACGCTCAAGCCGGGCAGTTACACGTTTACTTGTGACCCCCACCCGGAGATGGTCGGCAATGTGGAGGTCACCTGAGGACGTCCAGTGCCTTGAACCGGGGGCCTGAGCGACACCAGCTCGGAGCATCTGGTCCCCCGAGGGATAGCGTTTCGCCTTCGGGCTCGCGGGTGGTGGCTGGTGGACATTGGGGTGCCGCGCGCCGATGGTCGGTTTGATGGTTCGCGATGGCCGGTTCGCTCCGGTATGGCCGACCTGTGGGAGCCCACGGCCGGGTGTCTGGGAATCGCAGAGCTACTCGGCGTGGAACGCGCATCAACGGGTGCGTCAGCAGGAACTGCGACCCAAACCGTGCAAGCGTCGCCAGGGGAGCGGCTGCACGCCAAGGGCCGTGGAGAACCGGGCCGCGTCCACCGGCTGACCGGAGCCGCCGCCGACCCTCACAGCTCCAGGCGCAACAGCTGCTCCCCGCCAGTCGTCGACACGACCAGCCGGTCCAGCACGTCGGGCGACACCGCGGTGGCTCCGGTGACGTCGACCACCCCGGCCGGTGTGGGCCCCCAGGTCGCCACGGCACTCAACTGCCCGTCGGCGTCGACGGCCCAGGCGGTGAACGACCCCGCGTCGGTCGGCAGGTCAGCGAGCTGCAGGCGGACCGACGTGCCCCAGGGGCGCTCCTCCAGCGCGGCAGTCCCGGAGGAGGTGCTTCCCGCGACCGCTGCCAGCGGGCGTGACTCCGGGCGCGGCTCGCTCCCGGGGGGGACCACCAGGGCGACGGCGAGTGCGGCGGCGGTGGCGGTGAGTCCGAGGGTGGCGGTGCGCCAGCGGCTGGTCCGCACGGCGGTGCGATGGCGTTCCTCCTCCACGCTGGACAGCAGCCGCGGCAGCAGGGTCGGCGGCGCGACGAGGGAGGCATCGGTGACCTCGTTCACCGAGAGTCGCGACAGCAGCGCCGGCAGGCCGGCCAGACGGGCCAGCCCCTCGCGGCACGCGGGACAACCGACGAGGTGAGCATCGACCTCGCCGCGTTCGGCTGGCTCAAGCGCGCCCATCACATAGGAACCGAGAGAGCGGCGCAGTTCTTCGTGGGCGGTCATGCTCCGTCGCTTTCTTCCAGCGCGAGCCGCAGGGCTCGCAATGCGTAGTAGGTGCGAGACTTCACGGTTCCGGGGGGTACGCCCAGGGCGGCGGCGGTCTCATTCACGCTGCGCCCCAACCAGTGGGCGTGCACCAGGACCTCGCGATGCTGAGGTGTGAGCCGGTGCAGCGCCGCGGCGACCTGCCACGACTCCACGGCGCGGTCGATGTCGTCGGCCGCGGGCAGCTCCGCGAGCCTGTCGTCGTCGACGGTGGCGGGCCGGCTCCGCTGGGCGCGGTGGAGGTCGGTCAGCAGGTTGCGGGCGACGGCCATCAGCCACGGCCGCATCGGCCGAGTCTCGACATCGAGCCGGGACAAGGAGCGCCAGGCACGCAGGAACACCTCCTGGACGACGTCCTCCGCGCGCTGCGGGTCGCCGGTGTAGCGCACGCAGAACGCGTAGAGGGCGCTGGCGTGCTCGTCGTGGAGCAGCCGGATCAGCTCGGCGTCTGCGCCAGTGGTCTGCGGTCGAGCGTCCACGGGCCGCAGCACCGTCCGACGAGTCACCGCGTCCGGTCCGGGTGGAGGTTCGGAAAGGGGCTCACGGGGAGGGACACGGACGGGACCAGCGACAGGTTCACAAGAGGTCGCTCTGGTCTCCGGTGAACCGTCCGGCGTCGCGGTCCGTGTTCCCTGCCATGCGCGCCATTCTGCTGCTTGCCACCGCCGCAGGCTCGTTCCTGCTCGCCGCCTGCGGGGCGCCGTCCGACGGGGCCTCGCCGGCCAACCCGTCCTCCGGTACGCCGGCCGATTCCTCGTCCGGGCCGGTGCTTCTGGTCGGCGAGCCGTACACCGCCTCGGACTACCGGTTCACTCCGCTGACCGTCTCACCGGGCCAGAAGGTGGAGGTCTTTGACGAGGACGACGAGCCACACACCCTCACCGCTATAGACGGGGCATTCGACACCGGCAGCTTCGACGGCACGAACCCAGGCTCGTTCACCGCCCCAAACGAGCCCGGAACCTACGAGTTCACCTGTGAAATCCACCCGTCCATGACCGGCACCCTGACCGTCCAGCAGTGACCTACCGAACCCAGGAGATCCCCATGAACAGCATCATTCTTCGCCGCAGCGCCTCCGTCATCGCCGGCCTCAGCCTGGCCCTCGCGCTGGCCGCCTGCGGCAACGACGACGAGTCCGCCACCCCGGCCTCGGAGTCGTCGTCCGAGCCCGCCGCCGCTGCGACCGGCACCGTCGAGGCGGCCGACCAGGACGGAGACGGCAGCACCCTGACCGTCAGCTCGGTCGACCTCGAGGGGGTCGATCAAGGCTGGATCGCGGTGCACACCGACCTGGACGGCAAGCCCGGACCGACGGTCGGTGCCGTGGCAGTGGAGCAGGGCACGAGCAGCGACGTGGTCGTCAAGCTCGACGAAACCGTGCCCACAGGCGACTACTGGCCGATGCTGCACGTCGACGACGGCGAGGTCGGAACCTATGAGTTCCCCGACGTCGAGGGTGTCGACCTACCGGTGCTCGACGGTGAGATGCCGGTGATGCAGAAGCTCACCCTGACGGTCAGCTGACGAGCGCAGCTCACCGCGGCGCGGCCCGCGATCCACACCAGGTCGCGCACCGCGCCGGGGGGCTCGGCGGAGCCCACCCACGCGGCTCGGACAAGCGACGAAGCCCACGTTGGCGGCGCCCTGATCGACCGCCTCCAGCACGGCCGCGCTGTTCGCTGCCCGCAGGGTCACAACCGAGGGCCGGCCGCCCTCGTGGTGCCGCCTGCGCAGATGCACCAGCCAGCGCGGCAGCAAGCTCTCGACCGGCTCATGCTCGCCTGGACCGCCAGGTCACGGCTCCGACCCTCGCGCAGCCAGGAGCGCCAGCAGCGGCACGTCCGTGTCCACGACGCCCACTATCGATCCGATGGCAGCCCTTGCCAACCCAGTCTGGCTCGGCCGCTGACCTGGACCGCCTGTGGCCGTCATCCGACGCGCTCGCCTACCAAGTGGACTGAGTCAGGCGGCAGCGAGGCGGTCACTCGGGTCATGTGCCGTCGCCGGGCGTCGGGGGTCATGCCCATGAAGTGGATGGCGAACGGGTTCGCCACGGTGGGACGTCCGACGTACGACTCGACGGTGCCGTTGTAGCAGTCTTCGGCGGTGCGGCCCTCGACGTAGGGCTGGTTCCAGGCGGCGGGCAGCCAGCTGGTCCCGGCCAGGAACCGACTCCCACGCCCGGGACCGGCCCAGTGGTACTGTTCGTCGCCGCGGTTCCAGCCCAGCGCCGCCAGGACGGCGCCCTGGTCGGCCCACGGGCCCGGCTGGGTGCCTGCGGTCTCCACCGCGTCCAGGAACTCGAACGCGGACGGGCAGGATCGCATCAGCCAGACCCCGGTGTTCGGGTTCACGCGGTGCTCGGCGGGGACGTGCTCAAGCGCCAACGCCTGGAAGTGCTGCGGGTGGAGATGGGCGGAAATGTCGTCGTCGGTCCGGGCGACGAGCACGTCGGCGTCGAGCCACAGCGCGAGCGGGAACTCCTGCAGCGCCGCGCGCATCAGGTTGATCTTGGCCCACTTCGCTCGCTGGGCGGGCGCGTCGGCGCGAATGCCGTCCGCCTCGAGGTCGAGGGCGCGTATCTCGTACCCCCAGCGGTCTGCGAGCCGTCGGAAGCCAGGCATGGCCAGGTCGTGCATCAGTCCACGCATGTGCGGGCCCGCAGCGGTGACGATCACAACACTGCTCTGACCACCGCGCTTGCGGACCAGTGATGATCCTGTATGGGTGTCCACCATGCTGAGGCTAGGGATGACCAGGGGCCAGCACGAGGTGTTCCAGATGAACAACTGGATGCGTCTGCTCCCCGCGCACTAGGGCTAGTAGCCGCCCATGACAGTCAAGCGATGTCCGCGCCGAGGCCAGGATCTGAGTCCCTCGAAGCAATCTTAAGCCGGAGCTCATGTGCCCCGGTGTGCCCCCGTGCGGCGAGAAGTGGGCGGGATACTCGGGCGCAAGGCACTGACCAGGCAGTATTCAGTGGGCCCCGTGGGACTCGAACCCACAACCCGCGGATTAAAAGACCCCGGCCCTGGGGAGCCCGTCGGCTGATCGCACACGCGCGATGACCTGCGGAGAAGCACCGTTATGCCTGGTCAACGGCAGTTTCTGCAAGCCTCAGGACGACCGACCTCGACGCACGCCGACGCACGCCGCTAGAACCCGACCGGAGCCCTTTAGGAGCCCTTCTTGCGGCGCGATGGGGCCGGATGCGGCGACGCTCGACGACACCCCGACGCACGGCGTATCATCGACGTGAACCCCGAATACGCGAGTGCTGGAGAGTTCTCGCTCAGGGGTGGAAGGCCAGGCGACAGCGGCAGCCGACGGGCGTAAGTCCCCTACGTGAAACGCCACCTTCCGGGATGGCCCGTCAGGGGTTGGCCTCTGACTACTACTCACTCGGCCACTCGGTCCGACATTCAACGTCGGGTCGGTGGCCCTTCTTGCATTGCAGGCGACCTCCCCGGCGACGACGCCCGGAAGGTGCACACAATGCTCAATCGCGATTTGCTTACGGTCGCGCAGACTGCCGACCGCCTCAATGTCAGCGAGCCGACCGTCCGACGTTTCACCCGTGACGGAGTACTTCCCGTCGTCAAGCTCGGCGGCAAAGCGAAGTCACGAATCCGTATCCGCAGTTCTGACGTAGACGCACTTATCGAGAACGGATACCGCGCGGCTACGACCGGGCCACTAGCACGCAAATAAGCACGTTTAGAACATTGCAACTCCCGTGCATCGGCACATCCGCACAGTTTCGCGGTGTCACCGACGCGGCTCTCCGCGAGGCTAGTAACAGGGGTCGCTGACTAGGCAACCCACCGAACAGCAAGGAGGCAAGATGGCCGCTCCCTGGAAGGTGTTCCCGGTGCATTGGGAAATCGCATTCACCGCAGGTCAAGCCGAGCGCATTAGGAACCGCGCGGTTCTTGAGGGCACTAACAAAAGCCAGGTTGTCAGGGACGCCGTGGACGCATACCTCGACGGCTCTGCCACCCCCAGCCGTCGAAAGAAGGTGCGCGCATGAATTGGCAAAGCATCGACCCGCACCGAATGGCGCACGTGCGCGAGCAATTGGAGCGCTCACGCGCTATCGGCGAGGACCGAATGCTCGATCAGCAGATGGCACAACAAATGAAAGGACGACGCATGACAGAACGTACTCCGCAGGGTGATATCAACCGACGGAAGTTTGACCTCCACGGCGTGATTGGCGACCTCGACAAGCTATACGACGCCGCAGCCGGGGCGCTCGACGCCGCGAACACCGCAGCCGAGCGCGAGGCGCAGGTGGACGCTGCCAACGCAGCCCGTACCGCTAACCGCTTCCCGGCAGCCGGCACCGGCGCTATGGGGAGAGGGCCGGGTGGTTGAAATGGCTAAGAGTCCAGTCGAGCGGATGACCGCTGAACTTCCGGTGACCCTCAAGCAGACGGCAAGCCTCATTGAGGACCCGCCCGGACACTTCTCTGACAAGCAGAAGCGGCGAGCGGCTGAGTTCCACAGGAAGTACACCGGCCAAATCCGCTCAGCACAATCACAGCGCTACAACGCGGTGATGGACGATTTGACTCAGCGCCGCGATGCCATCAAGGCCCAAGTCGCGGAAACACGCAAGAAGGCCGAGGCGGTTAGCAATGCCGTCCAACATGGGCGACTGCCAGGTGGGGAAGCGCGCGAGAAGGTTGCGGAGATTATCCGCGAGCACACGCAGTTGCTCGACCAACTTGAGGCAATAGAACAGGCGGTTGAGGAAGCTTGGCAAATGGTGTCGACCGATCCGGCCGATTTCCAGGAGCAGGCCTTGCGCCGCTTCCCTACGGCAATGGATAGCCTGCCACGGCTGTCCGAAGATTACCTGAATGGCGACAACCTGGCCGATCCATTCCGTTCCGAGTGACCGCGATCAATGTGCTGCGAGCCCGGCGGGTGAAACCGGGCTCGTAGCGAAAGGAACAACATGAACAACGAAACCTTAGCGCTGTTCCGTAATCTGCCGCTGCCGAGACCGGGAGAGGATCCAAACTCTTGGCTGATCGACACAACCGGACCGTCGTTGACGCGCAAGACGTACTACGGAACAACCAACGTCCCGTACTCGTACAGCGCAACCGGATTGTGGGTCCGCTTGGCAATGCGCCGCGATAGACGCCGTACCGAGAAGGTGCTCCGCATTCTCGCTGACTGGGCTTATCGCATGCAAGGGGAAATGCACGACGTTGCTGGCGTCGGTCGCCAATGGCAGCCGTCCGACGTGGCAAACGCTGTATTCGTCAACGCAGTTCTGGCCGACAAGCGCTCGCCGTTCGTGATCGTCACGGTCTGGCCGACCGGCTATGCACAACTGTGGTCTGGCCGGTTCCCGTCCCTTGTTTGGTCGACCGACAACATCGACGCAGGCATTGAGCGGTGGTTGGAACGATGACCGGACGCATTGAGGCGATCTACGACTACCCCAACGCCAAGGGCGAGCCGCGCATCAGGAAGGTCCGGCGCGAGGGGAAGCAGTTCAGGATGCAGTCTGCGCTCTGGTCGGAGGCAACGAACAGGTACATGTGGGTGCCGGGCATTCGAGACTGCCGGTACGAGTGGTCGTACCGGGCGCTGTACCGACTGCCTGAGGTTGTGGCAGCGCTCAAGGCTAAGGAGCCGGTGTACCTCTGTGAAGGCGAGAAAGACGCGGATGCCCTCTGCTCCCTGGGGGTGGTCGCGACATCGCACTGGCAGGGGTCCGACGAGTTCCTCTTCGGCCAAGCTCGTTGGTTTGCCAAGTATGGCTCGCGCTCGCCGGTCTACGTCGTGTGCGACAACGACCTGGCCGGCGCGTGGTCTGGCTGGCTGCGCTACAGGACGCTCGTCGAGGCTGAGGTCACCCCGTCGCGGCTGCGGGTTATCGCCCCACCGGTCAGGTATCGCGGTCGGCGGGTGAAGGACGCCCACGACGCTCTCGAGGCTGGGCTGTCGTTGGGTGACTTCCGGACGGTGAGCCTCGCCCGCCTCGAAGCGGCGGCACAGACGTACGCGGCCAGCCGTCACCAGCGGTATGCGTTCCCTGCCCTGACCGCTGGGAAAGCGTCATGACCACAAAGCGCGCGCGTCCGGCGGCAGGCAACCGGAAGCCCAAGGAGCAGAAGCGTCGCGCCAAGGACGGTTCCCAGTTGCTTGATGAGGTAGAGCAGGCAATCCGTCGTTACGTCGTATTGCCGAGCGAGCACGCGTACGTGGCCCTCACACTCTGGATTGCCGCCACCCACGGTGTCGACCAGTGGGAGCATGCGCCACGGCTCGCGTTGGTATCGCCGGAGAAGCGGTGCGGCAAGAGCCGGTGCCTCGACGTTGCGGAGTACCTGTCACATGAGCCGTTGGCGTCGGTCAACGCCAGCGTCGCGGCGGTTGTGCGGTCTATCAAGAAGAAGTCACCGCCCACGATCTTTGTTGATGAGGCCGATGCCATCTTTGGCAGCAAGCGTGCGGCCGAGACTCATGACGAGTTGCGCGGCATTCTCAATGCTGGGCATCAACGTGGCCGCTTTGTCACCCGCTGGGACGTGACGACCCGCTCGCTGGAGAAGCTTGAGACGTTCGCAATGGTCGCGTTGGCGTCAATCCGCGATCTGCCCGACACGATCATGGACCGCGCGGTCGTCATCCGCATGCGCCGCAAGGCCAACGACGAGTCCGTGGTGCCGTTCCGGCACAAGCGCGACGGCACCAAGTACCTTGCCCCGCTGCGTGAGCGGCTCGCGGTCTGGATGGGCGGGCAGAAGTTTCCGGATGAGGTTGCGGCGATGCCGGTTGAGGACCGAGCCGCTGACACGTGGGAGCCGCTGATCGCCGTCGCTGACGCTGCTGGGGGTGGGTGGCCCGAGCGGGCGCGGGTCGCCGCAAAGGACATGACCGAAGCCGAGGCCGAGATTGGCCAGGAGTCGTTCGGCGTCGAGTTGCTCCGCGATATCCGGTCAATCTGGCCGAAGGACGAGGAAGGCCGGTACGCCGAGGCCACCCATACCCACGATCTCCTGACGGCGCTGCACAGCCTGGAGGAAGCGCCGTGGGGCGACTACCACGGCAACCCGCTGACCCCGCACGACCTTGGCCGGCTGCTGAAGCCGTACGGCGTGTTCTCCGTCCAGGTCAAGTTGCGGAACGCGAATCTGCGCGGCTACCGGCTCGACGGCAAGTTCAACAAGGCGACGAAACGCAAGGAGGGCGGGCTGTACGACGCGTGGCAACGCTACCTTCCGCCTGCTGCGGGTAGCGCCGAGGTAGCGGACTCATGAGCCGGGAAACGCTACCCCGAATCTGGGCGCTGACCTGCGGAAATGGTGCCGAGGTAGCGGAGGTAGCGGAGTTTCGCGGGTACGTGGGCGCAGGGTCGATTCCACCCAAGCGCCCTACCTTTCCTCGACCAAGATTATTTGTTTGTAGAGGAGTAGTAGAGGCGCGCTGTTGGAAGGTTGGCGGCTGCCATCCCGACAGCCACGTACGTGAGGTCCGTTTAGTCCGCTACCTGCGCTACCTTTCCGCGTTTCCCCACACGAGAGGCCGGATTAGTGGTAGCGGAGACCACTGCCGGTATCCGCTACCCCGGCGCTACCGACTCCGCTACCCGACGCTCCGGATGGAGAACAACACGACCGATCAGAAAGGAGTTGGCGATGACAAAGGCGAGTAAGAAGAAGGCTGGGAAACCAAGGAACGTCCGACTGAAGGAACAGAGTTCCGACAGCACAACCGGGAACGCGACGGACGCTCCGCCGAAGCCGGAAACCCAAGAAACCACCCAGGAAACGACGCCGCGACGACGTACCGGGCCACAGTGCAAAGCGCACCGTACCAATGGTCAGCCGTGCAAGAATGCGCCGATCAAGGGCGGCACGGTCTGCGCTCGCCACGGCGGTGGCGCTCCCCAAGTCCGCGAGAAGGCAAATCAGCGGCTCTTGGAAATGGTGATGCCCGCGCTCGCGCGCATCCGCAAGATCATCCTCAATCCGAAGACGTCCGACGCTGACGCCCTCAAGGCTGCCCGCGAGGTTCTGAACAGGACGGGATTCACCGAGCGGTTCGCGCTCGAGATCAGCCCGGACGACAAGTGGGCTGAGTTGCTGGCCGGCGGCCTGGAGGACGACCGGTCGCTCAGCGACGTTCCACGCGCCGAGCTTGAGGCCGGACAAGGGCAGGCCGACCTCTACAACATGCAGCAGCGCGGACTCGTCGCGCGCGACGAGAACTGGCGTGACATCCGCCGAGAGGACGCAGAGGAATACGAGCGTGGCCGCATCTATCCCGATGAGAACACCATCCAGGGGAAGGTGGTTGGTGACTCGACTTGGTCGCCGCTCGATGACCATGACGCGAGCCAGGCGAGCGGTCCAAGCCAGCACGATCCCCGCCCCCAGGGACCACCAAGTGAGACGGGGTACGCGGCCTACGAACGGCGGCTTGCTGAAGCAGCCGAGGACGAGGCCGAGCGCCGTAGGCGCGGGCCGAAGCCGATCCTGACCCGACCGCGAGAACCGCGACGGTGACCGGCTCCACCCATGCGCCACGCCCGCTGGGCCGTACGCGCACCGCTAGCCGACCGGCCGGGGGCGGGTGCGGCCGCGACTCTTCGGCACGCTCGACGCCCCACACGGCTCCCCACGTCGCCTGCGGCTTGATTACACAGAGTGACGACTCCCGTAGCGTCAGGCGTAAGGCGTGTCCGGTCGGTTTGGCCCTGACATGGGCCTCCGGAGGCGCCAGGAGTGGAGGCGCCAAGATGAAACTCAGCGAGTTGGTCGAGGACCTGACGGCCGCGTTGGAGGACAACGGCGACCGGGAGGTTCTGATTGCCCAGCAGCCCTCGTGGCCGTTGGCGGCGACAGTCGTGCAGGTCTATGACCCGGCGTACGACGCCGAGCCGACGATGTCGGACGAGGATGCCGAGGCGTTGTGGATTGCCACGGCTGAGGTCAGCCGTTATGACCGCTCGCCGTACGCGCCGCGCGTCGCGTGGTCGGAGCAGTTCTGATGAGCGGCCGGAGGGCAAAGCGGCCAGTCACCCGCGCGCTCGCCTATCTGCGGGTGAGCACCGAGGAGCAGGCGACCAATGGCAACGGTCTGGACGCGCAGCGCAGGACGGTCACCGCTGAGGCCGAACGGCGCGGGTGGCAGGTCGAGGTCGTGGCCGATGAAGGCTTATCCGGCAAGTACGTCAATGCCGGATTGCGGTCCTGCCTCGACCAACTGTCGGCGGGTCGCGCTGATGCGCTGATCGTCAGCAAGCTCGACCGTCTGGCCAGGTCGGTGCTGCACTCAGCCGACATCCTCAACCTCGCCCGCGAGCAGGGCTGGGACTTGGTGATCTGTGACCTAGCGCTCGACCTGTCGACGCCGCAGGGCAAGGCGATGGCGAACATGCTGGCAACGTTCGCTGAGTTTGAGCGCGACATGATCTCCGTCCGTACCCGCGAGGGATTGGCAGCGGCCAAGGCGCGCGGCAAGCAGATTGGCCGGCCACGGCTCGCATCGTCCGCCGTTGTTGACCGCATCGTCCGCTCCCGCGACCAAGGCGCATCGTTCGGCGCTATCGCCCGCGACCTGACCGCCGCGACCGTCCTCAGCCCGCAAGGCCGACCAACCTGGCAGGCCAGCACCGTCCGGCGCATCTACAACGCCGCCACCAAGGAGGCGGTCGCATGAGGCAAACCAGCCCAGACCAAACGGCCGGTGGCCGGTACGTCGAGCCGGACCCGACCGTGAGCAAGCGGGTGCCGGTCCGGCTCAGCGGTCATCCGCGTGATGACAGGTACGTCTCGCTGACCACGCACCGGATACATGCCACCACGGTCTATGTGGTGGCCGAGATTGACTCGACCGGACGCATGACCGATCCGCGCCGCTTCTCCGCCCATACCAACCTCGACGGCGCTCGCAAAGCGGCCAACCGGCTGCTCTCCTCCTGGGGTGGGGTGGCGCAGCGCGAGGAACCCGCCCCCACAGTCGAGGGGAAGCCAAGGCCGCGCGTCCAACCAAGGCAACTGGCGAACGGGCGTTGGCGGGCCAGCATCCGGCGCAACGGCAGACAGTACGTCCGCGTGTTCGACACCGCACGCGAAGCCGAGCACTTCATCAGCCAAGTAACCGAGGAGGCACGACCCTGATGGCCCACATCGTCAAGGACAAAGTGCATAAGCCGCCACGGTGGTATCAAGTTGAGTGGTCCTGGTACGACAACGGCAAGCGCAAGTTTGCCAAGAAGCGTTTCAAGACAGAGCGCGAGGCTAAGGCCCTCGTGCGAGAAGTTGAGCAGTCCACCGCTGATGGAAGCATGCTGGACTACACGGCCGGAAGGCAGACCCTCGCCGTCTGGGCTGAGCGCTGGTACCGCGCGCGACTGCACACGAGGAAGCCTTCAACCCTCCGCAGCAACCGGACCATCCTCGACCGGTCAGTGCTTCCTGCGCTCGGTGCCCGCAAAGTCCGGTCAATCTCCACAGCCGATGTAGAGGTCTTCGCGCTCGATCTACTCGACCGTGGTTTGGCGCCGCCGACCATTCGTCACCACTACGGGGTACTACGCCAGGTGCTCAAGTACGCCGCCAGGCATAAGGCGATCACCGCTAACCCGGCGATTGACGCCGAGCTTCCTTCCGACAAGAGCATTGGCAGGGCGAAGCCGGAGCCGCACTTCCTGACCCCTCATGAGGTTGGCCGGCTGGCTGCCGCGCTGGATGACGAACCGCCGTACGGGCTCATGATCCGTTTCATGGCCTACTCCGGCCTCAGGGCGGGTGAGGTTGCGGGGCTCAACGTTGGTGATGTGGACATCCTGCGCGGCGAGGTCGTTGTGCGCCGCACCCGCCGCAAGGTCAAGGTCACCGAGCAGAATCCTGAGGGTTGGGAAGTTCATACGCCAAAGTCCGGCAAGACGCGCCGCGTCCCGCTGCCCGTGTGGTTACGCAACGACCTGACGGGCTACCTCGCCCAGCATCCGCGTCGCCTCGACCGCGACGCGCCGCTCTGGCCGGGGCGGAAGAACGGTGGGCAGGAGCGCTTCAAGGGCGGCACAGGTTCGATCACGTACGACCAACCGTGGGAACGCGATGCCTTCTACAAGCGTCGGTTCAAGCCCGCTCTGGCGGCTGCCGGTCTTCCATCAGCGGTAAGGCTGCATGATCTCCGGCATACGTACGCCAGCATCTGCGCCAGCAAGAGCATTCCGGCCTACCGGGTGGCGGAGTACCTCGGCCATTCCAGCGAGGCGATCACCCGCATGATCTACACGCACTTGTTCGCCGAGGACGCCGCCGCTGACATGGAGTTGCTCGACCGTCCGGGTGATGCTCCAAGCGCCAGAATCGTCGTACCGCTCAACCGCGACGCGGGCTGACCTAAAGCACTCATAGGTGCGAAGAGCACCCTACCTTTCCGGTTGTCAATCAGCCCGGCGCGATCTGGAATACGCCGACCACGGTGACGCCGTCGTGAGCATAGACAGGGATAGTGGTTGGTAGCCCGTTGTCAGCCCTTGCCTCCCAGGCAATCGCCTCCTCAGGGCTAGACACAGTTGCGCCCGTTGCTCGATCCAACTCCCGCTTTTTGACGTATCCGGTTGTTCCGGTTTGCGTCTCGACCAAGATCAAATCTGGTTCGTCTTGCGGCGAGTTTGCCGACTCGACAGACCCATAGGTCAGACCTGAGGCGTTTTGGGGATAGTCTGGTGCCACGCGGGGCGCCACAGGGCCGTCCGGGTCGGCTGAGACGCCAGCAGGCGCTGGGTCATCCCCCGTCAAGCCATACGCGAACCCGCTTGCCAGGCCAGCGGTTCCAGCTACCAAAACAGCCGCGATGGCAGTTCTACGAGTAAACCGTCGCTTGCGCATAGTAGAACTTTTACCCTTCTCGAATTCTGCTTAGGTGCCTTGAAAATGTACCAGCTGCCGTACGAGTTTCCGTTTCGAAGGCTCGGCTGACCGCCCGCGAGGTCGCTACCAGCGTCGGCCTGCCGTTCGATGGGCTAGTCGCGGCGCTCGGAGTGGGGGTCTTGGCGGTCCTCGACAAACTCATCGGCCCTTGGTGAGTGCGCGTCTTGACACCCTCTACGGGCGGCGGCTGGCCCACGTGCCTTCATGCGCCCTACCCCCATCCTGCTGCGCTCGACCGGCGCTAGGCATGCCGCGAGCCACGTGAGGTGGGCCGCTCGCTGTGTCGCTGGGGTGGGGGTGGGCGAAGGGCTGGCGTTGGGTTTAGCGGCTACCGCTGCTTCCACCCTCGGAGCCCGAAAGGAACGTCCGCATGACTACAACGGCGACGGTAGGTCTGCACGCACATGCTTGGAAACATGCGCTGGCGCGGTGGGGCTGCTCCAGTGAATTCGCTCGACCCCATTGCTCGTGTGCCTGGCATAAGCCATGCCGTTAGGCACCTATTGTCTGATCATGGACGGAGGGCCCACTCACAGGACGCCGAGCGGATACCTGGCTTGGCTCGCCACAGAACATCTCGGGCTGCTTGTGAGCGCCATGCTCGTAGCTGTCACTCTGCTTCACGTCCTTGTCGTGGCCGGGTGGGACCTACCAACCGCCCTAGCCGTCCTTGACGTCGCGGACAGGACCCAGGTGCTCCTGGCGAGCGCCGCGAGTGTCGCGGTCGCGATCGGGGCGACGGCGGTGTTGCAGTTCAGGCGAGTCTGGCCGACCTACCGCAGATTCATCGATGGCTCAACCGCGCAGCAAGGTGTCGCGACTATTGGCTTCATCCTCGGACTTTCTGCCATTCCGGCCATTCCGGTGGGGGCCGGCCTCCTCATCGTGCTCATCTACGCCTTTGGTCAGATGGCCGTCAGACGCGCTAGCAGACGAGGCGGAGTCTCCGAGGATGGGCGCGTGCTCGTCAGCCGTGAGCGCTGGTCGTTGGTCACCTTGTTCGCATGGATCGCAACTGGCTGGATCCTCATAGTAATTTTGACCCAACCCTGGGTCCCGTTCGAGGAGGTGAGCCTCCGTGATGACACGTCTGTCACCGGTTACGTGATCGGCCAGGACGGAGCAATGACCCTTGTGCTCGACGACCGACAAGCTAAGTGGATCAAGACTGACGACGTGGATGCCAGACGGATCTGTGGCCGAGACCAGTCCTGGTGGCAGTATTCCTTGTCGGACATCGGGCTCGACTACAAGCCCTGCGATTGAGGGCCGGCAGGCAGGAGCCGCGTAGGAGCCGCATGCTTGTCAGGTTCGCCGAGGCCATCCTGCGCTTGACCTGCGCTTTTACTAGTGGGCCCCGTGGGACTCGAACCCACAACCCGCGGATTAAAAGTCCGCTGCTCTGCCAATTGAGCTAGGGGCCCCGGCGCATCCACGGCGACAGGTCACCACCGCCCGAGCATGACATCGTTTCGCACAGTCGATCAGCGTAGTGCTCACCGGACCGACGCTGCAGGCGGCTGAGCCACGACTAGCACGGGCGCGGACTCGCATCCCCGGGGACGCAAACCGTTAGGACCTCCCGCACGACGCCTGCGCCTACGCGCGGCGCAGGCGCAGGCCAACCCCTAGCATGTGCTCTGATCATCCGCCTCGACGGGAGTCCGCCGTGCCTTTGCGTTTCCGACCGGTCGACACGACGTTCTACGACCTCTTCAGCGAGTCGGCCAACAACCTTGTCTCCGGGGCTGCCCTGCTCGCTCAGATGCTTCCCAAGGGCTCCGACCGCCGCGAGCTCGCCGGGCTGATGCGAGAAGCAGAGCACCGAGCCGACGAGACCACGCACGCGATAGTTCGGCGGGTCAACACGACGTTCGTCACCCCGTTCGACCGGGAAGACATCTATCGCCTCGCCGCTGGCCTCGACGACGTCATGGACTTCATGGAGGAAGCCGTCGACCTCGTAAACCTTTATGAGGTGACCGAGCTGCCGCCCGAGTGCGCCAACCAGGTGCAGGTGTTGCAGCGCTCCGCCGAGCTGACTGCCGAAGCCATGCCACGATTGCGCACCATGCGCGATCTCGAGGAGTACTGGATCGAGATTAACCGGCTGGAAAACGCCGGAGACAAGGCCTACCGCCGCATCCTCGCCGCGCTGTTCAGCGGCTCGTACGACGCTTTGACGGTGCTCAAGCTCAAGGACGTAGTCGACTCCCTCGAGAGCGCCATCGACGCCTTCGAGTCGGTCGCCAACACAGTTGAGCAGATCGCCGTCAAGGAGTCCTGAGCGTGGAGCTCGCTTTGGTGGTGGCGGTCATCGTGATCGCCTTGGGGTTCGACTACACCAACGGCTTCCATGACGCGGCCAACGCCATCGCCACCTCAGTGTCCACCCGGGCACTGACCCCCCGTATCGCGCTGCTCCTGGCGGCGGTGATGAACTTCGCGGGAGCCTTTCTGGGGCAAGAAGTGGCTACCACCGTCAGCGACGTGATCACCCCACCCGACGGCAGCCACGGTCTCGTCGTGGTCGCGTCGGGGCTGGTCGGCGCCATCACCTGGAACCTCACCACCTGGTACTACGGTCTGCCGTCGTCGTCTTCGCACGCCCTGATCGGGGGGCTGGTCGGCGCTGCCCTCGCCTCAGGGAGTGTGGTGGCCTGGTCGGCGATCGAGCAGAAGGTGCTGATCCCGATGGTGGTCTCGCCGCTCGTGGGATTCTGTGTCGCGTTCTTGTTGATGCTCGCGATCATGTGGCTCTTTCGACGTCGTCATCCCGGCAAGATCAACCGCGGCTTCAGGCTCGCCCAGACGCTGTCGGCGGCCGCGATGGCCCTCGGCCACGGGCTGCAAGACGCCCAGAAGACGATGGGGGTCATCTTCTTGGCTCTGCTGACCGCCGGCTATGCCAACGCCGACGACGGCCTGCCGTGGTGGGTCATCGCCAGCGCCGCCACGGCGATCTCCCTCGGCACATACTCGGGCGGATGGCGCATCATGCGCACGCTCGGCCGGCGCATCATCCACCTCGACCCGCCTCGAGGCTTCGCTGCCGAGACCACGGCCGCGTCGATCCTCTACGTCACGGCGTACGTCTTCCAAGCGCCTGTGTCCACGACTCACATCATCACCTCGGCGGTGATGGGCGCGGGCGCGACCAAGCGGGTGTCCGCGGTGCGTTGGGGCGTCGCCAGGTCGATCGTGACGGCGTGGGTCTTGACCTTCCCCGCCGCCGGTCTGGTCGCCGCAGCCGTGTACGGCGTGTCGCACTTCGCCCTCCCCTAACTACCGCCGCCGCGAGGGCTCGTGCTGTTCGAGGTCGACGACGCGACCGTCACGGTGGTGCAGCACCACTGCCTCCGCCGGCATCAGGCCGACCACGTCGGTCGCAGCCGCCTCGAAGATCGGCGGCAGCAACGGGCGATGGGTGCAGATCGCCGTGGGTTCGCTACGACGCAGCAAGTCCGCTACCGCCTGGTCGAGGGTCTCGGGTTCGGACGTCTCCTCGGCGAAGGCCAGGTCGAGCACCAGGTCGGCGCCACTGGCCTCGACGTACGGGAGCACCGTGTCGACACAGCGCGCCGCGTCGCTGGAGACGACCCGCGAGACGCCGTACGCCGACAACAGCTCCACCAGCTGGACTGCCTGCAGCTGACCCTGGCTCTTCAGCGGCCGGGCTGACTCGTCGCCGCTCCACCGCTTGCGCTTGAGCGCCTCAGCGTGGCGCACCACCAGCAGTGGCGCGCTGTCATATCCGGACGACTCGAACGCTCGCAGGATGCTCACGTCACGTGAGTACGAGAGCCTGTCCCGAGCGCTCGACAGGACCATCCAGCACAGGTCGTCGACCTCGTCGTTGAGCTCGTAGCCCGTGACGTCGGAGCCGTCCGCTGGTCGAGCCGACCAGTAGGCGACCATCTTCGGCTGACCACCGGCCACCTCATAGTGCTGGTCAGGCAGCCGCGGGCCGAGGCGCACCCGTAGGCCAGTCTCCTCCTGCACCTCACGCGTCGCTGCCGCGATCTGTGTCTCGCCGGCGTCGAGCTTGCCCTTGGGGAAGGACCAGTCCGACCAACGGGGCCGGTGGACGAGCAGCACCTCGGGCTCGCCTGAGCCCGGACGCCAGACGACGCATCCGGCTGCTCGCACCGCGGGTGGAGACGTCACGACTCGCAAGTCTCACATGCGCCTGGTCCGCGTCCGTGCACGCGCTCAGCGACGTAACGTCGGAGTCGGCTCACGCCGACGGCGATGCGCCGCGATCAGTGTCGTCTGAAGATCGACGAGCGGCTCATCGTCAGACTCCCGGCGCCGCCACTCACCGTCAGAACCCAGCACCCAGGCGGCGGTGTGATCGTCGAAGCCGAGGTCGAGCAGCTCGCCGAGCTCCGCGACGTGGCGCCGACTGGGGATCTGGACGAGGACCTCCACGCGTCGGTCGAGGTTGCGGTGCATGAGGTCCGCCGAGCCGATCCAGGCCTGCGGCTCGCCGCCGTTCTCGAACCAGAAGATGCGGCTGTGCTCGAGGAAGCGCCCGAGGATGCTCTGCACCACGATGTTGTCCGACAGGCCAGGCACGCCGGGCCGCAGCGCGCAGATCCCCCGTATCCACAGGTCGACGGGTACGCCGGCCTGGGAGGCGCGGTAGAGAGCGTCTATCGTCGCCTCGTCGACCAGAGCGTTGGACTTGATCCGGATCCGAGCGGGTCGGCCGGCCTTGGCGTGGTCGATCTCGCGGGCGATGCGCCCGAGCAGCCCGGTCCGCGCGGACTCCGGCGCCACGAACAGATGTGAGTAGTCGCGTTGGCGAGCGAACCCGGACAAGTTGTTGAAGAGGTTGCTGATGTCGCTGGTTACGCCCTCGTCGGCGGTCAGCAGGCCCAGGTCCTCGTAGAGGCGGGCGGTCTTGGGGTTGTAGTTGCCGGTGCCGATGTGGGCGTAGCGCCGGATCCCGACACCCTCGTCGCGTACGACGAGCGCGAGCTTGCAGTGGGTCTTCAGCCCCACCAGGCCGTAGACGACGTGGCAGCCCGACTGCTCGAGCTTGCGCGCCCAGCGGATGTTCGCCTGCTCGTCGAAGCGCGCCTTGATCTCGACCAGCACCAGCACCTGCTTGCCGGACTCGGCGGCGTCGATGAGCGCGTCGATGATCGGGGAGTCGCCGGACGTCCGGTACAGCGTCTGTTTGATCGCCAGCACGTGTGGGTCTGCTGCGGCCTGCTCGATGAAGCGCTGCACGCTGGTGGAGAAGGAGTCGTACGGATGGTGCACCAGCACGTCGCGGCGGGAGAGGGCCGCGAACATGTCGACGGGGCTCGCCGACTCGACCTCCGCGAGGTGGTTATGGGTGTGCGGCACGTACGCGGAGTACTTCAGCTCCGGGCGATCGAGGTCAGCGATCCCCGTGAGCCCGGTGAGGTCGAGCGGCCCCGGCAGGTGGAACACCTCTTCGGGTGACACGTCAAGCTCTGAGACGAGCAGCTCCAGCACATGGCTGTCCATGGACTCCTCGACCTCCAAACGCACAGGGGAGCCGAAGCGCCGGCGCTGCAGCTCCCGCTCAAGAGCCTTCAGTAGGTTCTCCGCGTCGTCCTCCTCGACCTCGAGGTCCTCGTTGCGGGTAACGCGGAAGGTGTGATGCTCGAGCACCTCCATGCCGGCGAACAACTGGTCGAGATGGGCGGCTATCACGTCCTCCAGCGGCACGAACCGCTGGTTTCCCAGCGTGACGAACCGCGGGAAGATCGGCGGCACCTTGACCCGGGCGAAGTGCTCCTCGCCGGTGTCGGGGTTGCGGATGATCACCGCCAGGTTGAGCGACAACCCGGAGATGTAGGGGAACGGGTGCGCCGGGTCTACCGCGAGCGGTGTCAGCACTGGGAACACCCGGTCGGTGAAAAGCTCCTGCATGCGCTTGAGCTCGTCGGTGTCGAGCTGGTGCCACCGCAACAGCTCGATGCCCTGCTCCGCCAGCGCGGTGAGCACGTCGTCGCAGAAAGCGTGACCGTGACGTCTCATCATGTCGCGGGACTCCTGCCAGATCCGCTCCATCACCTCCCGCGGCATCATCCCGCTCACGGTCTGCACCGCGACCCCCGCCGCGAGCCGCCGCTTCAGTCCAGCGACCCGCACCATGAAGAACTCGTCGAGGTTGCTGGCGCAGATGGCGAGGAAGCGGGTGCGCTCCAGCAGCGGCAGCTCAGGGTCCTCAGCCAGCTCCAATACCCGGCTGTTGAAACGGAGCCACGACAGCTCCCGGTCGAGGAACCGGTCAGCGGGAAGGTCGTCGGCATCGGGCTCGTACGGCGGTTCGACCTCGAACGGGTCGTGCGCCGGTGACTGAAGAGCCGGGTCGGCCGCCGGCGAGGGGACCATCTGGCCCGGTTCCTCGGGTGGCGCGCCGGGCAGCAGCGCCTCCACTGTGCGGCCGGTGGCGAAATCGGGATCGGGTGACTGCATTACCATGCCCCCATCGTCTCACCGCCAGGTAAACGAGTCTGCATGGCAAATCGTCAGGGGCGCTCGTACATGGCGTCGGTGGACACGTGACGGAAGCCGAGCCGCTCGTACAGCGCCAGAGCAGCGGCGTTGTCGCTCTCGACGTACAACATGACCTCGGAGAGCCCGCGACTCCGCAGCGAGTTCAGGCCGATGAGCGTCAGCGTCTTGCCGAGCCCCAGGCCCTGCGCGTCCGGATGGACACCCAGGGCGTAGACCTCGCCGAGGGCGTCGCTGTTGCCGGTGGAGCCGGCCGGATGAACCTTGGTCCAGTGGAACCCCACCAGCTGCGCGTTCCTCTCCGCGAGGAAGAAGCCAGCTGCGTCGAACCACGGCTGCGCAATCCGCCGCGCGAGATCGTCAGCTGTGATGCGACCCTGCTCCGGGTGGTCGCTGAAGGCGGCCGCGTTGACTGCCAGCCAGGCCTCCTCGTCGTGTCCGACGCGGAAGGTGCGAAGGGTAATGCTGGGCGTCGGCTTGGGAGCGGGAAGGGAGTCGTCGAGAGCCCTCCGCAGCTGGCACAGCTCGCGCACCCGGACGAAGCCGAGCTGGTCCGCCAACCGGCGTGCAGCTGGGTGGTCGCCGTGCGCCCACACGCGCAGACGGCGCGATCCTGCCTGCGCGATCAGCCTCTGCATGACCGCCGCACCGAGCCCCGCGCCGCGATGTTTCGGGTCGATGACCAGCTGCCCCACTGCCGCGTCGTCGACCGCTAGCCCCAGCCGCAGCTGGGCGTAGCCGACGACTGCATCGGTGCTCGGCGACCGAGCGAGCGTGTGCCGTACCGCCGCACCGCCGCCGTACTGCAGGTCGAGGTGTGCCTGGTCGTCGAGCGCAGCGACCCCGTCGGCCGCGGTGGCGGCGCGATCGACGGCCTCGACCTGGGTGCGCTCCGCGACCGTGACGTGGTCGCTGCTGGTGACTGGGTCAGGCCCGGAGCGGCTCACCGCTGACGGATCACGCGGGACGAGCCTCCGCGTGCGTGTCGGCCTGAGCTGGCCCGGAGGGCCGGACCCTGACGGTTGGGGAGGCGGGTTCGTCGTTGGCTCCCGCCGCTGGTGCCTTGTCGGCGGCGGGCAGCACGAAGCGGTAGCCGACGTTGCGGACCGTGCCGATCAGCGCCTCGTGCTCGGGCCCCAGCTTGGCGCGCAGGCGGCGCACATGGACGTCGACGGTGCGGGTGCCACCGAAGTAGTCATACCCCCACACCTCCTGCACAAGCTGCTGGCGGCTGAACACCCGGCCCGGGTGCTGAGCGAGGTACTTCAGCAGCTCGAACTCCTTGAACGTCAGGTCCAGGTTGCGGCCGTCGAGCCGCGCGACGTACGACGCCTCGTCGATCTCGACGTCGCCGCTGCGGATCACATGTGTCTGTGCTCCCTCCTCGGACCGGGCCAGCGTGAGCCGGCCGATCGCCAACCGCAACCGCGCCTCGACCTCGGCCGGACCGGAATCTGCCAGCAGCACCTCGTCGACTCCCCAGTCGGCGGCGACCGCGGTCAGGCCGCCTTCGGTGACGACCAGCAGCACAGGCACGTTGACCCCGGTGGTGCGGATGAGCCGGCAGAGGCTGCGCGCCGTCACCAGGTCGAGACGACCGTCGACGACCACGGCGTCGCAGTCGGGCGCGTCAATCAACACCGTCGCCTGCGCAGGCAGGACGCGCACCGGATGCGGCAGCAGAGCCAGGGCGGGAAGGATCTGGGCGGAGGACTCCAACCCGTTCGTCAGCAAGAGCAGGCTGCTCATCGCCGGTCTTCTCCTCGCTCGAGTGCTGGTGAGCGTACGGCGGACCCTGTGCAGGTCGCCGTAATGTGCGGGAGGCCCTCGGCGTCGCCGGGGCCTCATCGCGGTTGAGACAATACCCGACATGGACGAACCGGCGACAGGTACGACACCCGACGAGGACCGCTCAGTCCCGGTGGTCACCGTGCGCTACTGGGCGGCGGCGCGGGCAGCGGCTGGGGTGTCTGAGGAGCGGCTGCCGGGAGCGACTCTGGCTGCTGTGCTCGACGAGGCCCGGAAGGCACACTCGAGCCAGCCGAGGTTCGGCCGCGTGCTGGCCGCGTGCTCCTTCCTGATCGGTGACGTGCCGGTTGGCGGGCGCGATCCCTCGACAGTTGCGATGCAGGAAGGCGACGTGGTCGAGGCATTGCCGCCCTTCGCGGGCGGCTGACCGGACTCACCGGCGGGCCCGGGCTTGGAACGTCGGGGCCACGCACGTAGTCTCGGAGCGTGCAGTCGACGTACCTCACGAAGCGCCGGGCGGTGGACAACTGTCACACCGCCACCGCCTTGTGTCCACTGTCCTGACCGGACAACGCCCCGACTCCTCTTGTCCACCGCCGTAGGCGGTTCAGTGCACCGGCGCAGGCTGCCGGGTGCCAGTCGCCTAGCTGCGACCAAGAGCGCGTTGCCTCCTTGCACCCCCGAGCTGGCAGTTGGCCAGCCGCAGTCCCCCGCCTTTCACCGGATGTCCGCAGGCTTCGGCCTCGGCTCCTTACCTCGGAGGTAACCGCATGAGCCGCAAGTCCGTCCTGGTCGACGCCGACTGGGTAGCACGCTCGCTCGACGACCCCAACGTCGTCCTCGTCGAGGTCGACGAAGACACCACCGCCTACGACAAGGGCCATCTCCGGGGAGCGGTCAAGCTCCACTGGAAGGACGACCTGCAAGACCCGGTCCGTCGCGACTTCGTCGACCAGCAGCAGTTCGGTGACCTGCTGTCGAGCCGCGGCATCAGCAACGACGACACTGTCGTGCTGTACGGCGGCAACAACAACTGGTTCGCCGCCTACGCGTACTGGTACTTCAAGCTCTACGGCCACGACAAGGTTGTGCTGCTCGACGGCGGTCGTAAGCGGTGGGAGCTGGACTCCCGCGAGCTGACCGAGGAGCTGCCCTTCCGCGAGGCGACCGCCTACACCGCCGCCCCCCCTGACCTGAGCATCCGCGCGTTTCGTGATGAGGTCGTCGAGGCGATCGGCACCAAGAACCTCGTCGATGTCCGTTCCCCCGATGAGTACGCCGGTCGGTTGCTCGCTCCGGCTCACCTTCCGCAGGAGTCCGCGCAGCGTGGTGGCCATGTGCCAACCGCCTCGAACATCCCGTGGAGCAAGGCCGCCAATGACGACGGCACGTTCAAGTCCGACGGCGAGCTCAAGACGCTGTACGCCGAGGCGGGCGTCGCCCTCGACGGTGAGAGTGGCGGTCGGGACACCATCGCCTACTGCCGCATCGGCGAGCGCAGCGCTCACACCTGGTTCGTGTTACACGAGCTGCTCGACCAGCCGAACGTCAAGAACTACGACGGTTCGTGGACCGAGTACGGCTCGCTGGTCGGCGTACCTGTCGCTGTAGGCGACGAGCCCGGAGAACTCTGACATGGCGAGCTCTGATATTGCGGACGCTGGTACGGGGTGCGGGGCAGCCGTCGGCGGCCACAGCCTTGACGGGGTCGATGTCGCGACTCAGTCGGTGATCCAGGGCGTTGTCGTGAAGGACGAGCAGCCCGTGGAGGGAGCCTATGTGCGGCTGCTCGACCGGACCGGGGAGTTCGCGGCGGAGGTGCCCACCAGCGCCGCAGGCCAGTTCAGGTTCTTCGCGGCCCCGGGCGACTGGACGCTGCGCGCCCTCGCGCCGCGCGTCGCTCCGGTCGACGCTGCGGTGACCGCATCCCGCGGCGATATCTCCGAGGTGCGCATCGCCGTTTGAGGCGCCGCCCACCCCGGACGCGCGCAGCCGCCTAGACTGACGCACTGGTCGGCCGCGGAGGTGCCCGGCCGGAGCCGACGAGGAAGGGGGCGCCCGTGCCGAGCGAGCGTGACGAGCGCCCATGGGGATACTTCGAGGTCGTCGACGAGGGAGAGGGATTCCTCGTGAAACGGATCTGCGTGAGTCCCGGCAAACGACTTAGCTACCAGCGGCACTTCCAGCGCGCCGAGCACTGGTACGTCGTCGCCGGCTCGGGCCTGGTGACGCTGAACGACGACGAGCTGCCGGTCAGCGGCGGCTCGAGCCTCGACGTGCCGGTCCGCTCGGCGCACCGGATCGCCAACGTGGGGGCCGACGACCTGGTGTTCATCGAGGTGCAGACCGGGTCCTACTTCGGCGAGGACGACATAGAGCGGCTCTCCGACGACTACGGTCGCCACCCGGAGTGACCAGCGGACTGGTCTGAACAAGCTCGACCAGTCCTCGCGGAGCAGGGTCAGTTGACAGTCGTCTTGCTGCCGAGCTCGGCCTTGGGGTACTCGTCGAGGTAGCTGGAGATGTCGTCCTTCTTGATCGCCTCGAACAACGCCTCGCTCTGCTTCTTGGCCAGCCGGACGATGCTCTGGCCGTCCGCGGACGTGTCGTAGCGCCCGAACGGAGCCGTGACGAACTGAACGTCGCCGGTCTGGATGTCTCGCAGGCTCAAAGCCAGCGACCTGATCTCTTCGTTGTCCCACGAGTCGTCGACTGTGAGGTTGCTGGTGATGACTTTGAGGACCCGCCCGAGCGTGACGGGGTTGTGGGTGGTGCCCTTGGACAGCAACTGTCCCATGGTCGAGCGCAGGAAGTTCTGCTGGCGTGCGATCCGGTCGAAGTCGCCCTTGCTGAGGCCGTATCGCGTGCGGACGTACTGCAACGCCAGCTCACCCTCCAGCGTCTGCCAGCCCTTCTCCCACGTGAGGCGCTGCGACTCGTCGTAGAACGTTTTGGGGATGTAGACCCGCACGCCGCCGAGCGCGGTGGTCAGGTCCTTGAACCCCACCCAGTCGATGATCGCCAGGTGGTCGACATTGATGCCGGTCAGCTGTTGCACGGTCTTCACGGCCAGTGACGGTCCGCCAAAGGAGAAGGCGGCGTTGATCTTCGCGTAGTGGCTGGGGGCGGGATAGCCATCGATCTTGGTCCAGGTGTCACGGGGGATCGAGAGCAGCTGCACGCTGTCTCGGTCGGCCGGGATGTGCACGAGCATGATGGTGTCGCTGCGGTGCTCGAACGGCGTCCACTTGTCGTCGGCGAGATCCTCAGCGACTGACTGGCCCACGTCGCCGTGGTCGGCGCCGAGCAGCAAGATGTTGAGGGGATGGTTCTTCTCCCCGCTGCTGCCCTCCTTCTCCGGAGGTGTCGTGATCCCGGCGGGCACGTGCTCAACGTTGTCGAACAGGGAGTTGAGCCACCACAGGTAGCCGCCGAACGTTCCTGCCAGCAAGATGAAGATCACCGCCAGGGTCGTGACCGCCTTGTGCGAGCGGATGAAGCCCGGACTGCGGCCGGGATCGCTTGTCGTCGTACTGGCGGAGCTGCCTGAGTCGGCTCCGAACACAGGGTCGTCGTCGGGGTCAGGCGACTCGGGAGCGGGGCCGTCGACCGGCCCGTTGTCGTCACTCATGAGTCATCCCTGTCGCCTGCGCTTGGTGAGCAGGTCACAGTGTGCCAACAAAGCCGTCGCAATCGAAACCGCGGCGGCGTGCCGGACGCTGACGCTCAGCCGTTCTTCAGACTTCGAGCAGCACGGTGACCGGACCGTCGTTGGTGAGCGTCACCTGCATGTCGGCGCCGAAGACACCGGTCTCGACGTGCGCACCTTGTTGGCGCAAGGCAGCGCAGAAGGAGAGGTACAGCGCCTCGGCGACCGGACCAGGCGCCGCCGCCGACCAGGAGGGACGCCGGCCTTTGCGCGTGTCGGCGTACAGCGTGAACTGGCTGACAACGAGCACGGGCGCTCCAAGGTCGCTGGCCGAGCGTTCACCGCGCAGGATGCGCAGCTGCCACACCTTCCGAGCCAGGGCGGCCGCCGACTCGGTGGTGTCGGTGGAGGTCACACCGACCAGGACAAGCAGCCCCGCAGAGGCGACCGCGCCTACAACTTCGCCGTCGACACGGACGGCGGCTTCAGACACTCGCTGTACGACGGCTCGCATGCCGGGAGTCCCCTTCTCGGCGAACTGCAGGGAGCGAGGCCGCTCTGGCACCATGGCTGCCATGTCGACAGTCGCTCACCCCAAGACTCTCATCACCGTCGCGCCGACCGGTGCCGAAACGGCGAAGGACGCTTTTCCCGCGTTGCCGACGACGCTTGAGGAGCAGGTGGAGACAGCGGTCCGTTGTGAGGCGGCGGGGGCCGCCATGATCCACCTGCACATCCGCGACGCCGAGCACCGCCCCACGCTGGACCCGGGCCGGCTCGCCGAGTCCGTCGCCGCGGTGCGCGAGGCGACATCCCTGGTGGTGCAGCTGTCCACAGGAGGGTCGGTGCACGACCCGTTGGAGGACCGGCTCAAGGTGCTCGACGCCGACCCCGACTCCTGCTCGCTGACGATGGGCACCACGAACTTCGGCGACGACGTCTTTCTCAACCCGTGGCCGTTCGTCTGTGAGCTCTACCAGCTGTCGCAGGAGCGCGCGGTGGTGCCGGAGTTCGAGCTGTTCGACCTGGGGCACGTGGCGGCGCTGCACCGCCTGCTCGACACCCACGGTCTGCCCTTCGGTGGCCGGGTGCACTGCGACTTCGTGATGGGGGTTCCCGGTGGGATGCCGGGCACGGCCGACGCGCTCGTGGCCGGCGTCGCCGCACTGCCCGAGGCGGTCACCTCCTGGTCAGCCACGGGAATCGGCCGTACGGCGCTCCCGGTGGCGTTCGCCGCGCTGGCCAAGGGGGGCCACCTACGAGTGGGCATGGAGGACACCTTGACGTTGGCTCGCGGGGTCCCGGTGAGCCACAACGACGAGCTGGTCGAACGGGGGGCGAGGCTGGCGGAACTCGCCCAGCGGCCGGTGATGACGCCCGGCGAGGCGCGCGACCTGCTCCAGACCGGGTCTCGTTAGACTCAACGGTCGTGGAGACCTTCTATGTCAGCCTCTTCGTCGGGGCTGGACTGTTCCTGATCTGGTGCTCGGCATACGTCGTGTACAAGCTCTACCGCGGTCGGCCCTGACCGCCGTACCTCGCCGATAACGCGCCTATGCCCTTCCACCTCCCCGACGACCTTCACGCCGACCTGACACCGCTCGCATTCCTGCTGGGGCACTGGGAGGGCAACGGCCATGGCGACTATCCGACCATCGACAAGTTCCAGTTCAGTCAAGAGATCGCGTTCACCCATGATGGGCGCCCGTTCTTGCACTACTTCAGCCGCACCTGGCTGCTCGACAACGACGGCGAGGCGGCCCGTCCGCTGGCGCTCGAGACCGGTTTCTTCCGTCCGCAGGCGAACGGCGAGCTCGAGGTCCTGCTCACCCATCCCAGCGGCGTGGCGGAGATCTACTACGGCAAGGTCGACGGCGCGAAGATCGAGCTGCGCACCGATGCGGTCGCCCGAACCTCATCGGCCAAGGAGT
>JAABUS010002951.1_pt1 | contig 29496 bp, 36 predicted proteins | sample 5560161 | NCBI WGS metagenome assembly JAABUS01 (sample SAMN10711885, study PRJNA513376) | rock metagenome | isolation source: Antarctica rocks | place: Antarctica: Victoria Land, Trio Nunatak nord | collected 2016-01-04
ATCGTGTGATTAACGAATTCTTAATATAATGTCAGAATCGTGTCTAGATAAGTCAATCAGCGAAAGTCAGAGTTGAATAGTGCTTGATCTTTAGAGATAGCTATAACTGAATATTAAGAATACAGAAAAAGATGAGTACAAGAGCTTTTATTTAAGTAATATTCAGAGACTGTGCTAAGTTCAAAGAGAATGTGTTTGTGACACGAGTAAAATGTGATGTAGAAAGAAAGATGATGTTGAACAAAGAGATGTTAATGAAAGAAAATAGAGACTGAGTCAGATCTGAGCTAAAGACATTGACTAGTTTTATTCAGTCTTGATACGCTCATAACATTTAATATCTTTCAAATTCTGAGTCATTTCATTGATTGAAAAGATGTTTAAAATGTTCAAATGATACTGAGTATTATACGCGATTTCTTTATTGATGTTTATCATGAATAAAGCAAAGACTTCAGTCTGATTCTTCTTTGAATGATTCAACAATGTTTTAAATGAAACTGCATTTATGCTTTGAATTGAGAATGACTTTTTTTGAGCAGTGATTGAAACGAGTTGTTTGAGCATCATAGAAATCTTAATCTGAGTGATTAAAGAAAACGAAGTTGATTGCAATCAACTTGAGTGCTTTGAATTAAGAGAAATCAAAAAAATTGAAATAAAAGTATTCAATTGATTCAAAAAAACTATGATGTCATTTTGCATATTCAATAATATTTCGTTTTTGTTCATTCAGAGCTTACTCAATATGATTTTATGATGATCAATATCAGTTATCAACATTGATACAATCAATTTCTTATGACTTTTGATGATGAGATTGAGTAGAATTTTATGAGTGATGATCTTCTTAAATGTTTTTTCATTCTAATCTTTTATTAGCTTCTCTTTTGTCAATGATATAGATTGAATTTTCAGTTTCTTGCATACTTTATTGACTAGATTAGAATGTATGATCATGTAAATGACTGAATCACTGTTTATTAAAGAACAAAGATTGAAAGATTAATTCTGAGAAATGAGATGAACATTAATTAGAAACGACTTTTCAAAGTAATTTTCTTTCAATAGAATTTCATTTAGTTTGCACAAAGATATAATCTTTATCTTTTTAATGACTTTTGAAGAAATGACTAGTTTTTTGAATCGAAATTCGAATCAAAATCGAAGCAATCATATTTATTGTTCACTGCATTGATTCTAGTAGATTGATTGAAGCACTCTCTAAAGCTATGATCTGATTTATGACATATAAAACAGCTTTCGACTAAAATGTCTGCTTCTTTGACGTTAGTTAAAATCACGTCATGCGACTTTAGTTGATCAGACTTCAAGTGATCAACTGATTAAATAATAACAGTCACTTTATGAAAGATAGTTTTAAAAAAATCATCAACGCGTTTGATCTTGTTCTTGATTTCTCAAATGACTCGCTGATCATTATTCAAATGAATCAGATAGAAATGAATTTTTTTTAGAAAATCAGATTAAACTAGTTGATTTATTCAAATGAATCAAAGATGAAAGTGTATTTTATCTTTCAAATCAGCAATCAATTGCTTCTCATGATAGTTTAAATAAAAAGATAAATGTTGAAACTGAGTATAAAATTCATTGAATTTCTTGAATTCTTGAATCAAGTTGTAGTATTCTTTACAAAAGTTGACTTTCTTATCTGAATCATTGAACAACTCAGTTAGTTCTTTCAAAAGATCATCAATAATTTTATAAAGATTAACACAATCATGTTCACATCTAGATTGAGTAACTTCAGCTGCGTCATTGAATAATTTGAAATGTACATAACTCAGTTTAACTCATTCATTAGAAAAGAAATCAACATTGATCTCTAGTTTATTCTGAATTTTTTTATATCAGTTCTTTCAAATAGAATTCTTTTCATCAGTATACAGCGAAGAATCGAGTATTTTTTGAGATCTAGAATGCTCAGAGTAGATGAAATCAGAAGAAGTGTTTTCTTTAGCTTGAAGTTTAATTTTCAACTCTTTGATTTTATCTTCTTGTTGTTTATTTAACTTGTAAAATCAATCTGTTTCTTCATTAAGAGCTAGATTTCAAGTCTTTCAGATTTCATAGAACATGAAAAGTATTATCATTTCAATGAATGATTCATCATCTTCATGAATGAATGATGCAGCACTTGATGATTTCGATGAATCAGCATCAAAGATTTGAGAGAAATGATTTTGAAATTCTTCAAAATGCTCTTCAGTAAATAAATGACTGTCAGAATCATGTTTAAATGATACAATCAATGAAGATCAGAATTGATAGTGCTTGATCTTTAGAAATAACTAAAACTGAATATTAAAAATACAGAAGAAGATTGATACAAGAACTTTTATTTATGTAATGTTTAAAGACTGCACTAAACTTGAAAGAGATGTGTTTGTGACATGAAAAGAATGTGATGTAAATGAACAAGATGTTGATGAAAGAAAAGAATGTTAAGAAAAGAAAAAAGAATTGAGTCATATCTGAATCATATTTGAGTCATATTTGAGTTATATCTGAGTCATATCTGAGTCAAACCTGACTAGCTCACTGATTAGTTCTAATCATTACACAGAGAACTTATTAGCATTCATTGTGAATTGATTAAAGCTTCAGTCTTGTTCAGTCTTGATATGCTTGTAACAATTACTAAAGAAAAGAAGATGCATTGAGCATTGTAATCAGTTTGTGTGACATCAAAGCTATGTTTATGATAGATAATAATCATGCTGTCAACAGCTTGATCATATTCAATGAATTTAATAAAGAAAAAACATGCAAAGATAACAGTGAATTGCATGTCTCAATGATATTATTCAACATCACGACTATCAATGCTATAAATATCAAGATCATGTTTGTTGAATTAAATGACAAAGATGCATAGTGCGCTCATAGAAATTCTAGAGATTTTAGCGCTTTTATGAATATGTCTCAGCTAAAATTGACGCAAATCTGAAACATGAGATTAAATGAATATTTGAGATATTGATTGCTAAAAGCGCTAAGATCTGTCTCTGTCACTCTTTACAAACTTTCAATGAGTTCTAAAAGATTTGATCGAATTATTGTATTAATCTAGCAGATTTTTCAGAAGGTATGATAGATTGAAGAGTGATGCTCAGCTAGAATTCAGTGAGAGCGTAGTCAAAGCGAAGTCGTTGATTCTATTGATCTTTCAAAGTCGTCGATCATCAGGTAAACAAAGTTTTCATAGAATTAGACTCGTCTTGTAATTAGATCTGTCGACGAGTCAGAATTGAATTGCTCGAACTTGATTGTGTTGCGGTAGGGGGGAATTTTGACAGGGGTCAAGTACTTCGTATGGAAAAACATTCTGCCGTGAAAACAGTCTTTACCAAGTATAGCTAGCAAATACCACGTCAATTCGACTTGCAGTACATGTCGCGAAGCACTTTGCTTTATAAAACTCACAGACGCACAGTGGCCATGCTTGTCAACCCATCGTGTCGATTGGGTTCTTCTCTCGCGAGCCTCAAGACTCAAATCCCATGCACCCCGCGATGCGCTCTCTCTCAACGCCGACTTCAGACCACCTATCCCAAACCCATTACTACAGGCCTTACAGCCTTGCGCCAGCAACCATGTGTTGACTACACTTCTAGAGATACTGCTTCACCACTTTGGCGCTTCGCCTCTGGCTCCGCCACCTCCCCAGACGCACCAACAGCCGCTCATCTCCCGCAAACCACTACCCTAACCTGGAACGACTATCTCGCCCTTCGGAAAACGCGCCGACGCTACAATCTTGTTGCCTCCATATTCACATCCTTGGGTACCACATCCGTGGGCATCACGGTGCTGAGCCAGCAGAACTTTGACCAGCTGGGTGGGCTGTTTGGACTCGATCCGTTCATCGTGTTGGGATTAGCGACAGCGAGTTCAGGCGCGGTGGGGTGGTTGCTAGGGCCTTTCGTGGGGAATGCCGTGTTCGGGATGGTGCATAGGGGAATTCGAGGGCAGATTGCAGAAGTGAGTGATTGAATCTCGCCTTGTCGGCGTAGGGCCGAGCGAATAGCAGTTTTTGGGTTGGCGGTCGGTCGCACTCCATGGCTAATGTTCAATGGTGATATAGAAGGAGAAAGACTTCTACAGAAAGATCATGCGATACAGGGTAGATCCTTCAAGCCAGTCATTCTCGAACCCAGTACCGGACTACTATGGAGAGAAGATCGGCAGTGTGAGCGAGTTCAGGAATTGGATGAAGGATCAAAGAGCATACAATAAGAAGAGGCAGAGCTTCTTGTGAATGATCGGGGCAACATCAGGATCGTGGGATGTGAACAGTCAGGTGTGAGGTCATAGCGTTATGGCGTATAGGGCAAAGATGTACATTGTGTTAGTAGCAAATGACTATCAACCTCTCTGTCGTACAGTACCTAGCTCTTCGCAGGCGAAAATTTCTTGATAAGATTCACGGCAATAAAGAAAGATCTTCCTTGATGTGAAAGTACGTTCTGCTACGATGCTACGACTGCTTTGATGCAATGATGAAGAAGTGTGTCCTAAAGTACTGCTCCTCGCTGGAATCTTGGCCTTGAAGAGATCATCAGGTAGATACTTTTGAGCTGCCCTGGCCGAATGCTTGATGCCGGCGTGACTAAGTGGATGCTATGACGTAGTACGAAAGAAGCGTTATGATGCCTACGGTGAGCAAATTCTCGGCCCCAATCGCAAATCTGCTAAACGCTCAGTCAATACAGGACGGGAAAGAGCATGGCCACAGCTTTCATCTCCACCACAGGGGGGGGATTCGTTGCTTCAGGAGGGAGATGGCGTAAACCGATCGCGCGGAAATAGTATCTCAAGCCCTGGCCTAAAACTTAAGATGCACAGCATGTCGTTTTGATAATGCGTCTAATTTGGAGGTATGAAACTGTGGAACGATAGTTGAGAGCAACATTGATAACGGCGTTCGGAAATAGTAACGGACGTAGCGGATAAAGTAAAGCCGACACGGCAACCGTTTAATGAGGTGTCGAACGGAATACTGGTAGCATAAGGATGAGAAAGTTGTGTTATGCTGATATAGGCCCGAAGTTGACATGGAGGGCGAAATTTGGGACAGCGGCGAGTGAAAACTGACGACCAATGCTCACAGCCCTCAGGTCAGAAGATGAGAACCTCGACCACGAATTGTCTTACGGGCGTCTTGTGTCGTGAAACCATCACCCTCGATCTTTTCAAGTCTTCCAGATTGATCGATGGGGGCAGCCTCGTCTTCGAAGCTACCGTTTCCATGTTGCTTCAACTCAAGCTTAAGCAAGTTACCCGGATACTTCTCTAACTCGATCGCCTTGTTGTTCAGGGGCAACTGCAATGGCTGAGCACAGGGGTCAGGCACGAAGTGGGGGACGCATTGGCGATAATCTCGATAAGTGGTTAAAATACCAAACGCCTGTCCTGCGTATTGGATTGACGAAAATCGAAGCTCCAGAATATCATCAGCGCGCATTGCCATATGTTCAATTCCGTTCGACGCTATAGCGCTACAAATTCGAAGATCGCGACGTAACATGGTTGGATTAATGCGACGAGGAAACTTGTGCACTTCCAAGCAGCGGGTGTGGTGATGATCGTTAATGGCTTTACGAAGGATAATTGGTTCAGGCCACGTAGGCGTAGGTACCAGCTCCACGCGAGCTGTCTGGCCATCAAATGCTATTGGGTGCAATTTGGCGTTTTCTTCGCAAGCCATAGCTTCATGCTCGTGGTGAAAGACAATCAGTGCAGTCTTGTTGCCGGTAATCGTCGCTGTATCTAGAAGCATAGCACTGACAACCAGTCCTCCTCTTACTTTGTCCAAAAGCGCCGCTGTGGTAATATTCAATCCAAGATCCGAGACGAGTATTGTTCGATAAAGATCACGGTCGGAGGGATCGGGGCTAAAGCGTATCCCATGTCTAAACAGATCGGGGAACCGGAGATCCTTGGGACCTGCGTTGTGCCGGTTGAAATCAATCGCGCGATCACGCTCTGCTAAAGAGGAGAAAATCTGGGGAGATGACCATTTCGGGTCCTTCGGATGAAACAACTCAGGCGTAGGGGATTCGAGGTAGCATTCATCAACAGGAACCGCTGTTGTGGACGAACTGTCAAATGAAGTATTGGGAGATGGCAACGCAACTTCGTACGCAACTTCGCTCAGATTACCGTGTGTTGATTTGTTGTTCTCAAGACAGGTATATTGGGAAGGGACCAATTTCTTGACATTAGAAGTCTCTTTAGGGTCATGAAGTTCGGTAGCTAGCTTAGGAATCTAACTCGTCTTTAGCATTTCGCCTCTTCATTTAGTCAATTCTATATTTACCTGCTCATTGATCTCATAATTGTTACCCGGATTTGACTTTCTACCAATATCGAGGTTTGGCGCAATATTAGCATTCCCATGGGCGAAGCGGTAGATATAAGGAGTGTGGGAGAGATCAACAGCAGCACATGAAGTAATATTCTTCTGGTGTGCCCCGCTATTCTCGCTCTCATAAGCGTCAATATCGCCCTCCTCTTCCTCCTTGGGTTGAGCAGACGAAACGGTGTCATTCTCAGAAAAGTCAACAGCGGTCGGCTCGCTTGAAGTCAGTAGATCAATGAGATCTTCTGCCGGCCCTGCCTTCTGGACTTTGTCGACATTCAGTCGTCTACAGGCTTTTGGATGGATCACGCAGCCATTTGAGGATCCATGGTGGCTTGCGACCAGTTGCAGGACTAGTTGAAGCTTAGCCTTCAAAGTACGGTTTTCTTCTCGCGATCGAACGAGCTTAAGGCGGAGCTTCGTGGCGGCCTGAGTGGGCTTTGCAAGACCTGCATCTTTGATGGCGCTCTCAATTTGTGCCCGTAAAATGTACTGGTTGGTTCTCTCAGCTTCCGTCTTTTCTGCATGACCCTTCACCAATTGTGCCTCTAGTGTCGCCACGCGAGACGACAAGGCAATGAGAATTGGTGACGCCGAAGTCCAATCTATCCAAGTATGGTTCATGCCAGAATCATACCCACTTGGATACTGTTGCATAAAGGGATGTGGACAGTTTGTTTGAGCCGGTGCACAGCCGGAGCAAGGGTGGTAATAAGCCATTGTGTGGCTATTAACGAAGTTCTGGAGAAAGTGGCTAAACTGTTAAAACCCGACAGATGAAGGTCTAAGGTGACTTAGTGGTGATCTGGAGATGACGATGATGGCGATGGTGTGAAGGTGACCGCAGAGGTGAATATGGCGGATGCGACCGTTGAAAGCCAAAGTAAGCGCTGCACGCAGCGTATGTAATTGCGAGGTGAACTACGATGGAAAGGGCTCTCAGGCAAGATGAGATGCAAGCAGGGCCAGACTCCGACTTTGTGATCGGTAATAAGGCAGGCAAGGGCGTTGAAGGGAGGCGACGAGGCGGCCGGATATGTAATTGCGAGGTGAACTGGACCAAGCAATTACAGACTTCATAGGTATTGCATCAGCGGGTTCACCTCAGGATAGAGAGTTGGCGATGAGAGAAGAGAACGATTGAACTGGCGAGGAAGGACTTACAGGGTACTGTGGTACAAAGAGGATGAACTTACATTGAAAGTTCGGATTGTAGGAGAGGTTGGATCAAACCAAGCAACTTTGATGCTACGCACATCCATTCACATAATCAAATAAAACCCGCGCGGCAAAGCGGCTGATGTAGTAGTGAATGTTGCCGAGGCTTACCACATGAAGAGAGGAAATTGGCTTTTGTACCCGGCCTTTCAGAGCGGAGAAGAAAGAGGACTGCTTCTGTGGTAATACCAGTAGGCTAGGCGAAGGTGGCTGCAACTGGAAGCAAGAGTGGCAGGGAGAATGAACGCCCATAGTCGGCCATAGTCGCCTGACTTCCCCAAACATAGAGAGTACGACAACAAACACCAACAGCAAGCCCTAATATCAAGCGATCTGATTCATTAGAAAATGACAAGCACATGCTTGGAACGTAGCAGCACAATTACATTGACACCAGGAAGTTTGTTTGGGAAGTGAAGTTGAAATTGAAATTGAAATTGTTGGCTGTCAAGAGCTCGCCAACGATAATGGTCGAGAATGCAAATTGCTTCAGACGCCGAGAACAGAGACGAACGCTTCAAGCCTGAAGGGGGAACCCCCACCTTGGATCCACCACCGAAAACCGCCTACCTAACATGATGTCCTCCAAAGCCGAGCAGTCACTCACAACGAGAAGAGTGACATTCAGGTGAGGACGTAAGCTGTCAAGGAGACTCATATAGATTTTTGATAAGCTCGAGGCCTGAGGACCGGAACAGAGATGCTATGGATTTATTCTCGAGTGTTAAGATCATATTACCGTACGAGTACTACGTTAAGTACGGTGGCCGGTGGCCGCTGGTTCGTCCGATGGTCGTTCGCGATCATAAACGACGCACAGGAAGAAAAAGATGAATTCACGTCCCAGCGGCAGCATTCGCAGCATTTGCCGATAGAGCTTCCCGAGCCAGCGGCGCGTGGATATCACGTGGCAGGGAAGGGCCTCAGATGGCGAGCGTCGATTGGTGGAGAAGAATGCCAAGCATTCCATGTCAATGATGATTGATGGTCATTCCAGGCGGACTGTACTACTAAGTGGCCCCCCTAGAATTACCCCGCAACACCACCACCACCTTTTGGCCCTACACAGCTGCCAAAGTATCACTAGATTTATCGAATATATTGCTTTATTGCTCACTGGAATAATGAAACTGTTCGAATTTCAAATGGCTCGGAAATTCGAATTCGTCTGTAAGCTACCTAAGGTACCCACCTACCTACGGTCTACCTACCTTCGGGGTAATTCTAGGGGGGCCGCTTACAGTCCGCCTGGACACTAATGACTGACCCGAAAGTAGTACCCATAGGTAAGCATTCAAGCAATTGAAGCAAACGCGGGGTAATGAATCTGTTCCAGGCCTCGGGGTAGCGGCGGGGAAGCCAATCAACACCCGCCGATGGAGCGGATTGTCGTTGATGCCATCACATTCACAAGAGGAGATTTGGGGGCACCTGGGGCATGCAAGGCTGAAGATGGTGCTACGGGATAGTACGGAGGTATTGTATAGCCTAAGATAAGTAGGTAGGTAGTATATCAACATTCATGAACAAAAACTGCCGAGGAGACGGGTCTCGGCTTCTCCAATACAAATCATCTCGCCTTTCTCCTTTCGCCTTTCACCTTCTCACCATTCTCCCTTCTCCCTTCTCCATTCCCCTTCGTCGCTGTTCCCCCTCAAGAATCTGCCACCCGTGCGAAACAAAGGCACCATCATGGAGAAGCGAACCTTGGACCATGCCAGCGACGACAGCGACCACTCTCCGTCCAACGAGAAGATCGCGGTCGAAGCAGGTGCCTTTGAGACCCTCGGTCGCTCCGAGCTTCCGCCGGACCCCGATGCCCATCTCAGCGAGGCAGAGAAAGCCGCCATTGTGAGCTCGATTTGCCTTTCCCGTCACAAAACAGGGATGATCAATTGTTGCTGACTCGTCACCCCGCACAGGACAAGAAGCTCCTGTGGAAACTCGACCTCCGACTGATCCCTTGGCTCTGTCTCCTCTACCTGATCAGTTTCCTCGACCGGACCAACATCGGAAACGCGAGACTCGATGGCTTACAGCAAGACCTCCACATGACGAGTGGCCAGTACAACGCGGCCCTGTCCATCTTCTTCGTCTCCTACTCCTTGGCCGAGCCCCTGACCAACATCCTCCTCAAACGCTTACGACCCAGCATCTTCATCCCTTCGATTATGACCGTCTGGGGCATCGTGATGGTGACGATGGGTTTGGTGCACAACCACCAAGGTTTGTACACGGCGCGGTTTTTCCTTGGTTTGGCCGAAGCTGGTTTGTTCCCGGGGATCAACTACTACCTCTCCTGCTGGTACAAGAGAAGCGAATTTGGGATTCGAGCCGCCATCTTCTTCTCCGCGGCTGCCGTCTCCGGTTCTTTTGGCGGTCTTCTCGCGGCAGCAATTGGTCAAATGAGCGGTGTAGGAGGCAAGCACGGCTGGTCCTGGATTTTCATCCTCGAGGGTTTGGCGACGGTCCTGGTGGGGATTGCGTCATTTTGGATGGTGTATGATTTCCCGGACGAGGCGACATTCCTTTCGGCGGATGACCGCCGCCGGGTGCTTCGACGTTTGAAAGCGGACCAGCAATCTTCGGCCGAGCATGAGAATTTCAACATGTCGTACTTCTGGGCTTCGGTCACGGATTGGAAAACGTGGCTCTACATGGTCATTTACATGGGTGCTGACGGGCCGCTCTACGCGTTTTCGCTCTTCCTGCCGTCCATCATTGCCGCTGTGAGTCCCTCCGCCATTGATCGCCGTACCCATAAACTGACATCTCACCTCTTCAGCTTGGCTACAAATCCACAACCGCCCAACTGCTCTCCGTGCCGCCCTACGCCGCCGCCGCTCTCCTGACCATCGCCATTGGTTACATTGCTGACCGGACCCGCCAGCGTGGTCTTTGCAACATCTTCACCTCTCTACTCGGTGTCGTTGGCTTCTCTATGCTTCTTAGCGCTAAATCCCCTGGTATCCAGTACGCGGGAACGTTCCTCGGCGCTTTGGGTATCTATCCTTGCATCGCCAATACCGTCGTGTGGTAAGACCATCCATATTCGCGTAGCATCATGCTTATACGTTATAACCCACTAACCTCCCGCAGGGCCGCCAACAATACCGAAGGTGTCTACAAACGTGGCGTCACCCTCGGTTTCGTCATTGGCTGGGGTAACCTCAACGGTGTTGTCAGCAGCAACATCTACCGCGCCTCCGACAAGCCCAAATATCGGATCGGACACGGCGTCGTCATGGCTTACCTGATCTTGTTCCTTACGGGTGGAAGTGCGCTGCAGTATGTGCTGCTGAAGCGGGAGAATGCCAAGAGAACGTCCGGTCAGCGGGATGGGTGGGTAGAGGGGAAGAGCGAGAAGGAGATTGAGTTGTTGGGGGACAAGAGGTAAGTCTCAACAATCGTAAGGACTAGACGGTCCAAGATACTTGCTTACAAACCCTCTTAGACCGGACTTTCTGTACGTTTTGTGATAGATTCGGGGGTATTTCGTTGCACAACTTTATAGAGTCGCAGTCGATCCAGGCTTCGCGTATATATACAGACTTGGAGACCAGATATATATGGGCCCAACATGTTGACATATTCCTTTCACTACATAGTACATGTTCAAGTCAATAGTGCCCTATTATTTCGAGAATCGTTGGCATGGAAGCATACGATGTCATTCCTATCCATCTCATTCATTCTGCCTTTGTGATGCTTAGCAGCACCCGGACTGAGCGAGTCAAACGCTCTTTGTTTGCGTTCATACGAATCAGCGGCGTAGCAAAACTACACGACCCATATCAAGCAGTCTAATTGTTCGGCCACGATCAATTCACGGGCATCGCATCAGAGACTTCACATTCAACGAGAAAGATCAGAAATAAAAGTTGAAATGGGAGCCTCTACTGAAGCAGTCCTCTCCATCAATTTTGTCGTGGTCTCGTTCTTTGTATCGGGGTCTTTCAATCCAAAAAACATTTCCTTACAGAAGACACTTTAACCAAACATTGAGCCGTTGGACTTGCATCTGGCTCAAACCAACTTGTCTACATTGATTCGAGAACCATTCATGACCTCTACCCCGTTTGCACCATTCGTCGCTCCCCTTCGAACAAAGTCCCTTGCTTCAGACACAGGGTCCAGCCACCCGAAAGAGTCTTGGATCTTGCCCTGCTGTATCCCTTTCAAGGTTGATAGCAATTTGGTAATACCTGGACCCGGCTCATCGCTCCCATTCTGGTACACGAATTTGTCTTTCTTCGATCTCATGGTGATTGACTTGATAGGAACAAGTGCTGCAGCTGTACCAGCAGCCATAACCTCCTCAAACTCGGGCAGCTCACCATATTTGATAGGACGGCACTCAACCTTCCAACCAAACGACTCCGCAATCTTGCACACACTATCAGAGGTGATACTTTTCAGGACGTTTTTGCTGTTAGGTACGGCAATAGTGTACCCATCGCCGGTCTTCTTGAGGCCAATAAATCCAGATGTTGTGAATTCGTCAATCTCAGTTCTTGTCTGGCTGTCCAAGTGCAACGTTATTCCGAATCCCTCATCCTTCGCCTTCTCACTCCATCGAAGCACTGGTGCATAGTTGCCCCCAATTTTCGTTGAGCCAGTACCTTCTGGAGCAGAGCGGTCGAACTCCTCTAATATCAGCGCGTCGACTGGATGGACACCGTGGTAAACTCCCACAGGGAGTACGTAGACACAGAAGGTATATTCTTCGGGAGGGTTCAGTCCTAGCTGTGCAGAGCTACCAAACGCCAGTGGCCTAATGTACATTGCAGCACCTGTACGATGAGGAGGGACATGTTCTGCATTCAGTGATACGGCGAGATGGCAGCATGTCAGAAAGTGGTCGTCGGGAATAGGAGGTATCGATATAAACGAGCAAGAGTGGGACATGCGGGAGGCATTCATAGCCGGTCTGAAAATGGCAATTTGGTCGTCGGGGGTTCGGAAAGCTTTGATACCCTCAAAAGCTTGCTGCGCATAATTCAAGGCTGGTGCCATACCATGTACACGGAGGTACGGGTCTTCGACAAATTCGGGCTGGCTCCATTGTCTCGTCTTGGGGCTGTAGTGGGATTCGATATGACCGTTGACTGCCACGAGACTCAGCACGGGTTTTCCAAGTTACATGCCGCTGTGTCGCCCACCTTCTCGGAACTGGAAACCAATGGTATCCCAGTCTACATGCTGTTAGCCGAGCCCTAGATTCCAGCGACATGATGCCTACCAATGGTATCTACGGGCGGAGGAGGGAAAGGCATGATGGCAGTGGAGCATATGGGGACTCAGTGTTCATAAAAGAGTCTTTTGCAAAATCTCATGCGGGCAACGTCAACTTATACGTGCCGTAGTAGATGTACGTAGTAGAGTGTTTGTGAAGGGCGCGGCGTACCTGTACTGACTCAACCTCTTAACAGGCGGATAGCGGCGGTAAACGACGCACACCAAACCACAGACACCAGAAATCACCACCGATATCGGGCCGAGGTATTTAGTTCTATGTCCAGATAATGCATGCTCTCGTAAGCTGCATAAGGTCGCGCCAGGGCTGTCTGCACAATTCCCAATCCCAATTTCTCCTTGCTCGTCCGATCAAAAGCCAAAGATTGGGTGGGACCTTTGCGAGGGCTAGAATGATGCTGCATCTGAACAGGTACCCCCATGAGTCCTGAGTCGGAGTGATATGTTCTTTATCTCGTCTTGTCCTTTCCCTTCTTGCCATGCCTCCCTTAAGGCCAGTGGCGAACCGGCGATTCCTCGTCATATTGGTTGCCGTGGTTAGTTTTGTGTCGTTGCTAAGCTTGGTCTTCCGACAGCATGGTGCAGATTCGGTCTTCAGCAATGTTCCTATCCACCGCGTCAGCGTCGATGATAGTATTCTGAAAGGCGAAGCAATTTCAGGGAAACTCGGAAACGATACGCTGAAGTAGGAACAAGGTCTTCCTTATTGGCGCATTTTCTGACTTCTGATGACAGAGCTGAACTTGGGCGAGCAGGATGGAAGTTGTTCCACACCACCATGGCCAAGTTCCCAGACAAACCCGCGGAAGATGAGAAAACGGCCCTATTCTCATATATTCACCTTTTTGCCCGCCTCTACCCATGGCATGTACTACCCAGGGTCTGTCGCCCGGAGCTTTCTGCTGATAAGTCCTAGCGGAGAATGCGCCAGTCATTTCCGCCAGATCCTTATCGATTTCCCACCCCAAGTGTCCACACGCTCCTCAGCTGCGGCCTGGGCTTGCCACGTCCACAATGAAGTCAACAAATCATTGGAGAAGGAGCTCTTTGATTGTTCAAAAATTGGAGACTTTTATGATTGTGGATGCGGAGAAGATGAAGAAAAGCTCAAGGGAGATAAGATAGATGTGCAGAAGGAAGTTATCGGGTAAGGAAGACGATCTATTGGCATCTTGACGGTGAAGGCTGACGTGGCTTGTTTATCAGGCCGACGAAGGGAGGATGATCGGGTCTACGCTTCATTGATGTTGGGTGAGCAAGCACAACACGAAACTGGCGACAAGGGGCTACAGCTTCCATATGTGTTCATGGCTAAGGTACTACATTCTCGAGCCTCGCCACATGCCTCATGCACCTAAAAAACCTACTTCACTCAAAGTTTCCGGAAAGCTCGAGCCACGTTGTCCTAGGATTATTGTCGGATCATGCGCGACAGCAAATCGAACAAAGTCTTATGGATCCCTGGGAGAGATCAAGCAGGTTCCAAGGCAGGCTTCAGTGCCGAGTACTTCCCCAAAATTGAGGTAGTTGGGTAGCTACAGCACTGAGATGCACGCTCTGCGACAGTATTCGAGTACAACCCCTCATGACCGCTCTCTCCACTGGGGTCGTCTCCGTTCATTACTAATCCCAGACGTTCGACCTTGACCTCCTGGAAAGTCAACGTTTACATGGAAAAAGCGCAGGGTAACTCGAACCATATCCGGACGCACCACAGAAGCGCACCGACGGAAGTGTCATTGCCCTATCTGTTCTGGTACTTGCCGGATACTAGTGCCACGTTCGATAGAATATCGTTGAACGGTATCGACTGAAGCTGGAGCTTCACCAACGGAGGGTCTTCGATAATGAGGTATTACTAGTATACAAGTGTTTGGGTGTTTCATGTATTTAGTCTTTTTAGATCTGCACTTATGGCTCCTTTGATTCGTATGGCTTGTAAAATCTATAGCTTTTCAGTTCTGCCCGTGTGAGGCCTGTCAGGCTCGATGTAAAGAACGAGGAGCTCCTATCTGTCATTACTAGCTTTTGAATGGAATGAGATAGGAAGAGGCTACTGAAAATCTGTGAGCGTTTTCATTTTGTTCGTCGAGCAAGACTTGTAAGTACATGGTTTTCGGCTCAAATCTGGGTATATACATAAACGCCGCCCTGAACCTAACCGTATCATGCTCCCAGCATCACCTCGCCACCCCCTGCATGTTTTGCACAGACGCCAGTATCTGCTGCAGCATATCTTTTTGATCCCTCTGCTCCTTCTCCATCCGTTCGATCCTTGACATTATCACCTGCCCGCTCTGAGCCTTTGGTGTGTTGTTAAAGTGTGCGTTCTGGTGCTGGCGATGAATGGTTGTGCCGGGATAGCTGCTACTGGGAAGCATTGAAGCTGTTTCTGCGGTTCTGGTGTGTGACTGCTGCTGTGGTGGGCTACGGGAGGCTGCGTTGGAATGAATGTATGGCTGGTTGGGAAAGAGGCTGGGGTCGTCTGGTGGGAAGTCTTGGGGTTCGTCGAGGTTTGTAAAGGGGTGGGAGTTTTGGAGAGTGGTGGTAGCGGGCCGTCGATTGTCAAGGCGGAGTGTGTTGCGTTGCTGCGGCATCGAGTGCGTGCTTTGGAAGGACTGGATTGAGTCGTGGTCAACGGTATTAGGTGGGTACTGGTGGGGAAATTGGGACGTGCTGGGTGTATGCAGCTGTGGATCCAAGGATTGCTGCTGCGTTGGTGGCTTTCTCTTCCTCTTCTTGTTCTTACTCGTCACCTCTTCCCCATCTGGCACCCATTCCCACCGCCCATTAGGCGTTGGCCCAGGAAAAGTGCCATTCGGATCTTCGTAAAGAGGTTCGGGGTGAAGACCTGACGCTTGCTCCGCCAGGTCCTTCTGTGTCTTGTATTTTTTTCGCGCGTTGTAGACGTCCCTAGTCAGCAATTTGATGGTCGGCCATAGCCTTCGTAGCTCTTCTATGGTTTCCGCCGGGGTATTGCCGGCGTCCATCATCTCGTTCACCTTCTGGCTCTGATCTTCCGTCAACCTCCGCAGCGTAGGATGCTGGGTTAAGTCTTCCGAGGGACCGTGGTTGTGCTCCGCGACCTCGACATGCACTTTCCAGATCCCATCCTTGCGGACTACCGCCAAAATCCGAAATGGGCAACCAAGAAGGCGACTATCTGAACGCTTTCGTTTTCGTTGGTCGGGTGTGAGGTTACGTCGGTTCTCGTACTTACCGCCACGGTCGCACTTCAGCCATAGCCGGTTGAAGCGTGAGCGCGCAATGACAATGGCGTAGCCTTGGTCAGCGGCCCAATCTTTGGCATGGGCGAGAAGCTCTTCTCGGCTGTCGTATTGGCCAGGCGGTAACGGAGCCATTGATTTTGGGGGTGGTGGTGACGTTGCTGGGGATATGGGCAATCGCTCTTCCTCTGGAGAGCCAGGTCTGAGAACACCGAACATAGCTGCGAGCGCAAAGGGACTCTGCTCAAAAGCAAGCTGTACGGTTCGTATTACAATCGGTATACCTCAGCGATTGAGTGAGGTGCGGTCGACGTATAGAAAACCACGTCGATTTAAAGATGCCCACGTAGTTTTAGCGGTCTTTTACCCATCCAGCATAGCATACTTTCTAGCCTGTACTGTGTAATCTGAATATGAACTCATACAACTCTATCCCTTTAGGCTTTTAGCTGCTGTTTGCCTTCGATTAATTTTCAAGGTTGACCCTAACCAGATGTGATAAAGCTCGGTCAGAAAGATTATTAGCAACGCAGTTGCTTCTACTAACTGATTTTGACCCCTTTTGCGAAAACCTTAATTCTTTTCTTTGTAAAACGATTGACTCTTTTTCCAAGATCACGAAAGCTATCGTGAAGCTAAACCTGTTACAGTTAGAGATCACGAAAGCTAAATCTATTACAGTTAGAGATCGATTTTCAATGATCGATTTTTCTATTCGACTTCGTGTTTATACTGCTTCACTTTGTTCTTCATCATTAACGACGTGCTTTTACCTTCTGCAACATGTCTTTTATATTTTCTAACAGCTTTATAAATAAGAAACGTCAAAGCAATGCTCGAAAGACTGCTGCTGTCGTTGCTCATCACAGACAGTCTGCGTTTTAAATTCATCGAGATTCTCTCGCTCAAACGCGCTCAAGTGCTCACTCTCTTTCATTGAAAATGATGTTGCAAGATCGCGATATCAATATGAATGTGACTTCAAAGTGAAGAAGATGTCGATCTAGCGAAGCATCAACACAGTCGAAGTCATCTTTTGCTAAGCAAAGAAAAATTGCTTCGACACAGTCAAAGTCATCTTCTGCTAAGCAAAGAAAAACTGCTCAGCAGATGAAGTTTGCAAGACAGAATAATGAAGATCGCTCTGATATACACAAGTTGCAGAATCGATGAGAGAAAATCAGACAGTGATATCAAAGATATTGTGAAAGAGCTACATGTTTGAATTGCACTTCATTGAGTTCTTTGTTCATCACTTCACAGAAGCTTCGCTCAGCTTCAAGTCAATCATTAATTTTGTGTCATTATGATCTGTGTATCAATTGCAATGTATCAAGAGTCTTGACTGACTTTTTCTGCAAAGATTTAATTGATTCGCTCATCTTATGTATTTACTGCATTGACGAATTGAATTGTTCTGAAAATGAGATGTGTTGATGTTTAAATGATAATCACAACGTTCTTTGCTTAATCTTTCAACATGTCAATGAGATTGAATTCAATCAATGTATCATCTGTAGACTTGTATCTTCTGACTCAACATCATTTACTCATGTTGCATTGAATTAAACTCTTGATACTTTGATCATGTTTGAGAATGATTGAAATCTCATTCACGAGTTTTACAGCACTCTTGAGAACTTCAAACAAGATGATTGCAACATTTGCAATGAGATTGACTTTGACATGAAGCTGATCAACTGAGAGAGATGATGCTCTTGTCATTGATGCATCAAGAACAGAATGATCAATCTTGATGATTTCACGTTGTGATCTGTTGAGAACGACATGAATTCACTGTGTCTGCTTATCAATCTTTCTGAATTGTCTTTGATCAAGAAAACGTTGATAGTCAAAGCTAATATTATCATGAAATTTCATTGTATAAAGAGACATCAGTATAAATATATCGATCATGTAATTAACTTTGTGCAAAACATTCTCAAGATTGTTAATCAATTATTTTCTCTTTCTTTTGAGCTGTAAGTTCTTCTTTTGAAGTTCATCATTTTAATCACTGAGAATAGTAATGTGAATCATCAATTTAAGCATATCTTTCATGTACATTGTTGTAACGTAGAAGTTTGACTGATCTTTTTGAAAAAACATTATTCAAATTACGCAAATATTGTCATTGATGTTGAATAACTTTCTTAATTATCTCAGAAGAATATCATTCTGAATTACTTGTCTTGCATTCTTCAAAATGATGAAAAGACTGTGACAGAGTAAAAGTTGAATCAAGATGCTTAGATCTTAATGAAAGAATTAATCATCATCAATATTACTTTTATTTCTGACTTAATCATTGAACTTTTTGAGCTCGCTCAACTTCAAACTGAACTGAAGCAGTCTCAGTCTGCTGCAGCTGCTTCACATTCTCAGCAAACTTCATTTTTCATGATCACTTTGAACTTTCACTCTCTTAATGAGCATGATTTCTCTTTACACATTGCTCATATGATCTTTTCTATTCTTTTTTCTATTGAAGTCATCTTCTTCAACAGCATTTATCTTTGCATTGTAACTTCTTTAATCAATTATCACAATCATTTAATGAGATATAAAAATGATTGCTTTGCATGTCATTCTCAGTTTCGCTATTAAGCATTTAACAGTCAGCTGCAAAAGCAAATTTGTCAAATCAATCAATGATACACAAGTTGCAATGCAAAAAAAATGAATGATATCAACGTACTTTGAAAAATGATTGAGAATTCAGAGTCTCGTCTGATTAATATGATTATTTGCAAGACTTCAACTGTGCAAGACATTTAATCATACTGAAACAAAGTCAGAATGAAACTTGAGACTATGATTTATGATCTTATCTGTCTTTCGTTATTCTTTATTCTTAATGTCATTGATTTACAGTGACGTGATCTTTATGCATACATGCTCGATCAAAAAATTTACATGACAATGAGCAAGAATGAATGAATTAAAATAGCTTGAAGACTGCTTCAGAAGAATTCTCACATTATCATCAAGTGTTTGAATCGTAGAATAACGCTGTTTCTGAAGCTTGTTATTAAAAAGAAGTTCAAGATTCAGAATTTCAAATATTGCTTTAAGTGACAGTCTTATGAAAGTAAATACATACATGAATTCTTGTGAATCAACAACGCTTCAAGTGTCACAGATTTTAATCAATATTTTTCTTTCTGAAATGTACAGATCATGATCTTCAATTTCATCAATGATCTATCAGTGATTGCTGTTCACTCAAGCAGTCGTTCTTTTTCAGAGCGTACTAATATGCTTCATAAATTGATTAAACTGTTGAATCACTTTCAGCATTATACTCACTGCACTTCAAGCTACTGTCAACATAAGATCAGAGAAACAGATGAGTTGACTTGTTGTTTTCACTTCTTTTGATCAGAGCAATCTTTGCTCAAAGTCTTTTGCAAGATGAATTTAAATCATCATGTTTATCTTTTCACTCAAAATGATGCTCTGCTCAACAGCTATAACATCATGATGATCATGAAATGAATGATTAACATGAACTTTTCTTCTTGTATAAATTAAACGACAGTGATGCACTATTTGATCAAGTATTGCTTTAAGATCAAAAAGAAGTCTGAGTTGTTCAAAAGTCTTCTTCAGTTCATCATGCTCAGAATTTCTGAAAAAGCTTTCTTATTGTCTTTTACTATTAAGTTAATGAACAAGTTAATTGTTGAGCGAGATTAATCTGCTCAAGAGATGTGTCATCATATTCTTCAACGAAATTTATGAAATTTCTCATGAGTCATGCAGAATTTTGATCTACGATCAATTAAGAAGTAACAATGTGCTTTGAATCTTCAAAATAACAATATTACTGTGTTCAAAATCTTTCTGAAACATTATTGCAAGCGATCTGCTCATCAGAAACATTTAACTCTTTTGATTGCAGCTCAAGAATATACATGAATAAATAAAACTCAAGACTTTCGTTCTTGACATGATCATTTTAAGATGATTAACTTATTCTTTCGCTACTTAAGTCAGTTGTTTCATGTCGATTTTTCGAATTTCTGCAAAGTTAAGCTCATGCTTCATCATTGCTTTTAAATTGTCATTCTTGATGATTTATTGAATGATGATGATGAGAATTGAATGTCTGCTTATGTTGCTTGCGCAATCAATCACAATCACTTGCGCAATTCATTGAAAGTCGTGCTTAAGACGATTAAGATGAACTCTGAAATTGAGTTCTTAAAGCATGATGAGATTGAGCAGAATCAGAATCTTCGTCACGAAGAACTATTAAGTTGACACAGATCAAATCATGATGACAGTCTTATACAGATATTTATCAATCTGAACGAAAGATTCATGAATAAGAATCACGACTGACTGCAATCTACATGTGACGTAACTCTGATCATCATTTAAGATCACTCAATCATTGCTCATGTAACTTGCAAGAATGCTTTCATCTCAGCTACTCTTGAGAAGATTGATAGTTTTTTTCTTTTGAATGTCGAGCAGCGAGACATTGTTGATCAAGTCATTGATCATTATTGCTATCATTTTGATGCTCAACTTCTTCTGCATCTGAACGAAATTATCAAGATTGAAAATGTTAGAAGTTGATTTAAAGCAAGTTATAAAAGTATCATTTAACTAATAAATAAATGTTAAGAAAGAAAAGTATTTACAAAAAAGAACTCAATTCTTATATGTATGTTTCTCAGCTTTGTGCTAAACTCGATTGAGTTAACATTTTACACATATGATGCAGAGTTTCTATGATATCATCTTTAGATCAGATTTTCGCTAGACTTGATTAAAATGAAATCAGATGAAGATTAAATGAAGAATAAATGAAGATTAGAATTGTAACATTACTCTTCTCTCTTGACTATTCATGTTTGCATGAATGTTGTTTCTTAGTGCGCTTTTCTTGAATATTTAATATGAAAGTCATCAATCATCTCTTGAGTGTTCATAAATTCATCATCATCAGCGTTATATCAGTTGAGATCATTATCATAGCTTTTTCATTTGACTCGATATTGAAGTCATCTTTGATATTATCAAAAGTTCAATATATTGTCGATTTTTCATTCATCTTCATCATTTATTATTATTAATTTCAAGAGTTCATTCTTCTGATCAGACAGAGAATCATCAACGACAGAATGAAGAAGCTTTGAATGAAATACATCATGTATATGCATAGTTTCTGATAGTTTCAATTTATAAAAAAAGTCAACAGAATCTGTGATCTTGAATGAATCAAGCATCTTGTCATTCAGCTTTTTGAAGAATCTCGCTGTAATAATGTTTCATTCATTCAGAAACATCTTTGATTTGATCTTGTAATTGATCTTCTTTCTATGCTTGTTAACTTGTTTTATCATTTATTTTCAAGTTTTGATCAAAGCTTCACAAGCGAAAATCAATGTCTTGTTCATTTGTTCAGATATATTCTTGATTCAATTAATCTGCAAGCGTTCACGAGTGCTTTCATACTTGATGATGTCAAAATCAAAGCTCATATGAGAATGAAAGCTCTTGTTCATGAAGAAGAGAATCAAAAAGATGATTGAAAACAAAATGTTATTGTTGATAAACTTGATCATGAATAATCACTTGAATCAGTTGTTCTGCATATATGAACATAAGAATCAAAGATATCGCTTGACATTTTGATTGATTCATTCGCTTTGATCATCGATCTGAAAATGATAAACGATGAACAATTGAAGAGAAATGTTCAATCATTTGCAAAGAAACTTTCATAGTATAGAGATGAATTGCAAATCTCGATCAGATACTATGAAGCTTGACAGATCATGAGTTTAATATACTCATTGAATCAGCATTTCAGCTGTCTTTTCAATAATGATATCTTTATTATTAATGATGCAAGAAATATAATGTCTTTCTTTTAATAATCTGTAAATGATTGTCAGAATAATGTTGTACTTGCTTGAATCAGATAAATTGATAATGAAGTTCATTGCTATGTCTTGTCATTGCTATTCAAATATTGATAGAGATTGAAGCAAGTCATTTAATTTATTTCTAAATGTCTTTGAATGTTGACAAATATAACAGTTTTGAATATATCGATTTATCGTTTTTTGCATGAATGATCAATAGTAGTTTCGCTTTATGACTTTCACAGTTTTAAGAATATTAGAATAATCAACTGATGATTGATCATGCATCTCACGAATCAAATTCATTTGTAGAAACTCATTGAATGAAACTCATAACTGACTATCATAATACAAGATTTCATTCTGAGTTCAACAATTCTTTAATTTGATATCTTCATATTATGTCTCGTCTCTTGTTATTGCTTCACGAAGTAGCGTACAATTCTCATTTATCTCATTAGTTTTAAGAATCTGTTTATAGATTGATTCATCGATGTTTTTTTCTAAATCAGCAATTTTCATTCAATTTGAAGTCAGAATAGTGATTTATTGATAGTGAATGCACTCATCTTTTGAATCTCTGAGCACGACGTCAGTTCAATGAGTTAATGCATTAATCTTGATGTTCTGTTTGTCAGATTGATACATTATTCTGAAGTTAAAATCAATGAACTTTTGAACTCAATGCATCTGACGTCTGCTCAGCTCTTTATCTTTCATCAATGAAGTGAGTGCTTGATGATCGATGAACATCTTGATAGAAATGTCAGTTAATTTCAGTTTGAATCATCAGTGTTCAAATGCTTAAATGATGATCAGAAGTTTTTTATCATATATCTTGTAGTTGCATTCAGCAGAAGACATGTTCTTGCTATAAAAGACAATCAAATGTAGTACTTCTTCATCATCATATTGAGAGAGAACTTCATCATTGACATAGTTGAATGAGTTGATTTCAAGAATATTCTCATGAGTTTAATCAAAGTGACGTATTATAAAAGTCTCGATCATACATCTCTTTATATGATTGAAGATGATTTGACAGACTTCATTTCATTCAAATATGATCTTCTTTTAAGTAAGTTGAATCATTGAATAAACAATTTTCGAAAAGTTCTTGATGAAGTATCGATAGAAATTGCAGAAGTCAATAAAGAACTGCATCTGAATGAGATTATTGAATGTAGATCAATCAACGACTGCTTGCATCTTTCGCGAATTCATTTTCAATTCTTCAATTGATATCAAGAGTTCTAAAAAGATAGTTTTCTGAACATGAAACTCGCACTTGTTGATGTTTATCTGTAGATCAGCTTCTCGTAATCTATTCAAGATCAATCATACATGTCACTTGTGTTTCTTCAGAGTCTTGCTGTAAATGATAATGTCATCTAGATAAATCTGATAAAACTGATGTAGATACTCAAACAACATGTCGTTCATATAATGTTGATAAAACGCAAATTCATTGATTAATTCAAAAAGCATTACATAATATTTGTATGAGTTGAAGAAAATAATAAAGATAGTCATATCTTCGTTATCTGAATGCATGTATAGTTTGTTAAATGTGACAATGATGTTCAATTGAGTCAGATACTTGCTTTTTTATATATGAGCAAAAGTCTCATCTATTAAGAGCAAAGAATAACGATCTCGTTTGATCAAAGCATTAAGCTTTCTGTAATTGATGCAGAAACGCAGACTATCGTCTTTCTTTTTGATGAACAAGATGAGCGAGATGTATGATGCAAAGTTGAAGAAAATAAATTCTTTGTTTAAATGATTGATCAGATACTTCTTTATCTTCTGAAGCTTGTGATCAAACATCTGATATAATCTGCTTCGAAAGAGTGTTTCTTCATTGATCAACTCAATTTTGTGATCATAGAAACAATGCAATGATAGCTGATTGATCATAGCTCGATCGAACATGTCTAAATAGTCATGATACTCAAGAAGAAGCTTGACTTTGATTTTCTCAAGAATTTCAACGTGTGAAAGCTCATGCAGATTCACTTCTTCAGACTTATTTTCAACTGTAGTTATAAGTCAATCGATTTTTAAGACAATAACAGCAAAGATCTTGACATCTGATTGTTTAACTAACATTTTATATGTCGCTGTCTTTATCATTGCTATGTTCATTGAATCTGACGTTGATTTAGAAATTTTGACGTTAGTTAAAGTCACGTCACACGATTTTGACTGTTCAATTAATTTAACTGACTTTTCATTGAACTGATTGAAAGAGAGTGATTTCTGACTGAGTTGAGATGTAACGAAAGTGAAAGATTTTTTCAGTATATAAGTAAAAGTCAAGCTCTTCTGTTTTGTGATGATTTTATTGCTTGAGAGTAGAACAATCAATTTTTAACTAGAAATGAAATTTGAAAATTGAAGAGAATTGATTTGCATATCAATTATTAAATTGATTTTGTTCATTCATATTTTTTCAAGAATCATTTGATGTTGATTTAATTGAGTGATCAACATAGAAGCTGTGTCAATCATATGATCTTGAACAGTCAGATTTGAATAGATGACATGAATAATAAATTTCTTAGCATAATGATTGTTGAATTCTTGAATTGACTTCGCTTTGATCAAAGTCAGAAACTTGATTTGCAACTGATCATAAACAATCTGCGCAATCACTTCATCAATGAATGAATAGTCAGCAGCTTCGATGTCAATCAATGACTTCAATGAGTAACTAATTTCATTGCTAGAAAGTACACATTCAGTAGTCAAAGATTTAGAAGCAAAAGAATCATCTGACATGCTCATCGTTGAAGAAATTAACACATCTTTCATTGCATCTTTGATGAAAGTCTCTAGTTTTTTGTCTCGTTATTCTTGAAAGACATTTTCTCATTCTCTTTATTCTTCAAAATGATGATTTCATGTAGACAAAGAATGAATGCATGAGATGCAGAAGTATCAATTTTGTTCAGCTGAGAACAATTCTTGAACAAATAATCAAAGATTTTGCAGATGTAGCAAATAATTGATGATCTTGCTGATTCAGAAGTAGAAGAGATAATTGACTTAACATAATTAATTATCAAAGTTGTTACTGACAGAGAAGTAACACATTTATCAGATATGACAGTGATCTTGACGATGACAATGCAACGTTCGCTGCAAAGCTGATAATTGACTTGTTGTTTACTATTCACATCTTAAAGAAAGATTCTTAAGCAAGTGAGCAAAGTAAAATTCTTTGAACAGATTGATAAAGCATTCTGCAAGCAATTATTGATTTTATTCTGAAGATTGTTCATCAGAGTGCAATTGTCGTATTTGAGATAATTGAATAACTTCATAAAGTTGAAGTAGAAGACATTGAAAGACTTGTCTGCTTGCTTCAGAGCGTTGTACTTGCAACAACACTTTCGATTTTTATTCAGTTCATTTTATATTTCTTTCAGATGTTCAAATAGCTCGTCGATTGAAATGTATGAATGTGAAGCGTCATGTTGACGTTAAGTGAAAATGTGCTCAGCAGCATCATCTTCTAGTCTAGATATCACATAGACAATACAGATATTCTTATTATCAAAGTGATTGACATTTGTCTGAAGCTTGTCATCTATCTTGATTCTTCAGCTATTTCATGTTAATTCATCTTCATTGATGAATACAGATGAGTTTAAAAACTTGAAAGACTTATGATGATCATTATTGAATAAAATGAACGACTTACATTGAGTATGATTCTCGATAAATTGACGAGATAGAGATTTCGTAAACTGATGAGATCAAGACTAATTCGCTGAATGCAATACTTCTTTAAATTTATTCTTAAAATTCAAAATCTTCTTTCAATAATATTTGTTTGTCTCTTCTAAAGTGTTTATGATCATCTGTTTGATCTCTAGTTGATTCAATCTCTTGTCATGTTCAACTTGAACAACAATTCACTGCTCATTGAGTTTTAAAGTCATGTTTCATTAAAATCTAAGCTCATTCAACATCTTGATGATCTTGTTTGACTGATCATGAACTCATTGATGAAGCTGTTCTTCTGTTTTGATGTTTCATGAAGTATCAGCGTTCTTAACATTGACTGAAGCATTGAAAGAAATAAAAGAAACTCATTTACTAGCAATGCTTTTAAGCAAACGAGCTGTTCATGACTTGACTGATTCGAAGTTGCACGTCATTGTGAGAAAAATAAGATAAATTTGATTAAGTGATTGATTTGATAAATTTGAATAAATTTGTCGATGTGTTTTTTAATGAAAGTAATTCAAAGAATCTCTTGCGAATTTTCTAAATAAACGAAGTAGATTATTTTGTATCATTTACACGTTGATAGCAGAGTAGTTGATTAGCATTTATCTACTGTTAGAGATCAATCTAAAGCGAGTCATAGAAATGTCATTTAACTAATAAATAAATGCTAAGAAAGAAAAGTATTTACAGAAAAGAACTCAATTCTTATATGTGTATTTCTCAGCTCTGTACTAAACTCAATTGAGTTGATGTCTTACACATATGATGCAGAGTTTCTATGATATCATCTTTAAATCAGATGAAGACTAGATGAAGAATAAATGAAGATTAAAATCATAACAGAAAAGTTGATCTGCATCAATTTAATCTTCAGTCATTTGATGTATTATGCTGCACAGATTAATATGAGCAATTCAGTACTGCAAGCAATTCTCATTGATGTAATTGTCTTTAACATTAAAAGCTTTATTCTTCATCAATTGTTGAATTTTTTCATTCAGAATGTTTTTGAGTCTCTGAAGTTGAAAAGTCTTACTCACTTGCAGAATTGCTTTCATCGTTATCATTTTCTTATCATCAACAAGAAGTTCATGATTGATTTAAAAACACTTCATTACATCAATCAATATCTTCATCAGATTCATGCTCAATCGAATGTTTTCTTCAAGAATCTTTTCATTCTTTTTTACAATAACTTTGATCAACTTTCTTTGATCAATGATTGAGCATTGTATAATTCTCATGTCACGTTTGTCTTCACAAAAGCTTTTGCTGATCTGCAAACATATTTCGCTTTTGATCAGATCATTGTTCTGTCTCAGATCATGAAACAACAAGATGAGAATGCTGAATCTTGATAGTTTTATAAGATTTTGAATGAGCTGCAAGATGACAAGCTGAGTTCTGAGAATTGAGACTTTCTTTTAACTCATGTAAAGAAAAATATGATTCTGAAAAGCTGAATTGATTTTAATGAAGCATTACATCTCTATGTCATTAGACATGAAATTGATGAGTATAATTTCAATTGTCTTGAGCGATTAAATCAGTCGATTATTAAGATATGCATCAAACACGCTGACAAGAGAACTAAGAAGATTTCATTTGATGATGTTGACAAGCTCTCTTGCACATTGCTTTTCAACAGAGATGCTTAAGTCATGCTAATGTTTAATATGTTTATTGAGAAAAGCTTGATCAATGACTTGATGAGCATTGTTGTTGATGTTATTTGAGATGATAATACAGATGATTCTTTTACAACTCTTTCTGCAGTTATTTTGATGAAGATGAACAACTATGTTGATTTTATCAGCATGCTCATCAATGATCAAAATGTTGTTTCTATTTTTCTCAGAACAGCTACGTGAAATAATGATGATAATACATGTTCTCATGAGCAATTTTCTCTGATTTTGATCTTTGCTATCATCATTCACAAAAGTCAGAAACTTATCTTAATCAAAGTGATTCTCAATTTTGTTATGTCAAACTTCTGTCAAGATTTAACATATGTAAGTCTATCATGAGTTTATTGAATTCAAGATCTTGCTTTTAAAATTTCGTTTTTCTATGATTGTTTCTTTCAACGTAATGATGAGTCAAAATTTCAAACGCATTAATGATAATCATCGTCAACAGAAATTGATATCACTTTTCTTCTTTTTTCTCAATGTCAATGTATGATTTATATTTGTAGTAAAGATCAAAGAATTTGAACAAGTTAAAACAACATAATGCAACTTTATCATTCATTCAATCAAATAAAGAGAAATGATTAAAGAATTTGAATGAGTTAAAACAGCATGACGTGACTTTATTGTTCATTCAACTAATCAGAAAAAGAATTCATCTGAAAGATGAAAAGCTTTGATTTATTTTTATTTATTTATTGAAAAAACTATCTGCTTTATAAAATAATTTCTCAATCATTTTCATCATATTGTAAACTCTTTTAAACGCTTGCAGCGCTTCAAATCGATGTCTGTTAATAGCGTAATCAGCTCATTCATGTTTCACTTTCAACATCACATTTGTCTGAGCTTGTACAACAGAATCATTTCAGATGATTTTACAAATCAATGTTTGACTGATTAAATTATCTAGATATAGCTGTGTCGATGTTAAAAATCTGTAAAAAATGAGCTCAAATTTATTGATCAGATCAGAGAGTATGAGATTGATGACTTTCTGAATAGCGTGAGCACACGCAATATTTCTTCACTTGTTGAATTTCTCATTATTCAATGTCTGATCATTCTGACTCATTGCAACAAATCAAGAAAGAATGATTTTATGTTTGATATTGTCGTTGTTATAAGTTGACTCGTGAAGAATCTCTGATCTCATAACATGAACTTTGCTTCATTGACAAAGAACAAGAACAAAATCATCATACTTGATGACATCTTCTTTCAATCAGATTTTATTCAGATCATGAATATGATCATTGATCATCATCTTGCATATCTTCACTTTCACTCATCATCTTTTTATATGCTTGTGAAAATCAGAAACTATCTCAATGCATCTTTCAAGACTTTCATCATTTAATGATAATGATTTCTGAATAATGTTTTTCTTATGATCATCGACAAGATACTTAGAACTGTTCATGTCTATGTGATGAAAGAATGTTGAGTCATCAGAAGTTACAAACTTGACGTAATAAGAATATGAAATCAGTTGAATGTTTCTGTTCAATTAAAGACATGCATAAAGCGCTCAGTATTTAATATTCTGTTGCATGATTTGTTGACTTAAGAAATAAAACATCATTCTCAATCAATTTTTGTTCAATTGATCATTTCATTCATGCTGATGATAAAGATACATATCAAATTTCTTCAGAATCATATCATTGATGCTCATTTTATGTTCTTTCTCGCTATCAATTTCTGCTCACAGTCAAATAAACATATCTTAAATCAATAAGTTTTCATTCATTTTTCACTTCGCTCAAACTCTTGATTCATCAATTTCATTGATAATGACTTCAACTTGTTTCGCGCTTAATTTAGAGACAATGCTTTGTCTGATCACTCACTTTGCATAAACATCATGCAAATCATTTTCTATCTGTGATTGAGCATTCAGTTGAAATCAGAAGATATATTCAGAAGTCATCTTAAATGCAATCAAATTGTTTTAATTATCTCAGCACATTTCAAAATGTTTTCTCAGTTCAGCTGAATTTAATTTCTTTATCTAAAGATCAAAATGATTGACAAAAGCATGAAGATGTCAATGATAAACATGTTTGAAAGATTTTGTTGAAATTGTG
>JAABUS010002952.1_pt1 | contig 29487 bp, 10 predicted proteins | sample 5560161 | NCBI WGS metagenome assembly JAABUS01 (sample SAMN10711885, study PRJNA513376) | rock metagenome | isolation source: Antarctica rocks | place: Antarctica: Victoria Land, Trio Nunatak nord | collected 2016-01-04
CTCGAGGGAAATTCGTTGAGGCTGAGGGAGGGTTAGCTGATGATAGACAATGGATGGAGAGGGTAGATTTGCCCGTGAAAGGAGCCGGTGCGGTAGAAGAGCTTGAGGTGGAAGGGTGTGGTTGTTTGGCGGTCGAGTTTGCCATTTTGGCCGGTTTGCATTGCCATTGTGGGTGCAGAGACGATTTGCAGTGTAAAAAGTCAGTTGAGCGTCATCGTCTGGCCACTGCAAGTACAATTACGCGCTTGGTAGTAATGACTCATCGTTGCTGGTAGGCATTATATATGGTATGAATTTATCTACACGTGTTGGAGAGCATACTTGGGAGAATGGGGCTTGGCAGAGAAGTCTAACTCCAACTCCATGCAAATCTGTGCCAGTCGAGTTGGCCAGAGAGCATTTCCTCGACGAGCTCCCTTGGACTTCGATGGCAGGTGAGGATTATAAGCCATTCGTAGGTCACAAGGGATTCCGCAAGCAGCTCGTAATTGCTCATATGCTTCCAAAAGTATATTGGTATTTGTCGACCAAGCCCGATCCTGACCATAGCGTCCCTCTATGTACAAATGCGAGCAAACTGCGTGGTAAGCCCACTTCATCGAAGCCTGGTGTGCTCATGCAGATGGACGCCGCCTCCTCTAATACGCCGTTGAAATGCCTCAATGGTCCTTGAAACCTAGAATTCAACAATCGTGTCGCCTCGCTTCTTATTCCTCAAGTCGTATTTACCCTAGTCGTTGTCCCAATATTAGCTCATCATGGTATCGTGTGCCAGCCCCTCGTCATCACGGGCGTTTTCCTGGTCGAAGCAATATGCCAATGCGTCACACGACACTTGAGAGGAAATTGCTCACATCTGTAACGTATCCCACATATCCCACAGCTGATGGTATTGCAACGGCGTAGACGAATGTAATCCAGGCCGTTCGGGGCGTCCAGCGAAAGTACTTCCATCGATTGGCGGACATGTCTAAATGAATTAAATTAGCAAGAGGTGAGGGGAGAATGCAAACTTCAGAGCAGAGATGACGGTGTAGACAGCGCCTATGAGGGGATATCCTCAGGTAGCTAGGCTTTGAGTAGAGCATACTGTTGTATTTGACCAGCGCCGGGTCCATGGCGAGCGCTGCAGAGAGGATACATGTTAGCCGATGCTTCGTCGCTTTCAGGGAGCGCAAAGGGCGTACAATTATTGTGACCTGCCATCCTGGTGATGTCGGGAGGCGACAGTGGCGAGAAGATTTAACAACGTGTTAAGATGCGTTGACGGCCTTGGAGGGGAGAGGTCGTGGTTGTTGTTCGGGGGGTTTGCCAAGACTAAGGGGAAGAAATGCCGAGGTTTCACCGATAGAAGGTGACCAAGCTCGGTAAGCCAAACTTTCCCTCATTCTCAGCTGCCAAATTTCAATCACAGCCTTCTCACCGGGCATGTCTAGATATCGCTAAATTTGGATGCCGACGAGGCCAGGCTGTTGACTTTACTTCCTGGCCAGAAGTCGGAGCAGGTCCGAGTGGAGATTGAGATTGTCTCATTGACAAAGGACACTGAGCTGCGTTATGAGGCACTTTCATACGTCTGGGGCTCAACACATGATTCCAAACTTATCATGGTTGGCTCCACTGGTGATGTCACGCTCTCTGTCACTCAGAACCTTGCGACTGCTCTGCCTCACCTACGATACGCAAGGTACGTCTTTCGGAATCGTACCTACCTCGTTGTTTCTGCATTCAGAAATTAGAACACTCTGGAAAGGACGTCGCGACGAGTCTTGCGTCTATCGGTCGCCCAGAAAATGTCCGGAGATTTGATGGAGATTTGAATATAGAAAGGCTGACTCCGAAGTGATGAAAGGGAACCACGCGTCCTCTGGATAGATGCACTTTGCATTGACCAGCAGAACAATAAAGAGCGGGGTCAGCAGGTCCAGCGGATGCGCGACATCTACTACATGGCAGACCGTGTCGTAGTCTGGTTAGGCCCAGGAAACGACGACAGTAAAAGAGCGTTGTTTACTTTACATTCACTGAGGTAAGATTTCCCGGTATTATTTGACCTATCTCGTACTGCCACAAAACGTGCGAGACAGCTGCCACTACAAAGGATAGTGATTATCTCTTTATTGCTCTCAAACTTAGCTATAATAACTCATTCTCCCAGGAGGCACAAAATTTACTCCGATATGCTGGAACAGGTTCGTCTTTTCATAGTGACTCGTACCTGCTAATTGCCTTGGTTGGTATTTCAGTATACCTTATCGTCCAGGCGAGCGTCTCGTTTCCTACGCTCTCTAATACTAGTCCTCGAACGCAAATGTCGATGCAAAAAAGATGCTGACCCTGCATTTTCATTGAGTAGCCTAGAGGTACACTATGACTGGGCGCAGGATACACTCATGCCTAAGCATGGGCGAACGAAGAAGCCTGCTTCCGTGAATGCAATCATCCCCACTTCTGATGAAGCAACGTGGTATTCAATCCTACGTCTTCTACAGAGCTCCTGGTTTAAAAGGTTATGGATTTGGCAGGAGATCACACTAGCAAAACCGAATGCCCTAGTACAATGTGGTGAAGAAGGCCTTTCTTGGGATGATTTCTGCACTGCAGTTGGTTATTTGCACTGGTCTGATTATGAAGTACCCTCAGAGGTATGTAAATTTTGTATAAGATCTTATTTTAGTTCGACCCTATCTGTCATGTTCATAGACAAACATCACCTGAGCTTTGATTATCTTGCTTGTCGACACCTTAATGCCTACGCACTTGCTATGGGTTTGTCTTTATAAAAAGCGGACATCAATTCCAGCATCAATAATTAATTGTTGATCTCAAAGGTTACATCTTGTTATAAATCCCGCGTTTACTTTCCGAAGGAAATGCTATAGCAGTCTAGTGGATTTTTACATGTCCTTTGCTCCTAAATTCCATCTCGTAACCCAACATTGTTCGCAAAAAGGAAGGTCTAACCTTGGAAGCTTGTAGTGGGGATACTCGACATCCCTGGACACTGTCCTCGATACTATTTACGACATTGCGTATACTTCAAGGAACACGCTTTACCATGACTCTCATTACCTGATGCGTCATACCAAAAGAGGCCAATGTACAGATCCAAGAGACCGAGTCTATGCACTTCTGGGTATGCTACATCCAAGAGAGGCTGAGGCAATCAAGCCCGACTATTCGAAGAGCGTTCTTCAGACATATGAGGAGGTAGTCATGATTGGTATCGAGCATACAAGAACTCTGGATGTTCTAGGAGCGTGCAGTCTTCAAGAAAGTCAGATAGACTGGCCAAGTTGGGTACCACATTTTGATGTTGTGTCTAGCTGCTCTGATCTTCCTTGCAGTGTTGCAAGCGGAGTCTCGGCTGCGGAAGTGGATCTTGATCAAAGTGGCGTTCTGAGAGCGGTCGGCAAAAGGGTAGACTCTGTAAAACGATGCATACGTCTTCCGTCTATTGGAGGCTCGAACTTCGAAGTTATCGAAGCAGTACGTGAAGTCGTTGCTGGTCAAGATCTCAGCGAATCTTCGCATACTGGGACCGGATCGACATTTGATAGTTGCTGCAGAGTACTCTACGTCAACTATGATGAACTTAGGAGGGAAGTTGTAGATAGCGCTGCGATTCCAAATTTTATGAGCCGTAAAGAGGCTCTAAGGGACCTACTACTGGAGTGCGATGCTAACTCTATGAGTCTCGAATTCCAACCCAGGATCTGGAATAGAACTCTCACAACTTCCACTCATGATCTAATCGGGCTGGCTCCCCAGGAAGTCCAAGTTGGTGATAAAATTTGCATAATGTTAGGCTGTGATATGCCAATACTCTTGAGACCTCTGAGAGGCGGAACATATCAAGTTGTAGGCGAAGGCTTCTTCGAGGCACTGGCAGATGCTGAATGGCTCCTTGGTCCCCTGCCTGAAAACTGGCAGGATAAAAGGAGGGTGGATCGACACGGACGTTCTTGGCAGGCGTTCCTCAACCTTCAGAGCCAGCAGCTTACAAAGGAGGATCCGAGACTAGGAGCTCTGCCGGAGGGGTGGAGTACCATTCCACATGACCAGGACGAATATGTCAACCTATACTACCATGTCCAAACAGGTCAAAGTACATTCGAAGATCCTCGCCTCACTTCGGAAGAGTTGAAAAAGCAAGGCATCGAGCTCGAGGAACTCAACCTGGTTTGACTTTTAGTCCTAAACATTCTACTAAAGAGCAATTCGGCTGCTAGGGCAGAGAATCTTCCACCTCAAGCGGAGGCACTCGATGGGATAGCATTAACCCTCTTCGGCTGCAGAAGCAGGCACCTAAGAACTTGCCGCCGTGATGGATATCGAAGTGGGGCAAGAAGTGTCTTTTCATGGCCTGGAAATCTTCTGTTAGGAATGAATGTTCGGTATTCATGAAAATTGATCTCATGTTTGAGAGGGAAGATGTGGTAGAAGGCAATGCGCAAGGTACTGGAATGGGGTGCTACAGGTAGTATTCGAATAAGCCTCAATCAAAGAGCGGGATTTACATGGGATTCCTCTTCAAGGTTCATCGTGAAAAGCTGTGATTAATTTGTTATAGACTGAAAGTATGATGCAAATCAACCCAGGACACACGATACACGCCAGTGCTCAGCAAGATAGTTTTGCAACAGCGCTCGCGAGTGAAAGCTCCTATATCATCTGCTCTACCGCGCATAAATTCTACCATGGGCAGGCAACAATAGAAACCCATCGTTCGAGTGGATCGTTTGTCTCTCAGCGCGGCAGATTCATTTAATCATGGTCACAGTAGTCATCTCAAGAGATTCCTGCACAGAACGCGTCAGGTACCACCATCCCAGACCCATTCCGATTTACTAACCTACCAGCCATTAAACATATGACTCTCAATCTCTCTACTACTATACTCCTTCCTACCCCTAACATACTCCGGCGCACCAGGACAAACCACATTATCAGCCACAATCACACTCCCCTCCTTCAACAACCCCAACTCCTCAACCATCTTCAAATCCTCCACATACAACTTCTCCCAATGATCAAGCAGCAAAAATTCCACACGCTCCAACTTTCCCTCCTCCTTCGACAGCCTCATCTGAACCGCAGCCTCCCCAACAACAACATCAATCACCCCCTTCAACCCCGCCAACTCAACAAAACTACTACTGACCGCCGCACACATCGGATCCTTCTCAAAACTAAACACCTTACACTCACCCAACTCCACATTCTCTCGCCCATACAACGCCACAAGCGCACCGCCTAGCATGAGCGCAGGATAGCCCACATACGCACCCACATCCACCACAATCTTCGGTCTCTGCTCAGCTATCAATGGGGCTAGAACCTCGCGCTTTGCGGGTCAGAGCGTCATGAGGAAGTCCTGCGTGCGCCCGAATTCGTCGATGGCGGCTAGGATTGCGGAAGGGTTATTGCGGAGGGTGGAGAGGGATGGGTGGGTGTGGATGAAGGTTAGGAGGGCAAGTTCGCGGCCGTCGAATGGCTGGTCATGGAGGGTTTAGAGAAATGGGAGTGGAGACTTGGATGATGGGATGGGATTGATGAGTGCGCACGTCATCTTCTTCGATTTCTGTGTAGAGAGTCGGGTTCCATGGAATGGATGCGTAGTCTGGGATGGAAGACATGATTCGTTGAGTATTAATGGTGATACGGGGTGTATTTTGTAGTAAGGACGAGATTGTGCGATGGATTCCGTGCGAGAGGCGAGAAGGGGGGAAGCGAGCTTGGCGAACTTCTTGGAAATGAGAAAAGGGGGTGAGCATGATTTGAGGGGTCTTCCTCTCTTTTAACGGACTTGTGGGCCGCGCTTACTGTCTCAAGGCTGCTTCCCTCTTTTCAGACTTAGTCTAGCTCGAAGAGGAAGGTCGTAAGCCAATGGCCCAAGTGAGGCTGGCGCTGATGATGGTCAAGCAAAATGCGTTCTTCAATTTTATTTTCAAGTGCTTTGTCCTATTCGGTCTCCAAGAAGTCACTGATGGCGCTCATCGCTTACTGTAGCACTATTTGCCTTCCACAGTGTCAATGGCAACCGCCATCGCCTAGATCAAGATCAATACGGCCGTAGATTCAGGATCCATCACGACAGATGGTATTGTCCCCTTCCTCATCTTTTCACTGTCATCTTGCAAGCGTTTTATCAAGTCCCTCAGATCTGTTTAGAATTGCTCCGAGATCGCCTTCGTTGTCTCATTCTTTATACCGGCTATCTTGCGCACCAGATTCCACAGTGACTTCGCGTACTTCTCCAGGCTACTCCCATCGGCCGTCTTGAACTTCAAAAGCCATGGCATATGAGCATCAAGTAGACAGTCGCGTTGACGGCCAACAGGGAGCGCACGAAGGAGTTTAGCTTCAGTGATCTAGATGAATTCCGCAAGTGAATCTGGGATAGGGGTGTAAAGGGCGGATTGTTTGGCCGGGACGAAGACCTGATAGAAGTTTTGCAGGTAATTGACCGCTGCGTGCTGAGGCGATACGATGTGAATGCACATGGTTACAGCGTCCACAAGCTGATCTTTGGTTTCGATAGTAGGGAACGTAGGCATCTTTCCTGCGTTCTAGACTTCATGACCCTAAGACTTGACACGATTGTCAGCTGGTGTTTTGCCAAACATCTCTTCATCAGAGTAAAGATCGAGCATCGACTTCACGAATCATCGAATTGTGGCCCACAGGTGGTGCATGTTCTTGGTGTACGGGTAGTTCTTGAACTTGTCGGCCTCTAGCTCCTCAATGGGAAAGCCCTAATTTGACAGATCTATGGGGATATAGCAACCCGCGAAGTGGAAGTTGTTGAACGCATATTCGATGAGCTTGTATGGCTGGTCACCCTTTAGTCCGATGAGGTCGAAGACGATACTTGGACCCAGAATATCACGCGCCGCAGCGTTGAGCGGTAGCGTCCGGTACTAATGTGGCTCCAGCAGCTTGAAGACCGGATGATCAATGTCAAAGCATCGTTTTGCGCCCCAATGATTACTTCTTCCACAATGTGCGTGTTCTCTAGACGTATAGTGATTCATGACGAATCCAATCAGACACCTGAGCACATGTCTTAGCATACCGCCAGAGCCAGTCATTCTTCTCTTGCTCAAGAGGTTTGGCCTTTTCCGAAGCTCCAGAAGCAATGAGTGTCACGCGTTTGTTGAAGACGACGACAGAATTCTCCATGTCGCCCTTGTAGTCGAGGACAATCAAAATAGGATGCAGTTGACTGGCTGCGCCAATATGGAAGAGGCTGATGGTAGCACACGCAAAGTGTTGGTCGTCTGTAGAGCTCAATGTGTCTGAGGACTTGGCCTTTACAGCGTCGGGCAAATAGCTACAGTCGTGGACATACAGGGAATTTGAATGAGCTGACGCAAGGAAAGCCTCTGCGTTGCCGGCAGCTGAACTTTGAGCATGGGCTGCATTCTTGATTACTGAACTCAGCTCTTGGATGCCAGGCATATGGTCCAAGAAACACCAGAACCAGCTCATGCGTTGTCAGGAAATGGGATGCGACGCGGAAGAAAAGATGCCCCCGGATCCACGTCTGGGGACTCGACCCAGGGTACCGGTGAAGTAAGCGGGACTCTAAGGAGATAACCCACTGTGGGATTTGTACCCTTGAACTGCTGCTGGGAATATCTGGTATCAGACTACCGACGTGGTAGATCGCCAATGTTCTTGGCTTGCATGACGTCCGTCGCAGCTTTCCTTTGCCAAGTGTTCTCGTTGTTATTCTCAATGTCTTTCATGCTTGCACCACGGTCATTCCTGCCGTTCACGACCAAAATACTCCAGATCTTCTTCGAGGCTCTGTCGAGATAGTCGGTTGGAACCATATTTTTGAGCATGAATTTGGCGTTGACGAGACCCAATATACTGAAGATTTGCATCTGTAATGCGTCATATGGATCATTTCTTGGCACGGTTTTCAGATGTCGTGGATTAGCATCGTCGGACCAAACTTACTTCTCGGGTCTGTCCTTAATGACTTGCGGAATCATGGTTTCGATCCCCGTTCCATCGAAAGAGGAGACGTAGCTATAGTTTTTCGTTAGTACTTCAGATTTTGACCTGACTTTCGATTGAACGGTTAGGGTCTCGTTCAAATCAGAATCACCAAAGCATAGAGACAGCATGGTTATCGGGCCATCGCCAGACTAGTGGCGCTTTATGTCTTGTTCGATCGTAATGCAAGAAAGAAGCTTAGTATTTTAAGTAGCAGATGATGATATAGGCGTCTCAAGGAGAAAAAACACGTTTGGTCAAGTGCATAATAGAGCAACGCATTCGCAAGCGTCACGGTTAGGAGAGTAAGAGCTGGATGATATAAGGAAGCAAACCGTCTTCCGAGACGACTATGCAGAAGACTAGTACCGAAAACCCAGACGACGTATCTGCACTCAATGCGACTGTACATATCCGTCAGCGCGAGTTGCGTCCCGCCCCATGTTCCTTTTTCTGTCTGTCCCTGGGGCTCTTCGACCTCTGTCGGCGTATCGGGCGGTGCTGCGTTGCTGACGACCTGGACCAGACGCTTACTAACGAGCTCTTACGCGAACACTTCACTATCCCATGAGTAGAATGGGGCTTCCTCGATATTCTTGTGAACATCTGACAATAGCTGGTCGAACTTTGGACTGTCATAATTGGTAAGTGGCTGCGGCTAAGCGTCGACGGTAGCGCGCTCACTTGGTTGAATGGAAAATATGAGATCCCTCAAGCAGACCTTTGACCACCCACGTAGACAATGTCGGGCAGACATCTCACACTTGATCTACCATTGTTCTAGACCATCCACTTGAGACCGCAAGCACTCTCTTGCCAGAACGGGAAGCGTACGCTCCGGATGCTACGGCAAAGTGACAAGACAGTGCAGACCGCATCACTAGAGCAGCGACTTACGCCAAGTTATTACGTCGTAGGCCTCCTCGGTATGTCTGTACCAAAGTTGCTGGAGCAGGTGGAGCTGGGGCAAAGGGCCAGTCATAAAAACCATTCGACGCAATTCCCCTGAAGCCAGAGCATGGTGGCTGCTGCGGCATCACGGTACCTGAGGTAGAGAGTAGTAAATCTTGCCATGAGAACGTAACTTATGAATCGGTATCGGCCAGCCACTGGGTCCTGACATTAGATTTCCAAGGACTAGACCAACAGCAGAGCAAGACATTGTGTTTTCGAGTCAGATAAGAGACCCACTTAGTCTTATGTAGCGCAGAGCCGGTCCGCTTTCCCTCAGCAACACTAGTCCTCTTAGATGTCTGCTCTGGAGTCCATCTAAACGCTCTAGAATCTAAGTCATAATCTTTTCGATTGGTGCGATACCCGCTAGTCCGGGTAGAAATTCCATCTTTCAAGCCAAAGGTTTTAACATGCTTCCATCCTCCATTGAGCGTCTTCTGCTCATGCTAGTCGGGTAGCGGCGTCTATGAAATTAGTGAATATATGGTGAATCTAATGTATGCCCATGCTGGGCATGCACAAGCGCTGCTTCCAGCTGCTCGATAGACTCATCTTCTTCCCTCTCACGGAAAGTGGCTGGCTGAGGAATGAGGCTCCATCGGACCAGCTTCAATTGGCCTCCATGATTCCTCATCGGTGGCCATTGCATAAAAGTTCAAACACAACACGACTTGCTGTAAGCCCATGGCCAGCCAAACATACCGCCTCGCAAAGTCTGGAACAGATTGCGAGATATAGCACAGATATGTCTGTGGACACCGGGGTCGAGAGGATGATGCAGAGGGAGCAGGTCAATGTACGGACAACTTTACATGAGCCGGTTTCGGACCACACGAGTAACTTACCGCTCGCACAATTAGCAAATCGGCAAATTTGTGCATAGAAGTCTCGCGCAAACAAGGACGCTTTCGAATCTCAAAGTTCTGAAGCCCACATGTGGGGACCTTCAGCAAAGACAAATGCACGTGGCAGCGTTGCGTCGCACCTATCAGATGGAAGGGCCAGGCATTGGACAGAAATTGATAAGAGAGGGCCGCTGACCTATTCTTCCCAATGTCTGGGCGGAAGGTCCTGGGGGCGCAAAACAGGCTTGGGGCGCAAGGTTCAATTTGGTGAGGGGCGCAAGGTTCGGGATGCTTAGTCATTTAGATTTATATGGGGCTCCTACTAAAATCTAAGTACTATAGTATCTACTATATTACCGTCGCCATTAAGAATATAGTACGCGGTATATCGCTATTATATATATAGTTGTTGTTTATCTACCTTATTTATAATTTTTATATATTATTATTACTCTTTTATTTTATTATTCCACTTTATACTTTACTAGCTAAATTTATTTAAAAACGCCGCGTTAATAATTACTAGCTCTTACGACTCTAGGTCGTCTATATTTATAGCGGCGGTAAAATTATTTTTAAATTATTTTCTTATAAAAGTAAAAGATTTAGTTTTACCCTCCGCCTTTAATATAAAACTCTTTATTTTTACTTTTACCTAGCGAGGTTACGACTCGCTTGAAATTTATTTTTATATTTTTATAAATTTAGGCTATCGCCGCCCGAGTACTAGCGGAGTAAATAAAATAGGAGGGTTTTCTTAACTATTAAAAACGGGTTTATATAATTATATTAGAGCCTTTTTATTATAGAGGCGGCGTGGTTTTATTTAAAAAAGTAGAGGTTATTATTAAATAAAAGAGAGTAGAAATTCGAGTAGGTTATTAATAGTATTATCGTTATTTTATTACTAGCGCTCTTACTCCCGCTCTTTTATTTATTATTTATATTTCCGTTTTATTACTATTTACTCGCGGTTTTTAATATTCTTTTTACTAACTTTATAAATAATTAGTTTTCGACGATTTATTTTATTATATTTCTTTTTTTTTATAAAGTCGATTACTACGCTTTTTTAATAGCCGGCGGAGTAGGAAATTTAATTAAAATCTTATATATCCGATTCTTATATACTTTATAAATTTTATTTATATTAATAAAGAAGTTTTCGAGTTAAATAACTAGTTTATTAATTAACTACCGAGGAAACCTTTCGTAGAGTTATTATAAAGATATTATTATAGTAAAAAACTTATTTTTACCTAGATCTTAATATCTAGCCGTATTTATATTATCGGGTAAGAGTATTTTATTATAGTATTACAGCTTTTATTCTTTAGGAACTTTAATATTTACTAGTTATTAACGGGGGTAGAAAAAAGATAATAAAATAAAAAATTCTTTTATATATATATATAAAAAGTAGTACCGATATAAGAGTATAAACCGAATATATAGTTTATAATTATATAATGATTCTAGACAATTTAGTAGATCTTTATCTTTATATTTAATAGTAGTAATTATAACTTTTATTATTATCTACTCGGGATTCGTTTTCTTAATAATATAGATAATTATCTTTTTAATAACGATATTAAAAATATTATAATTAACTACTCTAGGCCTATCGATACGTGATCGCTTTTCTTTTACTCGTAGTTTCTAGTAAAAAATTCTTAACTCTATCGTTATAACTTTAATAATATTTTTAATTAAAATTTAAAAGTTTATAACGGCCTAGAGTATAGGATAAATACTTTTATTTCTTTATATAGATTTAGCGCTAAGATTACGATATATTTATATATAATATTATAAAACTAGTTATTTCTTAAGGTATTAATTATCCTCGAAATAAATATTATACTATATCAAGACTAGCTTTATAGTAGTTATTAAATATAATATATAGATCCCCTAAAGGGAGTATACGGCGTAGTTATACTATTTATATTATAATATTATATTATAGTTTCTATTACTCCGGAGCTCTTTTAGAAATAAAAAGTTCGGAGCTCTCGCTCTAACTCTTTAGAGATTAATTTTATTATTTAAATATAAAGATTATTTTCCTATTAAGACTTTATATTTATTTTTATATTATTATAAATACTCTAGGTATTATAGTTTAATAGTTTTAATCTCTCTTAACTTTTTTAGGTAGTAATTTATTAGAAATATAAAAAATCTTTCTAAAAATAATCGTCCCGAAGGCGAGACGTACGGGATTAATACTTTAGACGAAAATATAAGAGATTTACCGGAGAATATTAATTTTACGGTAGATTAATAATTTATAGAATTAAAATATAAATAGAAAGCCCTTAAGAAAGAGGCCTTTATTATTATAATTTAGAAAAATATCGAAAACTTACGACGTACTATCGTAGGTAAAGGAGATAAGGAAATCGAAGATAATTTTTAAAAATTAAATATAAAAGACGAAAGCGGCCCGATAGTAAATTATAGTTAAATCGGTTATAATATAAATTAAGGTAATTTACGACCATCGAATTATAAAATTTCTATATAAAGAATCCGTAAAACTATCGAGAATAGATTTATAATATAGAGACTATATTCCGCTTAATATTTATAAACTTTCGAATAAATAAAAAGAAGATTTTATATATAATACCCTATTTAAAGGGGTAAATTAAGAAGTTATAAAATAAATATAAAAAACTCTATTTAATAAATATATTAATATAGAAATTCTTTATAGATTATTTATTTAATATAATTAAAGACCCTTTAAACCGAGTTATAAATACGAATTTTAAGTATTAATATATACGTTAAAGAAATAATTAATTAATACGAGATTTCGATATTTATTTTAATATCTTAAAAACCGAATTACTTTTTTATAATAAAAAGTAATAAATAGTTTATTTAATAACCCGTCTAAAATTTTAAATTTTAAAAGAAGTTAACCGAGCCTAAAATATTCTTACTAAGCGAACCGAATTTATATTATTTATAACGCGTTATAAACGTGACTTTAAGATATAAAATAATAATTAAAATAATAAATTAGGACTTCGGAAGAAGTATAAAAAAGAGTTAAAAAGCGGAGATAATAAAAATAAATCTAATATAAAGGGATAAAGTTCTAATAATAATAATCGTAGTAATATAAATAAAATAAATACGACTCGCGCGAGCGATAAGAATCTTAAAGATATTAAATATTTTAATTATTATAAATTCGGCCACTACTTTAATAAATATCCGGAGAAGAAAATAAAGATTATTAATTATATCGGTGATTATACCGCCGAGTTAAAAAATAATAAACCCTCGGGGAAGTCTTTATCCCGAGGAAATAAAAAAAAATAAAAACCTAATCGAGTATACGCTGCGGAATAGGGAAGGGAATCGGCCTTTTTAACTCTATTCCCTTCTCTTCTTTAGGGAAGGGAATTTTTTTTATATTAATATTTATCCTAATTTTTTGAATTCCCTTCCTCGATTTTCGAAAAAGTCAAAATTCCCTTCTCTATTCCGCAGCGTAATCGAGTATAAATATCGATAACGAAGTTATTACGAACCTAATTGATATCGATATAAAAATTATTCGTATTAAAATGGATAAAGATCCAGGAGTGGAGATAAATATAGTTAATAAAATATTTATATAGTAGTATAACCTAGAGTATTTTAAAAGCGAGCCGTTATCGACTCTTAAATAAATAAACGGGTAATTTATTTATTATTATAATATTTATAATATTATTTACTAGTTAACTAATTTATAGAGATAAACTAGGGAATATAATAATACCTTTTACTCTATTAATAAAAAAGGCTCGTTTATTATTATAAATATACTAGTTATAAAAAAGGAAAAGATTTAAACCGACTATAATATATATACCTAGTGGTTCGGTATCGCGCTAAATACGTATATATTAAAATTATTTAAGGATTTTACGAAATTATTAAAGACGTAGTTAATTATATATATATTAATTTATATTAAGGTTAGTCCCTTTAATTAAAATTTTATTAATAAAAACGAGGTTAGGAAAAGCGATACTATCGTTAATATAATATTTTCTAATAATTTTATTATCGTACCGCCTACGCTTCTTAACGAATTTATAGATTTTAATAATATCTTTTTAAATAAAGAAATAAATTAATTACCGTTATATAAAAACGGCGATTATATAATTAATATAGAGGGTAACCCGTTATACGGGCCTCTTTATAATTTATCGAATTTAGAATTAATAAAGTTAAGGAGATACCTAAATAACGCTTTAATAAAAAGTTAAATTAAATACTCCGTAAACCCCGCCGGGGCTCCTATCCTTTTTATTTTAAAAAAAAATAATAGACTATAATTATACGTCGATTACCGAGGTTTTAATTAGATTATTATTAAGAATTACTACCCGTTATTCTTAATTAATAAAACGCTAGACCGCTTAAATAGCGTTATATAATTTACGAAATTTAATTTAAAAGATATTTATTATCGAATAAGAATTAAGGAAGGCGATAAATAGAAGATAATATTTCGTATATAATATAATCTTTTCGAATATATAGTAATATTATTTAGTTTAATAAATATATTTATTACTTTTTAAACCTATATTAATAAATCGTTAATAAGTTTAATAGATATATTTTATATTATTTATCTAGATAATATCCTAATTTATTTAAATTTAAAAGAGGAGTATATTAATTATATATAATAAATACTCGAACGCCTACGAAAATATTCTTTATTCGCGAGTTTTAAGAAATACGAGTTTTTTACTCGGTTAATTAAATTTCTAAAATTTATTATAAATACCGAAAGTATATTAATAAACGAATATAGAATTAATATAATTTAGTCCTAACTAAAACTAAAGTCCTTTTATAATATATAAGTATTTTTGGGCTTTATTAATTTTTATTATTAATTTATTTATTATTATTTATAGATAGTAGGCCTATTAACGGGTTTATTAAAAAGTAATTAAAATAATAAAAAATTTAATTTATTTAAATAGCTTAAAGAGGTAGAGTAAACGTTTTATTTATTTCGCGATTTATTTTTATATATATTTATTCTAATATACTTTAATCTAGAATTAAAAATTCGGATTAAAATAAATACTTCTAATTTTACCGTAGTTATAATTTTAATATAATTATAAAATAATAACGAATAATATCCCGTCGCTTTCTAGTCCCGTAAAATATAAGATTTAGAAATTCGATACTAGATATTATAATTACTAGTACTTTAGTATAAGAGTTAATACCTTAATATAAAATAGTAACTTATTCGTACCGCTAGATAGAAGAAGAAATAGATAATATACTAAGACTAAATCTTAACTACTATTTTATTTCGTTAATACTATAATTTTTATATATCTTATTTCGTTAATACTATATTCTTACTATTTAATAGTAACGACGTAGTCGAATTTTATTTATAAATAGAAAGAGACTAGTTACTAGCCCCTAAAATACTAACTATAAAGTATTAAATCCTTTATTAATATCTCGAAGATATAATTATTATCCGTACTACTATTCTCTTATATAAGTCGAATTATTTTAAGGGATTATAAATTAACTATAATTCGTCCTCGTATTTATTACTAGCTATAATATTAATACTAACTCTTTAACCGTTAACGTTCTACGACGACGAACGAAGCGAGCCGCTTCGTTTTCGTCTTAATTATTATATATAGTAACGGTATTTCTTTACTCTAGCTACGCCTACCTCTAATCCTAATAATCGAGTTATTATATTAGGTTTCTATAAATATATAAATTAATTTATAAATATACTTTATAAACCCGAAGAAATATCTATATTACGGTTATAGAGAGTATTTTATATTTCGGCCGTAGGCGTAAAGAACGATTTATATTAAATTAAAGCGTCGCCGCCGTTTATACTATATACTATTATTTTCGTTTATATAGAAAATCCTTACCTTTTCTTAAGGATCTCGGTTTAATCGTAATTAATTATTAAGAAAATTAAATCGCGCCGGAATTACGGAGTTAAGAGCGGAGTTTACTTTTTTTATAATTTAAAGTCTATATTTACCCGAAAACGGAGAAGCGGTATTTACCCTATTAAAAACTATAGCGAAATCGATAGGTTTTCCCCGCGTTAAAGTAGGAACTTTAAAAATTTCCTTTTAATCCTTTACTTCTTACCTCTTACTTCGTTATTTCTAATTTACGTAATCGAGGTTTAAAAAATTAATACTATATAAATAAACTTTCGAATTATATACCGGTAGAAGATCTTTATAAATATATATAATTTATTCTATTTTCCCTACCTATAAGCTACGCGGAGGTAAAGAAACCGTTTTTATTAAAATTTACTATCTCTCTAGCGTTTTAATTATTTATATTTTCGAAAAAGTATTTCGAGTAATATAATAAGAATATTAATAAATTAATTTAAGAAGTAGTTCTTTTTATTATCGACTAGTACGATCCTCTATTAAACGTATTAAAAAGTAGCGAGTTATTCGTAAAAAGAGGATATTCTACCTCTATTAATATTTAAAAAGAAGAAAGTTCCGTAGAAAAAACCCTTTTTACGTTTCTAATTTCCTAGATATACCCTCCTTTAATCGCGGAAATATTAACGACTTTCGTTAAAGGCGTTAGGTATTATATTAATTCAATATATTTTAATAATTAAAAAGAAAGAAATAAAGAAATTCTAAACCTTTAACTACTTCGTTTTTAAAAAAGAGTTAAGGACTAGATTCTAACTACTTTTATTTATTCTTTTTTAACTCCGTCTTTTTCTTTATTATTTAATTTAATTAAATTAATAATTTAACTAACTCCGAGAAAATTAATACTTTAATTCCTTTTATAAAAATTAATTTTTACTACGAACGACGTTATATAAAAGATTCTTTTTAATTAAATTAATAATATAGTTAATAATAATAGGGGCTAGTCTAGCTCCTTAAAATAAAATTAAAAAGATTTTAATAATTTTAGAGAAAATTAATTTACTTTATTTAATCCTTAATTTTAATAGAAATAAGAAATTATAAATTAGTTATAAATACCGCCTCCGCCGGTAAAGATCGATTTAAATTTATATAATATTATAATCTAGGCTATACGATCTACCGTACTAGATACTATTAAAATTACTTTATAAAATTAGGGTTAAATTTTTAAAAGGCCTCCGGGACTTATTAAACCGTAAAGATTAATTAATAAAAACGGGTATATTTAATAAATATAGTAATAGGTTAGGTATTTCCGTACCGACGAATTAGATTTCTTTTATCTAAATTACCTAGAGTTATAAAGCGCCGGTAATATCGTCCTTAATTTTAAAGAGTTAATATTTAAGAAAGTTTATACTTTCTATAATAAAGTTTAGAATTTCGTTATAATAAAAAGTAAAGATATAGTAAAGAGGAATCTAAATAACTACTTCCGCGGTATTATTATAAATTAATAATTTAAAATTCTTTCCTAAGATAAGAAAGATATAATAATATAACTACTAAATAATTTATAGCGCTAAATTACTAGACTATAAAATTATTTTAAAATTATAATATCTATAACTCTAGAAGAGTTTAGTCGTTAGTTATATATATCGAAGAATACGACCGAATAAAGTAATCTATTTATCTACGTCTAGAATATAATTAAATACGCCGTTTAAATCGGTATTACCGAAGAATATATATAGGTTATATGGGCGTAGAATTACCTCGATATTAATTTCTAGGCTATTATCCCTCCTCTAACGAACGATATTTCGATTAAATAATTTATTAAATAATTTAAAAATAGGAAGGAGATATAATATAGGATATAAACTTAAAAGGATAAAAAAGGTTATAAGAATTATCGAAAGGAAATTAAAGAGCGAGAAAAGAATCGCGATATAGAAGAAAATAAATAACTACCTAGGGATAAATAATCGTTATAACGATAAAGTAAATATTATAATTTAATACTTTATCGGCCTTAATAATAATATCGACTTTTTTAATTTTAAGATTTTTAAATATCTTAAGGTCTTTAATTTTAAGGTTTTTAAAAGTAAAGATTATTTACTATAAAATTAAATTCTTATAATTCTCGTTCTTTTTTATATTAATAAATAACTAGACCTTCTTTCTCTTATATTAATATTTATAATTAACTGGTTTATTTTTAAAATCGGTAGACTATACCTTAAATATAATAATAGTAATAATTATAATAAACTTAAAAGCCTCCCCCGTAAAAACTTTTAAAAAACGCTCTATTATTATTAAAATAACTATTTATAATTACCGCCGGAAATATTTAATTTAACTAAAATTTATTCGTTAAGAATCGGGGCTACGGGAACTAGAGCTATAATAACTAAAATTATAAAAATTATAAAATATACCTATACTACCCGCCGAGACCGTATAATACTTTCGGTAATTAAGTATAGATATAGCCTATTTATTTTAATAAACTATATAATAATCTTAATAACGAGAATACGGATTACGATATTTTCTTTAGATTTATTAATAATTATTTCGGCTCTCCCGAAACTCCGCTGATAAATTATTATAATTATTATATAAACGTTAATAAAAGTTATTATAATATTAAGGAGAGTGTTATAAACGAAGAATAAAGCGTTAATAAAGACGTTAATATTAGATTCGTTTTAATTACGTATTATATTTCTATAAAGAAAATAGGTTAATATCCCGTTTATAGGAACTATAAATCTAATTTCTTATTAAATAATTTTCTATATATATACCTAAAAGAAAGGAAATATATACGCTCGATTAATATCTAGAAAATAATTAATCCTACTTTTATAAAATTTAAAAATACCGAGTTAAATATTACTCCGAAGATCTTAATCCTAGAGATTATAATAATATTAAAATCGATAACTCTTAAATCTTCCCCTTTATAAAAGGGTAGATTAATAATCGAATCTACTACTCCGCCTTTATTAATTAACGGGATAATATTTCGTATATAGTATTATTTTACCGGCTAAATAGGCCTTATTTTAAATATTATTCGAGAATTAGGATATTTTAATACTAGGTATCCGATAAATATAATTGATAAAGTATTTATTATATAACGAATCCCCGGCGTTTAGTTATAGATTTATAATAAAGTTATTACCTTAAGAAATATCGGCTCGAACCGTTATTTAATTATAAAGTAGACTTTAATTATATTTTATATAGACGGAAAAACGAAGGATAATATAAAAGTAATAATTAAAATTACTAGGGACTTCTATATTATCGATAACTTTAAAGTTAATATATTTATCGGTATAAATATCCTAGGTTAGGAGAAGGCCGTTATCGACCTCTTTAATAATTAAATAATTTTAAATAATTACGAAGATATTACGATCCCTATTTAATTTATAACTAGGGATAATATAAGGATTTAATATATTATATAATTAGAGCGCCGCTAAATAATTCTAGTACGAATTATATTAACGGTAGTAGTCTCGTTAAAAGGGAAATTATAATTACTAGACTAAAACTTCCTATTCGAACTATAAATAAAAAAAGTCTATATTTACTTTATAGATTTAATAATTAACGTTATTAATGTTCGTAACGAGGGGAATACGCCTCTTATTATTCCTCGCCGTTAACGAATAAGATTAATTATAGAATACGAGGTAGAAGAAGCGTATTTTATTAATTTAAATAATTATTCCCTTATAGCGAAAACTTATAAAGATAATATAATCGTATTATACTTTATTAATTTTTATAATCCGAGGTTAATCTTAAGGCTTAAGGTTAATTCTTTTATAAAAACGAAGCTACCGAATAAAATTATAATTTACAATAATAACTCCGATATTACCGCGATTAAAGAGATTATAAAGTAATACTCTTATATTTAGGAAGATACGGGAGATATAATTAACCTACCCGAATCCGAGTAATTATCGATTTTATTTACTACGGACTAATAATCGTTTAATACGAAATTTAATTATAAGGTCTACTTATTAAACCCCGATATAAAAGTTTTAATAGACGAGAAATTCGATAAAATATATTAATAAGAGAAAATATTATAATTTACCGAGCTTTCTTTATTCGCTTTCTTTATTTTCGTTATATAGCGGACGGTATATAAAGGCCCCGAGAGAACGCCGATATAAAAGAGTAAAGTCGTAATCGATATTCGTAATCTAAATAAAATTATTATTTTTAATAACTACCCTCTTCCGCTTTAAAGCGATATTATTTCGTTAATATAAAGATATATTTATATAAATATTATTAATTATAATAGATAATTCTATCTCTTTTTAGTTAAAAGAGATAATCGTTATAAATTTATAATAATTTCTTATTATAGTTCGGAGTATTATAACGTCGTAGTAATAAGATAGAAAGGGTTAATTCCGTATATTTAATATAAGATAAATACTTTTCTTCGCCCGTATAAAATATTCGCGAGATACTACGTCGATAATATCGTAATTTTCTTACGGTTTTATTCCAAGTATATTGAATATCTTATAATTATCTTCGCTTTATTCGTAGGCCTTAAGATCTCGTTTAAATTTAAAAAATCCTTTTTAATTTACCCCTCCGTTATACTTTTAAGCTAGAAAATAAATAGGTTAAATTTAACTACTATTAAAGAAAGGATTATAATAATTAAGAAACTTCGTTTCCTAAATATACTATAGGCTTTAGAAATATATATCGGAATAATAAATTAATTACGAAATAATATTAAATACTTCGCCTAGATTATTAAATTACTTTAATATTAGAAAACCTAATTTTTAAAGAGCTCGCCGTCGTAGGGCGGGAATATATAAAAGATTTATTCTAGAAAAATTTACTTCGTATTTATAAAAGAGGAATTAATTTCTTTTAAATTATTATAAAAGGTATTTACCTCTAAAACCTATTTATATTATCGGGATCTAGCTCGTTAATTATATATTAATATTAATATATTAAAGTCGTACGGAATTAGCGCGATAATATATTATATTTAAAAAGATCCTTAAGGTAATAATTTCCCCTATATTAATATATAATTAATTCTATTCTTATCTAAATTATTTAATCCTACGGAGTCGTATTACTAGTCTACGGAATTAAAGATAATAAGTTTAATTTAGATATTAAAGAAGATTTTATACCTACTCGTATAAATCCCGATAAAGAAAGTTATTATCTTTATTAATTACTCGGTAACTATTAATATTATTTAATAAATAATACTATCGTCGTCCTCTTTTAATAGGATGAATTTACGGTTAATATAAACTTCCTAATATACGTTATAATACGATCTCGATATTCGTTAATATCTAAAAAAGTAAAATATCGTATTAGATATATTATCTCGCCTCCTCGGTAAAAAAGAATATCTCGACGTTAAAGGTCCTAATATTCTAGACGATATCTTCGCTTTTTACTTTACTTTAGTTAAAATATTTTTTAAATACCGCCTTAAATTATAAAAAGTGTATTTTAAAAATAAGAAATAATTAAGAGTAATAACTTTCTTTATATATAAAAAGGATAAATTTAAAAAGGAAACCCTAAGGTCTACGGACGGAGTCGATATAATTAATATTAATATTTCTTTCCTTTTTAGAGATTTATTTATATAATATAAAGATAATTATATTAATAAAGAACGCCTATATATCCCGAAATTAATAGAATAAAATATTTTCGAACTCGCGTATAATAAGCGAAATTATATAGGATTTTATAGAATGTACGAGAATATCGCCGATAATTATTATATACGGTATTTAACTCGAAGATTTAAATACTATATTTTATATTACCTTTAATATTAATTTAATTAAATAAAGAGGTATATATTATATAGTATTTTAAAACTAATCCTAATAAAGCTAAAGATCTATTATTATATTATTATTAATTTTATTATAGCGCTCTTTATATTTATAAATAAATATAATTATCTAATAATTATTATTTATAAATTCTCGAAAATAATTACTACGGTTTTAAAGAAAGATACGTTTAGCGCCGAAGAATAAATAAATATACTACTTTTTATCTTTACCGACTAGGGAATTCTAAAGGCGATTATTTTTAATAAAGACCTTAAATTTCTTTTAAATTTATAGAAGATAATTTTTAAAATATTAAGAATTAAATTAATAGTCTTTACTACCTACTACCTTTAATTTAACGGTTAATCGGAACGAATAAATTAAATTATAAAAATAATACTATAATTTTATTTAATATACTACCTTAATAATTTATAAAATAAATTCGTAATTACTTTACGATCTATTATAAATAATTCTTTAAACTTAATAACGACGCTTTTATTAAACGAGATTATTTATAATATAAAGCTTAATAATAGAATTTCGGTTTAAGATATAATAAAAAGAATAGATTTTACCGATATTAAAACCGTTAACCGGAAGGAAATCGTTAACGCGATTTCGTTCGCGGCGATTAATACTAAATTTCGATATAATAATAAATATATACCTTTAATAATATAAAAAGAGGATGTAATTTTTTTAAAACTATATAAAGATTATAAAATCTTAGGTTTAAAAAATTATAAACTTTTAAATTAAAGAGCTAGCCCGTTTAAAATTTTAAAACGAATAAACGATTTAATTTATAAATTAGAGTTACCGCCGATAATAAATATCTACCCCGTTATTTCGGTCGCCGCTTTAAAACTTACTCCGTTAAAAGAGGATCTATATAACTATCCTTAAAAGATCGGGTAGGTTATTATTCTCGATAATAATAATAAAGGTATAAATAATTATTTTAAAATAAAACGTATTTTAAATAAAAGGATAAAGAAGTTTTTAGGACGAGGAAAAAAGTTAATAATATAATACTTAATTAAATAAAAGGGCTAGGGGCCTTATTAAAATATATAATATAATAACTAGGATCTAAAAAACGTAGAGGGCGTAATTAATAACTATAATATAAAATTATTATAAACCACGTAGGTAGTTTAAAGGACGATATTACTCTATTTATTTATTAATCTTTATTTTATTTTTACTTTATTACGCGACGATAACTTTATTATTTAATAATAACGAATTTCTTAATAGCCCCGCTATATTAACACGGTATTTCTAATTTATTTAAATAATAATAAGTCGTTTTTTTCTCGCTCGATACGATTAATAAATACTACCGCTATCGTATTATTTAATTATAATATTTTATATACTAAATAATATTAATATATCTTTTCTTTTTTAATTTTAAAATTAATTATTTATTTATATTACTCGCCCTTATCGAGTATAATACGATATCTTCGTTTTAATAAATTTTTAATTATAATATAACTAAATTATATTTAAGAAAGACTATAAAGAAATTAACTCTAAAGATTAATAAAGTAAAAGTAAAGAAAGTAGCGAAAATAACTAAAACTAAATTAATTAAAGTAGCGAATAATAACGAGGATAAAAAGTCTAGCGCTTCTACTTTTAAATAGAGCGATAAAGTAAACGACGAGTAGGTTATTAAGGGCGAAATCGACGATAAAGTTAATAACGAAGAAGTTAAAGATTTACCGTATAATAAGCCCGTATATAATATAACGGAAGATAAAGATACTTAGTTATTAATAAGTAAATATCTTTCTTTATTATAAACCGGGCTAGTTATTTAATACGATAAAATTTTCTTAAATACGCGATTTAAGAACTAGTTAAAAATATTTAACTCGAGAAATAATTTATAATTTAAATAAGTAAATAACGGGTAGTTAACTATAATATAATTAATAAAGAATAATCGTATAAAATATACGATTATTTTTAATTACACTTAATTATACGGGGATAAAAAGAACTTATTATAGAAGTTAAATTAATTAATTTTAATAAAAGGGGGGAAATATAGCCGATATATCTTCGTAGAAAGATATAATTATCTCTCGGCGGATAAAATAACGAGAGTAAAAGAACTCTCGATACCGTCGAAGAAATTAAATAAAAAAAGCCCGAAGGTAATAAAATTTACGGCTTCGAAAAAATCTTTAATATAAAAGAAATCGATATTTAAAAAACTTAATAAAGATAACGAGAATAACGAGAGCGAGTCCGAAGCGGAAAAAAAACTTTTAATTTCGAAGAAATCTTTAAAGAAATTAATAATAAAATTATTCCTACCGAAAAAATTAACTTTAAAGATAACCTCCTTTATAAAATCGATTAATAATAACGATTCTTAACTAGCTAATATTAAATTACTTAATATCGAGGCGTAGGAACGTTAGAAGAAATATATCGAAACTATATAAATATCTAGTGACCTAGTTATATAACTAGAAGAGTTAGATAAAACTAGAGAAATATTTAAAATAAAAGTCGTTACCGAAGTTAAAGCCGTAAATTTTTTAAAGTAGAAAACTACGGTTACTTTATCTACGCCCTCGAAGAAGTAGATAAATAGGAAAATTACGGTACCTACGGTTATAGGATAATAAGTCGAAATCGGTAAAGAAAATTTCTTAATTATATTTTAAATTACGTTTTAAACTTCGATTTTCCTTATAATTAATATTTTTAAATAAATTATTTCTTCTTTTATAATATCTAAAAACTTTAAATAAAAAAGAGTAAAGCGCGTAATAAAGAAAATTAAACGGGATAAAATCTTAATTAATTTAAATACGAAAAAAGCCCCTTTAGCGTAGATAATAGTAGGTATTTCTATAATAACGAGTAAATCGTTAACGATCGTACCGCCTTTAATAAAAGATAGTTCTACGTTATCGTAAATTAATAGGAACTAGATTACGGAGTTAATATATTATTAATCGGGAAGTATTACTCCTTACCTAAATATTTAATTTACTACGAATATCGAAAAACTATTTTTTACGATAAATAATACGTATTATACTAACCCTACTATAAATGAAAAGAGTATAATAAAATAAGTTTTTTTACTTAAAGTTATAGGAGCGAATATAATTAATTTAAGAATAAAGCGCTCGAAGAAAATAAAACTTAATAAATAAACTAAGCCGTTAAAAATAAAAGGGGAGATTAAGGATATTTCTATATTATCGGAGGATTTAAATAATAATACTAAAAGGGAATCCCTAGTCGAGATTATTAAAGAGGTATTCGCTAAGTCCGAAAATTATATAAACGCGCTAGTAGCTAGAAATAACCTCCTAGAAAATAATAATACTATTTTATATAATTATATAAATTTCTTAGAAGGCCTTATTATTAAAATTAATAATAAGATAATCCGTATTTTATTAATCCTAGAAGTTTTTTATATTATTTTTAATTAATATTATACCCGCCTCTTAAATTAATATAGGGTCGATTATTTACTACGGGGTTTTTTCGATTCCGTAGAAATCGAAATACTTAAAAATTAATTAACTAGAAGTAAATAAATAAAACTAATTTAAAGAATTAAAAGTATTAACGGTATTAAAGATTTCGTTAATAATCTTTTAATTAATATTAATATAAATATAAACTCGTTAATTAAAAGATATCCGGCTTTAAAACGAGTATATAATCGAGAGAAATTTAAATAATAAATAACTACCGATATTATACTAGGCGGTAAACTTATTAAAGAGAGCGATAAATTATATAATTAATTCGGTATAACCGCGTAGACTACCTTAAATTATAACGATCGCGCCGTTATCGAAACTATTACCGATAATAAGGCTACGTAAATTACTACGATTATTATCGATTATAACGAATACCTTATTATCGACGTTTTAATTATTAATAACTAGGAACCTTAGCTAGGTATTATAATAAATATATTAAAAACTATAAATATTCCTCTATTTAATATTTATAACTTAATAATTAATCTCCGTCTTAACGATTTTAAGTAAAAACGTCGTCGTTTTCCTATTAATATAGTACGTTTATAGTAGTTCTAAATCGAGGTAATAAAGAATAAACTATATTAATAATTATAATATTTATTTTTATTTATACTTTTATTTCGAGGTTTTAAAAACGTAAGGTCTTTATTTATAAAAATAATTATTATAATTATTAATACTTTAGTATAAGAGCTAGTACTTTAATATAAAATAGTAACTTATTTATACCGCTAGATAGAAGAAGAAATAGATAATATACTAAGACTAAATCTTAACTATTATTTTATTTCGTTGATACTATAATTCTTACGTGTTTTATTTCGTTAATACTATATTCTTACTACTAGATTTATAATAAAAAACTCTTTATAATCGTTATAATATTTAAATAATAACGATACTACCTCGAGAGTAATTTATATAAAATAGAAATCTTAACCGATTATAATAACCTAAAAGATTTTATAAATATTAAATAATTAAATAGTCGCTAGGCGCGTTAGGTCATAAAACTCTTATCTTTTAATTTTTTAATTTTATATTATTTTAGGAAAAGTAACTTAGCCGATAACTCTTTATATTATTTTAATTATAAAGACTAGGATAGTTTTTTAGATAATATATTACCTACTTTATAATAAAAGTTATTAAATTTAAAGAATATTAATTAAGGCCCTATTTTTATTATAATATAAAATACGTTCGTAAATATAGAAGATTTAGATATAAATAGTATTTTATTAATATTAAATAATATATCCGTAGGCGTTATATAAAATCTAATATATATAAAATTTATATTACTAGGGTCTTTAAAGTTTACTATAAAAAAGATATATTTTTTAATAATAAATTTATCTAGGCCTAAAGAGTTAATATCTAGATAAGAAATTCTAAAGAGTTTAAACGAGATATTTATTTAAATCGATTATAATATAATAAAGGAATTATTTAATCTTATCGCTAGAACTATAAATTATAAATTATTTATTCTACGTATTATTACTAAATTAATAGTATTTTACGAAACGGTTTATAATATTAAAAATTTATTAATAATTAAAATAATTCGCGCTTTATAAAAGGATAATTTCTTCTCGTAAATAAGAATCGCCGAAATTATATAGGCGGATTACTAGTATTCCGCCGGAGTATAAACTTTAGATTTTATATTAAGTTTTAGATATAATAGTAAGATTTATATACTTAAAGAGGGATTAATCCGCGAAGAATTATTAAAATAATATTATAATAATATATTAACGGGGTATTTTAGTATTAAAAAGATAACGAAGTTATTTATTAAAAAATATTTCTAGAGTACTCTTAAGGCCGACGTATAAGAATATATCGATATATACGATATATACTAGTAGGTTAAAGTATATCGATACCGTCTTTATAACGAGATTAATTCTCTACTATATCCTACGAGACCGTAGAAGGAAATTATAATAAGTTTTATTACTAATTTACTTCTAAATAAACGATACGGGCGCGTCTATAATATAGTCTTTATAGTTATAAATAAATATATAAAGATATTATAATATATTTTAATTATTAAAATAATCGACTCTACGGGGTTAATAGAGTTAATATTTAAAAAAATTATCCTAAAGTTTAGAATTCCTAATAGAATTATTTCTAATAGAGGTTCTATCTTTATAAATATATTTTAATTAGAGGTATATTATTTAATAAAAATTTAAAAAGCGTTTAAATATTATATTTTATTTATAAATAAATAACTAGATAAAACGCTAGAACTAAACTTTAGAATATTATTTAAGAATCTTCTATTTTAGCGAATAAAATAATTAAATAATACTTTTATCTATAGTAAAATAAATATATTATAGTATATAATATATAATAATAAAATAAATATTATTTATAGTTATATATAGTTATAATCTATCTCTAGAACCGCGTCTCGAGGGCGAGATATATAAAGGAGAAATATCGTCGATATAAAAAAAAATTAAAAAATTAAAAATTTCGAGAGAGTACCTAATAAAAGCGTAGGCTATCGCGGTCGAGGCGTAGAAATATAACTATAATGAAAAATATAAACCGAAATCATTTAATATAAATAACTTTATATTATTATTAATTAAAAACTTAATATAAAAACGATTAAATAAGAAGCTCTCTTATAAAGTAATTAAATTATTTAAAATTTTAGATATTATCGGAATATAAATATACTACCTAGGATTATTAACTAGTTATTATATTTATAATATTTTCTATCTATCGCTTTTAGAGTCGTATTATTAATAATAGAGTAATATTTCGATTCTTAATATACCTCTACCGGAATTAATAAATAATACGAACGAATAAGAAATAGAAAAAGTACTAAAAAATAAAAAAATAAAAAGCGAGGTATTTTATTTTATAAAATAACTAGAATAACTAAAGACCTTTAATAAATAAGTTAATATAGATACTTTAAATAACGCGCTAGAACTATAAGAAATATTCGAAGAGAATACGAAGATAAAGAAAGTATAGAAAATAAAGAGTAAAAAAAGAAAATATTATTAATTACTAACTACTATTAGCTACTTCTTATTAATAAATTTCGAGCGAGATATATCTTTACGGTTAACGGGGTATTTATAAATAGGTTTATATCCAAAGCGGCTAATTTTCTTAATATTAAAACTCGGTTATTTACGAGTAAAGTTAGGGCCGAGAATTCGAATTAAAAAATAAAAAGTAAAAATAAAATTAAGATTAAAATTAAAATTATTAACTTTATCTTTAACTTCTTCCTTAAAAGCCTCGCGAGAAGATATTATTTTATTTAAAATATAACGACTCGTACCCTTTATACCGCCGTATTAAAGGCGAGGCTCTATAGTATCTTTAATTAAAAAAGTTTTATAACTAGATATTATAACTCTTTATATACTATTAAAGAATAAAGTAGGATCGATAATACCGAGATCATCGATAATAAATATATTAAATTAATTAGTAACGGGATTAAGGCCGGGAGAAAAATCGTATTTAAAGATATCTTATATACGACGCGTACGAGCTTCGTCTTCGTCTTTATTATCGGTTTTATCTTCGTCCGTTAATTCGAGAAAATCGTTAAGTTAATATTATATAATTTTATTTTAAAATATATTTATATCCCGGGTAGTAATCCCTCTTTAAAAAGTTATATTATTTATACCCTCGATATTTATAATAAGCCGAGATATTAATTATATCTATAAAAATGTAGGGTAGGCTCTAAACGTTATAAGCGCACGTAAGCCGGTTAAGCTTGGTTAAGCGGGGTAATACTATATCCCGACTCTCGAGCGTTATTAATCCCTGTGAGCGCTCCTGAGAATCCTACGCGCTCCTGAGAATGTTTTTGGCTCGTGAGAATGCCTAAATTTAGAATGCGCCACCAACATGGCCCCCATGTATGGCCCCACTTATGGCCCTGGCCCTATTCCATTCATGGCCATGGCCCCATTCCATTCATGGCCATGGCGCATTCCATTCATGGCCATGGCGCATTCCATTCATGGCCATGGCGCATTCCATTCATGGCCATGGCCCTATTCCATTTATGGCTATGGCCCCATTCCATTCATGGCCAAAGTCCTGTCGCTGTCGCACCGCATAATTGCACCTGGCAAAACGTCGCCATATATCCGGTGTCGCATAGCCCGGGCATCACCCCCGCGTAGATTTCGCGCGAATCGATCGAATCCGGGAATCAAAAGTTACTGGCGTTGGGGGTAGTTCCGGGGGGTCGCTACCGTCGATA
>JAABUS010002955.1_pt1 | contig 29471 bp, 27 predicted proteins | sample 5560161 | NCBI WGS metagenome assembly JAABUS01 (sample SAMN10711885, study PRJNA513376) | rock metagenome | isolation source: Antarctica rocks | place: Antarctica: Victoria Land, Trio Nunatak nord | collected 2016-01-04
CGGGGGGAGGGAGGGCTGGGTGGGAGTGGAGCGCGGAGTGAGTCGAATGGGTCGAGTGTTAGGAGGTGAGATTTTGGGCGCGAGAAAGGCTGGTGTTTTTGGGGGATGTATGGAAAATGGGGGGTGTGGGCTTGATGGAAGGCGTTGGTTATTCTTGCTGTGGGTTCTTGGGTTTGGAGGGTCGTTCAGGGTGCATCAGCTGGAGCCGAATGCTCTCCGAACTCTTGGAACTGCTGCGTCGGACAGTCAGTGTCGGGTCTGGACAACTACATTCCTGGTCCTACAAAAGCCAGGTCGAGGATTGGCAAGCTGTGATGATGTCGAAGCGCAAGCCACCTCAAGAGACGAAAGGCCGATATGGCTGTCCCAACATGAGCTGATCTCAACCTCGCAGACGAATGGCATCATCGATATAGCCCCAACCAACAGCAAAACCATATCCCCACCCATCTATATTTCCTAAGCCCCATCTAAAACCCCTGCGTCGGCAGCGGCCACTCCTTCGTCGACTCCGACCCCGTCTCACTCGCAATAACCGTCCCGCTCCGCCCATCATCAAAATAGCTAAACTGGCTCCGTTCCGTCACGCTCCCATCCCTGCTACTCTGCATCAGGCTCCCGATCCGCGCCTCCATGCTCGCGAGCTCCTGCTCCTGCGGCGTCTGGATCGGCAGCGCGGGCCCGTCCTCGGCGTCTGGGTTCGTCGTGTGCGGGGAGGAGCAGCGCGCTCGGCGCGCGGGGCCGGAGATGTAGGTGTCGTTTGGGGGGGTGGAGTCGGGGAGGTAGCGGGTGAGGTAGGGGCGGAGGGAGGGGAGGCAGGAGGCGATGAGGGCGAGGTCGTTTTCGAGGACGGTCCAGATCCGTTGGAGGTAGCCGACCCAGGTGACGTCGTATGTTGAGTGGAAGATGCGGTAGAGGTAGATGGAGCGGAGGATCCCCGCCGTTATGACGCTGCAGAGGCGTGAGCGAGTCAGACCTAGAGAAGGGGGATGACGACGTATGGGAGGTCACTTACACTAGACCAAGACCGAATATTGCATACAAGGACCATTTTTGCCTTCGTGGCAGCTTCATGTTCCAGACCAGCCAAAAGGGCAGCAGCAGTGCAAGGAAGTCGGTCACGACACTCAGATAAGCCGAGACTGGCAAGCTGATAGGTTCATTGACGGTGCAATTATGGATCCCGGTGTAGTTGGGGGCAAATCGCAGCCAGTATGAATCCAGTGGCCGGCATTGGAATATAAGTATGAGGACGAAAGCCAAGGCGTAAGCGACGATGGCCCCTATGGCGGCCAGGACAGCGCAAGAGAAGAACCAGCTGTGCGTACCAGCGTCGAGACGGCGATAGAACAATAGGATGGACACTTTGATCGAGCAGGTACTTAGAAGGAAGAAAAGTTGGGCAATCCAGCTGTTCTGGCAAAAAGTCTCAGTCAAAAGATCAATGGCTGCCATGAAAAGGACGAGGTACCTCGATCGATGGAGCCAGCAGTGATGGCTTGACATCCCATATGTGACGATCGAAGTTGTACTTCTGCGATGCTGTAGGACTGTCAGCAATGAACGAGGTACTCGTTTTCCACCCGGCACTCACCCAACGCAATCGTGACCGTCAAACCAATTGTAGGTACCGCAGCGAAAATGGCTATCAAGTCATCCAACCCAGCCTGCCTTACCAGAACAAAACGTGCCCAAATTCTAGCGGCAAGAGCGAGCAGAGCAATGAAGAGAAACACTCCCAGGCATATAATCAATGCATAGCCCCTCGTCTCCGGATCGATGTAGTTTGGCTGTGGCCAGCTTGTGATGACCGATTGCGGAGGATTGAAGCCTCCAGGCATGTCGACAATACCGCAGAGCAACCTCACGTGCCTAGAAGACCGCTATTCTGCTGGTTGCCCGACATCTGCAACTTAGCACTTTCACTACCCCAGGGCAGGCAGAAGTGAGAATTTCCCTGGCGTCTGTGTGAAAACATCGAGTATCATAAATACGTGGGGGGAGTCTGGAACAACGTTACAGAAGATTGACAAGGAGATAGACAGAGATCATACTCCGTACAAGGGAAACGCAGAGATTCAACATAATTGCACCAATACGAAGCCTCAATTTACGCCAAAGCAAGCTGATGCGACGAGTATCTGCCCAAAGCATCTAGACTACGAGAATAAGCTTTACCGGAAACCAGGTCTACCAACAAGAAAGATTGCATTGGCCCAAAATGGATAAGGGGTGAAGCCGTACCCTCGCGGTGGTAGATCAACGCCGCCAAGAGACTAGTAGTAGATTTGGAAGAATCCCGGAAAGGGATCCGGCGATGGATGAATGACTAAGGTAATTACAGAAAGTCGCGTGGGCTTCACATGACATGTTGTAGTCGATCAAGGAAGGAAAGAGCTAAGCCGTGTGTGGCTTTGTCTCAACCGCCAAGCGACGCCATCCGTGTTGGTACAAACGCATGCTGTTGTGGAAGCTAAAAAATGACAATAGCAGTTGACCAGAGTACTTACCTTACTGCTACTCACCTCGGATCTGGTACCGCTGTAAGGTATGTCACTAGAATCGTCCCCTCGATCCGCCGCTGAATACGGTAAGACATTGAAGTAGAAGATCGGTCATATAATCATCAGCAGTATACCAAGTCCCCCTGATGGCGGTTGCAGAATAGGTTTATTAAGGATCGATATTGCGTCCTTCAGACACTGGTGAAGGACAATTCTCGATGAAGTAACACACTGTCAAGAAGGTCAGGCGAAATTTTTCAATTGTAGGATAGGTATCATAAAGTACAACTCGAGATTCCATCTTTTCATTCCTGCGAACAACCGACTCAAAAGGCACCACATTACCTAGAAGTATACTTCTCACATGCCAGGAATTTGTTGGAGACGCCCTTCTGTCACTGGCGCAAATGATCGCCTCCAATGTGTTCTTCGAAATTACAACGCTCGGATTTAGGCACGCAGTCGGAAAAGTAGTCTTGGAAGAGGTTGCGAAAGCCTTCGATACCAGAACGGCATGTCCCGCATACGGTGAGCATCGAGTAATGGTGTAGGCAACTGGCGAATGACACCTGAAATGCCATGGCCTATTAAAACGTTTAATACGTCATTATTCGCGTAGTCTCTATGCTCGATCCATGCGACGGAGACATCGTTAAAGATCTCCGTATATACTCTTTATCCGTCCGTGGCTTTCCGTGAAAATCTCGGCACCCAGGCTGGACGTTGGCGTGATAGACCATAAACAAGGTCGCTGGTCAAAATCTGTGGCTATGAGTTTTGGAAAGTACCCAAGCACCGCCAATGAAATCAGAGCTGCTCTTGCAGTTTCCGTACCTCCCGGTACAAACTTTTGGCCTCGCCGGGATCATTCAACTGTCAGGGAAGATTAGTAGATACCCTGTTATTGATGGGCAAGGCCCAAGACTCACTCTTATCAGATACGGTACGGCTTTTGGTACGGCTTTTCCTTCTTCCGTGACCACCGCTATCAGAAGTGATTTCGATGTTGGCTCTTCACCTTTCCTCAGAGGGTCGCCGACCATCATCTCTTTGAAAACTGGGGTATTCAGTAATACCCGATAGGTTTGATGAGCGCGCATGATGAATCGCGCTTTTTGCCGTTGCTGTGTATCGTCGATGGTCTCGGATGTAGAAAGATTGAATCTAAACACGCCTGCTCCTCGCTCTTTCCAGGCTTTGTCCTCCCATCCGTAGAGCTTGGCCCGACCGGAGGAGAACTTGGATTCTTCGCCTTCCTCGCCAGTGTCCACTGAAGACATTAGATCTGACGTGAAGATGTTAGCTTGGACAGAACTTACTTTGCTGATGCTGGAACCTAGGATCTGTGTCTTCCTTTTCTATATCGTGCTCTCTGTCCCCTTCTTCGTCTCCCTCGCTACCACTTCCCTCGTCATCGCTGCCTAGCGTTGCACCAATAGGCTTAATTGCTGAAGGCTTTCCAAGGGCCATGTCACCTCCCCCGGGATTGGCAAAAGACGTCAATTTTGGCGCTCCGAACCCAGAATTTTGTCCGAACCCGCTTCCAAAAGTCCTGCCGCCGAAACTGCTTCCACTTGAAGTTCCGCCCGCTGCAACGAATGGCGATGGTGCCATGACATTAGCATTATGGGCTGTAGTCGTCGGTGGGGGTGCAGATAACCCATTGGTCGTGGCCTGCCCTGAGCTTCTTCCAGCCCCAACAGTGGAGCTTGTATTTTGTCCCCCTGAAAAAGGTTCCGATCCGAAAGATTTGGTGATACCTGAAGGCGAGGGGCCAAGCGTGCTGAAGGGCGATGCAGATGACTGTAAGCCAGAGAGGGAAGCGGAGGAACCGAAAGCGTTCGTAGGCTTTCGAGAGCTGGAATCTGAGGCACCTTGGCCTGAGATGGACGACGATTTTGACGCAGGCTCCGAGCTGGCAAGCTGGCCAAAGGGAGAAATTGTTGATGTATTTCTAAAGCCGCTTTTGCGTATGCCCTAGAGGGGAGTAAGCAAGTCTGGTAAATGGTGGGCCAAGAAATAGCGTTACCTCTCCTGCAGTTTGAGGCACTTTCTGAGCAGTACTCGCTTCTCCCGACTGCGCGGAGGTTCTACCTTGGGGTAAGCCATCGTCATCTTCTTGGGGTTTGTCATCCCTCTCATGTTCTTCCGACCTCCTATGTGCCTTCGCTTCTTCAGTGGCTGGAATCTTCTGTTCTCTCTGGCTGTCGGCGTCCAATTGATCTCTGCTACGTTTCTTTCGAGGGCTGAAAGTTGATTGGTGCATTTCCTCGTCGACCAGTTCAGTGTCGATTGATGCTGGTATCAATTCCTCGTTCATGTCGTTGGGTATCTTTTTTGCTTCGGTAGACTCATCGTCTTCTTCTGCTTTCTTCCCTTTTTCCACTACGTCGGGCGGCCGGATCGCGGAAAGCGTGACTTCATCAGTATCCGAATGAGGACCTCTGCTTGCACCCACATCCTTGGATCTCTTACGTTCGCGCCCACCCTGATTGCCGATATCTGGTTCGTGGTGATCAGATGGTGTTGCCTTATCCATGTCTAAATCGTCGAACGATCGTTTCCTCGCTGGCCTTCCACGGTCTGTAGCTTCTGGACTAGAACCGTCTCCAGCGGCTTGTGCGTCATTTGCCAGAACATGCGCTATTGTAGGGTTGGCTTCAGCTTCATGTTCTTCAACATTCCCGGATGACCCGGCCTGTCGTGGTATGGAGGCAATGGATGTTTTTTTGAGCTTTTCCCGTACTGGGCCTTCACTGGCTTCTATGTCACAAGTACGATCTGATGTAGGTTTCAAGTACGACGGATCCGCCACACGGGCCGGCGAGCCTTCTCGAGAAGGCATTGAGCTGTCGTCCGCAATATCACCGCTTTGCTGATGTGTCTGGTCGACCATGCTGGGGTTTTGTGGTTACGAGGGGGGAAAACAGGCTACTCCGTTAAGAGAGATATGCCTCAGGACCTGGAAATCCGAGAAGTGATCGCGTGCATGAGATATGCAGGTTCCCGAAATTATCTCGCCGTCCCCAGAAGAGCGACCATCAAGTCGAGAGGCAGAGATGACGAAGCAGCAGATCGATCTAGGACCGGCGGTAATATTGATCTGCTAATTTGTAATTTAGTGGGGTGAGTCCCTTGGGTGCTTTTGTTTGTAGTCTACCAGCAGCTCAGCAAGTACCCGTACAGATCACTGTGCAGGGACGATGCTGCAAGTACCCGTTAGTATGACGATAATAGTACAAAAGGGGACGTGGCTCACGCAATGGGAAGCCTGAGAGCCCTGAGAAGAAAGAGAGATATCTGGCAGAAGGCTGCTATCCCAAATAGACGACTGTGAGGGATTTGTTGTGGTGATGATGCATAAGGTAAGTACCTCTGGTTGTGGGGAACCATTGAGATGGCCGCAAATGATAAAGCGTCATAAATTGATCGCCAATCTTTCGTTAGCGTGCAACCTCATTTGGTATCATAAAGTACTTCATGAGGGCCTCCAAGAATCACCGAATGATCCTACAATCACAACATTAGACCTAGCTGCAATTGGACATTTGAGTCGAGAAGCCGGTGAATAGTGCCAGTCATTCAACCTGCTGCGCAGAGATTGTTCCCAAATAAATCACGGTAAAGGTGTTAATTCACTTCTAATCCCTAGATGGCCCTCTGAAGAACCCCATTTTATACATCTCAGCTTATAAAGCATAAGCAGCCCAACCCCACATAGAAAACGAATAAGGGGTATACTGCAATACCAACACGGTTCTTCACAACGCCCGAACCGCCCAAAATACTGATACCAGCAGCTAACGACCATGCAATAAGCACCAGATAGACCGGGATACGGGCAATAGCCGGAAGATGTATGGCACTAAGCATTGCCGCAATAACCAGTGGGAATAGGGTGTAGCCGATAAGGCATACCGACTGGAAGAAAGATCTGGATCGGAATCAGCTGGGGCTAAACGATACATGGCGAGGATGCTTGCATGTTTCCGCCGAGGAGCTTGATCTGCATCGTTACCACTGCTTCTCCTATCCAGACGAGAGCGAAGACGCCAGAAAACACCATGGTCTTTTGCTCAGCAGAAGCTGTCATCGAGAGCAGCAAACTGAGCAACAGGCAGAATATGAGTGGACCCCTGCTCCACATATAAGTAAGACGAACACGGAGCATCTGACCACTTGGGCTTCGCCTCACCATAAGTCCCAATCTCTCAAGCCATCACTCATGCCACCTTGTAACACCACATCGGCGTCTGGCCATCTGCCGGCGATGCCCCTCAAGCCACCTGCCAGACTGTCGCTCTCTCCTCGTTCAGCCCCACCGATACCACCTCCTCTTTGCAGGATCCCTCCGAGAAGATACTTCGGCCATAGCACCTGCCTCATCTTCTCCCAGACTGCTAATAGATCCCTTGATAGAGTGTCCCATACCGACTCGTCAATAGTATTTGTAGGAGCGCGACGATCTTCTCCCGGTATAGAAGAGTTCAGGTACGATTGGGGGAGGGGATTGCGAGATGATGAGGATTGGATGTTGCCAGTTAACGGAGCTCGGTCGGAGTTGGATTGCAAAGGGTCATCGAGGTCATTGATGTTGGCTGTTGAGTGGAATATCAGTACCGAAGATTTTAGTGGATTATCGAGACATACCATCGTCAGGGTCAATAAGATCCTGCTCGATCTCTCTGTTGTCATAGTTGTCGTACGGGTTGCCTGCCGAGGCACTCGCCATCATGGCCATTCAGAACTATATTTTGGGGTCGTGCGCATGAAAAATTGAAGAGTTCAGCACGAACGACGAGATTTGATATGCCGCAACATAGGTCGCTACAGCCTTGCGGTGAATATGAAGCTATTGGAGGGAGATGGAATAATTCGTGGCCTGGCCTGAAGCTGTCAGGTTGCTTGGCTGTACGGTAATGTTAAAAGGCGGTTTCTTAAACCAATACATTACCACCAAAGTCACGCGTTTTCGCGTCGAGACTTGGAATACTCGTCACCTCCATTCAAATGCTCTTTCGTTCTGTGCCACGCCATGTGTAAAGTTTGCTTCGATTTAATGCCTTTCTAGTGGTCTTAACAACCGCTTTAGAGTCGAAGCCCTGCAGTAAGCCCCATCTACTTGTACAATAGCACTCTGAGTCTCTGTTCTTGCCCAAAACTCTTGGGTGGACTGAAAGTCAACACCTCTCTGTCTCATGTAATCTCTCTACAATTTTTACTCTCCGAGCAGACTGTGCCTATTCTGCGAGAAGAAATCACCTATCTTCCAAGGGAGCAATCTTCTTGAGCGTCCGTTATGGACCTTAAAAAATTCGTCTCCAGGAATGAAGCAGACCTTGCACCACGACTCCAAGCAAAATGGCGACAACTTGGCTACGGCGACATTGGAGGTTCAACTCAAAGCAGTAATGCACCTGCGAAGACCGACGGACCCACCTCTCGACGACAGATGGTTGCAGAGAGCGCAAGGATAGCACCATCGTACAGGACAACGCGCAGTGCAAGCCCTGCAGTTTCAGCTGCTAGTAGACATCTGCAAGGACAGAATGGCCGCATGCTGCCGCCTCTACATCCTGGTAGTGAGCTGCGTGTCAAGGCCCGCTCTACGTCAGAACAGGGTAGTGTCGACGATATGTTTGGCACCGACATCGAGAACGCTGATGCGACTACTATAAGTGACTTGGGTATGAATGACACCTCTCAATCCTGGAACCACCCATACCAAGCCAAAGCAACGCACTCGGTTGCACACTCCCAGGATGGGTCCCAGTATGAAGAGAGCTTGGCGCCAGGTCCTGATGACGAGCAGTATCCCGGATTGCGTCCTACTAGCACTTCTCCCATTGAGCAAGGGATGCAAGAGGATCTTTCTGGAGATGAGGGGAGCCTTGACCAAGCCAGCGACGAAGATCAGTCCCAGTATGGGCGAGTAATGAATTCCGATGCACAGCTCGAAATCATGCCAGAAGAGCAATCTCGAGCCACTTTCGCCCACATGAGCCAGACTCCAAACGCTAAAAACGAGCTTGCACAGTCCATCATGGAATCGCCGTCAACGAAAAAGGCGCTGGCTGTGAGAATCAGAGGGCAAAAGATGCCTCAGCCAAAGCCCGCGTTGACAGTCGAACCTCTTATTTCCGCGAAGCAACAAGACGAAGCTACTTTCGGTGTCCAAAACGCACAGCAGGAGTACGAGGCTTATCCTCCAAAGGCGGCACGAAACGAAATGGTAAAAGCCATCTCGCGAGACAATCTGAAGCCACGAAGCCAGCAGTCTCACTTGAACGGGATGGAGGAGCGGCCTGCTGAACTTTTGCGACTGTTCGAGCGGCAGAACACCCGACAAGACATCACTCCAAAGCCATCTCCGACGGCTCAGTTCACAGAAAGTGGCCCGTTACCTGCAGCCAGCAGGCAACAGCCATTGAAGGACGAGACATCCGAGTTCAAGGAGCCAAGGTCCTCTAGCGAAAATGGCGGTCAACAAATTCCACGAGGGGCAGTGGCGCCCCAGGAGGACTTTGCGAAGCTTGAACAGCCTGGCATCAATGCTCAGCAGAGATATCCGAATATGCCAGCTGCTACTAGCACGAGAGACCAGAGGGTTAACGGAAATGCAAAGCGCGCTGCCACTGAAGATCAAGGCCAGGATGAAGTTTCCGGCCCCGAGACTGGTCAAAAGATGGAAGATAACCCCGCCAAGCCGCAAGCAAAGAAGCCAGAGTCTCGAAAGCGGGCTCTAGGATTGGACTACACCCCAGAAGAACTATCTGGCATGCCTTACAAACTGTTGCATAGCGAGTCCTTCGACCATATACCCAAGCATGGTACCGGCATAATCCCCAATGACATCGCCAAAGCAAGCCTACCCGAAAAACTAAAGTACGCACAAGAGCTCAAGGGTCGCGAAGACTCTGAAGCCCAACGTAAGGCAGTCTTTGCAAGTCTGACGATTGAACAATACGAGGAGACTGGAGACCTTATTATCGAACAATTCTCCAACATCTTGGGACGATACAAAGACGCTAGAAGAGCGAAGCGTGAGGCAGCGCGGGAGTTTGAGAAGGAGATTGGACAACGAGAAGAACGTGTCCGAGGGAAGTTTACCGCTGTCAACCAGGATCTTGATAGGTTGAGAAGAGGAGCGGAGGATGTTGTGCGTGGGTCGCCAGAGAAGAGGTCATAGGGGCCAGCAGAGGCGGACTTTGGCGTCTATGAGAGCTTATCACGGGTTTGCATCGATCGTTGTAGTTGCTACAGGCGTTGCATCGACCTTAGATGGGCATGGCATATGGTGCTTGGAGCAAAGAGCGGCATTTGGGCGTCTGATTGTAACTTTGGGCCAGATGTGGGCTTTGGCTGGTGGAATTTGCTTCGAACTATACCCATGTGCAAATACATAGCGTTGCTTGTCATCAAAGCATTCATTTCCGCTCAACAAGTCCTTTGGTTCCGTCCTGCAAACGCCTACGCTCAGTGCAGCAAGCAGATGATACTCACTCAACAACTGACCAACCCCTCAACCCACCAATCAACCACCCTCTGCAACGTCCACTCCCCCTCCCACCACCCATCCACCCTCTTCTCCAGCCCCCCAATCCCCTCAACTCCAACCATGCCCTCCCTCTCCCTCCACTCCTTCTCCGCCGCCACTCCCGCCCTCTTAACCGCCCCCTCCTCGTCCTCCCCTCTATACAAATCACACCTCTCGCACTGCCCACACGCCCCGCCCGCCGGTCGGAAATGCTGACAGAAATGCTCATACCCCCTTTCCTTGCCCAGCCCTTGCCTGCACACATAGCACATCACATACCCGCACACGCACGTCATCTTGTTGCAGCCGCTGTCCTTGACGAAACCGAGGCCGCAGCGCGGGCAGGTGCGTTTCAGGGCGGAGGTGCGGGCGGTTTCGATGGTGGTGCGCAGGGAGAGGGTGGCGGATTCGTGGCAGGCGTGTGGGTCGTGCCAGGGTTTGTGGCAGAGAAGGCAGGACGAGGTGGAGCAGGTCTGGGAGCGGCATTGGAAGCGGGGGGAGAGGTGTTTGCGACGGGTGAGATTGTGGAGAGAGGTGGATTTCAGGGAGGTGAGGGTTGGGAGGTTGAAGGGTGGGAGTGTCTGGCAGAGTAAGGCGTAGAGGACGAGGAGAGGTATGCATACAAGGGTTAGCGCGAGGATGAAGAGGGTGGTGAGCGGTTGGGAGGTCTTTAGCCGGTATTGAATTGATGATGGAGGGATGTAGAGTTCGTCGACCTCCGCATAGGAGCAGAAAGGACAATGCACCAGGGGAACCTGGGCTTTTTGGAGGGCTTCCGAAGCAAGACGAGATTCGAGCTTGTCCCAGATCCCTTGACCGCCTTTTTCTTGACTTGCTGCGCGTTTGGCTATCGCCTGTGGAACGCAGCCACTGCAGCTCTCGCCAGATGTTGGAGCCATACATTTGATCTGTCCACGATCATGGTCAATATTCCTGCCCCAGCCTTGGCCGAAAAGCGCTTCATTAATGGCATTGCGCAGACAGCGAACGCAGACAATGTGGCCACCGGTAGTGCATGTTGACATCTGCTCAAACGTGGTGTCCGAGAAGCAGCACTCGCATTCGTAGATGGCTCCGGCGCTCTCAGCTTCCATTTCATTGACGCAAAGCGCGAGCTCCCAATCAATAGCTGCCTGCGCTGCTTTGGATTTCTCCAACAGAGGTGCTAAAACTGTACGGTGTAGTTCATGGTCCAGCGCAGCATTCCCAGTCTCTCTCAGTGAAGGTCGTGCCATTGCTGCTTGTCCCGAAATCTTGTCCCACAGCAGCATAGGATGGTCGTCCAGCACACCGCCGGCTGGCTTTCTCCATCTCCAGAATACCGACGTGATGCTATATCTCCAGCTTCTGGCAGCGATTTCTTGAAGCGTCGGTCTCGCAAGCGAATAGCAGAAATTCTTCTCCGCCAGGACTGCATCGATTGAGCTTCTACTGAGCCCTTTGAACTCCTGACAAAACAGTGCCCTGACAGCCTTTTTGTAGCCTTTGCTCCTGAAAATGTCTTGCTTGGGTATTGATTTGTCCGCGCCATCCTTTACCGCCCCAGTACTCTTGCCAGGCACACGCCATCTTCCCTTGACATGAGCGTCCTGATCTTTGAGCAGACTTTTCGACGCGATCTGCAAGCGCCTGGTACCGCTCAATGTGCTCAGTATCTCCCGGAACACCTCAGGCTGGATATTTGGGAAGATCTCGACCAGCGCTGCAAGATCTCGGTTGAGTTCTGCCAGCACTTCTTCTTCGCTCATTCTTAGGGGGCCCTTCGCTTTCAGATTCTGGCTGGAATCTTGTAAGCCTTCGAGACTATTCCGTAAGTGACTTCTGAAGATAGAAGCTCATTGTGTTGATAGGAATAGCTGTCTGAGGCCGCTCCAGGTCCCGACTCATACAAAGCTACATCGTGATGAAGAGAGCCTTACCATTACCAACGGCCGAGTCGACTCAGCCATGTAAGACTTCGCGTGACAAGTTTGACGCTTTGTTGCCTCACAATGGATCAGATCTGGATATTTGGTCTCTACTAGACCAATGGTGCATGAAGACACGAGAAGGTTGGCACCAATAGCAAGACATACCAAGCCCGATTAGGGAATATTATGATCCCATCATTAAGTGCATTGTTAAGGCGAATGTATGAATAGTAGGGCTCAATGGTCTAGGTGAGTGTCGACATTTGACAGCTTCGAATGTAAACCCGATATCTTGAAAAAGTCCTAAACCTAACAGTGGTATGATTGTCGCTTCGGGTTTACAAGGCCTGGGTGTTCCCAAACACTCTAAATGTGACAGGCCCCGGGTTCAAATCCCGGTTGAGTTAGTTATGACCTATATGAGATCGAGAATATAGCTAATATAATTAAAGGCCCCGACGTCGTTGATGTTTTTTTCTTTTCACATCTCACAATGTGTCTCCCAATTTTGACAATTTCGCATCCGAGAAGTTTTGAACAATAACAAGTACTCTCTTTCCATTGGTTTGTGTGGGGTTTGACGCCAAGGGTCCGCAGACGGGGCGGATCCTATCCCCTTAGATCCAACCCGACATGCTACGGCGTATAAATGACAACGCACAGCTAAAGTGGGCACGCTCTTTCTGATGCTCTGTCTGGCTCTGGCACTTCGTTGCACTTTCTGCATGCTTGTGTTTTCTTTCCACGGCATCTATCAAAGCACTATTCCACGAGCCTGAGATCTGGCTGCTCTATATATGTAGAATTCTCCCACGAACGTTCCAGCCGGGGTTGCAAGGAAATCTTGGTTTCTGCATTCATTTATGGAAATACAGATGACGCGACATGCTTTAAGATTGAGCTTCTTGGGACATGATCCGCCCGTAATCTAAACAAAAGCAGCATGTATATACAGTGAGATGGAGAAAGCATTGATAATGGTAATCATGTACACAGGCGATAACAAGCTAAAGCAGACTGAGTACAGGAACAACGCAACCATCGCTCTCAGAATTCCGCCACAGCGGACGTGCCGGGAATCGGAGGTACGATCAGACTAACAGACCCCTCGGCGCTTTCCAATTGAGGACCGGCATCCATCGAGTACATGGTGACGTTACACATCAAAACCTGAGCGTCATGGTTCGGCCTGATCCAGATCTTCGCGTACTCCAACAGCCCATGCAGGATCAAATGAACGTCCTTGTAATGGATGGAGAAACGCCCTCTTCCACTCATCTCAATTCGAATTCGCCGAGGGGATCTATAGTGTGCCGTGGCTGGATAAGCTAATGTGTTTTCGTAGAGGAAGTGATTGTCAGCGACGATGGCTTCGGTCCCCACATGAGCTTGCTGTTGCATGGCAACGGCTTTCAGGGCTGCTTCGACGACTGCAGCCCGCCAATTCTTTTGACTGACTCCTGGGTTGGATTGGTGTCGGTGATCTAAGGGCTTACGGTCGAAGAAAAGCTTATGGCCTAGGTCAGGATCCCAGATGAAGGGATTTGGTATGTTTCCAGGACTCAGCAAGTTTGTGGTAGAGTTGGTGCTATTGTTTGAACCTGAATGAAGAATTGGATCAAGTGTACGACCAAAGGAAGGTGTACATTGAAGGAAGGCCAAAGTGAAGAAGAGAATAGTCATTGTTCGCAGCGTGACAACATAAAAGTTTTTCTGAAGGTAAAAAACATCCGAAGATGGGAAAGGGAGACTTGGTCTGACTGCTTTTGAGCATTGAAAAGATAGAAGTTTACAGAATTGGATGATCTCAGACATCAACGTGACCCAAATCGTCTCTTACAAGCGCTCGGGTACGAAGCCATACGCGTAAACAGCAAGTCATATATGCGACACAGATCGCCAATTTAATGCCGTGGAAGCCTACCACATAAAATCCGCTTCGAGATAGTGGCTTGTTCGGGAGGCGCCATTATTGAACAACACTGGTTGCAAAGGACTCAATACTTCGGGCAACAGCATTTCTGGCATTAGTATTAATACTGCTAATCGTAGCAGAATTGTGTAGTCACAACTTGCCATTCTGGCGCTGTTGCGTAGACTTCTCCTTTCAGATCTTGACTTTCTATCATTCGATTCCTGGACGAGACCATCTGTAAGACAGAATGTGAAAGGAAGAGATGTCTCAATTCAAAGGCTTCTGAAGGAATATGCACAGCCGCGCTATGACTGGACGACTGCTCGTCGACGCATATTGAGATCGCATGAAGAATATGTGGTCTTTGAAGGATACACATATGTCTGTCTCACACTTTCATAACCCAGTTAAGAATCAGCCAAAGCGCTCTGACCGGCCATCCTACCAAAGCAGCAATCTTGATAACAAACCGCAATGCTTTCCCAAATAACGCGACCAGATTGAGCAGCACAAGTAGATAGATACCAGCCAGAAACACATGCCTTAGAGCTCTGGCATACTCGTCGATTTTTGCAGTCTCTGGCGATCTCAATACTCGCAGAGCCGGTGAGGCATGATGTAAGGTCGTTAACACGTGAGTAAGCATTTCAATCAAGCGGGTCTGTATCCACCTGGTGTTAGGCAGGAGGTGGAGGAATATGAAAGGCTTGGATCCTTCCCGTTGACTCGACTTGGCGCGCACCAGATCAACTTCGGCCTGGCTTTTTGGCTCGCCATCGTCGGGTCCTGGAGCAGCTCTCGGGCTCCCATCTAGGCATTGCGGCAATTCGGGCTTTCGTTCTTTGAACGATGACTGCGGAATGCACTTGGAGCAATGGCAGAGCTGGGAAGGCCGTTTGGGCTGAATTTCGGCGACTCGAGGGACGCTGATCTTGCCATCCTGTCGATGAATATGGGGCCGCTGATATGTCTTTCCGTCAGGTTGCATGGTGGAGACAGTACGCTTGGCAGGTCCGTCGCGTTGCTGTTTCCGTAGACTGGGCGGGAGAAGATGCGCCGGGCGGCGGTACGATCGTTCCATGTTGGCGAAATGCGATGGATGAAGGAATTCTAGACGTGGAAGATACTGACTCAGTCTTATAGACGGGGGGGGCTTGGCAGCTGCATCTGCATCCGGGACCGCACTATTGATGGGCTCGTGCGTTCGTGATCTCGTCCCACTACCCACCGCCTTTCTTGCAATCCGGATCAACGGGGATGGCTTTGCTTTCTCCTTACCGACCGCCAGATAATCCGAAGCTACACACTGCTCATCGCCACAGCCTGTGATGAAAGGGCTGATGACCCCTGTTCTTGGATTGGCTGCTCGCTGTATCAGCGCGTCGTCTTCGCTGACTGTCCGCATTTCGCTACGTCGATGCCGACTTCGACGCTTCTGTGAGTCGATATTGGCCACCTTTGATGTCGGCAAAGCGTGATCTTGTTCTTGGCGTTGCTCCTTGCAATAACGATGGTCGTAAGTCGATGCAACGGACACCGATTCAGTGGGCTTAACATTGCGCCGGAAGTAGTTGCGGAAGTCGCGCGACATCTGCGATGATGTTGATGGAGAAACCATGCTGGTGAGGAATGCTGGATTTGATATGCTCGAGCAGTTGAGATTTAAATGCACTTTTACTCGTTGCCAGGCCAACGGTGGAAACAACCTTAATAATTCCTCAAGAGGTACTAATCTTGGCCAGCACTTTGACGACTCCACGTTTCGACGTTGGCATTATACTGGTCAACTCATTCATCGTAAACTCGCGAAAAGGTTTTTGGGTCTTTTGTTCATGGGTTTTCCTTGGCAACAGTCATGAAGGCTTAGTTTCCGCAAACTCGACAAAGTCCCCATTGAGTTGCTGTTTCCATAAGTGCACAGTGCCACTGTCGCCTGTAGACACTAAGGCATTGCCTGGGTCTATATGAGCATTAATTGACGTCTAATCCATAGTAAGGCTTACCATCATGCATCCAGCGGACCCTCCACACAGGCTTGCACTCGTCATCGTCAGTCCGCAGGCTTGTCAGCTCCTTCCATTCGTGCTTGATTCTGGAAGAAGGGGCGTTGGAACGTGTCGAAGTGCGTGATACTCCTGCCAAGCCAGCCCCAATACCCGAAGGAGCGTTCCTCGCTGTCATCGACGAGGTCCTGTTTTTCGCGACTCCTGATATTTTGGAAAGCGCGTTGAGTCTTAGATCAGAGTTGTGAGGTGTAGTAATCTCAAAGATGCGGACACATCCGTCGTCACATGCGGCAGCAACCAGATCGTATGGTCGTATACATCCTGGTGCCCAGGCCAGATCATTGATGAGTGGCGACTCTGTAGCTATCTCGAGCATCTCATGAAATTGATAGCCAGTCTCGTCCGGCTTAAGAGCGCGGAAGATCTTGATGGCACTCGTGGCCGACACTGCAAGCGACAACGCATTGAGCTCGAGACCAGCGGCGACCGCATCGTAACACGGCATCTCCGCTTGATGCAGTGACAATCCAAACCTAGGCTCAGAGCTGCGAGACTGTTGACCGAAGGGAAATAGGGAATCGGTCTCCCTCCACGCAACCAACGACTCCGATTCCAAGGGCTCAAGGAGACTTAGCAATCCATCATGAGTGATCAGCACAACCCAAGCCTCAGCCTTGACAGTCTTGATATCAAACGATGCGTAAGCAACATGGTTGCTGGGCGACTGGGAGAAAATACACTTGAACCGGCGGCCACCCTCGGGAGCCTGAGATGGATCTTCTCGCCAGAGCTTGAACTTGTTATCGCCACCAATGGTTCCAAAAGCCTGTCCTAGAGAAGGACCAATCCATCTAACCTTTGCAAAACAGCATTAACACGAGCAAGGTACGTGGAGCGTGAGGTAGACTTGCATCGAGGACCTCGGCATCATGTCCACGCCATTGGTCCACTAGATTCCAGCTGTTTTCTGGGCCAGCATCGTAGACTCGGATCCTGTGGTCTGCAGATGAAAGTGCTATCCGGTTACCAGAGGGGCTAAAAGCAGCTGACAGCACCACATCTGCAGCTGCTTGGTCGATACTCGTAAAGCCATGATTCTCAGGGCCCGGAGACTTCATGTTGACGGGCGAGAAGCAGCGTCTAGTCGAGACATGGGAGTACCAGTAGATCGTCCATCAACAGATTTCGTATGCTCGGCTAATGTTCGGCGACTGCTCGAGTCTTGGCACGCATGAATATTTTGAGGCTAGGGCTGCTCCTCAACCCCAGGATCCTGATGTAGATACAACTTCCGACGGACTGTTGAATGTTCCTTCATGTTGACCAATCCTAGTAAGCTTATGCTCTCCACGAGGTCGGTTTCCGTGACATTAACTTCCCTACCGCCTGCGGATACTTCTCTTCAAGCGTTTTGCAAGGGGCTGAGATTCGCGATTCAAGCAGTATCACCATACCAGGAAGTTACAGTCAAGGATTATCCATTCTTGGTAAACCAAAGATTTTAGCACGAGATCAATTCTTCGTGCCGCTGGAAAAAAAGTGTACATATTGGTACTCAATGTCTTATGAGATTGGTATTTCGTCATCCTGTTGTGGCTTCGAGCTCGAACACGCTTGGGTTTTCTCTCGTATCTTTAGAGAAGAAAGCTCAATACTGGAATCATGTGCTTGATCCTATCCTTGTCTTCTATCTCTTCAACCGATTTTCCAGGCTCTCGGCGTGCTCAAAGGATAAAAGCAAGTGATTTGTACACCGAAAGCCCGCCGAAGCAGGGCAGGCGCCGCGCTGTACTAATGTATCAACTTTTGAATATTTGAATACTTTAATACTTCACTCAGGAGAGAATCCTTGAATAACAAAGGTGTGTCAACAATCATGATCTCGTAGCCGGTTACGATGGAATCACGATTCTTCACAACGCAACCCATGCACCCGCAGGACGCTATTTTCAAGGCTGACCGGATGAAGGAATACTTGCTCTACACCTCCAAATAATATGTTGAGGAAGTGGCGGTGGACTAACAGACCAGCGTTGGCCCATTGCCAAAGCAAGAAAACGCCAAAGACTACGAACGACACGGCCTGAGGAAGCAGCAAGAGAAGACTTCCATAAGGGTCGCTAAGCGAATCATCATCTACTGGGGCTAATGCATGGGATACATCATGTCATTTAGTGGGTGACCTCTCGAAGCTCAATTCCCAACCCTCATGACTACGCTGGGTACAGTTCTTAGTAGGCAACATCAGGCGGACGCAGCACAACCGTCTGTAACACTTATAGAAGATCATACATGGTGCAGAAAACAGCAAGGTAGAGCTGTGGCAACTAGGTTGCAATTGAAATTTCCACTTTTGAAAGGTTCCGCAATGCAGGGACTTGAGCGAATTTGCAACGCCATGGCTCAAAAAAGTCCTTTTCTACCTTTGGTGACTGCCTAATACGAGCTCATTCCATCTCTCTTTTGAGCATATTTCGTCAATCATGTTCAGACTTCTCCGAGTATATATACTCGTCTTGTCCCACCTCCTTTTCCTTTCAATCCATCTCATTAACACCGTCCACACTCCAATCGCCAGCCCAACTGATCCTCCTTCTCCATCATCTTCATCACTGCAACAAGCTATACTATGTACACTGTTCACCCGGAAAATGTGCTTCTGGTCCGCCATCCAGAGCCACGCACAGGACCCTTTAAGTCTATTGAGGTCATCGACTATAGTCAATGCTCCTGCCACCCTTACCCTCCTGAACCAGACAATGAAGACGGCAGTGTCATCACCTCCTTTAGCTACTCGACATGTCCACAGCGCACCAGCTACGATTTCACATTAAGTGGAAACAGCAACGCCACCCCTCGATTCAGCCGCTCGACTTGTCCACCGCGCACCAGCTACGATCTCACATTAAGCGAGATCTTACCTCCCACAACTGAGTTCGTCCATCCCTGCGAGTATAGCAATCTCAGGTTGTTTGACCGTCCATGCGGTCTTCGACGCCTATTTGCCAATTTAGGACGCCGCCGGAGAGCAAAGCCCATGGGTGAGGGGGTTAGGCTACGTGCCGCCCTTTCTCGATAGCCTACAACTAGGCGGAACGATTGCCAATGAGAGCTGATAGATAGCTGATTCGAGGCAAAAGCAACACCACCACTCGGGGAACCGTGCCGGATCGATATTAGCATCGAAAGAAAAAAATCTCTTACCAGGTGGCTAGAGTCAACTTACCCCCTTGGACGAACGATCCATCTGCATCATCAAAAGCGGCGGAGATCTGGGATTCAGGCCAAACCCTCCTCATTCTTACAATCCAAACACGGCATTCACAATATATGGACACATTCCGATCGGGTGGCCCAAGCTGGCTCGTCCGTGCAAAGACTAGCTCTGGTAGAACACGGGGACGTAGCGGAAGAGTACGAACAATCGAGACTCAATACCCCCATATTCCCGAAATTCGGACAAGAAACACGCTGGCCATGATCGTGGCTGGCAACAACCGCCACAAATTGTCCGTTTGAGGTCGACTAGCTCAGCCGCACGACCACATGCTCCTGAACTTCGTGATGCCACAACAATTGAGACATCCACTCAGTATTAAAGCGCGGTGCTGGAAGCATATTTTCATGATCTCGACGGGGTCGCAGATCGACCAGATTCTTTATCATCTCGAGAACCCTGCAACCGTTCGATATCCCAAAGCTTTCAGTATTCTCACAAGGATCTCACCGAATAGACCCAGAGCAACCTGCAAACGAATCATCTTGTTATATGACCGGCTCGCCTCATCAGTACATGTATCAAGCAACACTCCATCACCATCGCCGCGGCCGAGTCACCAGCCTCGCAGAGCCTCGGGCCACACGAAAGAGGGATCGTCTTAGGACCTCAAGTCAGATGAGGCTGTCTATTCAAAGATCCGCTAGCTCAGTGATCTACAGGATTTGGGTAGACGAGCGGGATCAACACACAGTATTGCTAGCTGTGTCCGTTGCAATAAGATAAGGAGGGGATGTGCTCACCATCTGCGCATATCAGTCACCGAGATACGTTTCTTCAACTGTAAGCGACGCTAGTCAGCTCCTTCAGCAGTCGCTATGTGGTCGTCTTTGGTTGGCTCAAAGAGGAAGATAGGGAAATAATTTACTGTGTATCTCACAAGCTCTAGAACTGAAGACAAGAGTATGTTTTATGTAAACAATTGAGCCTCCAAAGAAACAACTCGTATGCTACTCTTACCGCACAAGCATCTTCTCTCTCAATGTCCTACAACTCTTCCCTCAGTAGCCCCTTACTTCTCTGACGCCCCGCCCTGCGCGCACAAGTAGACTCCGTAGCTACCTTCCGCTCCGCAGCAGGCAAGCCCATACAATTCCCTACAGATGCTCCCTCCTGCTCCCATGCTGAACATCGGAAACAGCCTCACAAACCCGATCGCCCCAAGCACCATCGGGGTCAAATGGTAATGGGCATTTGACAGATTTATCGACACGTGCTCAAGTTTATTGGAGTCCCGAGAGTTTTCAACGAGCGGTTTCTTCCTATCCTCGAGCAGCCAATCTTCGAGGCTGAGTCCGGTCTCAGATCGTTGATGCAAGCAACTCATCCACGTATACGTGGTCGCGGTCGACTGCGGAAGAACAGAGGCGTATGCGTGGAATCATAGAACGAGATATTTACAATGCTGGTGTAAGCTTCGAGAGCAGAAATGAAGGGAGCTTCAAGAGAGCCGATCGAGAAACATCGTAAGGGATATAGCTCTGGGGCCACGTTCCTGTTGAATGAAACGTATCGGGGCGTCTTGTTGGGTACTCTGACTGGGTAAGCTACTACTCCTCGATTATTCGCGTCTCTAGCATTGCACCTGCACAACTTTACAGCTTGTCAGTAGCGCATGGAGTAAGAACGACGACAATATATAGTAGATTACGTGCAAAATGAAGGGTGCATACTGCAGATTTGCCTGTTCTCGCTGCCCTCTGCTCTCGCGTGTCCGCAACTATCTGACTATGAGTCCCCTCTACCCCATTCCAACCAAGCAGTAGGCGGCGTATCATCTCCAAACCCCAACTCCCTCATCGTCTTCGTATGTACCACCGTCTTCATCTCACTGACTGCGGAAGCCACGATGCGGACATTCCGCAGTTTAGTCGCCAGCATCGACGTCGTAGGCCACGTCCCTGCATGCCGTACATTTTTCTTCGCCCCTTCTACCAAAGGGCCATGTACGCCATTCGTCGTTCCGAGCAGTTCGTCGAGGTCTGGTTCGCCTTCTTCCTTTTCTAACGGTTTCTCGGCGTCTGGGGCCGGCGCTGGCTCAGACGGGTTGCTGATCAGCTCGTCTGCTCGGTCAAGGACCTTCACAGTTGCGCGATTGAGCTTCCGGTCGACGAACCCCCAGCGAGGATCGGCTTCGTGAAGAAGAATATTGACGACCTCGGTACGGTTGTTGAGAGCCGCCGCTTGGAGACTTGTGCCGAATAACCCGCCTTCTGCGTCAACATCAGCGCCGCCTCGGAGTAGTAGCCGCACCGTCGAAGGCCTGCCAAAAACGCAAGCGGCCTGGAGCGGGCTCCCATGGCGACCTCCGCGGGCATTGACGTTTGCTCCATGCCGCAACAGCAATTCGACCACTTTTTCGTTGCCTGCAGCACAGGCGGCTTGGAGCGCCGTGTGGTGTCTACCTCCCTTTGCATTAACGTCCGCGCCCATACGGATGAGTAGCAGGATGGATTTTGGTGAACCTCGAAGTGCGGCGGCTTGGAGTGCATAACGAAATCTACCTCCCTGTGCACGAACTTCTGCCCCATACTTGATGAGCAAGCGCATTGTTTCAAGGCTCCTGTTAGCGTTGATGGCAGCCGATTGTAGAGGATGCCCATATCGGCCCTTGCCACTGATACTCAGATTGGCGCCATGATCAAGTAGCCATCGAATCGTCTCGCGGTGACCTCTGTAAGCGGCTACTGAAAGCCCAGTACCCCAGACGCCACCAGCGATATTCAGATCCGCTCCTCGTTCCAAGAGTATCTCCAAACCCTCGTTCCAGCCCACATAGCAAGCTGTCAAGACAGCTGCACCACCTCGTGACTGGGTCAGCTGGTTGACGTCAGCACCATGGTCGTCAACAAGGGTTTTCACAAGATCGAGCCCATAGCGGGCTGTTGCCGTTGCCCTGAAATGCCTCAAGTTAGCATCATGCCTATGTAATGGATGCTTGAGCGTTGATGTGACGTTCGGACACAATTTTTGCCAACGTAGCACATCTTCCATCCGATTGCCTGAGCAAACGACTCATTAGTGGCCACAATGACGGTAGACCGTGCTCAGCCAAAGCATGGTATACAATCCAATGCTTCGAAAGCATGAATGATGCTCATTGCTGCGCCAGTACGGAAGTGCATGATCGTTTCAAGGAAAGGATAACTTACAAGGCTGTTCCGAATCTTCCGCCCTCGCTGTGCACATTTGCGCCATACCGGACGAAGAGGTTAGGGAGTTGTTCTTCACACCTGCATGCAATACAGTACTGCAGAGGGCTGCCCCTTGCGCCACAGTCCATATTGGGGTCGGCATCATAATCCTTAAGCAAGAAGGTGATCATAGTCTGGCAGGCTCCTGATAACGCAGCACCAAGAGGATTGCGCCAATACCCCCCTGTAAGATTCGCAGAGGCTCCATTCTCGTACAGAAGATCAGTGCAGAGGTAGTAACCCTCATGGTAACAAGCTGAGAAGGCCGTTCCAGACACACCTCCGACTGTGTGGACATTGGCGCCATTGTCTATTAGATATTTCATGGTGGTAGGCTCGCCAAGAGACCCGGCAGCAGCAGCCTGGAGCGGTGTCCAGTACTTCCCTCCTTGCCTATTGACGTCTGCACCTGCCTCAACAAGTATTTTCACCAATTCGGGCTCTTCGAGCTCGCCATACTGTAAGCACGCTGCGTGGAGCGCATGTTGATGGTCATAGCCTTTCCCAGCTGATATATTTGCGTCGGCGCCGTGCTCAAGGAGGAGCTTTACTGCATCGATCGAATTCTTCATGACCGCAGCCGTGAGTGCATTTCCGTACTTACCGACGCCCGTCTGGTTGACCTCCGCACCCGCATCGATCAAGGACCTTATTACCTCGCAATGTCCTTCGGCAGCAGCGGCCTGGAGAGCTGTACCCCATCGTCCACCAATAGTGTTTATATCAGCGCTCAATTCGATGAATGTCTTCAACGTGTCCAGTTGACCGTAGAAACTTGAAACCTGCAAAGCGTCTTTGTAAATGGTATCCGTACGTTGATTTTTTATAGGAGCACCATGTGCTATCAGCTTGCGCACATTACTCTCACAACCTGCGGCAGCGGCCTCTTCAAGAGCTGTAACTATTCCATCATCCTTTACGTCATCCACTACTTCGATGAGAATACTGGGATCTCCTCCACATGCGAGGAGGAGATCTATGATCTCGTTACCATCCTCCGTGCCGCTACCATCAATGCACTTTTTTTATTTCCATTGACTAGGTTAGGATTTGCTCCTTCCTCCAGAAGTAGTGACACCGCTGCCTGATTGTCTCGAGCTACAGCTGCGGTTAGAGCATTCGCATGGTCGCTGTGTTTCGGCAACTCATCAAGGCGCGCACCGGCAGCCAGAAGCTTTCTTACAACATTCAAATTACAGCCTCGGGTAGGATTCGAAAGAGCAGCAATGAGTGCCGTCCCTTCTAAAGGACAGGTAATATTTGCATCGGCGCCTCGGGTCAACAGGAATTCGACCATCTCGTCGTCACCCTTAGAACATGCGGCTGATAGAGGAAGAAGTGTAACTTCAGTTCCGGTGCTCGTTGTAATCTTCTGGCCGCCGCTAGAATTGATATTGGCCCCATGCTGAAGAAGGATGCTTACTGCGTCCTGATCACATCTCTGGCACGCCGCAACCATGGCATTTATATTGTCTCGCGTTGGACCTGGCGGTATCCCGAGATCGAAGAGTAGCTCAAGTGTGCTCAAATGACCTTTAGACGATGCACAAACTAACGCCGTGCCTCGCTGGCTACCTCCCCGGTGGTTGACGTCGACACCTGCTGTAGCTAGCATTTTAACAACATCGTCATGACCTCCGAGTGAAGCTGCCTGTAACGCATTGCCATAATGTTCGTCCCAACACTGGGGATCAGCTCCGGCGTCAAGTAATTCTCTGACAATAGCAGGGAATCCTTCAGCGCTAGCCGCGTTCAGAGCATTTTTGTGCTTGCCCCCTTTTGCATTAACATCGGCACCGGACTCGAGGAGTAATTTGACTACTTCCAAACGACCTGCTGAGCTGGCAGAGTGTAAAGCATCAGCTCCTTTGTCGTTCTCATCGTTGACCTTTGCACCTCGATAGATCAATTCATGGACTGCATTGAGATTTCCCAAGGATGCGGCACACATCAGTGGGCAGACGTGTCGACCTCCTTGTGCATTGACATTGGCGCCTTTCTCCAGCAGCAGGCTTATGACAGCATCATTCCTACTAATGATGGCAGACACCAAGGGATGGGAAAACCAGCCGCCTCGACCATTCGGCGAGGCTCCGTAATTGAGAAGAACCTTGGCAGTCTTCTCGTGAGCCTTCTCACAAGCCCCGGCCAACGGGGTACCTAGATCGTGTTAGCACTTGATCCGTGTATACGAAGTTGCTGCACCTAGAGATGGCTTGTCCTCTTGTGAGCTGCAAAATCAATAAACTTTATGATCTACCTGTTCTTTGACAGCTTATGAACGGAGCAGCAACACATTCAATGTTTTGACAGTAGTGAATAAAGAGATTGGCGCACGTACCAAAGCGGACATCAACAACTTTCGCAATCGCGCCTCCTTTGAACAAAGTTTCCACAGTAGCTGAATGGCCATGCAAGCTGGCGACGGATAGGGCAGTTCCATGTTTTCCACCCTTCAAATCTACGGGCACGCCTTGTTTCTTGAGCAGAAATTGGACAGCTTCGGTGTGTCCCTTCGAGGCTGCAATGTAGAGATACTGGGCCAGCTTCGCCATGTCATTGCTCTTGTTCACGCCTTCTAGCAATATCTGGAGAATATCCTGATAACCCTCAGACGCCGCTGCTTGGATGGGATCTCTTTCTTCATCTTCCAGGGATATTTTGGCGCCACTATGTTGTAATGCAATTAGGACCTTAGGCAGGCCAAATGACGCCGCAAAATAGAACGATGGCACGTATGCGGGAGGATTATACTGCCGTGCCTTTGTACGGTACATGAAAACTTGGAGCCATAGATAGTAGTTGGCTCGACCGTCGTCTTGCAAATGAAACAGTCTCATGATCAACCTAAAGAGATCATCGTTACCATCCGCGCGATGCGCATGTTTTGCCCACCCAGTAGCTGCGTATTTCAGAAATTTATATCTTGATAGAAGATCCTCAAGCTCAGGTCGCGTTGCAACAGCTCCATGTTTGAACTCGTCAAAGCATAGGTAGGTGAGACACGTTGCTGCTAATTCAGCTTCAACTTCCGCATTGCCGACATGGAACGTAGGAAGGTCAGCGGAGATCTGATCGGATGTCAAGAACTCTTTGACGGTGTAATGAGCCAAAGATACGAAGGCCTTATCATCCGAGATAGTCACCAAACTACTACACATCTCAAGGATGTCCTTTGGATCGGTAATGATGTCCATGTCATCATAGCTCTGTGCAGAGCTCTCGAGGTCGATGCCAGCGCATTCGGAAAGTTCGTCGAGTGATAGACTTCGAGTACCCCTAACAAGCCATCGTAGCAACTTTTGTACGCGCCAGAGGTCGTTCTCATGATCACGCTCAATGCGCTGGAGGATGTGACAGTAAACATCCTCGAGCGTTCTCGGCAATTTGGTGAGCGCTTCTTTGATCGCCTTGTCCGATCTGAGCGTGCAGAAATTGTCAATTTGGCACTTAACCCATAGGAACCTAGACTAATCAGCTTCAGCTCTCGTGCGGCGCGTACTCGCAAAGATCTTGGACATTGTGTGATTTGTCTCCCAGAATGGCAGTGCATCTAAGGGTTGGGTAATGTGGCCGAACTCGTGATAACTGGGGGCCATGCCTATATCACGAGCTCTCGATGGACCCACGTTGGGCGGGACGCCTTGCAGCACTGGAGCAGTGAACGAGTAGCGCTCCACTATCCGACGATATGCTACTCAAGTGCCCCTTGCCCAGAGCTACAAGACACTGGCGTTTGGCGTGCTCGAGGATATGAACCATTGACTACTTACATTCCATGGGCGCCATCTACTAGTACGGCAACAATAGTCTTCTCCAAACTTTCGTCACGGAGTTTCAATTTCTTCTCCTTGATCCTGAACTCGACTTCTGCCTTCACGAAGCTCTCAATGTCGTCCGCGACGTCGCTTTGGTTGATCCTTGTATCCTCTTTCTGAGAGGACGACCATTCTTCATAGGCATCAACGATTTGCTGCTCTTCGCGACTGCTGACGATTTTTTTCACCGACGGCGTCGTTTCCATTATACTCTGAAGACCATACATGATACACCTTCGGTCCATACACTCTTCAATGGCGTCCACGGCGATGATCACTTCTCTAAAAGTGTCAGCGACAAAGGTACTGAAACTGCTACGTAGCTCATCAAATTCTGGAGAAGATGACCCTTTGTCCTTTTGATGCTCTTGAAAGAATGCTTGTAGCTTGTGGAATACTTTATTGTTCTGCTTGGCCAGCTGCATCAAGATCGAACTAACGATCGCTGATGGCTGTTGCTTCCGCGTGTCTTTATAGTCACAATAGAAGTAAGCCACACCAACCTCCTGGCCTTGAACGTTCTTTTTCAAATGCTTGACAACACTTGCCATCAACACAGTCTTACCAGCGCCTGGTTTGGCATGGAGCCAAAGGAATGAGTTGCTACTAGTCAGCCAACGTTGGAAGCCGTTGCCGTACAGGAACCAGAGACCGGTTTTCTGGTGGCGAAGTTTTAGAGCGGCGACATGATTTGTACTGTAATCTGCTGGCGATAGCCAAGCTTCAACCCTGGCAACGTCCTGGTCACTAACGAAAATCTCTAAGGTTCGGTGAGTCTGTCGAGTTTCCTTCCATCTCGCCAGCTGAGCTTCGCGCTCTTCTAGCGCTCTCGACTTCTCCTCCTTCGCTTCGGCAATGTGAGTAGACTCTACTTCCCACCTGAGAGCTTGAGGCTGCCGCTCTTCTCGGGCTCTTCGTCTTTCGAGACTGCTCTCCTCATTTTCCGCCAGAGCGACTTCTTGCTTGATTATATCTATCGCATCGTTCAATTGGTCCAGGAGATCTCCGAAATGGCGCTTGAAAGGCTTCCAGAGTAAATTCGATAACGTTCGGAGACCCACGGGAGTGAATTTCGCAAAATACTTGTTGTGGCCCTTGCCTCCTTTCAAAAATACATTCCGAGCCTTCGAGCAAAAGTCGAATATGATTTGGTAAATTTGGACCATCTCATGCTTCAATCTCTCATTATCTGGATATAGCTTTGGGTATCTTCTTGAGATGAGAGGTCTCGTCCAATTCGTTCAAGCATGCTGGTCAATTTGTCGAAATATTCGCCGAATTCGTTGGCCAGATGCAAAATGACTCTCATTGAGCCCCAAATAGGGCATACTAAGACAGAACTTGCGTTTGAAAGAATGTCGAGCGCAGTGCCATACTGGTTAATGCCATCAACTAATGGCTTCAATTTCTTGGCGACTTTGCGGCCGCTACTTCTGCTCTTGTGTCTCTTATCGAGTTCGACTGCATCCTGCAGAATCGCGTCGGCCAGGTCAGGGGCTCCGAGCAGTAACATCTCTTCTGGGATCAGGTCTTTGACAAAGGCCTCTTGAATGCTCTTCAGTTTCTGATTGAGGTCGGGATCCCTGGTATTCTGTATATGCGTTGCCATCTTGAACCGATTCGCACTCATGCGTTGCAGATGTTGGCAACAATTCTCGTATTTTGACCATGACAAGAGGAAATGGCAAATCCAGAATGCGTGGTTATGCTTCCAAGTATTATCCTAGATTCCAACAGTGGTCGCATTGAACGCTAGCAAGCACCAAATATCTCGCTCGAAGCACCGAAAGAGACCGCAGAGAAAATTGTATAAAGGGCAGACCTGAAGAACCCTTTGCGACTTGAGCCAAAAGTAAAGTTGGGAATGAGGCTGGATAAGGCGTGCCGCGTCGTCACATTGTGACAGCCGCGCCTCAACCTAAGTCAACTGCCATGCTTCAGCTTGCCTGCAGCAATAGTTGCAGTGCTAGGCCCAAAACCTGGAACCCTCTCTGCCACCTCCGGATCAAGCCTAGCCATGTGCGGTGTCGCCCCCGCGGTGAGGTGCAAATCCTGGCTTGAACCTTTCGGTAGCCTTTACTCAACCTGCCAGCCGTGCTTGCGTCCAACAAGATGCCAAGGGACCGGCACCGCATAAGCCATGGTCCAGCTGCCAGACTATTGATAATTGTGTCAGATCATTAATCATGGTGTCTCAAGGTCGAGGGACGCTTTAGAAATGCTGAGAAAGGTTCCAAAGATTGCTTAAAGTATGCTGCTTCTCGTGGAAGGGAATCACATTCGGCCTTGGCTCGCCAGCCCTACCTACTCTACGCGGCCTGAAGTTTGGCCGGATGATTTTCTCTCTAGAGCTCTCACATCTCAACATCTTCTGCACATCTGACCTGCATCAGCTTACTCTACATCATACAAGATCAATGACTCAGATAATAGAGGAGGAGACATTTTCTGACGCAGATGCTGCTGACAAAGGGCCATACGACCAGTTCATCTTGCTGTCAGTGTACATTTACTGGATATTCTTCCTCGCTTATATCGATTGACGAATCAATAGGGGTGATAGTATTACACAACAATCGTCGTCGCAGGAATTGGGATTCGGGTTTCAGCCGGCGTTGCAGAATGGTAAGCTCTTTTAGTATCTCATCATCAAGCCAAGAGTCCGTGGGCTGCGTGCATCATATAGCAATCCTTGATCTATCTCCATGCTCCCATTTTCCGCAGAATCTTTGTGCTATCTCGAACTTTCGACAACGTGAAGTCCACCCAGCCCAAACGAGTCAGATCGCACACTATCCCTGCTTGGATTGTTGTCTCGTCATATTCGTCGTCTCAATCTGGCTTTCATGCAGGCAACACCGTGGAGTGTCTATTTTATTTCATCTCTGCCAAAGAAACAACTACTATCCACTGACCATCACCCCAGCATTCATCCGCCGCCTCGACATCATCAACCGTGGCTTCAGGTACCCACGACCCTCCCTCCCCCTTGTCCTATCTTACACCCTATTGACCCCCCTCGTCAGTGGCTACAACACCAGCCAAGTCCTGCGCCTCCTCCCTTCATTCATGCCCAAGCCCTCTCAAGCCCACATCCGCTTCATGGTATTCCTTCCCCCTTCCCCACCTCCTCCCCCCACCTCCTGCCCCTCAGCCACCCCACTAACGCCCTTCCCACAGCTAATCCTCCTCGGCGCCAACGACGCCTGCCTCCCCACCTCCAGGTACGCTCCTCCACTTCTCCCAAACTTTCCCTCCTCCACCTGTTCCCACAATAAATCTCCGCTAAACCCACCCAGCACAAACCAGC
>JAABUS010002956.1_pt1 | contig 29470 bp, 26 predicted proteins | sample 5560161 | NCBI WGS metagenome assembly JAABUS01 (sample SAMN10711885, study PRJNA513376) | rock metagenome | isolation source: Antarctica rocks | place: Antarctica: Victoria Land, Trio Nunatak nord | collected 2016-01-04
CTGCTGTGGATGCGCAAGATGGCCACCGGCAAGCCGCTTCCTCGGTTCATCGGGGCAGTCGCGAAGCAGGCGGCGCGCTGATGGTCACCGGACTGCAACTGGCCCTGGCCGCTGGTGCTCTGATCGGGCTCGGGTTGGCCATGATGGTGTGGCGTTTGGCGCCCGCCGACCCCGACCTGGGGGACGCGCTGGCGCGCCTGTCCCCGGAGCACACCAAACGTCGCGCCGTCGACGCGGCGCACCCCACCGGTGACGCCCGCGAACGGCTGGGCCTGTGGGGGATGAAGACGCTGCCAGCCGGGGCCTGGGGCACCACTCCGACCAAGGAGCTGGCGATCCTGCGGATCCCGCCGAGTCGGTACTACGGCGAGAAGATCCTGTTCGCCCTCCTTGGCCTGGCCATCCCACCACTGCTGACCACGTTCTTCACCCTGATCGGCGCCCGCCTGCCCATCTTCATCCCCCTGGTGGCCACGATCGGCCTGGCCGCGGTGATGTTCTTCCTTCCCGACTACAACGCGCGCGACGACGCCAAGAAGGCGCGCGTGGAATTCGGCCGCGCCCTGGGCGCCTACATCGACTTCGTCGCCCTCGAGCGCAACTCCGGCACCGGCCCCCGACAGGCGATGGAGGTCGCGGCGGACGTGGGCGACTCCTGGGTGTTCCGCCGCCTGGGTGAGGAGCTCGCCCGCACCCGCTGGTCCGGACTGACCCCATGGGATGCCCTGCACGGGCTCGCCGACGAGCTCGGCCTCCCCGAGCTGGACGACCTCGCCGACATCATGCGCCTGTCGGGGGAGGAAGGCGCGCAGATCTACCGGAGCCTGCGCGCCCGCTCCGCCGGGATGCGGACCGCGATGCTCACCTCCGAGAAGGCCAAGGCCAACGAGATCGGGGAGAAGATGTCGATCCCGATGAGCCTGCTCGGGGTGATCTTCCTGGCCATCCTCGTCGCCCCCGCACTACTGCGCGTGATCGGAGGCACCACCTGAGCGCCTCGACGTCTCTGACCACCCATCGACGAACCCAACCCAGCCCCGGGCCGCAGGCCCGGTCAACCAAGTAGGGGAGAAGTCCATGTACCACCTCGCCGCAACACTGCACACCCTCGGCGCCCAGGCACGCGACAGGCTCACGGCAGCCCGCCGCGAGACCCTCGGGGGCACCGAGCGCGGGTCGGTGACCATCGAGCAGGTCATCTGGGCCGTCGCCGTCATCGCCATCGTCGGCATCGTCGTGATCGCGATCACGAACTACGTCAGAACCAAGGCCGGCCAGATCAAGTAACACGACGATGCGCCCAGCAGCCGCGTTCACGCCGTTCCACCGCCACCTGGCCGTGGGGCGGCGCGAACGCGGCTCGACATCGATCCAGATGGTGCTACTGATGCCGGCGCTGTTCTCGGTGATGTTCCTGGGCATGCAGGGGGCGCTGTTCTACCACGCGCGGACCGTGGCCATCGCGGCCGCGCAGGAAGGCGCCCGCACCGCCGCCGGGCTGAACGGGACCGGGCCGGCAGGAGCTGCCGACGCGTACGCCTTCGTCGCCGACGCCGGCGGCGACGACGTGCTGAAAGCCCCCAACATCAGCAGCAGCCGCAGCGCCACCACCGCCACCGTGACCGTCACCGGGCGGTCCCTGAGCGTCATCCCCGGCTGGACTCCCGAGGTCACCCAGAGCGCGAGCGTCCCCGTCGAGAGGATCACCCAGTGAACCCCGCAGCCTGGTTCACCGGGGCATCGCAACGTCACCGACGGCGGCGGCCACGAACTGACCGTGAGAGAGGGTCGGCGGTCATCGAGGCAGTGATCGGAGTGCCGGCGTTCATGCTGTTCGTCGGCCTCATCGTCTTCGCCGGGCGGGTGGCGATCGCCAACCAGGCGGTGGGGTCGGCCGCCAACGAGGCGGCCCGCGCCGCCTCGATCTCACGAACCCAGGGGCGAGCCGGCGACACGGCCCGCACCGCAGCCACGACGGCGCTGACCAACCAGAAGGTCAACTGCCTGAGCACGAGCGTCACCGTCGACACCACCGGCTTCGCCTCACCGGTCGGGACGCCCGCCAGCGTGCAGGCCACCGTCACCTGCGTGGTGAACCTGTCCGACGTGTCCGTGCCCGGAGTGCCCGGCACCAGAACCGTGACCGCGACCATGTCCTCACCGCTGGACACCTACCGAGAGCGGTGACAGATGCACCACTGGGAACCAACCGACGAGAGCGCCAACCAGGCGGGCCGGGGCACCGCTGACACCGGTAGCCGGCTCGGCCGGCGCGTCCGCCGGGTGAGGAGCCGGATCGTCAACCGCCTGAGTCGGGTCGGCCGGGGCCGTGACCGTGGATCCATCAGCATCTGGATCGCGACCGGTGGCGTCGTCATGATCGTCCTGGTCGGGATGGCGGTAGATCTGGGTGGCCAGGTGTATGCGCAGCAGCACGCCCGGGACATGGCCCGGCAGGCGGCCCGGGCCGGCGGTCAGCAGCTGCAAGCGGCACCGGCGATCCGTGGCGAGGGAGCCGTGGCCGATCCAGCCGCAGCCGTCCGCGCCGCGAGGACGTACCTGGCTGCCTCGGACGTGACGGGCAGCGCCAGCGTGACCGGTGGCGACACCGTCGTGGTGGACACCACCGCCGTCTACACCACCAAGTTCCTGAACATCATCGGGATCAACCGGCTCACCGTCACCGGGCACGCCGAGGCCACCATCACCCGAGCAGTAGCAGGGGTGCAGCGATGACCCAGCCAACCCGACAGACATGGCGAACCCGGCTGACCGGGCTCATCGCGGCGGTGGCGATCCTGGCCATCGTCGTCGGGCTGCCGGCGACACTGATCGCCCTGGGCTCGGGCCCGACCCCCGACAGCATGCCCTCGCTGGACCAGATCCGGACCGCGTTGACCAGCCCAGACGACGGGACGCTGGCCCTGGCCGCGGTGAAGGTCATCGCCTGGGCGGCGTGGCTGTTCCTGACCGGCTCCATCGCGGTGGAGATCCTGGCCCGCGTGCGGCGGGTGAAGGTCCCGCGACTGCCCGGCCTGCACGTGCCGCAAGCCGCAGCACATGGGTTGGTGGGGGCGGCGATCCTGCTGTTCGTGGCCGCCCCGATGTCCGCGACGGCCGCGAACGCGGCCCCCATGACCGCCCAGACGACGGCGACGGCAGCCCAGACGACGGCGTCGGCAGCAGCCGCAGGGTCTACGCCCGGGTCCGCGTCACCCAGCACACCCACGCCGAGCAAGCCCGCCGCCGGCCCCGGGTCCACCAGCACGGCGACGGCGACCATCGGGCACACGGTCAAACGTGGCGAGACGCTCTGGTCGATCGCCGAGCATCACCTCGGATCCGGAGCCCGATACACCGAGCTTGCCGTGCTGAACCGCGACGTGCTGGGCCCCAACCCCGGCTTCCTCACCGTAGGCGAGGTCCTCAGGCTCCCCGCGACCCAACCCGCCGTCGGCCACACCGCTGGCGACACCGCCGGCCACACGGTCACGGTCCACCGCGGCGACACCCTTTCCGGGATCGCCCTCGAGGAGCTCGGCCGGGCGGACCGGTCCCCCGAGATCTTCGAGGCGTCCCGGGACACCGCCCAACCGGACGGGCACCGCCTGCGTGACCCCGACCTGATCCAGCCCGGGTGGAGACTGACCATTCCCTTCGCCCGCAAGGCCATGGCGCCCGCGCCAGCGACGACAACACCCGACCGCGTCGTCGTCCCACAGGACCCGACCAGCACCGGGCGACCTGACCCAGGACCGGCGCCGGGCATCGGCGCTCACCCGGACGGGGCGGCGACCGACGAGCAGGCTCCGGCGGCACCCTCAAGCAGCGGCGCGCCGGTGCCCGGCGCGAGCTCGCCGCCGCAGGCACCGGCAGCGGCGACCGACCAGGGCGAGGCACAGGACGCCGAGCACAGCCAGGCGCCGTGGATGCTGGCGGGTCTGACCGGTGGGGGAGCCATGCTGGCTGGTGCGATGCTGCTGGTCTTGCGCGGCCGACGCCGGGCGCAGTTCCGGGCTCGGCGTCCCGGACGCACCATCGCCACCCCGGAGCCGGTCCTGGTCCCGGTGGAGAAGACCCTGACCGCGGCGGGGAGCCCAGCCTGCGCGGACGTGGCGCTGATGGACGAGGCGTTGCGGCGCCTGGCGGCCACACTCGCCCGCGACGGGGCGCCGATGCCGGAGCTGGCGGCGGTCGAGCTGGCCGGGCACGCACTGACGCTGCACCTGTCCGCGCCGGCCGCGCTCGAGCAACCCTGGCAGGGCAGCGTGGACCAGCTGCACTGGACCCTACCCGCGGGTGCCGACATGCTCGCCGTCGGGCCGACGGTGCCCGACCAGCCGGCCCCCTATCCGCTGCTGGTCACGATCGGCGCCAGCGACGACGGCAACGTGTGGCTGCTCAACATCGAGGACCTGGTCTTGAGCGTCACCGGGGACCCGATCTTCGGACGCGACTTCGCCCGCTACCTGGTCGCGGAGGTCGCCTGCAACCCCTGGTCACACGGGGTCCGCGTCGACCTGGTCGGCGTCGCGCAGGAGGTCGCGCCCATGAACACCGACCGGATCCACGTCCACACCGGCGACGCCGCAGGCACGGACCCGGCCGCAGAGGCTCTGGCCGACGCCATCACGGTGATCGACCGCAGCACCGAGGCCGCCCTCGACGTCACCACCGCACGGGCACGCCAGAGCGGGGCCGACCCCTGGCCGGCCCGCATGCTGTTGGTCGACGCTGCGGACAGCGCCGAGACCACCCAAGTCGCGACGCCCACGGACCGAACGCCCACGCTGACCCAGCTGCTCGAGGTGGTCTACCAGCACGCCGGACAGACCGGCACATCCGTCGTCGTCCACGGTGAGCGCGAAGGGACCCCCGGACTGATCCTGCGGGTCACCGCGGACGGGCGGGTCCGCCTCCCGGATGCCGGGCTCGACTTGGTCGCGGTCGGGCTGACCAGTGACGAGGCCCAGGGGTGCGCCGCACTGCTGACCCAGAGCGAGGACCTGGTAGACGCGCCGATGCCGGTCGACCAGCAGGCCACCGACGGCTGGCGCGCCTGGTCGGACGAAGCGGGAGCGCTGCGCGAGGAGCACACCCTGGCACGTCAAAGCGCGTCCGACGACGAGTCGGCGGTCTCGGTGCTGGAGCGCGAGGACGAGGACTACCTGCGCGAGGGAGCGACCACCGCCCGCGACCTCGACGCTCTCGCGCCCAAGGTGCCAGAGCAGGTGCGAGAGGCCGTCGCGGACGCGGACCCGCCGCTCGACGAGGAGCTGGCGATGTGGTGGGCCGATGACTGCCCACTTCCTCGACTGACCCTGCTTGGCCCGGTCTGGGCACGGGCACGTGGCATCCCACCCACTAAGCAGAAGCCCTACCTGATGGAGGTACTCGCCTTCCTGTCCACGCGACCCGATGGCGCTACCCCGGAGGAGGTGGCGGAGCGGTTCAACGTCAGCCCCACGAAGGCGCGCGACTACGTCAACCGGGTCCGCGACTGGTTGGGCGTGAGCCCTCGCACCGGCACGCCCCACCTGCCCGACGCGCGCAAGGCTCCTGCCGCGCTCGAGCGCGGCGTGGGCGTGTACCAGGTGCTCGACCTGCTCGTCGACGTCGACCTGTTCCGCCGGCTTCGAGTGCGCGGGGTATCGCGGGGGCCGGACGGCGTCGAGGACCTGCGCCAGGCACTGCGACTGGTGCAGGGGAGACCCTTCGACCAGCTGCGGCTGGGTGGGTGGAGTTGGCTCTCCGAGGGCGACCGGCTCGACCAACACATGATCTGCGCCATCGTGGACGTCGCGCACCTAGTCACCACCTACAGCCTCCAAGCTGGTGACACCCAGCAGGCACGACTGGCCGCCGAGACCGCCGCGCTGGCGGCGCCCGACGAGGAGATCCCCAGGTTGGATCTCGCCGCGGTGGCGGAGGCCGAGGGACATCACAGCGAGGCGGCGCGGATCCTGCGCGACGAGGTGTGCAACCGCACCGACGACGAGGGCGTACCGCCCGAGCTTTCGGACCGGACCCGGCAGGTCATCGCCTCACGCGACTGGCAGGACCGGACTCGGCAGGCCGGCTGAGCCCAAACAGAGCCGGAGTAGCCCCCGCCCCTCGCCCCCCGGGCCAGGGGCTACTTCTCGCGACGACGCAGACCCTCCTCGGTCAGGCCGGCCGGACGAGGTGCTTGCTCACCCACTGTTGGACCGTGGTCACCTCGTCGTCCTCGGCCACGACCACGTACACCACCCACGCCTGCCACCCCACATCGGCCTTGACTGGCGCACCGACATATTCGAAGTCCGCGAATGGTCTCAAGAACCTCCTCCCGGCGGCCCCTAGGCTGCTGGGATGACTGATGACCGCGTGTCCCGAGCTGCCGAGCGCTACGAGCTGGCAACGTTCGGGGGTGACCCGTCGGAGCTCGATCTCGCCGACCGTGACCTTGATGCGGCCGAGGCGGACCTTGCCGTGGCTCGGGGGCGGATCGCGCACGCTCGCTTCTTCGTGGACCGTGTTGAGGATCCGCGTGAGCTCGCCGACTTCGAGCGCGCCGCTCGGCTCTATCACAGGCTCGGCGAGGTGGAGGGGGAGGCCCTCGCCTCCTTCTGGGTGGGGTGTGTTCACCAGGTCGTGCGCCGCGATGGGAAGAGCGCCGTCCCGGCTCTGCAGCGCGCGTACGAGACCGGTGGACCCCTGACTCGCTCGTATGCAGCGCGGCATCTCGGCTTCCACGCGCTCGGGACGCAGGACCTGGAGCGTGCCGGGGCACTGCTCGAGGAATCGGTGCAGCTGCGGAGGACCCATGGCAGCGCGGCGGAGGTCGCGGCCGCCGTGCTCGCCCTCGCGGAACAGCGCGCCCTGGCCGGGCGAGCCGATGAGTCGGAGCGGCTCCTCGCCGAGGCGGAGAGGTCGGCCAAGTCAGCGGGCGCACTAGGAGTCATGCGGTGGGTCGCCGCAACCCGTGACGAACTGGCAGGCCAGTGAGCCAACAGCAGCGTTCATGAGCCGGGTTTGTCGGACGCGTCCGTGACGGGGCTACACCCGCCGGCGGGTGCGTAGGTGGTCCGGGAGCCGCCGGCGTATTGGCGCCACCGTTCGGCGGTGCTGACTCCAACGCCCAGCAGGTCGGAGAGCACCACGGTGGGCACCCCCCCGCGAGGGTGAGGAGAGCGGTGTTGCGGGCGGCTCGGCATCGGATGCCGAGGCGTAGCAGTTCGGTGCGTAAAGCGATCTGCCCAAGGGTTTGCCTGGCCTCGATCCCGGAACCGCCAGTGAGCACCGAGCCGTCTGTAAGAATCAAGTGGTGCGTGTTGGGGATCCGGTCTTCTGATCGTGACGAGCACCCGGCGTGGCGTCCTCATTCTCTTAACCTACCTAGGTAGGTTAAGAGAATGAGGACGACGAACTCGTTGATGTCTGTGGCCGTGGCCCTGCTCTCCGACGCTGACGGTGACCACTGGGGGTACGACCTGGGAAAGCGCACCGGCCTGCGCTCTGGCGTGCTGTACCCGATTCTTCGGCGACTGCTCGAGCAGGACTGGCTCGAAGACGGTTGGGAGGATCCCTCGACAACGAACGGTCGACCACCTCGCCGGTATTACCGCCTGACCGACCAAGGGAAGCAGGAACTGGGCGCTCTGGCTGTCCAGGTTCCGAGGCTGGCTCCCTCCGCGACCAGCCTGAGGTTGGCGTGATGTTCGAGTCCTTCCAAGCCCTGTCGTGGACGGGGCTCGTCAGCGCCATGTTGGTCTTCGGGTTTGCCCCGCGGTTCGTGCTGCGACTCATCGTTCTCGCGTTCCACCGCGACGATCCCCGCCGTGAAGAGCTCCTTGCGGAGCTGCACGCCGTGCCGCGGCTCGAGCGGCCGCTGTGGGTGGCGGAGCAGCTCGAACTCGCTCTCTGCGATGGGATCTGGGAGCGGATCGTCTGGGCAGCCACCGGCCGGATCATTCACCGTTGGCACCTCACCTCAGGTGTCGAGTCCAACCGCGCAACCCCCGAGACGTTCTGGATCCCGAGCGACGAGGACAAGGACCTTCTGGAGGTCGGAGACCACGTCAAGCTCAACTTCGGCATGCGCGACGGGTGGGGTGAGCGGATGTGGGTCCGCATCGAGAAGATCGGCCCCACCCGACTCGTCGGCAGCCTCTGCAACCAGCCCCTCGGAATCCCACGGCTGAAGGCCGACCAACGGATCCGGTTCACCCTCGACGACATCATCGACGTCGACTACGCCCCGCCCGGCGACGCCGTACGCGATCAGGAGGAGCATGACGATGCTGCCTGAGCACTCGCCCTCCCAAGGAGCTACCAACGCACCGGGAGTGCCCCGGTGACTGACGTGAGCCCGGCCAACGCCCTCACCCCTGCCGTGATGCTCGCCACCGCAATGCAGGCCCAGCCCGGCGTGTACGCCGTCATGCTCGGATCTGGTGTGTCCACGGGCGCAGGCATCCCAACCGGGTGGGGCATCGTCAAGGACCTCGTGAGACGCGTCGCGGCCGCGGCCGGGCCGGACGATGCGGCCAGCCTCGAGGCGGCCACCAGTGACCCGGAGGCATGGTGGGCGGCCCACGGGACGGGTCAGCTCGGGTATTCGTCGCTTTTGTCGGCGCTGGCGCCAACGCCGGCCACCCGGCAGGGGATCCTCGCGGGCTATTTCGAGCCGACAGAGGAGGAACGGAACGAGGGTTTGAAGTCTCCGAGCAAGGCGCATCATGCCCTCGCCCAGGTCGTGAAATCTGGGAGTGTCCGAGTCGTCATCACCACGAACTTCGACCGCCTCACGGAGCAGGCCTTGGAGGCTGCAGGCGTCTCACCCCAGGTCGTTTCGCGGCCGGAGGCGGTGGCAGGGATGGCGCCCTTGGCCCATGCACCTGCCACCGTGATCAAGCTGCACGGCGACTACAAAGACTTGGGAACAAGGAACACCCCCGAGGAGCTGCAGGCCTACCCCGAGCAGTGGACCCTGCTGCTCAAGCAGATCTTCGACGAGTACGGGCTCCTGATCTCCGGCTGGTCGGCGGACTGGGACACCGCCCTGGTCGCCGCTCTGGAGACGGGCGTCGCACGTCGATACCCGATCTACTGGGACAGCCGAAGCTGCAAGGGCGATGCCGCGCAGCAGGTCCTCACCGCCCGGGGCGGGCAGGTCATCCAGGCGGCCAGCGCGGACGACCTCTTCGGGGACCTCGTGAGTAGTGTCGAGGCCCTTACCCATCTCGCCGAGCCTCCGCTGACCACGGCGATGGCCGTGGCCAGGCTCAAGCGCTACCTGCCCGACCCGTTGCACCGGATCGACCTGCACGACCTCGTGATGCGCACGACCGAACGCCCTGCCTCCATCGCCGCGACGCAGCCCCTGTACGACCCCGCGGTGACCGCCGAGGGCGCTCAACAACTCCACGAGAGCTACCTCACGGCGACTACGCCATTGCTGCACCTCGCGGTCGCCGGGGTCTGGCACGACCCCGAAGGCGTCCATGACGAGCTGTGGCTGGACGTCCTCCGAAACCTGATGACCCTGCGCACCCTCCCCCAGGGGACGTTCAACGACCGGATGGACCGCCTCCGGCTATATCCGGCGGTCTTGTTCATGCACACCGTCGGCATCACGGCGACGCGGCGAGGACGCGATGCCTTCCTCGTCCGGCTCCTGACCGAGGTCGAAACAACGGATCCCTGGCAGCGAGATCTCAGGATCCCTGCCGCGAATAGCCTGCACTACAACGTCGTCCTCGACTCCGACCTCATCAACACATTCCCACGCTGGAACAACAACGGATGGATCTATGCGGCGAGCCACCTGCTCAAGGCGGATCCCCGAGACGTCTTCCGAGACCCGATTCCAAACGAGGCCGAATACACGGCCGCCGCTCACGGCTTGGAGTACCGCCTCGGCCTGGTCCAGCACGCCACCTCTGATGCCCCAGGAGGCATTGGCCCCGTCTCTGGCGAGTACATCGGGCAAAGCCAATGGACCAGGTCGCCCGACGACGAGACCGTGCCACGGGCCGAGGTCGAGTTCCGCCCGTCAGGTGAGCGAAGATCGGACTGGCCCTGGCCCGCGTTCGTCGGGGCGGACACTGATCTGGATACCTATCTGCATGGCTACCGCGACGTGATCAAGAAGTACGACCGGTGGGGCTGAACGCGGGCGAGGATCCTGGCCCGCTGGCCTCCGGGACCGCCCAGGACTCAACCGTCTCAGTGGGGACCGGTTGAGGCGTAGGTGGCCCAGGCGCCGCCGGCGTATCCACGCCATCGTTCGGCGGTGCTGGAGCCGACGCCGAGCAGGTCGCACAGGACCATCGGGGGTACGTCCCGGGCCAGGGCGAGCAGGGCGGTGTTTCGGCCGGATCGAGTCCGGATCCCGAGCTTGGTCAGGTCCTGCCGCAGCGCGGCTTCGCCGAGTGGCTTGCCCGGTCCGCGGCCGGAGAACAGCCACCCGTCTCCCTCGGCGTTGAACGCTCTGGCGATGCCTCGGGGCTGAGCATCGGGAACTGCGGCTGCAGCGAGCTCGGCCGCGATGGTGGCCAGGGGTTCATCAAGCACGACCGCGTCGCGTCCGAGTCTGATCGAGATCAGACCTGACGTGTTGGTGACGTCGGTACGGCGAAGCCTGGCAATCGTGGACGCCTGTTGCCCGTACAGCAGGACGAGCGCGCCGACCAGGCGCAGCCGGTGAGGCAGCGAGTTGTCGGTGAGGCATCTCTTGGCGATCGTCCACTGGTCCTCGGCGTCGGAGAACTGCCGGGGCGTGTTCATCTGTTGCTTGGGCAGCTCAAGAACGGGCACGAGTCGTTGACGGCGCGCCCACCGCAGGAAGATCACCGTGGCGATCACGTACCCGGGGTTCTCCGCGGCCCATGCCTCCAGGTCGCCCTGGCCCATTGCCGACAGCGTGATCCCGCGGTTGCGCAGGTGTGTGAGGAACCGGGACGGTCCGGTGAGGGAGTTGCGCGCCAACCGGCAGGTGCCCTCGGGATCGCGGCCCTGGGCGATCCGGAGACGTGTTCGTGGCAGCGTGTACCAGGTGACGAACCGGCGCAGCACGGTGGCGTCCTCGGGGTCGAGTGCGGTCAGCCGAGTCCTGATGTCCCGCTCGAGTCGGGTGAGGTGCTCGTCCCGTTTGGGGAGCACCTCAGCGGCGACCAGGAGCCGGCGCAGGTGCTCGACGGACGTCGCCCGGGCGCGGTGCTCGCCGGCAGCCTCATCGAGGGTCGAGTGCTCGATCGGCGCCCGTCCCTGGGCCATCTCCCTCAAGACCGTCATCGCGGCCCCGCGATGGAGCCACCGCCGCACCTGGTCGTGGTCCTCAGCAGCCGACAGCCGGGTCACGAACGGCATCAGCTGCGAGGACACCTTGCCGTCATCGCCGGCCAGGGCCGCGATGATCCAGGGACGCAGGCGGCAGCCCAGGCAACGGTCCACGCCCTCGCTCGTACTCAGCGAGAACGCGCCTCCTCCGCAGGTGGGACAGGTCAGCGTCGTCGTCGACATACAACGCGGGCACGCCGGCGTCCTGACTCCTCGGCGGGTCACCCGAGGGTGCCCGCACTGGGCACACAACACCTGTGGATGGTTCGCGCAGGAGCGGCACACGTCCTCACCGGTGCGACGAGTGGCGATCTGTCTCACCTTGCTGCACCGATCGCATGTTCGCCGCGGCGGCCGGGGCCGCTTCTTCTGGGGTCGGGGCACACCCACGCCGGCCAGCTGCACCCACTCCCAGCAGCGCGGACACACCAAACCCTCCGGCCGATCGATGCCCGAGCGGGTCCGTCGACCGCACTGGATGCACTCGGGAGCAGGCAGGGCCAGGAAGCACGTTCGACACAACAGTTGCCCATCGTGCTCTCGCGGCTTCGGCGTCCTGACGTCGCAACGCGCACAATGGGGGTTTTGCCGCCGCAGCCAGCAGCTCTTACACACCACGGATCCGTCATCGAGACGGCCGCCAGGCTCCCATCGCCGGGCACAATCTGCGCAGGGCTCGAACTGGCGTGCCCGCCAGCATGACCGGCACAGCGGCTCGTTGGCCGCGCCGCTGTATCGAGGCACCCGGATCTGGCCGCAGCCGGCACAGGCCCTCGCTCGTCGCTGCCGAGCACACGTCTGGCACAACGCCCGCCCGTCGGCTCGCCGCCCTTGGGGCGGACCCACCTTCCCGCATCCGCCGCACGCCTCGACCCGCCGCCGCCTCATGCACTCTCCGCACAGGGCCGACCCGTCGGGGGCGCGGCCGCCGGGGTAGCGGACGTGGCCGCAGCCCGAGCAGCGCTCACGTCGCGTGGCGCGCCAACATGCCTCACACAACATCCCGCCCGTCGCGGTACGCGCCATCAACACCTTGGCATGGCCGCAGGCCTCGCATCGCGGTGCGGCCACTCCCGGGACCTGCGCCGTGAGCAGCGCCGCGATGAGCTGGCGGACCTGTCCGGTGCTGTGTGCCGAGCCCGACACAAGCAGCGACGGCTCGCCGACGACCTGACGGGCCAAGGGTCCGAAACGGCCGCTGGGGACGACCTCGATCAGGCATTCACGGACCACCTCCGGGTCCGCTTCGGGCAGCACGCTCATCGCGGCGTCGACCGCCCACGTCAGGCGTTGGCGGCTGGCCGTCTCGCCGACCCCGGCCGGCTCCGGCAACGGAGGATGGGCGGGCTTGGCGTGCGCCAACTACTGCTCCGGTGTCACGGTGACCCGCCGCGGCCGCTGCACCTGGCCGGAGGACCTGGCCCGGGCCCGGACACCGGCGACCGCCGCGCGCGGGGCTGCCCGCTCAACGGTTCTCAGGCCGATCAGCTCATCCGGGCTGCACCCCAAGGCGTCACACGCCGCGGCCAGGACCCGCATGTTCAACCTCTCCGGGCACTGCGTCACCAACCGGTACACCTGCGTCGCCGACAGGTTCACCCCCCGCTCGGTCAGCAGCGGCTGCAGGTCCGTCGTGGAGAACAGGCCCCGCTGGGCCATGACCTGCCGCAACCGCCACTCGATCTCAACCTCGCGCATCGTGATCCGTCCCTTCCTCCGAGGTCTTGGTCAACCGGTCCAAAGCCGAACGCAGCGACCGGTTCTTGAAGTCGCTGCTCACTCCCGAGTACAGCCCGGTCGAGCCTCCCCAACGGTGGCCCACCTGCTGCTGCACGAAGTACGGGTCGAAGCCATCCTCCAGCAGATGCGTCACATAGGAGTGGCGCAAGCAGTGCGGATGCAGCTCGCTCGGCAGCCCCAGCGCGTCGCGGTACTCCGCGAACCGGCGGCTGACATAGTCCGTGCTCACGCCGGCGCCTCGCTCGGTCGGCCACAGCCACGTCCCAGCCCGATCCGCGTACTCCTGCCGAACCTCCAGGTACTCCTCGAGCACCCCCGACGTCCACGGCATCACCGCCAACACCGAACGGCGGCGCGGGTGCCCGCCCCGAACGGCCTTGCCCCAACGCACGTTGCACACCCCGAAGCGGCCGAACTCGGCCGCCTTGGGGTTGGAGTGGAAGTCCGCGAGCTCCAGCCGCGCCAGCTCCCGGCGTCGCAACCCGAAGCCGTAGGCGACCTTGAACATGGCTGCGTCCCGCCACGCCGACAGCCAGCCCTTGCGGCCCGAACGCTGCGCCGCCTCGACCCGGTCATCCGCGAAGTCGAACAGGAGCTGAATCTCCTGCCGTGTCAACGGCCGCACCGCCGGTCTGGCCTCGATCTCGGAGACGTGCACCACCGAGTTCCACTCGTGACACACCTGCACCGGATGCGTCCCGAACCGCTCCCAACACATCGCTCCCCAGCCGTAACGAGAGTCGGTGACGTAGTCACAGAACTGCCGCACCGCCGCCTGGTACCCGCGCAGCGTCGACAACGTCAACCCGCCATCACGCAGGTGCGCCGACCACGCCTCCACGTCCTCCGGGGACCACCTCCACGGATACTCGCCGCTGAACTCGATGAACCGCTGGATCAGCCGCTCACGCGTCGCGACCGAGCCCGACGCCAGCCCGCGCGAGCGTCCCTGGGCTGCCCACCCTCGCAACATCCCCTCCGTCACGGCGTCCTCTGGATGCAGGTGCACCACCGACGACGGCACCAGCTTCCCCGCGAAAAGCTCATCCCTGCCTTCGCCCACCACGCCTCCTAATAGGAGGTGGATTATTGCATTAGATGCAAGGTCGTGCATACCCCAAGGTCAGAGCCGCGACACCAACGACCCGCCAACCACTCCTGATAGCGTCACGGACGAACTCGCCTGCCACACAACGGATCTGCGAACCCGCCGAATCCCCACCAGATGCAACTAGTCGTAGTTCCGCCAGGTCACGACAAGACCCGGATGCGGACCTGGCGCCTCGAGCGGTCCCTGCACCCAGCAGTGCCGCTGGGCGCTGCGCCGGGCCTCTCGCGCGGGGGCCGACGTCCCGGCGACAGGTCGCTCACCCAGGGGCACACCCGGACGTCGAGGGGGCGGATTGACGGGCTCCATAAGCCGCAGTCTGCGTCCCGCGCCGGACATCGGGACAGCCGCGACGCGGGCGATGACCGCCTCGTGACGCAGGGCGCAGGAGGCTGCGGGCCCAGGCGTGCAAGCCGTCTTCGCTGACGAGCTTGACTTCTTGGGGTACGACCGCATCACCGCAGGTCAGCGCCTTGTACCTCCCGTGAAACTGGGCACGTACCCCCGCTCCTGGAGGGTGTAGGGGGACGAATCCGGGGACGTCCGACCGAGACCTTCATGCCGTGTCCACACGGCGGAAGGAACTCGAGATGAGCGTCGCAACACACCTAGGCCTGACCGACCCCGACAACGACGTCCTTGCCCTGGCCCGACAGCGCTGGACCAGCTGGCAGGCCTCCCACGAGGCGCTGCGCGTGGTCGACGAACTGCTGGACCTACCGGACTGGCTCCGAGCCGCCGACTGGGCCGCGGCCGACCGAGTGCTGCTCGCGCTGGCCGAGCTGTCCGCCCCCGACGGGGGCGACGACGTCGCCGCCACCGGCGCCCTGGCCTGGGTGCTCCTGCCGGGAGCGAGCCTGCTGGCCTTTCGCCTTGGCCGGCTCTGCCATCGGATCGACGAGGTCCTCGCCGCCCAGCTGTGGGTGGAGGCCCGCACCTTCCCCTGGCGACGCGGGCACAAGGTGGCCGCCAACATCCTGATGAACACCCGCAAGGGCGTGATGCGCGACCTCGGGATCGGCGAGCAGGCCGACCCCACCTGGGCGCGCAGCATCCCCATCGCCCCGACCGCCGGCGTGTGGCTCGACGCCGCCCACGACGCGCACCACACCACCCCCACGCCGGCGCAGGAGCTGCAAGACCTCCTCGAGCGGGCCCACGCCAAGGGCGTCCTGTCCGACGCCGACGGCGAGCTGCTCCTGAGCCTGGCCGAAGCCGCCGACCGCGCCCACCCGGCACGCGCCGGCCGAGGCAACGCCGGACTGATGGCGCCGGCCGCGTCCGAGGCCGTAGCCCGCAGCCGAGGCGTCTCCGCCAGAACCGTGCGGCGGCACGCAGCGCGCTCGGTCCACGCCCTGCGCGCCGCCTGCGCGGCCGACCAGCGCGTCCCGGCCTGATGCTGTCCACCAGCGGCCGGCAGCCGGCATTTGGCGGCGAGGTGATAACCGTGACCGACCCGACCGAACTGGGCCGGCTGATGGCCCTGGCCAGCAGCGAGGGCGAGGCCCCCGCGGCCCTGGACGGCTGTGTGGACCGCCTGCACCAGGTGCAGGCCGCGCAAGCCGCGCCGGCGAGGCTCGACGCCTCCACCCTGCGCGCAGCGCTCAAGGCCCGGCGCGACGCACTCGGGGAGGGGGACAAGCGATGACCACCGCGACGACCAGCACGACCGGGCCGCGAGCCGCGGTCAGCGTCCAAGAGCTCAAGCGGGCTTGGTTGGCCGTCCAGGCCGGACAGTTCCGCCGGCACCCCGGTATGGACACCACCAGGGCCGCCGGGAGCGACCCGACCCGCCCGTCGCACACCGTGGGGCAGGCGTGGGAGCCCACCGAGGCCGTGCTCCCCGTCGTGGGATGTGCCGGGTCGGTAGGGGCCACCACCGTCGCCTTGGCCCTAGCCACCGCCGCCGCCGACACCATCGGACCAGCCCGGGTCGTCGAGTGCTGCACCGTGACAGCCTCCGGACTGGCGGCGGCCCCGACCGCCGAACTCGGGCAGCACCCCACCGGTTGGGTGCAGGGCGCCCGCGGCCACGTTCTGCTCGAGCGCGGAAGCGACATCTTCATCGGGCCCGACGAGGTCCCGATCCCAGCCGACACCCCGCACCCGGTCACTCTGACCGTTCTGGACGTCGGCTGGGAGCTGGGGCAGCTACTGGCCAGCCCGAGCTGGCTGGCCGACCAACTGCTCCAGGCCCGCCACGTCGTGGCGGTCACCACCGCGACCATCCCCGGCATGCGCCGCCTCGAGGGCGCCCTGGCGCTGCTGGACGGCGTCCCGGTCGTCGTCGCGGTCCTCGGCCCTCGCCGGCGTAAGTGGCCGCGGGGAGTGGAGCACGGCATGGGCGCCCTGACCCGCCGGCTCGACCAGGACGGGCGGCTGCACCAGATCCCGCTCGACCGGGGCCTTGCCAACCGCGGCCTCGACTCCGAGGAGCTGCCCCCACCGCTGCTCACCGCTGCAGGCCACCTGCTCCACGCCGCCACCGAGACGCCGAACACACGAGCAACCACGAAGGGAAACCCATCATGAAGGCACTCACCCGCGACCTCGCCATGCTCTCGACGCTCCCGCAGGTCTGCCCGGTCGCGCCGCCCGGGGCTCAGGCCTACGCCGACCAGCTCATGGGCTACGTCCTGTGGGCAGTGATCGCGCTGTTCGTGCTGGGCGTCGTGATCAGCATCGGCGCCATCGTCGCCGGCCGGATCTTCGGCATGCCACACGCCTCGAAGGCCGGGATCGTGGGCGTTGCGGTCATTTTCCTCGCGGTGATCGCCTACCTGGTGCTGCCGGGGATCGTGCACACCATGACCGGCAACGGGTGCGTCTGATGAGCCGGGCCGCCCAGAGCACCGCCGACGGCGTCTGGGGGCGATCACGCCTGCTCGCCACGCTCACGGCGGGGGTCGTGGCGGCGCTGCTGTTCGTGGCGGGCCTGGGCCTGGCACTCTTCTACGGGCTGAGGTCACATGTTGGTCTGGGACAGGACGTCCCGACCCAGGTCGCGGCCACCGAGGTCGACGCCGAAGGAACCGGCCCGACCCACCGTGACCAGGTAGCCGCACAGCCCATGCTCCCGGTCGCTGCCGAGGACGCCCGCCGAGGCGTCCCGGCCGCCCTGGCCGGGCCGGTCATCGACGTCCCGGTGGCGACCGGCGCGGGGCCGGCCCAGGTGCCCACCGGGTTCCCCCGCATCCCCGAAGGGGCGGTGGGCCAGCTCGCCGCCATCGAGACGACCGTTCTGCAGGGGATGTCCATCCCTCGGGCGAACCAGGTGTACGACCGGTGGGCGCTGCCAAACGGCACCGGCGTGGCCGACTGGGCGCTGACCAAGAATGTGCAGAACTTCCTCGCCAGCTCGGGGGTGGGCGACAGTCAGGGCCAGAGCAGGGACGCGACCGTGGCCGTGACCGCGACCCCCGCCGCAGGGCAGGTCAAAGGCACCGACGGGGCCGACTGGGTGCTGGCCTGCGTTCTGCTGGACGTGCGGGCCACCATCACCACTGAGGCACGCATCGGGTACGGCTACTGCGAACGCATGCAATGGCTGGCGGGCTCTGGGGGTGGCGACGAGAGCAGTGCGGGCGGTCGGTGGATGATCGCCCCCGGCAACCCGGCCGCACCCGCCCCCTCGACCTGGCCCGGCACCGACCTGGCGTTCAAGGCCGGCTGGCGCACCTGGGTCACCAGCGACGCGATCAGTGCCGACCCCGCCGGCAGCAACGGTTCCGGGACCCCCTGATCGGGATGGACTTCCTCAACCCCTTCACCTACCTCGGGTCGGCCGCCGGCAAGATCGTCGCCGACGGATGGACCGCAGCCATGCTCGGCCTCTGGAACGCCGGTCTCTGGCTGCTCAAGCTGGTCCTGACCATCGTCGACGCGTTCACCACACCCGACCTCAGCGCGGGCGGGCCGGGCGCGCAGGTGTACCAGATGACGTTCTGGATCGCCGGCGTTCTGATGCTGCTGCTGACTATGGTCCAGCTCGGTGTCGCGGCCGTCCGCCGCGACGCACGGTCGATGGCCAGGGTGCTGGCCGGGACCGGCCAGTTCGTCATGGTGTGGGCCGGCTGGATCGCCCTGGCGGTCACCATCGTCGCGGCCTGCGGCGGGCTGACGCGAGCCCTGATGTCCACGTTGCTGCACATCGACAAATGGGCCCAGTTCGAGCCGCTCGGCGCCCAGATCTCCACCCAGGACATCAGCGACGGCACCGTCGCCACCGTCCTGGGCTTCATGGGAATCTTCATGGTGTTCGCAGCGATCGGGCACCTGCTGGTCATGCTCACCCGGGCCGGGGCCCTGATGGTGCTGGCCGCGACCACCCCGATATCCGCCGGGGGATTGGTCAGCGATGCCGGACAGGGCTGGTTCTGGAAGAGCCTGCGCTGGTTCATCGCGGCCGCGTTCACACCCGTGGTGATGATCCTGGTCCTCGGCATCGGGGTGAGGATGACCTCCGGCGTCGCCACCGGGATGACCGACAACCTGCAGAAGGCCATCGGGACCGCGGTCCCCGGCGTCGTCCTGATCTGCATCGGCTGCTTCAGCCCCCTGGCCCTGTTCAAGCTCCTGGCCTTCGTCGACCCGGGCACCAGCTCCGGTTCCGCGCTGCGGGCCGGCCTTGCCGCCCAGGGCAGTCTCAGCGGACTGCTCGGCGGGCAGAGCGGCCAAGGCCAGGGCACCTCCTCGGCCGCGTCGACGACCGACCAGAACGGACGCTCCCAAGGCGAGAGCGCCGGTGAGGACTCCACCAGCGCCCGCTTCAACGCCGGAACACGAGGGCTGATGGGCTCGATCGGCGGGGCTCTGGGACAGGCCGCCGGCGCCGGGATGGGAGCCATGGAAGCCATCGGCTCGCGGGGCGCCGCGATCGGAGCCGACCTGAGCAACCAGATGGGGGTGGGCCACAACAACTACGTCCCCGACTTCACCTCGACGAGGCGATCCGGGCAGGGCCAGGGTGGCGGCAACCGGGCCGAGGACGACAACCCCGAGATCAACGGGGCCGCACCTCACGCCACCCCCGACGCCGGCGACACCAGCCCGCTCGCCCCAGGGGGTGTGGGGTCGCCTCCGACTCCCCAGCTCCCGACCCCACCGCCCCCGACCCCACCGGCCGCGCCCGCCCCCACGGCCGCCCCAGCCGCCGGTGGCACGGGCGGCGGCGGGAGTCCCGGCGGCGGTGCTGGAGCTGGCGCCGCAGGCGGGGAAGCCGCTAGCGCCGCTGGCGCCGTGCCGATCGTCCCCGTGTGAGAGCCCCGTCCAACCTGACCAGAGGAGAACATCATGCCCGTCATCTACAACGACTACAGCAGGGCCCGGATCGGGTGGTTCTTCGGGCTGTCCGGGTGGCAGCTGGGCGTCGTCGCACTGTCCACCATGCCGGTGTTCTGGTCCATCCAGTCCAGCGGGTGGCTCTCAGCGGGGCTCTTCCTGCTGTTGTGGGCGGTCGTCGCGGTTGTCACCGTCACACCGGTGCGTGGCCGGTCCACGAGCGGCTGGATCACCGCCTCCCTGGCCTTCGCAGTCGGTGGCCTCGCGGGCTGGACCCGCTTTCGTTCCAAGGCATCCCGCGGACAGGCCGACTCCCTGGAGGAGGCCGATCTGCCCGGCGCACTGCACGGCGTGCAGATCCACGACGGTCCGCCGCACGGACCTTCCTTCTCACGCATCGCGATCATCCAAAACCACACCAGCCGCACCTGGGCGGTGACGGCCTCGGTCGTGCACCCCGGTATCGGGCTGCGCGAACTAGAGGAACGTGAGCGCCAGGGCAGGGGCCTGAGCGAGCTGCTGGACATGGCCTCTCAAACCGAGCTCGTCGACGAGATCCTGCTGCTGGTGCGCACCGTCCCGGAGGACGACGCCGAACGCGACCAGTGGCTCGCCCGGCACCGCAGGCAGTCAGAGCCGGGTGAGTGGATTGTTGGGGTGCGTCAGATCAACGACGAGCTGCAGCAGAGCCTGACCAGAGCCAGTGTGCGCACCGAGTCCTTCGTCACCGTGGTCATCCCCGAGAGCCGCCTGGGCAAGCAGGCCAAGGAGTCCGGAGGTGGCATGGAGGGCCGCGCGCGGGTCATCTACGGCGTCCTGGGTGAGATCGAGGCACAGCTGCGAGGCGGCCTTGGGATGACCAGCGTGAAGTGGCTGACCAGTCCCGAGCTGGCGCTGGCGTCCCGCACCGGGTTCGCCCCCGCAGACCGGGCCGGGATCATCGACGCGCTCGGCGCCCGCCAGAGCGACGCAGGCGTGAACGCCGACGTCCCGTGGGCGATGGCAGGCCCCTCGGGGTCGGACCCGGTCGCCCGGCACTACAGCCACGACGCGTGGAACAGCGTCAGCTCGACGGTCAAACTTCCCGTCAAGGGCGCCGCGATGGGCGCGCTGCTGCCGGTGCTGACCCCCAGCGACCCAGGAGAGCGGCGCAGCTTCATGGTGGCCTACCCGATCCTGAGCCAGTCCGCAGCCGGCAGGCAGAGCGCCAGCAGCGAGTGGGCCGCCGACATCGGCGAGGAGCTGCGCGCCAAGGCCAAGATGAAGCAGAACGCCAAGGCCAAGGACGAGGCCGACAAGGTGCGCCGCCTGGACGGCAAGCTGGCCCGGGGCAACTCCCTGACCCGCCCGTATGCCGTGTGCACCGTCACCGTTCCCAAGACCGCCCGGGCCTGCGAGTTCGGCCGCCGCCTGGACGCGTCGGTGCGCCGGGCCGGGTTCGCGCCACTGCGACTGGACCTGGCCCAGGACGTGGCGTTCGCCGCATCCACCGTTCCGCTGGGGGTCAGCCTGACCCGCAAGGCGGACTGACAACATGAGCGCTGCGCGCCGAGCCGCCCGCGGCCAGCGAGACACGGGCCGGAACGTCTCGCGGCTACTGGCCGACTTCGGGCACGACCTGCCCTCGGTGCCAACCCAGAAGAAGACCGCCAAAGAGGCCCGGCTCTTTCGCCGCACCCCACGTCGGGGCCCCCGTAAGCCCGGGCGGGGCTGGTCGCCGGCGTCGGCGCCGGTCTCAAGCTGGCGGATGACCTCCGACCAGGCCCCGGTGCTCTGGCCGTTCATCTCGACCCCGGGGCTGGCGCCGACAGGCGCGCAGATGGGAATCGACATGCTCTCCGGAGGCTCGTTCTACGCCGACCCGCTCGGCTGGGTGCTCGACGACGAGGTGCCCGTCACCAACCCCAACATCTTCAGCTTCGGCAAGCCGGGGCGGGGCAAGTCGGCCACCACCAAGGCGTTCTGCCTGCGGATGAGCGACTTCGGCTACCGGATCCTGGTCCTCGGCGACCCCAAGGACGAGTACGAGGGTCTGTGCCGGTTCTTCGGCGTGCAACCCTTCGCCATCGGCCACGGCCTGCCCACCCGGATCAACCCGCTGGCCTTCGGCCCGCTGCTGCAGGGCTGGGACCGGCTCAATCCCCAAGAGGCCCAGGGCCGCGCCGCTGTCGTGTTCGGACGCTGGCTGACCTTGGTGCGAGGGCTGGTCGGAAGCCAGCGGATCGGGGAGCAGCGCGTCCCGTTCGGACCGACCGACGAGGTCGTCGTCAAGGCAGCGCTGCAGTACCTCACCGGGTACGCCCACGGCCACACCAAGCTGCGAGAGACCACCATCCCCCAGCTGTGGCACCTGCTCGATGACCCCACCGCCGAACTCATCGCCGAATGCCGGTACGCCGACGAACGGCACTTCCTGGACAACACCAGGTTGCTGCGCGACGCGCTTGGTCAGCTGGTCGGCGGCGCCCTGGCCGGCCTGTTCGACGACCACACCACCATCGACGTCGACTGGTCCGCACCCATCCAGTCCCTCAGCCTGTCCAGGCTCGAGGCGCTGGGGGACGAGGCCGTGGGCATCGCCCTGACCTGTCTGAACTCCTGGGGCCGAGGGATGCGGGAGATGGCCGCGCCCGGTGACCTGCGCGTGGTGGTCCGCGACGAGTCATGGAAGCAACTGCGGCTGGGACCGGAGGCGGTCAAGTCCTTCGACGCCGACCTGAGGCTGTCCCGTCGCGACGGCGACGTCCAGTTCGCCGTCGCGCACAAGCCCTCGGACCTGCTCTCGGCGGGGGACACCGGCTCCCAAGCCGTCGCCATCGCCAAGGACCTGCTGCACCTGGCCGACGTGAAGATCCTGCACGGCCAGGACCTGGGCGTGGCCCGCGAGCTGGAGAACATGCTCGGCCTCGGCCCGATGGCCCGCGACCTGGTCACCGGGTGGGCCATGCAGGGCAAGGGTCGCGCGCTGTGGTGTATCGGCGAGCAGAACTACAAGGTCCAGACCGTCCTGCACCCCGTCGAGCGAGAGCTCACCTTCACCAACCAGGCCATCGTCGGCGCCGCCTGACCCCGCCGGGACTGCGGAGCCGACCATGAAGAAGATCGCCCTGACATTGGCGCCAGTGCTGGTGTCGCTGTTCGGGCTGCCTCTGGCTGTGGCCCTGATCGTGATGGCAGTCAGCGCCCCCGCCGCCGAGGAGCTGCGAACCATCGCCTGCGCCGGCCCGATTCTCGCCACCGGGAGCTGGCGGCCGCCGTTCCAGCAGGCCTACACGGTGTCCCAGCGCGGGTTCGGCCGGGAGTTCCATCCGATCTACCACGAGTGGCGGATCCACACCGGCCAAGACCTCGTCTCCCAGCCCGGGCCGGGGCCCGTCGTCGCGATCGGCGCCGGCCGGGTCACCCTCGCCGGGTCGATGGGCGGGTTCGGCACCGTCGTCGACGTCGAACACGTCAACGACGGTGCCGCAGGTAGCGGCCACGTCGTCAGCCGGTACGCCCACCTGGCAAGCCTGAGCGTCGCCACCGGCGACAGCGTCACGGCCGGGCAGCGGCTCGGCATCGAAGGGTCCACCGGCACCAGCACCGGTAACCACCTGCACTTCGAGATCCGGCTCGACGGAGCCCCGATCGACCCCCTGGCGTGGATGCTGGCCCACGGCGCGCCGCTGAACGGCCAGGCCGTCACCCCGTCGCAGCCTCAGACCCCGCCGCCGGGAACGGACCCAGTCGAGGAGGGCGGCATCGGGTTCCCCCTGCCGCCGCCGGGACAGCCCAGGCAGGCCTCCCTGCAGAACCCGCCGACGCCGATCCCAGCGGCGATCAAGAGCTACTACGTCGCGGCCGCCGACCGGTACAAGATCCCGTGGACGCTGCTGGCCGGGATCGGGATGGAGGAGACCGGACACGGCCGCAACACCGCGACCAGCTCGGCCGGAGCCCAAGGACTGATGCAGTTCATGCCGGCGACCTGGGCGAGCATCGGCGTCGACGGCGACGGCGACGGCCGCGCCGACATCACCAACGACGCCGACAGCGCGATGTCGGCAGCGAACTACCTAACCAAGTCAGGGGCCAGCAAAGGCCCCGAGGGCGTCCGGCGGGCGATCTTCGCCTACAACCACGCCGACTGGTACGTCAACGACGTCCTCTTCTACGCAGCCGCCTACGGTGGCGGCACCGTCCTGGGCAGCGGCACCGACTGCGGGCCCGGGCAGGGAAACCCCAACCTCCCACCGATCACCAGCGAACGGCTCCGCGCCGTGCTGGCGTGGGCCATCAGCCAGGTGGGAGACCGGTACGTGATGGGCGCCAACGGCCCCGACGCGTGGGACTGCTCCTCCTTCACCCAAACCGCCTACCGCCAGATCGGGATCAGCACACCCCGCACGGCGCAGGCCCAACGGGACTGGCTCGCCGCCGGAAACGGCTACCGGGTCGATCCCGCCCAGGCGCGGCCCGGAGACCTGATCTTCTACGACTCCTATCTGGGCCCCAACACCATCGGCCACGTGGCGATGGTGTTCGACCCCGCCCAGAAGGCCACCGTCGAGGCGATGAGCACCAGTCGCGGCGTCACCCACGGCAGCTACGCCGCCAAGGCCAGCACCGCACACATCTTCGAGATCTGGCGGGTCGGGAACATCGCCGACAAGCCCACCCACACGCCCGCGTGACCCGGCAGCCCGCGGTCGTCTTGGAGGAGGAGCAGTGGAAGCGCTTGGATGACTTCGAGGGTGCTGGCTACACGCAAGTGCTGACCACGACCATGCTCCGGGACGGGCAGATACTGCCGGCCTACATCTACGGCCCCCGCGACATCTGGTCACGTCGGACCAGCCCCGTCCGCTCGCTGACCGACGGTTGGCTCATGGCAGCATCATTCGTTCGTCGCATCGGCCCATGGCTGTGTCAACCCAACTTGGCCCCACCAGGACGGGGCGAACTGGCTCCACTTAACTTAAAGGCCCCCGTCATCGCGCTACCCGCCGCATGATCGGAAATCTTGTTCCTGGTGGCTGGAGCCGTCGTTCAGGACGCGAGGGATCCAGAGGCGCGCCTCTCGATGCCGCCATTTTCTCGGTCGCGTCTGCGGCGCGGGCCTGCCGGTCCGCGCCACAGGACGTAGCTGGCGGCTAGAACACCCAGGACGATGAGGATGATGCCGCTTGTCATGTCGGAATACTGCACCGCCCAGGGTCGATTAGGCGGGTAGTTGTCGAACTTCCTGAGCACGAACGGCTCCATCATTGCCCCCAGCGGGACAACGAGGCGGGCGAGAAGGCTGAGCCATCCCCGACGAGCGGCCAACCAACCAATCAAGCCCATGGGTCCACACATCACCATGGCCGCCTGGAACCAGATGCCGTTCATTCCGACTTCGCCTGCCTGGTAGATGTGCAGCGCGGATCCGACCATGTAGTGGATCAGCAGCGTGGCAATGGCAGCTCCGATGCCGACCAGAAACGCCATCCATGGCTTGGCCATCTTCCAGCCGGCGTAGAAGGCGACGGCTGCCCAAGCGGTACCGGAGTTGAGGACGTTCCCGATCGTCTTACGGACGAACGACCACGTCTGCAGGTTGCCCTCAAGCTCTGCGTGCAGCGTGATGTTGAACAGGAGAGACAGGAGCGCCAACCCGACGCATGCCTTGGCGATGGACTTCCATGGATCCTGGATTCTCCCCATGCGCAGGAGTGTAAGACCCGGTCTGCGCTGGCCCTCGCCGATTGGTCAACGGCGCGCAGCTCGGCTCGTCAGAACGCCCCAGTCATCGAAATTGTGGTGAATCGAGCGGGTGTCGTGTCGGGTCAGGTGTTGGCGTGTTGGCGGGTGTGGGCGAGGCGGTAGGAGTGGGTGCCGGTCTCGATGATGGCCCCGTTGAAGGTGAGCCGGTCCACGATCGCGGCGCACGGGCGGGGGTCGGTGAAGGTCTTGGTCCACCCGGAGAAGGACTCGTTGGACGCGATCGCAATGCTGTTCTTCTCCTCGCGTTCGGTCAACACCTGGAACAGCATCTCGGCGCCGCGGCGGTCGAGCTCCATGTAGCCCAGCTCGTCGATCATCAGCAGGTCGACCCGGCCGTAGCGGGCGATGGTCTTGGCCAGGACCTTCTCGTCGGCGGCTTCGACGAGCTCGTTCACGAGCCGGGTCGCGAGGGTGTACTTGACCCGGTACCCGGCTTCGGCGGCGGCGGTCCCCAGGCCGATAAGGAGGTGGGACTTGCCGGTGCCGGAGTCCCCGATCAGGCACAAAGGGTGGCCGCGGCGGATCCAGTCGCCGGTGGCGAGGGTGTTGATGGTGGCCGGGTTGATGTTCGGGTTGGCCTCGAAGTCGAAGTCCCCGAGCCACTTGTCGCGGGGGAACCCGGCCCCTTTGACCCGGCGCATCGAGGAGCGGCGGTCCCGGTCGTCACACTCCGCGAGGAGCAGCTCGGCGAGGAACCCTTGGTAGGTCAGCTGCTCCTTGCCCGCGACGGTGACTGCTTCCTCGAGGACGGCCCGGATCGTCGGTAGCCGGAGCCGGCGGCAGGCCTGGTCGACCGCGGCCGCGGCGGCTTCGGGGGTCAGCCCGCGGCGGCGGCGCAGGGTCGGGGTGACGATCGTGGCGGGACCGGTCGGGCTCATCACATCTCCTAGAGGGGTCAGGTTGTTGCGGCGGGCGCTGCTGCCGCCTCGGCGGTTCCGAGGGGCAGGGGTCGTCGTCGTGGGAGGAGCTCGTCGTACGCGGTCAGGGACGGGATCGGCCGCAGGTCCGGGGGAAGGCCGGCGATGACGGCGGCGGGGTCGGTCAGCCGGCGTTGGGTCAGGCTGACAATGCGGTGGTGATCGTGGTGCTCACCGCGTCGGGGATGCGCGCCACGATTGGTGGTGGTGTGACGGCCAGCAGTGGCCCCACCCGCAACCTCCGAAGCGGCCACGGTGGCGGCGTGGCGGCGGGCTTCGACCGCGACGACGTCGGCGGTGACCGCGCCGACGTGGAGGGCGGCTTCGATGCCGGCGACGACCTGGTCGTGGGTCATGCTCCGGTGCAGGAGCAGGACGTCGACCAGCTCCCGGGTGCCGGCGGAGTCGCCGTTGACCCGCCGGGACGCGGCCCAGAACGCGTCGTGCGCAGCCGTGAACGCCCCCGAACGGCGTGCGGCAGCCAGGGCGGACGAGCCGGGCAGGGCGCCGGGTTTGGTGGTGAACACCTCGAGGTAGTGGTCCAGGACGATGGCCGCGCCGCCTCGGGTGGTAACCCGTTCATGGCGCGCCACGACCGTCCGGCCGTCGAACACGACGAGCTCGGACGCCCGCAGCGAGACCCGCACCCGCCGGCTGATGAGGTGGGCGGGCACGGAGTAGCGGGCCATCCGCACCGTAAGCATCGCCGAGCGGTCGACCCGGGGGTGGAGCACCAGGCCCGGGTCGAACCGCTCTGTGGGCAGCGGCGCCAGCAGGGGCTGCTCGGCGGCGAAGTCCTGACCGACGGTGCGCAGCCTCTCGGTGATCCGGCGAGCGTCGTCTTCGACCTCCCAGCCGATGATCCGCGCGTTGAGCTCGTCCAACGACTTGACGGCGGGCATCGGGGTCAGCCGGCTCCGGCGGAAGCGGCCGACCTCTCCCTCGACACCGCCTTTCTCGTGGGCGCCGACGATCCCAGGCTGGCAGTAGAACGCGTCGAAACCGATGTGGGACCGGAACAGCATCCAGCGGTCGTTCTCCTTCCGGCCCCGCACCCCACCCCGCTGATCGCCTCGCCCATCGCCTTGTCCGTCCTTGCCCTGGTGCAGGACCTGGGAGACGGCGCAGGTGAGGTTGTCGTAGCGGATGTGCCTCGTGGGGACACCGCCGATCGCGTCGAACGCGGCGAGGTGGCCCTCGAGGAACGCCTCCTGCCCTTGGGTCGGGTAGATGCGGTGGACCGCTTTCCCGGAGCGCGAGAGCCGGAACACGAACATGTGGCACTTGGTCTTGACCCCGGCCAGCACCACCCACACCTCACCGAAGTCGACCTCCGCCTCAGCGCCGGGAGCGTGCTCCTGCGCGACGAACACCTCGACCCGCCGTCCGGCCTCCAGGTCGATCACGGCACGACGGACCCGGACCCAGTCCCGGACCGTCGAGTAGGACAACCCGGCCGCGCCGTGTTCCTCCACCAGCCGGGCGTGGACCCGTCGGGCGGTGTGCCGCTGCTTCCGTGGCGCCGACAGATCCGCGGTCAGCATCTGATCGACCGCGGCCTTGTACGGGTCCAACCGCGGCGCCGCCCGCACCGCCGCCTTCCGCGGTGGCGGCTCCGCCGCCGTCAGGGCGGCGCGGACCGTCCGACGGTGCACCCCATGCCGTCGCGCGAGCTCCCGGACCGACAACCCCTCGACCCGCTCGTCCCGGCGAATAGCAGCGAACAACTCCACCCGTGATCCCATCCCGGCCTCCACCCAGTAGCTCTCATCACAACCGATGAGAACCACGCTGGAGCGGGGCCAGATCAAACCGTCACAACCACCCCGGCGAGTCGCAGGTGGAGCCAGAATCGGCCGTCACAACGGGGCCACTTCAACCTGTCACAGCCAGGCCCATGAACGGTCTGCTACGGGTGTCTACCCCGCAGCACGTCACCCCGGCCTCCCCTCAGTCCCGCCGACATTTCGGGGAGTTCCCCGCCTCCGTAATGAGGGAGACAGGTGCGCGTCACCTCCGGCCCAGATCCGCCAGGTTCGAGCCGGTGCGTCTTTGAGAGGCGTAAACGTCGGTTCCTCGCGTATGCCTGTCCGCCACGCTCGCCACACCCGCGTCGTCTGGCAGTACCGACACGCCGCGGCTTTGTCGGGGCCGCTTGCCACCCGTCCCGGCGCCTCCCGAGACCGGCTGCCCCCAGCTTCACCGCCCCGCTGCGACGGGACGGAGGCGAAAGGTCTCTCACCTCCACCCAATCAACAAGCGCCTCACGGCGCACCGGCGGAGTGACGCACCCCAACCGACGGCCGCGCACGGTGGTCGGAAGCCAGTGGCCGCATCGGCTGCCCTCTCTGAACTCAGTCCCTCGCTGACGCCGCCCTGGTGCATGAGCGACACGACCACGCCACCGCAGGTCAACAGGCGAGCAGCGGCGGCGCACCCTACCTGCACCCTACCCACTCGCCCTCCGTTGCGGGAGCTCCCGAGGCAGGTCATGCTGGAGGCTGGAATCTCATGTCTCCCAGCGGGCAAGGCGCACTCTGAGCGCATGCCAGAATGGCCGCGTGCCACGCATCCTGCGTCAACCATGCCTAGTTAGCATCGGGTACGAGGGTCGAAACCTAGATGACCTCGTCTCACAGCTCGTCGTGAACGCTGTGGACGTTTTGGTCGACGTCCGCTTGAACCCAATTTCCCGCAAACCGGGACTCTCAAAGCGGCGGCTGGCCGAGGCCCTGGAGCAGGTTGGCATCCAATACGTTCATCGCCGAGAATTAGGAAACCCCAAAAATAATCGAGATGCGTTTCGGGCGGGGTCGGATGCCGCAGTCCAACGCTTCTGGGAAATCCTCAAGACTGCAGGTGGCGAAGCAGCCCTGACCCAGGTCGAGAACGATTTGGCGTGTCAGGTGGTAGCTTTGCTCTGCTTCGAGAGGGATCACGGCACCTGCCATCGAGGGATCGTGGTCGAGGCTATTCGTAAGGACTTGCCAGCTCTGCAATTGGTGACCGTCTAGGACTTCTTCGGATACCAGACACCCAGGATCGAGAAACTGTGGCGATATAGATGCTGATTGCCGACATATAAATAGGTGTCCTTTCCATCATCCATCAGCATGGACACCCAATGCTGGAGGATCATATCCGCAGTCTTTGCTTTGTACCGGCTCTGCCACATTATGCCCGACACTCCAAGCTCCCAGTCCAGAATTTCCTGCTCATGCTTGCGGCAGCCGGACTCCATGCACCTATAAGTGACCTCTGGCCTATCCATTTAACAGGAGTAGTGCTGGTCGGAGGCTCGCGAGGGTCGTCCGGCCGGCGGGCGCTCCAGGCTCGGCGGGTAGCCACGAGTGCT
>JAABUS010002958.1_pt1 | contig 29453 bp, 1 predicted proteins | sample 5560161 | NCBI WGS metagenome assembly JAABUS01 (sample SAMN10711885, study PRJNA513376) | rock metagenome | isolation source: Antarctica rocks | place: Antarctica: Victoria Land, Trio Nunatak nord | collected 2016-01-04
CCGCCGACGATAAAATTAAATAATATCGATAGAACGAGATATTTAAAATTAATTAAAATAAACTAAGAGATAATTAAAATAGAAATATATAAAATAATATAATACTTAGCCGCGGAAAAAGTATTAGGAATTAATAGAATTCTTAATTAATTCCTAAGAATTATAATAAAAACGGAAATAATAAATATTATTATTTATTTATTTTAAACCTACTTTAGATAAAGATATTACTTGAGATATTTTAAAATAATTAATATAATAATCTTTAAGAGATCGAAAAAGACGATTATTTAAAGTTAAAATTATATAAATTTATCGCGCTCTTTAATATATTTAATAAAGTATTAGAAGTAATTATCTTTAATAAACTAAATAATCTAGCGGAAAAATACGAACTTTTATTCTTATAATAAATAAAGACTAAGAGAGGGCGCTTAATAAAAATTATATTAAAGACTTTTATAAATATAATATATATAATATATAATTATAGTAGGAATAGGAAGGGAAAAATAATAAACTTATTATTATTATTATTAAATATAACGGAGGCGTTCGATAACGTTTTATATAAATAATTATTATTATTAAATTATCGTACCTAGAGTATTTATAATAATATAAAAATAAATATAAAGCCTTAATAGAAAAATAATCTTTAGTTTAAAATAATATAATTAATCTCTAAAGAGTTAGAGTAAAGACTCCGAGCCTCCTATTTCTAAAAAAGGCTCTAGAGTATCGAAACTATAATATAATACTTTAGTATAAATAGTATAACTACGTCGTATACTCTCTTTATAGGATTTATATATTATATTTAATAATTATTATAAAGTTAGTTTTAATATAATATAATAATTACCTCTCTTTCTAAAGATTTCGCCCTCGAAATTATTATATATTAATTTAATACTTTAATATTTTCAATAAAAAGAGTATAATATAAGAGAGTTTAAATTAAATAAGAAGTATATATATATTATAGAATAGAGTAGGGATTACCTTCCCTTCTTTTCTCTTCCCTAGAGGAAGGGGTAGGGGGGATAAGAGATAAATCTAAAGTAATTCCCTTCCCTAGTCTAGGGAAGGGAAGAGATTCCCTATTATTCTCTTTTTTTCTACTCTCTCTATAGGGCTACCCTATATATAGTTCATATATACGTATATATATACCTTATTACTACTCCTATATAGTTTATATATATATTTATATATACTCTATTACTACTCCTATATAGCCGATATATATATATATATATATACTCTATTACTACTCCTATATAGCCTATATATATATTTATATATACTTTATTATTACTTTTATATAGCCTATATATACCCTTATATATAGTTATATATATACTTTATTACTACTCCTATATATATTTATATATATTTTATTATTATTTTATTATTATTTTTATATAGTTTATATATACCCCTATATATAATAATATATACGTATATATATATTTTATTACTACTCCTATATAGCCTATATATATATTTATATATACTTTATTATTATTTTTATATAGCCTATATATACCCTTATATATAGTTATATATACGTGTATATATCCTCTATTAAGTAGTATAAAGATTAGGATAATTAAGAAAGTAGTAAAGAAATATTAAATCTTATATTTAATCTAGACTAACCTCTTAATACTAGCTATATATAATTTATAGAGGTAAAAATAAATTATATATATTCTTATATATAATTTATATATACGTATATATATATATATACCCTATTAATACTTCTATATATTGTTTATATATAAGTTTATTACTATTTCAAAATATAATTTATTCTTACCTCTATATACGACTTATTATTATTTTTATATATAGCCTATTCTTACCCGTATATATAGTTTATTACTCCGCGTATTTATAGGTTATTACTACGCTAGTCTAAATTAAATATAAGATTTAGTATTTCTTAACTACTTTCCTAATTATCCTAATCTTTATACTACTTAATAGAGGATATATTCGCGTATATATAGTTATATATAGGGGTATATATAGGTTATATAGGAGTAGTAATAGGGTATATATATAACTATATATAGAGGTATATATAGGCTATATAGAAATAGTAATAAAGTATATATAAACGTATATATAAACTATATAGGAGTAGTATTAAGGTATATATAAATATATATATAAATTATATAAAAGTAGTAATAAGATATATATACGCGTATATATAGACTATATAAAAGTAGTAATAGGGTATATATATACGTATATATAAACTATATAAAAGTAGTAATAGGGTATATATACGGGTATATATAAACTATATATAGAGGTAGTAATATAGTATATATATATATATAAAGTTATATATAAAGATATATATAAGTTATATAGGAGTAGTAATAGAGTAGCCCTATAGGGAGAGTAGAGAGAAAGGGAATAATAGATAATTTCTTTTTCTCTAATAATCTCTACCTCTTCCCTTCCGCTCCCTTCTTTATTAGAAAAGAAGAGAGTAGAGATTATTCTCTTTCTTTCTTTTCCCTATTCCGTAGCGTAAATATATATAATATCTATACCTCCTACCTAATTTAATTAATCTCCTAGTTTTATAATAATAATATATTAATAAGAAACCTCTAAATCTAATAGGAAAAGAGGAGGGAAATCAATTATATTTTAAAATTAATAATACGTTATATATATTTCGTATACCGGCGTAGTTATATAGTTATAGATTATATAAAATATTCGATAAAAACCTTAAAACATAAAGAGAAAAATAAGGGAAAGAATATTATAGTTATTATTAAAAATTATAAACCTTTATTATTAATAGAGTTTTATCGATATCGGCGGCGGAGTAAATTATTTTATTTTATTATTTAGAAAAAAATTTAGTTATAGGAGTAAATATATATAAATAACGATTTTAATATAAATATAAAGTCTTCGTCGATCTTTTAATTTTTCTTCTTCTATAATATCCTATTATCTTTTATATATATAAATTCTTATATAATTATTATCGATAACTATATTATATTTAGATTTTTATTAATTTATAATAATCTCGGCCGTATTTTTAATCTTTTTTCTTCGATATTATTAATTTTATTTATATATTTTATAGGTAAAGTTATAATTAATATATTATAATTTAAATAATTCTTTTTTAAATTCTTTCTTTAATTTTATAATTATTAAAGTAAATAAAATAGTTTATTCTATTTTTAAATAAGGTATTTATTTATATTTTAAAAGAATTAATATTATTATAATATTTATTTTATTTTTAAATTATTAGTTTTATATATTATTTTATTAGCGACGTACGTATATATATATTAATAAATCTTAAAAACTCCTATTAAAACCCTAGTTACCGACCGCGCGGATAGGGCTAGTAATGGTCTATTAATAGTCTTAAGTTACGGATAGAGTTAGTAACGTCCTATTAGTAGATTTAATAAACTAGGGATCTAGGTAATATCCTATTAATAAATTTAATAACTCGGGGTTATTATTAATTATTTATTAATAAATTTAGTAACTTTTATTTACCGATACTATACTCCTTATATAGTTAATATCTATTATTTATAAATAATATACTACTAGCCTCGATAATATATCTAATTTATTAATAATATACTCGAAGTATATTTAATAAATTAATTATACGTTAATTTCTACTAGTATAATATATTTATTATTAAATTTTAAGTTCAATTATTATTTAATATTTAATATTTACTACTAATATTTATTATAAATTATATTATTATAATTATCTTTTCCTTTATATTTATTAGAGTTATTATTATTTATATTTATATTTTAATCTCTACCGCCTCTACTAGTACCTAGTTTAAAGTATTTACACGAGATATATTTAATCTTCGTATAATATTAATAAAACTTCTCCTTTTAATTAGTTTACTCTTATTATTATTAATAATATCTATTTTAACTATAATAGTACTATTAATAATAAAGAAAATAACGAAGAAAATATTAATAATATCGATAATATAATTAATAAATTAGATAGCGATAAATAATTTAATTTTATAAATAAAGAGTTTATAACGGCCTAAATATAACCTAGTATTCTCGCTAATAATAATATTTAAAATTTTAAAATTTTAATTTTTAGATTATTTTATAAGTTATCTATATCGGTAACTTGGGAAACCCCGATTTTTACGTATTTTGTACCGAAATTACATAAAATACTAGAAATGCGTATCTATTTATATCGAGTATTCTAAATATATTATACAACTAAAATATAGTTATATAACTGATTTTAGCATATTTAGTACCCAAAATACACTTATATAATTGATTCTAGTATAATTAATACTTAATGGGTAAATAATAATAAATAGATAATTTTTAATATTATTCTATAGTGCTTTAAATATACTATTTATACTTTAAGTAATAATAGTATTATTATTATAATCATTACCGCTAGCGCCTTTAATATCGTTATCGTATTTAGATCTTTATATATATATTAATTAATTAATATATATTCTACTTTATTTACTCGTTATATTATAAGGGATTTATAGATATCCTAAAATCCGTTTATTAAGAAACCGTTATTATTTGTTCTCGTAAATTAACCTATACCTAGATCTAGCCTAGATTTGGCCTAGATATAGGTTAAATTTAGGCTAGATCTAGGCCGCTATTATCTTTAGTTATAAGAATAGTTTATTATATTTATAATTTATCTCTTATTTATCGTCCGGGTTATTAACCTAAATAATTTATATTAGAATAACGTACCTCTCCTTCCTTATAGTTTCGAGTACTATATTCTATATACGTGTATCGTCTATTATATAATCTTAACCCCGTTCTTTTTATTATATTACTTTTTCTTCTTTCTTTTTAAGTTTTAATCTTTTTTAGAAGCCTTTATATATAGTAGAGAGTTTAAATATATATAGTATAGGCTCGGTAGGATTCTTATTAATATTAAAATAATTAATTTATTCGTTAGGTTTAATATCTTTAAGTTTTTACGCGATAAAGACTAGTAGTTATTATTTAGTATATAGTATTAGTATATATATATAATAAGTATAATATTATAATATTATACTATTTCGCGATTTATAAGACTCTTTACGCTTCGTATATTATTACCCCGGTTTTCTACCGATTTATTAAACGAAGCTACTCGAGTATCCGCCTAGATAATTATATTAGTATTCGAGGAATAATAATAGATTATAAAAGGCTCTACCTCTTCTTATACCTCGTTGAATACTATTTAATAAATTAGAGTTTTTATTAGTACCTCGTCCGCTAGTTTAGTTTTATTAGAATAGGAGAAATATTTACTTTTATAAAGATAAATAACTCGTTTTTCCGAGATCTACTAGTACTCCTTTCTTTTATACTATCTCTTTTTATAGTATTTATCTCGTCCTCTTATATATTATATTATTAAGGAGCCGGCGAATCTATAGTAATTTTATTAATAATTAAGAGATAATTAAATATAGTACGGAAGCCTTTATAACCGGTTAAAGTTATCGATTTTATCTTTCTATTTATAGACGAAATCGTTTATATTATCTACCGGTATCTCTTTTCTTTTTATTTCTTAGTTAATCCTACCCGATAGGGCCTCTACTATTATATTTTATTATATAGATATTTATTCCTCCTACGTCTCCTTTATTTGAGTTTATAACTTTATATTATTTCCTATTAATATTAAGAGATATAAAGAAAAAGGTCGAGTTTAATTTATTTTTAATATATTCGCCTTCGAATTTAATCCGTATTTACTTCCTTATTTTATATTCTTTAATAATATAATAAATTATAACGTAGATTATAATTATTATTATAGTTCCCGTTAAGGGCCTAAATATATATTTAGTATTATTATAAGTTCCTAGTTAACCTAGGTCCGATTAAAAGAATAATAAAATTATAACTTTCACTACTAGATCTCTAAAGAAGCGGTAAAATAGTTTAGATTTATTAATAATTAATATTAAATCTTAATAGGGAAATATTAAGACTTATATTATTATTATAATTATATATTCATCTTCTATTCTTTATTTTAATAGTAATTATCTTTTTAATACTTCGTCCTACTATAGAAAAGATATAGTATATTACTACGATTTATCGAACCCTTATTATTATTAAGGCGCGGTAATTACCGATATAATCGAGTAATTAATTTCGATTAATATATCTTTAGTTTAAACGCGGTAGATTAATACCTCTCGGGCCTCCGTCGGATTTAGAGTTTTCTTTATTACTTTATTCTTTAACCCGAAGGCCTTATTATATTTATTAATAATATTCTATTAAAGCTTTTAGATTAAAGCGCTAACTTCGCTTTTTTTATTAAAGTTTATTTATAAATTATATCCCGAGTCTTTATATCCCGTAACGAGGGTTATTAATATTATTTATTTTATATACTAGAGAATAACCTCGTGGCCTTAGATATATAACGCCGATTTAATACGACGTCCTACGCCCGCCTATAGTAATAACGACTTATTTCTTAAATATAACGCGTTATAATTACGGTAGCGTTTCGCCGAAGGTTTATATAACGCGTTATTAAAAGACTTTATATCTCTTAATCTATATATATAAGAGTTAGGGTAGGACGAGGACGAGGATATATAACGGCCGATAAACGATAAGGACTATAAAAAGGTTAATTATATTACTAACTCCTATATAAAATATATATATATATATATGGCGTAGCCCTGCCTAATCCGTTTAACCGAGATATATTATCCGTTTTCCGTCGCTTCGGGGTAGGAAGTCTAATACTATCGTCGTTAACCTCGGTATCGACCTCTTTACCTCCGTATATACTTTCTTCGTTCTTATTAATAATTAATATTAATTAATATATACTAGAAGGACTTATAATTAACGCGTTCTTAATATATATTATTACTCGTATATTAGAATAAGTAAATTATTTATAACCGAGATTTACTTTAGGAGTATTAATATAGTCTATTATTAAAATTAGCCTTTGGCCTTATCGAAGGAGTTATTATTAATAATTCTTTAACTAGTTAAGACCGTGTTACGATATATAGAAGGTATAGTTTAGTTTAACTTTATTATTTAATATACTACTAAGTCGTATATATATAGACTTAGATATTATTCGGTAATATAGAGTATATTAACTAATCGAGATATAGAATAGGTTTATTTTAATATATAGGAAAGAAGGTAGAACTATATATACGATAATAATAAATAAATATATATCGGATTAGCCTTAGCCTAGATCTAGGTTAGGTTTAGACTAGATCTAGTTTAAATCTAGGCTAGGGTTAATTTAAACGCCGAATTCGGGTTATATAATATTATAAATTATAAGAGTATAAAGACGTTATAAATACGATTAGAAGCGGCGGCCGTTTATTAAAACGAGTTTAATAGAGGGTAGACCGAGATAGATTTTATAAAAGATAGGTTATAATATCTCTACTTATAAACTAAATACTTTTATTTCTACTAGCGAAATATATACCGAAGGAGCGCTAGATAATAAGGGCTAATTTAGGAGTCTACTCCTTTTTTTATTTAATTCTATAAAAGTAGTATCTTAAGAACTTCTATTTAATAAATCTTTTATTTAGTTTAGAACCTCTAATTCTCTTCTTATTAATTATTATTAATAGAGTTTATACCTTAATTATAATCTATCTCTATATTATACCCGTTACTCTCGTTATTATTATTAGCCGTTATACGGTTATAGTACTACTATTAAGTAAGAGCCCGGGGTATACGTATTATTAGGCGGTATAATAAGTATATTATCGCGGACGGTAATTTTTTATAAATATATAATTATTATATCTACTCTATAAATTAATTTATTATCTTAATACCTTTCGTTATAAAGTTAAGATTATAAATAATATTATATTAATCCTAATCGATAAAATTATTTACGTAATAGTATTCTTCCCGTTTAATAGGTATTATATACGTACTCCGGATAATATCGTATATTTCGAAGAGGCGATAGTCGTATAATTCTTAGGGTCTTTTCGTTCTACTAGCTAGGATATACTCTACTTCGAATATCCTATATATATCGTCGACTCTACTATTATTCTTTAGTCGATATAAAGTAATTAACGTATTAATATATACTCTATATTTACCCTTATCGTTTAGTCGCTTATAGTCGTAAATATTAATAATTAATTTAAACCGGCCGATTATTATATAAAGGGCCTCTTACTCGGTCTTACCTTAACTTTATAAATAAGTCGCTTCGTTATTAATCTAGACGTAATTATTATAAGATTTACTAGTAGAACGAAAGTTAGGGATATAATAAATTAATCTCTTTATAAACCGCCTTAAGTTCCGGCTCTTCTTATTATTACGAATTTAATATATTAATAATCGATATATAGAAATATATATATCTCTTATTTAATTAGGATCCGTCTCCCGTCTCCGCTAATCTTTAATAAAGCTCGGATTTTTATCCTATTTCTTACGGCTCTCCCGTATAAATACCGTTATAACGTTAATAAAATCTTTAATATTAAAATAAGAAGCCCTCGCTACCGTAATTACTAGGCGATAATAATTAATATCTAGTACCTATATACCGTAGTATAGCGGCGTGTCCTTATTAGGAATAGGTATATATTTATTTAAATCTAATTTCTCTCGATACGGCCGGGTATTCTACTATTCTATTTTATTATTAGGAATAGTAGTAGGTTTAGTAGAAAGTATTATTATAACTTCCTATATAGCCCTTATATTATAGTATATAATATTATACCGCAGTAATTACGTCTTGAATTTATTAGTTTTATTTATCCGTAAAAAGGGTTCTTTAAAGAGAAATCTATAAACCGCCTTTTTATAATAAATATCGAAGTTCTAGGTACTCCTATATCTTCGAATATATTTAATATAATATATTATCGCGTATAATTTTAATATATTAAAATATTAATCGGTAGGGTCTTCTAAGTCTAGATCCGAAGTATTACTCGGCCGGTATTTACGGAAAATTACCTTTAACTTATAAATACGGTAGAGCGCGTATTATATATATTATAAAGTATCGCCGTTATAAGACGTATATTAGGTAAATATAATAAAGTTAAATATAGCCCGCACGTAATATAGGGTAGCCGGTACGCGCTTAATAAATAAAGGGGTAATAATAATTATTAATTATCGTAATATCGCTTTTTATTCGTTATTACTCTACTACTTTACCTTATTAAAGTTCTTAAATAATTTTAACTCTACGAAACCTAATACCTAACGAAAACGGTAATCTAATTTAATCTTTATTATTAATTACTTTAAAGATTTCTTCGGCCTAGTTACCCCTTTTATTATCCATTTAGTAATTATAAGAACCACGTAGTCTTTAATTAAATCCCGAATCTAGTTAATTAATTTTATAATTATTCCTTTTAGAAACTAGTATAATATATTAATAATAAAGATAGTATAAATATTAACTAAATAATAACGCTAGGCGAAGTTTTTAACGTCGTAGATAATTATTAAATCTTTAGCGAGGTCGAGATCTCTCCTTTATATCTTTATCCTTCGATATATATATTCGTAGGTCCGCGGCTCCTACGTCCTAATTAACTCCCCTTATTTATTAGGCGGGACTAAATATATTAGATATTAACGATTTTATTTTACCCTTATTATTAAGATTTATTTTAAATAGTCGGTTATAAGCGATATAATTATTAAATAGTATCTTCGGGGTTAATTATCCGCGTATATAATATTAATCCCTTATATTATTAGGTCTTTAATTACTTTAGTTACTTTAGTATATTATTTAAATAAATAATAACGGTTATATATACGCTAGAGTATACGCCCTAGCGCGAGATAGTAGATATTTAATCGTATATAATTACCGAATTCCTTTTCGTTCTTAATACGAGGGATTAAATTTAAGAGAACTAGGCTAGGTCGCTTCTAGGCCTTACGCGTCGTATAGTCGAGGTTCCTAATAATTATATATACTAGCTAGAAGGAAAGGTCGTTATAATATTAAATTATTATTATCTCGTCGGACGATAATATAAAAGGGATAATAGTACCTCTAATAAAGATCTATAATTGTGTTTCTTACTATTAAATATTAGTATATATTTCATTAACTACCCTATTATTACTATCGTTCGTAATCTTTATAGGTATATATACTAGATTATCTTTAAACGGTTTATAACCGAGGAAAAAGCGGATAACCTTAATAATATTACGGTAATATAATTTAAAATATAAATTATTAAAATAACTAATCTCGCTAGGTACGCGGAGATTATCGATTATCTAGTTATTATTATATATACTCTACTAAATATTATATTCTACTAGTTACCGATATTATTCTACGTTACGGAAAATCACCTCCTCTTTCTAATTTACTTTAATTTCTATAGATTTAAGGTATACGTTAATACTCGTTTTAGTTATATAATATTCGGAAAATAAATAAGTAATAATCTAATTAATTTTATTACCGAATGGGTAGTAGATATCTTTCATTACTATTAACTATAAAGTATTTCGTCGACGTTTTTAATATTACGCGCGATTTAATTTTATATACGTTATTATAATAACGCCGGCGTCTCGCCCTATAAAATCGGTAAAAGATTTTATATAAAGAGAATTAAATATAGATAGAAAACTTCTAAAGGAGATAAACGGTATAATCGCGGAGGAAGGTATTATAACCGGTTCTAGTATATTTATCGAAATAAACGAGGGCCTAGATAAATTATTAATATATTTATATAGACTCCTAAGTAATAATATTCTTATTATTATCTTTATTAGTCCCTAGATATTTAAGAGGCGGTTTATTTATATTATAATAAATAGTATAAAATTCTACTAGTTAATCCGTATTTAATTTATTACCGCTAGGCGCGGGTAACTCCTAGAGTTAAAAGATTTCGTATTAAGCGAATATAAAGCCCGTTTAATCCTTAATAGGGTTAAAGATATTTACTAGTTTCCTATATTTAGATTAAGGCTCTTTATACGTATTTAGGTATTATAATAAACCCGAGTAATTCTTCGCTTAAAAGAAACTATATTAACCGTACTATAGTCATTTTATTACGTACTTCGTATTATCTAGTATTAGAAGTAGAAAGTTTAAAGAAAGAATATTTATCCGGAATACGGTTTTATAGGTCTATAAATAAAGTTATTATTTTAAACTCGGACGCGTTTAAATTAAATTATTAAAGTTTATCTAGATCTAGGCTAGATTTAGGTAAACCTTAACTCTAAATTACCTAAATAGGAAATTAATATTAAAATTAATATTTTATAAATATTAACGTCCCTTACCCCCTAGGTTTATAATACTAACTCTTATTTAACTAAAATAGTTACGCTAGCGATAGTATTCGGGTTATAAACTCGATATATATTATAGTAAAACTATTTAACTTAAATAGACGGTACCGAAAGATTTTACTATAATAGATTTATATATAATTTTAATAGTTTTAATATAAGTAATATTCGTTCTACGGGTAGAAAGGGCTGGGGAAATATATATAACCGATATTAAAGATAGTAATTAAATGAATTAAGGATTTTAATATAAAATTATAAACGATATAGGATATTAATATTCGAAATATTTATTTTAATATAATTTTCACGGAATTTAACTTATTAAAAACGATATTCGTGGATTTAATAATACGAAAATATATAAATCTCTTAAAACTCGACTAGATCAAAGGTCTTATTATATAAATATTATATTATCTAATATCGATCTCTTTTAATACTCTTTTACTTCTTTTTTATTAAATAATATATAAATATTACTTCTTAAAATAGAGCCTTAAGTATATTAAATAAATCTCGGATAATTTAATATCCGTATAGCTTTATGTTAGGAGACGAAATCTCGGGAACTATATCCGTAAAAACTAGCGCCCGAGCTTTTAGTTTATAAGTCTTAACTAGATCTAAACCTAGATCTAGGTATATTTACTATATAATCTATTATACTTTATTAGAATCAACGATTATAATTATTATATATACTATTACACTCTTCTAACTATATAATTATTATTAAATCTATTTATTTATCACCGTTATAGTATTATAATAACCCCTTCTATTATTTAACTATAACGGAAAGTTATCTAAGGATAACTAGACTCTTATATATATAAAAGGGGTATATATACCGACTTATTATTATATTATTATCGCCGTATTTTAATAAGCTAAAGAGCTCGTAGAGTACATCGATAAACCGGGAGACCGCTCAGGTGGAAAAGTGCAACGAACATAAGATTTATGCGGAAAATGCGTATTTAGCACTTCGACTCTTCTTGTGCGGGCTCCGTACAGCCGGTATTTTATAGGTATTAAAAAACTAGTACGTATAAAATACAGCGCTAAACTAGCGCTATATCTTATATATATAAAGTTTAAGGTTTAAGCTAATACTCGTAGAGTTAGAAATTAGAATAATACCGAAAAATGCGCTTTATACGCAAAATGCGCGCTGAGCTCATGTCCTTTGCATTTTTCGTCTATGCGGTCTCCCCGCTTTACCGATGTAGTATTACTTTATAAATAGTATATTTAAGGATTAACCGAACCCTAAAATCGTATTTAGAGATAAAAGAGTCCGGTAGAGTTAATATTTAATAATTAAATTTAGCGACTAAATCCAAGTCTAAGACTATATAGATTTCGGCGAAAGAATATATATCGGCGTTATTATTTACTAGGGAAACTCTAATAAATCGTTAAAAATTAAATATAAACTTAATAATATACCGCCTCCGGATTTCTAGAGTTAAACGGTAGTAGTAGCTAGTTCGAGTAATCTTCGTATTAAATAAGAACCGAGAATTATTTTTAATCCTCTTCTACTTCGCTTATTTAGAGGCTTCGAGATCGATTATATATTAAACTAGTATATATTAGGGAAGTTCGTATATAAGACCCGGTTTTCTAAAATTTCCTTATATCTATTATTTAAAGAACTTAATATAGTTTATTTACGATTTTTACTACTTTAAGATTATCTAGTATCTCGCGATTTAGTAGTAAACCCGAGCTTCGATTACTTTATATATTATATTATAAAGGGGTATTATACTAATATCTTAAAAAATAATAATTTATAGAGTACTATTTAATATTTCCTAGATAGAGGTATAAACTTAATGAAAATCGAGGTTATTATAAACGATAATTTTAGTTAATTATATTCTTTATTCTTTAATATTTAATCTAATTTAAAAGATAAACTTATTTTTATTAGGACCTTAAATTTATCTTTTTCCTCCTCCGTTCTAGTCTTTTCTAGGTATTTAATATATTATAAATAAAAGTCTATTATCGCGCTGGAGGGAGCCCGAAAAAGACGAGCTATTATAGAAATTAATACTAAAAGTATATTTATATCTACCTATTAATTCCTGTTTTCTTTATTTTAAAATTAACCTCTCTTCTTTATAGCTTCGAAATATACTTATTCTCTTAGTACCTCTAACGAGGATCTAATCCTTCTATTAATAACGAAAAAGTAAAAACGCCTAGCGAAACTCTTAAGCCCTAGTAATAATAAAGATTATTTATTACTACTACCGCCGAAATAGACTTTAAAGAAATCGTTAGCCGAAAAACCTTATTAAAAACCTAAACCTTTAGAAGAGTCCTCCGAGTAATTATATTAAAAGGATAAATTCTTAATTAAAGAATCCTCGGAATTAATTATTAATAATAATAATAATAATAACGCGGACAGAGAAGAGAAGGTAGAGTTAATTATAATATAATAATTAATTAATATTTCCTTTAATAGTATTATATTTATTAATTATCTTCTTCCTAGCTTTAAAAAAATTAGTAATAACTATTTATACGAATATATTCACGATAAGATATAGGAACGCGCTATTATATTCGCGAAAATCGTCTACCTTAATAATTCTCGCGGTAATAATAAAATAGCGATTCCTAGAATACTAAAGTTAATCTATTACTAGTAGTAGCTTTATGTATTTATAGTTATACTATTCCATAAAGGCGACTTCGGATAATTTAGTATTACTATCGGAGACGAAATAAATTTAAATAAAGTAAAGCCTTTTAATATATTTTTTAAGTTTCGTAATTAACTTTATTTATTTATAGACCTTTAAAGTTATAGGTTCCGCGGTATTTTATTTTTAATTATATTAAAAATAAATAAAAATTTAACGAGAGTAGAAGGAGTAGTTAGTAAAGTTTTAATATTACTACGAAAATACTCCTACGGGCTCTAAATATCCTATGAATTAATAATTCTACAAGTATCTATATTAATTAAACTCGGAAGCTTTTTATATTAAGTTAATTAATAGGTTTATACTATTCTTTATCCTACTAGTTAATCTTAATACTTAAAGTATTAAAATATTATTAATAATCGACTTCGAGGCCTTAAAGGTACGGTTTATAATTATTTATTATAGCGCCGACTTTAGTTACTAAATAAATATATAAATGAAGAAAGAATTATAGACGGTATATAACCTGAATAACTCCGACGTAAAATTACTAAAAGGTACTAAATCTATTAACGCCGCGTAATATAATCTCCCGAGCGAAGTAAATACTTTTATATTCATATTTACTTTATAATAATTATAGTTAATTATTAATAAAATCTTTAATAAAGTATATAAATACTCCTTTATAAAGAATAAAAAAAAAGTAATTAAAAAGGAAATTATCTACCGTTTCTAATACGAGTTCGCGATTATAGATAAATATAATAGGGTAAGGAATCTAGGTAAAGATTTATAAAATCCTCTTTAAATAATAAGAAAGACTCGCCCTAAATATCGCTTCTAGTTTATAACTATATCCGGAACGATTATTAACTCCGATCTACTAGATATTATAGCCTTAATAAATATTATATATAATACTTCCTAGAACGATTTTAAATATAAATATTACCCCTTTAAACTAGCCGGCCTAAAGATTCTTATTAATATTATTACTAAATACTAAGGTTTAAATAATTAATTATAAGAATTCGATAATATAATAGATATATTCGGGAACTTATTTTTTAAATTCTTAATACGGCGATATAAGAAGAGTAATTAAAAAAGTTACGACCTTATCGAGTTTAAAGAGCTCTACCGAAATATCTTTAAGACCAGTTTTCCTTATAATTATAAAGTATATTACGTAACCCTCGTCGCCCGCTAGAAGGCCTTAATAATAAAGAAACTCGTAGAATAATAAATTTACTAGGACGATAATTAATATAATACTACGTTTATATAAAATCGTCCCGACCGCCCGACTAATATTAACGCTAACTAGGTATTTATAGTAGTACGGCTCCTCCGTTTATATAGCTATTTACCTTATCTCTCTATCTCTTTAACTACGTATAATTAAAAGTAAATTAATAAAGAAATTAAGAACCGGTATATAAATAAAGATAATAATCGGATACTAGAAAACTATATCCTAGGTAGGGACTATATAATACTTAAGAAAATATCCTTTAAACTTAAAGTTATCGCCTCCCTTTTTAAGAAATATAAAGGGGTAAATATATTAATTATATTTTTATTTACCGAGATAATTCTAGTAGTAAAACGGGTAAATCTTTCTTTTCTTTAAAATCTCCGATATAAAAGAGCCTAAACTCGCTTTTTCTAATTTATTAAATTTAGCCTTCTCTTTTCTAATTAACCCTTTTATATTAATATTCTTTTACTATAATATATCCGAGAGGAGATTAAATTTAAGATACGAATATTCTTCGGGACCGATAAGAAGAGGGACGCGGCTAAATACATATTTATATATAAAATTAATAATAATAGTATATTACTAGAGAAGGATAAACCTAATATTTTAATTAAATTTATATATTAAATAGGCGTAGGCTTAAATTTAACCCGTACGATTATAGTTATTTTATATAAACCCCTCTACTCTATCGGGATATATAAATAAATACCGAAAAGAGTATATCGGATAAAGTAGAAAAAGGAAGTATTCTATTATATATTAAATATTAATACCGAAATCGAGAAATACGTAGACGTAAAGTATAAATCGAAGATGAATTTTAGGGAGGACGCGTTTAAAACTATTAATACGACGAATATAAGAGGCGTAGGAGGCGCCGACGGAGGTAATAATACTAGAAAGAATAATAATATTAGGAATATTAATAATACCGCGGCGTTTATTAATAATATAGAAAATATTATTTAAGAGGGTATTATATATATTAGGGGGAAAAGCGGTTAAAGTAAATAAATATAAGAATAAACCGCCGTTAATTAGGTTAAGCCTTCCTATATTTCTAAATTATTAGATATTTAGGCTCGAGTAGGAGCTAGGAAACCTATTACCCCTCTACGCGCTTTTCTATATAATAATACTTATTTTCTATATAATAATATTTACTATAACGCGTTATTATCGCTTACGATTTTAATCCTCTACTCTACTATATTTAAGAACGATAATAAAAAACCGAGTACTATATCTAGCCTAGATCTAGGCCTAGATCTAGGCCTAGATCTAACCTAGATATTCTTTAGATACCCTTTAAATTTAACTTAAATTTTATTTAATCCCTAAACTCGCTATTAAGAGCCTACGCTTTTAATACTTTAATTATATCTACCGTTATTTAACGCGGTATCTAATTATATATTCCTTAACCTCCTCTCGGATTTACGATCGATATAAGACCCCGGAAATTAAAGGTTATTAACGAAAATCTTTAGAATAATAACGGAAAAGGAATATTAATCTACGAAAATATTATTTAATATATTTATAACTTTTATAAAGAAGAAAGAAATACCGTTTTTTTAGTCGTTAAAGAATATACTACCCTCGACTTAAAGATATAGATATATAAATTATATTATTAATTAAAAGTAAAAGGTATTAGAGATCCTTAATCCCGAGGATAATAAAGGGGAAAATAACGACGGGGCGAATAATACTTAAGATAATATTAATATAAAGCCTAACTTTCGAGCTCCTCTACTAAATAATTAATATATAATCCTTTTAGTATTCGAATAAGGTAGTTATTAATAATAAGATATTATTTATACCTTAAAGCGGGTAGGTAATAACGGCGGCTTTATTATTAATAAAACTCTTAAACCCTTTAAACTCTCTATACTTTAGCTTTATTTATATTAAGGCCGACGATACCTCTATTAAACCTCCCTATAAACCTATAATATACGCCTTTATTTTTAACTCTTTTATTTTTCCCCCGCGGTTAATACCGAAAATTTTTATAATTAATATTTATATTATAGGTATCGGAGCGGATAACTAGAGATTATTACTAATTAAAACCGTCCGGCCCTCGTAAGCTATGATTATAAACGATATAAATAACGATTCCCTATTAACCGAGCGAGTATTATTATTATCGCTACCGCCTTTACTTTTATTTTATTTATTATTATCCTCGCCCTTATCTATACTCTTTTTTTAATTATTATTATCCTTATTACTCTAGGAGTTATCGCTAGTATAACCCCCGCCTAAACTTTAAATTATATCGCCGCTTTAAATTATAGAAGCGTAGGAGAGGGTTTACCCTCCTAGTTATTTTAAAATAAACGGAATATTTTACTAATAATTAACGACCGCGAGTTAATTATTATTATTATCGAGAAGGGTCTCTAGAGGCTAAATATACGGATTTAATACGAATATAACGATATAGCTCTTATATCGACCGGTATAATTAAATAATATAAAAGCCTATCTAGTAGTATAAACGGAAGAAAAGCGTAAACCTAAGATACTATTACTATTTATATTTATACTCTCGACCGCGTTAAATTTAATTATTTAAGAGACCGCTAGTTCTTTATTTAACGTTACTAGTATAATAATATAAGGAAAATTATATACCTTAAAATAACGCCTAGTTTTATTATTAATAATCTTTTATTAATTAATCGGGATAAACTAAATCGGAGTTAATACGGTTTCGATTCGGGCTACGAGACCGTTAAAGGAAATCGGATATTATTAAGTATACTCTTTATAAACTATAACTACGTACTCGTAAAGGAATATAACGAGCCTAGTTATATTACTAGTAATACTCTTAATATTTAATAACTTCGTATTAAATATTCTACTACCTCGAACTTTCTCTAAGAACTTTATTATAATAATATCGGAGGGGAGACCTAAAATATAAACGGTACGATAAACGTTATACTTATTATTATTAAGGGTAAAGCGTACTTTATATCTAAAGAGGTTAGGGAATTATAAATCCTTTACTCTAACTTCTCGCCGGTTAATCTTTATAACCTAGTAACGCTCTTTAAAGTCGAAGAACTCCGTATTTCTCCCTAAAATAATATAACTTAATAGAACTAGTATATCGGTAGTTTTCTTTAAAACCTTAAGGATTATTCCCGCTTCTTTAATAATATTTATTAAAGGTAGTGAATAATTCAACGCCTTTATTACCTTTAGTACTTTATCTATATTCTACCTTTAAGGTAGTAAATTTACGTTATCTACCTCGGCGTTAAACACAGCCTCCTTCTATATATTAACGGTAATAACTTTATCCTAACTATTAAACGAGAAAGATATCGACGCCGAGACTAGTTTATTAGGCGATAACGAATATTACTCCGAAGAATTATTAAATTCTAAGGAGGGTATACGGATATTCTTAATAATTAATACTACTACCGTCCTAATCATTTTAGTAGTCTTATTTAATTTCTTACTATTATTATCGTTAATAAAGTAATAAATATAAGCCGAGTCCTTTATAAAGTCTAATAAGAATAAATTAATTAAATTTAATACCGGTTAAGTGTTCTTTAGTAGTCCTTTAAAGTTAGATAAATTATTATAATTATTATCGAGTAGAGTTATATCCTCCTCTGAATATTTCGTCTCTCTAATGTCTTCGTTAGAAGCCGAAAGATTAATTAGGTCTTCCGTTTTAATTATTACCGTCTCTAGTACTTTATTATAATTAAGGCCGCGGATAGAGGATAATCTACTATTATCGGATATAATTTTAGTTATCGAGAGCGCGAAAATAATATTAAAAGCTTTATATAGTCTACCTCTAATCTATAAGAAATTATCTTTATTTAATAATATATAAAGAATTTAGCCTAGATCTGGCCTAAATTTAAAGAAAGTCTAAGGAAAATCTAGGCTAAATCTAGGCTAGATCTAGGGCGCTAGAAGGTTAACTTAATATTAATATATTATAAATATAAACGCTCTTCCTTACTACCTCTTAATATTTATTTTTATTTAAACCCGTTATATAAGATCTAGAAATCCGTTAGTTACGATATTAATTATACTATAAACCGTACTCTAGGCTATTTCTAGTATAATTTAATAACTATATTATATAAAATTATAATAGTATAAGCGGTTAATATATAGGTTTAAGTATTAAATATTAACCGTCCTTTTAAAGACGACTCCTTTAAATATACTCGTATATAATAATCTAAAGACCTCTTTACTTATCGTCTTATTCTTTTAATAATCTTATCTAAATATCGCCCGATATTTACGGTATATTAGGCTAGATCTAACTTAATTTATTATAAAATCTATTATACTTTACTATAACTAACTATCTAAATTACGCGAATCGTTATACCCTCTTTACTCTATAATTATTATTAAATTTATTTATTTATTACTACTATCGCGCTATAGCCCCGGCGCGTATTATTTAAATACGATAGGAAGCTACTTAAAGCTAACTAGATAATCCGGGATATTAGAAGAATACCTATATTAACTCACTATACGAATATTAACGATATACTACTATAAGCCAAAGAGTTTATTAATAAATATCGCTATTTAAGGGATATAATTAAATATTAACGGAATTATAAAGACGCGTTTAAAATAGAAAGAACTTAATAAGGTAAATATTTAATATTTAATTTTAAGGAGTAAATCGAGGTCTAAGATTATCTAGGCTTCGGCGAATAAATATATATTAATATTATTATATATTAGGGGGACTCTAGTTAAATAATTAAAATTAAAGATAACTTTAATAGCGTACTACCTCCTAACCTATAAAGTTAAATAATAATAATAACCGGCTCGAACGATACTCTTCTTAAATAAAAAATTAATACCGTTTATAATCTTTCCTCTTTTCGGTCTTTTTAAACCTTTAAAATCGACTATATACTAAACTAGTTTATATTACGGAATTTTATATACGAGATCCGGTTTTTAATAATCTCCGCGTATCTACTAGACGAAGAATTTAGTATAATTTATTTACGATTCGCGTTACTCTAAAGATATTAAATAACTCGCTACTTTATAGCGGACTAGATACTCGATTATCTCTTCTATATAACGGAGGAGGACGCGTATTATATAAATATCTTAAAAGATAAAGACCTATAAAATAGTATTTAATATTTCTAGGACCGGGGTATAAATTTAATAAAAAGTAAATTTATTATAAACGATAACTTTAATTAATTATATCCTTTATCCTTTAATATAAATTTAATTTAAGAAATAGACTTACCTTTATTAAAACCTTAAACTTATTTCTTTCCTCCTCCGTTCTTCCTTCTTCTAGGTACTTAATATATTATAAATAAAAACCTACTATCGCGCCCGAAAAAGCTCGAAAAAAAGGAGCTATTATAAAAATTAATACCGAAAATATATTTATATCTACCTACTATTTCCCGTTTTCTTTACTTCGAGATTAACCTCTTTTCTTTATAACTTTAAAATATCGCCCTTCTCTTAATACCTTTTATTAAAACCTAATTTATTTATTAATAACGAAAAGACTAAAGAGCCGGACGAAGTTCTTAAACTCTAGTAATAATAAAGATAATTTATTACTATTACCGTAGAAATATCCTCTAAAGAAATTTTTATCTAAGAAGTTTTACGAATCCCCCGAGCCTTTAAAGGAGTCCTCCGAGTAATTAAATTAAAAGAATAAATTTATATTTAAAGAATCCTCTAAACTAGTTATTAATAATAATAAAGATAATAACGGGGTTAGAGAAGAGAAAATAGAGTTAACTATAATATATAAATAACGGTTAATCGATATCTCCTTTAGTAATATTATATTTATTAATTACCTTCCTAGCTTTAAAAAACTTAATAATAATTATTTATACGAATATATTCACGATAATATATAGGAACGCGTTATTATATTCGCGAAAATCGCCTACCCTAATAATTCTCGCGGTCGTAGTATAATAACGATTCCTAGAATATTAAAGTTAAATTATTACTAATAGTAACTCTATATATTTATAATTATATTAAATAACGAAGAAGATTTAGGATATTATAATATTCTTCTAGACTATATAAATAGATATAAAAAATATAAAGTTTATAATTTTATTTATTAAACTCCTTAATTAATTCTAATTATATAAAGATTTATGAAGTTATAGGCGCTACCGTATTTTATCTCTATTTATACCGGAAATAAATAAAGATTTAATATAAATAAAAAGAGTAACTAGTAAAGTCTTAATATTATCGTAAAAATACTCCTATAAGCTCTAAATATCCTATGAATCGATGGTTCTACGAATATCTATATTTACCGGGCTTAAAGGTTATTTATATTATACTAGTTAACGAGCCTAAATTATTCTTTATCCCGCCGCCTAATCTCGGTATTTAAATTAGTAAATTAAAATCGGTAATCGACCTTAAAAGTCTAGAGGTATAACTCGTAGTTATTAATATAATAATAAAAATACGGTTATACTATAAATAAAAGGGCGCCGAAGAGTTTAGCGACGGTATATAATAAAAAGAACTTTAAGGTAATATAATTTAGAAGTAAAAAAGTATTAACCCTATATAGTATAATTCCTCGAGTGTAATAAATATATCGTTATATATAATTACTATATAGTAGATATAGTTAGCCTTTAATAAGATCTTTAACGAAGAATATAAATATCTTTATATAAAGTAAGCGAAAAAAGAGACTATAAAGAAAGTAATTTATTATTTCTAATACGATTTCGTAATCGTAGGCGAATATAATAGGGTAAGAAACTTAAATAAAGGTTTATATTATTCTTTTTAGAAGATAAAGAAGACTCGCCCTAAATATAACTTCTATTTTATAATTATATCTAGAACGATTATTAATTAAAATTAAAAGGATATTATAGCCCCTCGGACTACTATAGAAGATATTTACTAGAATAATTATTAATTCGGTTATTAACGCTTCGGACCTATTAACCTAGAAAAGTCTACGAGTACTACTACCCGATATATAAGAAAACTAGGGTATAGGAGAGATTTATTAAGGTAATAAATATCCTCGCTAATATACTTCTTTATACCTCGATACTACGATATAAAAAGAGTAATTAAATTAAATATATCTTATAATGTTTAAGAAGTTTTATTAAAAAGACCTTACGGTTATTTACCTACGAGGACTCTAGCCGCGATTTAGGTCTACTATTATTAATTAGAAGATTATTATACTAGAAAGGCTCTAATAGCGGTAAAACTACCGGAGGAATATTAAGATTATAATACCTCTTTCCTATATTAACGTTCTTAATATTTAATTTTAATTTATTCTAATATAATACCTATTATACTACGGGTTCTCCGATTATATAGATTTCTACCTACCCTCGTTATCTCCTTTAAAACTCTTAATAAAAAGTAGATTAACGATACGGCCGCGGCCTCTACTATAAATAAGAATAATAGTCGGATATAAGAAAATTATATCCTAGGTAAGAATTATATAATATTTAAAAAAATATCCTTTAAACTTAAAGTTATCGCCTCCCTTTTTAAGAAATATAAAAAGGTAAATATATTAATTATATCCTTATTCACCGAGATAGTTCTAATAGTAGAACGGGTAAATCCTTCTTTTCTTTAAAATCTTTAGTATAAAAAAGCCTAAACTCGCTTCTTTTAATATATTAAATATAATGTTCTCTTTTCTAAATATAGTATTTAATATTAATTTTTCTTTATTATAATATATCCGAGAGGAGCTTAAACTTAAAATACGAATATTCTTCGGGACTAATAAGGCGAGGGTCGTAACTATATATATATTAATACGAAAGGTTAATTATAATCGTAAGCTAGTAGAGAATAATATACCTAATTTTTTAATTAGATTTACGCGGTAGATAGGCGTAGGCTTAAATTTTATATATACGACTATAATTATTCTATAAGCCCCTCTACTCTATCGGGTTATATAAATAAATACCGGAGAGAGCGTATTAAATAACCTAATTAGAAGAAATATTTTAGTATATATTATATATTAATACCGGAATTAAAGAGTACGTAGAGGGGAAGCGGAAATCGAAGGCGGATTTTAGGGTAGCTATATTTAAAACTATAAATACGACGAACGCGGAGAGTATAAAAGGCGTTAACGGAGGTAATAATCCTAGATATAGTAATAATACTTAAAATATTAATGATACTACGGCTAGTAATAATACTAGGGAAGGTATAAAGGCGATTTAAAAGGATAATATATATATTAGATAAAAGCGCGGTTAAAGTAGTTACGGATATAATATTTAGTTATTTTAGTAAAGCGTTTATACGTTTTTAAGCCGTTAAATATTTAGGCTCGAGTAAGAGCTAGGAAGTCTATTACCCCTCTACGCGCTTTTCTATATAATAATACTTATTTTCTATATAATAATATTTACTATAGTACGTTATTATCGCTTATAATTCTAATCCTCTATTTTATTATATTTAGGAACGATAATAAAAAACCGAGTATTATATCTAGCCTAGATCTAGGCCTAGATCTAGCCTAGATATTTTTTAGGTTTAACCTAGATTTTATTTAATCCCTAAACTCGCTATTAAAGGCCTATACTCTTAATATTTTAATTATATCTACCGTTATTTAACGCGGTATTTAATTATATATTCCTTAACCTCCTTTTAGATTTACGATCGATACGGGGCCCTAGGAATTAAAGGCTATTAATAAAGACCTTTAAAATAATAACGGAAAAAGAATATTAATCTACGAATATATTACCGAGTATATTTATAATATCTATAAGGAAGTTAGAGATATCGTCTAAATCTAGGTTTAGATCTAGTCTAGATCTAGCCTAGATCTAGCCTAGATTTAAAGAAGCGCGCTTTTAATACTTTAATTATCCCTACTACTATTTATATAGTAATATATTATTATTTATCTAATTTAGATATAGCTGAGATAAGTTAGATTTAATTATATTCTACTACGTTATATTTCGCTTATTAATAACCTGCGAAATATATAAAATACGTATTTTGTACCGATTAAACAGCGATTTTATAGAACTATTTTTCCGGATTTACCGATATAGAATACCCTAGGAACGGATAATAATTATAAAAGATTATAGGATTTTTCGTTATAAAATATTTTTATATAATACTTATCCGACTCGGATATTTATTATATTTAATTTATATAATTATTATATCCGATTTAAATAGTTATTATATTCGACTCGGATAATTATTTTATTTAATTTAAAAAACTATTTTATCCGACTCGAATAACGATAGAATATTCTAGAATTTCTATATATAGGTATTATAAATATTTAGTTTATTAACGCTATTAATAAAATAAATAAATATTAAATTAAAGAATTTATAAAGCGAGTAATATCTTATCTTTATAATATTAAACCCGTAGATATAATCTTTATTAAAGATATATTATTACTATCTACCGCGATATTTATTCGATAATTATTTTTTAAACGGGATTCTAGTCGATCTCCTTTTTTCTATATTAAAATACTATTAATATAAACTTTATTAATAAATATTTTAAAAGTAAATAATTTAATTACGAAAATTAAAGCCTTTAACTTATAATATTTAATAATAAATACCGCGCTAGTCTTCGCTTCGATATACTTTATAATAGATTTAGAGTTACTATTATTTATATTTATATTTATATTTTAATTTTATAATTAATATTCTTTAAATTTAACTCCTATTTTAATAATATTAATAATAATTTTTATCTTCGTAATTATAATTTAGTAAAGAGGAAGTAATATCGATTTATATTTATAAATTTAAACTTTTATTTAGGCGGTAGATATATAATTAAGCGAAGATATTATTATATACGACTAAATTAAAATTATATTCGCTTTATTTAAAACCGGATTTTTAAATTTTATTAAATTATTAAGTTTATTATTCTTCACCTTTATAATTTCGTTTAATATATAATCCCGAATATATTTATTAATCTTTATATTATAATAATTAGTTATTAAATATTATTTATTATAACCGGGATATTAATTAAGTTATTAATATTATTATTATTCGAGTTATTTAAAAATCTCTAAGCCCTTAAAGCCTAGTTTAAGAAACTATTAATATTATTATATTAATTAAATAGAACGGGTACGGCTTTAAGACTATTATTTTAAAAAAAGAAATAATAATATTAATAAATATAATTTCGGTAGCTAGAATATTTTTAGGTTTTTATATTTATTAAATAAAATTAATATAACTCTAAAACTATCGTTAGAGAAAAAGAAATAATAATATTAATAAATATAACTTCGGTAGTTAGAATATCTTTAAATTTATAAATAATATATTTTTTTAAGAGAGGGTATAATTTTATTATTAACTTCGCCTTTATTTAAGGTCTTAACTTTAACGGTATAATAAAATATTTTTTCTATAATTTTTTTTTTATATTTTATATTTTTAGACTCGGTAATAATTTTACTCTCCTCGGTTTTAATCTTCTTTATAATATTATTTTAGACTCGGTAGTAATTTTACGCTTCTTAATTTCAATCCTCTTTATAATATTATTTTAGACTCGGTAGTAATTTTACGCTCCTTAATTTCAATCCTCTTTATAATATTATTTTAGACTCGGTAGTAACTTTACCCTCTTTAATTTTAATTCTTTTTATAATATTATTTTAAGTTTAGTTTTAATCCTTTTTATAATATTATTTTTATTTTAAATATATACTCTTATAACTTTATTCTTTAAAATTACTTTAATAGAGATCTCGGTTTAATATTTAATTATTTCTTTTATATATAGGATCTTTAAGGCATTTTAATATTAAATGAATTTAAATAATAAAGTCTAGATATAAATATATTTTAAATTAATTAATAATTTTTCCTTTTTATATTTAGTCTAGGCTTTAATAATTTCTAAAAAAAATTATATTTATTAAAAGATCTAATTCTCTTTATAATATTAGGATAAATTTATTTTAGAAATTTAATATAAATATTCTAAATAATATTATATACTTTATTAAAATTAAAATAAAGAACGATTCTTTAAAACTTATTTAATATAAATTATATTAATTCGTATAATCTTTTCCTTTTAAATAATATAGGGCTCAATTTATTATTAATATTAATATTAAATTCGGAATTAAATTTAAAAATAATAGTATTGTTTTAATTCAAAAAATTAGGCGTAATTATAAACTCGCTAGTTAATATATTATAAAATTAATTAATTATTAATAAATTTAATATTTTAAATATTAATCGTAAATCGGTTAAAATCTTACGAAATTAAAAAGTTTATTTTTTTTATCTTTAATATTTTTTCAAAAAATATTGATTTAAACGCCTTCTTTAATAGATTTCTTAATTTATTATTTAAATCTTATTATTTCTTATATAATAATTATTAAAAGATTTTTATTTAACGGCTTTAATAATTCCTTTAATTTAATATTAATATTATCCGCTTTTTATTAAACTTTATTAATAATATATAAAAGATTAAACGGATATTAATAATTTTCTTTAAATAATAATAAACGAGGTTTATTTATCTTTCTAAATATAAATAGTTAAATATTTAGAGAGCGCCGATTATAGTAAAAAGGTATTAAAACGTTTATTATAAATACCGAGTTACGCTTCGGATTAGCGTGGGGTAGGGTAGGGATCGAAGTATAATCTCTACTTTAACCTAGCGTAGAGATCTATTAATATAGAGTTTAGGGTAGAGTAGGGTAGAATAAAGATCCTTAAAAGATCCCTACTATACTAAGGCGGATATCTAATAATTATTATAATAACGCTACTACTTTTATAGATATATATATTTATAGCTACTACTACCCTAATAGATATATATATTTATAACTACTACTACCTCTATAGATACGCGTATTTATAACTACTACTACTACTACCTCTATAGATATATATATTTATAACTACTACTACTTCTATAAATATATATACTTATAACTACTACTACCTCTATAGATATATATACTCATAACTACTACTACCTCTATAGATATATATACTCATAGTTACTACTACCTTTATAGATATATATACTTATAGCTACTATTATCTTTATAGATATATATACTTACAACTACTACTACCTCTATAGATATACGTATTTATAGACTAAGCGCTCGGACCTATAATTATTCAAGTTAATATTAAAATTAAAACTATTATTAATTTAAAGTTAGATAAAATTGAAAATTATATTAAAAATATAGTTTAATTCGTTTATTTTAAAATTAAGGGGACGTTTAAATAATAGTTTCGTTTTAAATTTAAAATTAACTCTTTTTGAATATTTATTAATACGTTTCAATATTAATATTTTTCTTTAAATTTATTATTTTATTTTTAAGAATATTTCGATTTAAAATCGGTTAAAAGATAAAGAGTAAAGAATAATAATAAATATTAATTATAATAATTATTATAATAATCGTCTCTCTATAGTATAGTTTATAATCTATTATATATTTTATTATTAATCTATAATGGGGGTAGTAGTAACTATAAGTATATATATATTTATAGGGGTAGTAGTAGTTATGAGTATATATATCTATAGAGGTAGTAGTAGTTATAAGTATATATATCTATAAGGGTAGTAGTAGTTATAAATATATATATCTATAGAGGTAGTAGTAGTAGTAGTTATAAATACGCGTATCTATAGAGGTAGTAGTAGTTATAAATATATATATCTATTAGGGTAGTAGTAGCTATAAATATATATATCTATAAAAGTAGTAGCGTTATTATAATAATTATTAGATATCCGCTTTAGCGTAGTAGAGATCGAACCGCGATCTCTACTCTATATTCTATTTTATTTTACCCTATACTAGTATTTCCTCTAAAAATCTCTATACTAATCCGAAATATATACCGAGTATAATAATATAAAATTTATTCGAGTTAAAAAAAGTATCTTCCTCTCTCTTTATTATAGTATAATTAATTTAGGTATCTAGATTATTTTTAATAAAATAATACCCGAAATTATAATAAAAATATTTATTATTAAATATTTAAATTTATTACTAAAAAGACTCGCTCTTTTATATTTAATTAGGTTTTATTAAATTATTAATTTTTAATATTTTTTAACCTTCTTTATGAAATTAGTAAAGATACTCGAATTAATAAAATTATTTATTAATAGAAAAATAAAGAGGTTAATATAATCCTTTATTTAAATATATTCTTTTATAAGAATTTATATAAAATTAATTAAATAGATTTTTATTAGAATCTTTAATTTATTTTTAAAAATATAAACCGGCCTTTAAAATCTTTAATTATTATAAATATAAATTAATTATTTTTATTTTATTTAAATTCAGGGAGCTTAATTAAATCTAAATTATAAATTAATATTATTTATTTAAAGATATATACGGATAAATATAATTTAATTATTATTAAAAAGTATAAAATAATAGTTAATATAATATATAACCTATAAAGAAATAATAAAGTAAAGGTTTTAAAAAGAATAAATCTAAAAAAATTAATAAATTAATAAAAAAAAAAATTAATAAAAGGATATTTAATATTAGAGTATTATATATTTAATAAAATAAGACTCGTTATTACTACGGAGTAAATAATTTAACTAGATTTCCGAGGCGCTCTATATTCGTTATTAAATAATAAGGATATTATTATATTATAAAAATAAATAGTAGTATAAATAATCTAACTATATTATAATTAAATATAGTAAATAATATTATAATATAAATAAATAAAGAGAGAAAGATAAAAGGTATATAAACTATTTTTTATTTAAATAATTATATTTCTTTTTAATATTTATTATTTAATTATATAAAGTTCTTTACTAACTTCTAGTATTATTATATTCTTTTAAAATTATTTTTATTTAAGACTCCTAAAAGTTATAATATTTTAATAATAATTTAATTATATATATTAATACTACTTTAGTATTTAATTTTAGATTTTTATTCATAATT
>JAABUS010002960.1_pt1 | contig 29441 bp, 21 predicted proteins | sample 5560161 | NCBI WGS metagenome assembly JAABUS01 (sample SAMN10711885, study PRJNA513376) | rock metagenome | isolation source: Antarctica rocks | place: Antarctica: Victoria Land, Trio Nunatak nord | collected 2016-01-04
GTGGGCAATTTCGTCCAAACCTAATCCTCCGATACGCGTGATCCCTCCTGTAAAATATTGGTTAACAACCTCTTTGTTAATCCCCAAAATTTCAAAAACCTGAGAGCCGTGATAGGATTGCAAGGTGGAAATGCCCATTTTAGAAAAAATCTTGAGCAAACCATCACAAACGGCTTTGATATAATTTTTAGAAAGGGCAGGAACATCCAAAGTGCTATCCATCTTTCCTTCGTGAGACAAGGTATTGATGGTGGCCAAAGCCAAATATGGATTAATAGCTGTGGCACCAAAGGCCAGCAAACAAGCAAAATGATGCACCTCCCAAATATCGCCTGCCTCTACAACCAAACCTACTGCCCCGCGCAAACCTTTTTTAATTAAATGATGATGGATAGCAGAAACAGCCAGTAAAGAAGGTATCGGTGCATGTTCGGAATCTACCGCACGGTCTGACAAGATCAACACTTCAAAACCATCCTGAACAGCATCTTCGGCATACCGGCAAAGCCTGTTCAATCCGTTTGCCAATGACCCGGGCAAATTATCTGCTTTAAAATAAGTTTGCAGTGTTTTGGCATGAAACAAACCGGTATCAATACTCCTTAATTTTTCCAATTCGTAATCATGCAGGATCGGCTGATTATGCTCTACACAATGGCAGTGCATTTTATCTTCATCCAGCAAATTGCCATTATTGCCGATAAAAGTAACTAAACTCATAACTAACCTTTCCCGGATCGGATCAATCGGAGGATTGGTAACCTGCGCAAAAAACTGTTTGAAATAGCTGGAAATATGTTGCGGCCGGTCTGATAAAACCGCAAGCGGCACATCCGTTCCCATCGAACCAATTGGTTCTTTGGCATCGGTTGCCATGGGTTTGATGATGGTTTCAATGTCCTCGCGGGAGTAACCAAAAACCTGCTGGTAACGGAACACGGATTGTTTAGATAAATTGGTGAAAGAAACGCGCGGTTCTGCCAGTTCATCCAGTCTGATTTTATAATTATCCAGCCAGCGGCCGTATGGCTGCCGGGTAGTAACCTGTTTTTTTATTTCCTCATCTGTAATAATTTTTCCTTGTGTTGTATCCACCAAAAACATTTTGCCGGGCTGCAAACGGCCTTTTTTAACAATCGTTTTTTCATCCAGCGGCAAAACACCCGCTTCTGAAGCTACGATTACCCGGCCGTCATCCGTTACCAAATAGCGCAACGGGCGCAAGCCATTCCGGTCTAACAATGCACCAATAATCTTTCCATCGGTAAAATTCAAGGCAGCCGGCCCGTCCCAGGGTTCCATTAAAGTAGCGTGGTATTCGTAGAATGCTTTTTTTAACGGGTCCATTTGTTCGTTCCCGTCCCACGCCTCCGGAACCAGCATCATCATCACGTGCGGCAACGAACGGCCGGAATGGAAAAGCACTTCTATCACATTATCCAAACAGGCAGAATCTGATTGGTTATTATCAATAACAGGAAAAAGGATGTCCATTTCCTCCTGGGTAAAATATTGGGAAACGTAAGAACCGATGCCGGAATAAAACCAGTTCAGGTTACCGGTCAGGGTGTTGATTTCGCCATTGTGGGCCAGGAAACGAAAAGGCTGGGCCAGTTTCCAGGAAGGAAAAGTATTGGTGGAAAAACGGGAATGGATCATCCCAAAACCGGATGTAACGCGCTCGTCCCGCAAATCTGTATAATACTGCCGGACCTGATAAGTAGTCAACTGGCCTTTGTAAACGATAACTTTGCAGGAAAACGAAGTGAAATAAAAGTGTTCTGCCCCTGTTTTGATGGTTTCGTTGACAGTTTTAGTAATCAACCTGCGCAACACATACAGCCTGCGTTCAAAATCTTCTGCATTGTGGATATGCGGCGGCCTTGCAACAAACAATTGCTCCACATTTGGCTCGGCGGCACGGGCAGTTTCACCGATGCAGGAAGAATCAACCGGAACTTTGCGGTAACCTAAAATCTTTAACCCTAACTTATCACAAGATTGCTGAATAATGGTGCGGCATGCTTTTTTTATACCAGAATCTTTGGGCAAAAACAGCATTCCGATTCCATATTCGCCTGGTTCTTTAAGCGGTATTTCATCTGTGGTACACTCTTCCAGTAAAAATTCGTGTGGGATCTGAATCAACAAACCTGCACCATCCCCGGAATCCGGGTCGCAACCGCAAGCACCACGATGCTCCATGTTTTCAAGCATCGTTAGGGCATCCGCTATAATATTGTGCGATTTATGGCCATGAATATGCGTGATAAATCCGGTTCCGCAAGCATCATGCTCGAATTGAGGGTCGTACAATCCCTGTTGGTCAGTTTCAGTTTGCTTCATGGCTTGTATAGAAGGATTAAAAGAATGGCTTATCAGACGAATATATGCTTAGTAGAGGGATTTTTTCGGTCTTGGTTCATTTTTTAATAATCTACAAAAATCCAGTTCTAAATAATTCTATTTTAAATTAATCTTAATAAATCCTCACAAAATTTATTATTTTGATAATGTTAACTTCACGTTTATTTATTTAAAAAACAATACGGAGTTAAGAATCAGCAGTTTAGACAAAAACTTTTAACGGATAAGAATACTTTTTTTAATACAATCAAATTTCTTTTGGGTTTACTTAATGCTAAACTAACATCAGTCAACGTTATTTTATCTGGTACAAAATTGTAAAGTTTAAAAAACTTTACAATTTTAATTTACTTATATCCCATAACGCTAACAGTTAGCAGCAAGAGTAATTTGTACTTCCCGTCTCCCTCATAATTATCTAAACACATATATCTATCTAATTTAGAATTGAATTTATGTCTGGTATCAACAAAGTTATTTTAGTAGGCCATTTGGGCAAAGATCCTGAATACAGGCATTTGGAAGACGGGGTTGCCGTAGCCAGTTTTCCTTTGGCTACCTCGGAAATTATTTTGAAAGACGGCAAAAAGACCGAACTGACCGAATGGCACAACGTTGTGCTATGGAGAGGGCTGGCAGATATTGCCCAACAATTGCTGAACAAAGGAAAATTGGTTTACATTGAAGGCAAATTAAAAACCCGGTCTTTTGAATCCAGGGAAGGTGTGAAAAAATTTACGACAGAGATCGTTGCTGAAAATTTTAAACTGCTTGGCCGTAAAACCGATTTTGTCAGTTTAGAAGGAGTTGAAAGTTTAAAAATGTAAGAGCCTGCTTAAATTAACCCAACCTATTTTCTATGCTTCTTTTACCACCTTAAAATCATTAAACCCTTGTACTTTTTGTATCGATATATTATACAAACACAAAATTTATAGGCATAAAAGAAGCATTGGCATTAATCCTGCGCATATCGGAGTATCTTGTATAAATTTATACAAGCTCTAATTATCCGCAAAAACAAAAGGTGCAGAAACCGTTCTGCACCTTTTGTTTGGTTATTCATCCTCGTCTTTATCCTGCTCCGGCTCCAGGTTATCGTCATCCGGCGTTACCGTCGGGATTTCCTTGGCAAGTTCCTCGTTATTTACGCCCTGCTCTTTCTGTTTCGATGCCGCTTCTTCTTCTTGGTTTTCCGGTGCTGTTTCCATGTTTTTTTATTTAAGCTTTGTGTTTTTTTAACACGGATATTTTAGCTGATTGTTTTGAATAACCTAAAAATTAAACGCCGCTCGTTTCCAGGTTGGGGAATTAAGTAATCAAAAGGAGGAATTAATTGCATAACCCCGTTTTTGAACAGCAGGCAACCGGTTTGCAAAAAGTTCAATTTCCCTGATTTTGAAAGAGAACACAGCACCGGGCAAATGATAGATTTTTAGCTCTTTCATCGAATCGCAATGCAGGCGGATGCAGTCGTCCCAGATAGCGACATCAAACATAAAACAACCCTCTTCATGTTGAGGCACAAATAGTTGCATAGTTTCATGCCGGGCAGTTACTTCAATCGTATCGCCGATTTTTAGGTTGGCGGGATAATGAAAAATCAGGGAAACAGTGCGGCCATCAGGCAAATGTTGTGTAGTTTGGTTGATAATGTCAACAGCAATTTTCGTGTTCATAAGATTATTTTTAAAGATTGATAATCTTTGAATGGCAAGCATCAAACCAATATTTTTAAGAGGAAATTATGATAGCAAAATCAGTTTGAACAAAACTATTTTCTAGCTTAAAACGGATACTGTTTTTATCGGCTTAAAATTTAAAAATCATCCTAAAAAATAGGGCTAAAAGAAGCATCAGCTTAAACGGCAACAGCATTATCGGTTTTTATTTGATGGATGAAATCAGGAATCTTATCTAAATAATCCTTTTCCATAGCCAGCATTTTTACAAAAGCACTTCCCACGATGGCACCGTTTGCATACTTGCAGGCTTTTGTAAAAGCAGCATGGCCGGAAATCCCGAAACCTATAACCGTCGGATTTTTCAGTTCCATGTTCCTGATCCGCTCAAAATAGCTTTCCACCGTATCGGAAACTTCCAGGTTTTTCCCGGTGATAGACGAAGAAGAAAGCAGGTAAATAAAACTCTGGCTCAAATCATCAATTTTCCGGATCCGTTCTTTAGAAGTTAAAGGCGTTACCAGAAAGATATTGCTCAGGTTGTGTTCCAGAAAATATTTCTTGTACAAATTCTCGTATTCATACATGGGCAAATCCGGGATAATTACGCCGTCTGCACCCACTTCAACTGCTTTTTTGCAAAAATTTTCCACGCCATATTGCATCATTGGATTAAAATAACCCATCAGCAAAACCGGGATCGAAACACGTTCGCGCAACGTTTTTAACTGCTCAAACAACACATTCAGGTCCATGCCGTTTTCCAAAGCCGTTTGCGAACTGTGCTGAATGGTTGGCCCGTCTGCCACCGGATCTGAATATGGAAAACCGATCTCCAAAAAATCTGCACCGGCTTTTTCCAAGGCTTCTGCAATCGCAACCGTCGAACCCAACTGTGGAAAACCGGCTGTGTAATAAATAGATAAAAGGCTTTCTTTTTTAGTGGAGAAAAGCTGGTTCAGCCGGTTCATAAAATTAATATTGAATGTAGAAAAAATGGCTATACTGTTTTTGTGCCGATAAAAACAGTATCGTTAAAACCCGAAGTGGTTGATATAAGTGGTCAAATCTTTATCGCCGCGGCCGGAAAGGCAAACTACTATGTTTTCATCGCCTTCAAACTTCATTTTCTTTAATTGTGCCAAAGCATGTGCCGTTTCAATCGCCGGGATAATACCTTCCAAACGCGAACATTCCAGCCCGGCTTCCATCGCTTCATTATCCGTAATGCTTACATATTGTGCACGATTGATTTTGTACAAATGCGCGTGCTGCGGCCCGATCCCCGGATAATCCAAACCGGCAGAAATAGAATAGGGTTCTACCACCTGGCCGTCATCCGTTTGCATCAAAATAGTACGGCTGCCATGCAAAACACCTTCTTTGCCTAAAAAGGTCGTTGCAGCAGATTCTCCGGTATCAACGCCTTTTCCGGCAGCTTCTACCGCAACCAATTTCACGCTTTCTTCATCCAAAAAATGATAAAACATGCCCATCGCATTGCTGCCGCCGCCCACACAGGCAACAGCATAATCAGGCAGTTCACTGCCCGTTTGTTCCAATAGCTGTTTACGGGTTTCTAAGGAAATGATAGATTGAAACCGCGCTACCATTTCCGGATATGGATACGGCCCAACTACAGAACCGATAATGTAGTGTGTGTCTTCCGGGTTGTTGATCCAGTCGCGCATTGCTTCGTTGGTGGCATCTTTCAAAGTTTTGCTGCCTGAAGTAGCGGGAATAACTGTTGCGCCCAACATTTTCATCCGGGCTACATTTGGTGCCTGCCGTTCAATATCCACTTCTCCCATATAAACCACGCACTCAATATTTTTCAGTGCACAAACCGTTGCCGTTGCTACGCCATGCTGTCCGGCACCGGTTTCGGCAATCACTCGTTTTTTGCCTAAACGCTGCGCCAGCAAAATCTGCCCGATAGCATTGTTGATTTTGTGCGACCCGCTATGGTTCAAATCTTCCCGCTTAAAATAAATATTGGCGCCATACAATTCGGAAGTACGTTTTGCATAATACAATGGCGAAGGACGGCCAACATAATCGCGCATCAACTGGTTAAATTCATGGACAAAAGCAGCATCCTTGGTAATTTCCAGGTATTGCTGCCTTAATTCCTCGATATTTGGGTAAAGCATTTCGGGAATATAGGCACCACCGAAATCACCATAATAACCTTGTTCATTAACGCCGTATTTCATCTTTTTAAGGTTTTATGCGGAGGGAAGCGATTTGTTATGCGCTTTAATCAAGCTGAAAGCTTCCTCCAGTTTTTTAATATTTTTTAGTCCGGGTCCATCTTCAAACCTGCTGTTCAAATCCAATCCGTAAAAGGCCGGATGTTTAAACTGCAAAACGGAACGGATATTTTCATTACTTAACCCTCCGCTAATAAAAAACGGAGTATTTAAAGTATAATTTTCTAAAACATGCCAGTCGAAAGCCTTTCCCGAGCCACCATAAACTGATGTTTTAGTATCGAACAAAAAGTAATCAACTACATTTTCATAAGGCTTGAGCAGATCAAAATCAAAGTTTTCATCTACACCAAAAGCTTTAAAAACTTCTACCTGTTTTTGCAATGCTGCACACATTTCTGGTAATTCATTTCCATGTAACTGCACAACATCAAGGTGATACTTTTGAATGATACTTTTGATTGTACTAAAGTCTTTATCCACAAAAACACCTACTTTTTTTGCCGGTAAACGAAGCTCGGTTAATTCTTCGTTTGGCACATAACCTACAAAACGCTGCGAATGCGGATAAAAAATAAAGCCCATATAATCCGGCTGCAATGCTGCAACCGATCGGATATTATCCGGAAACTTCATACCGCAAACCTTGATCTTCATCGCTTATATTTATTGCTGCAACAAAATTTTAAAACTGTTTAACGCCTTTTTACTGTGCAAAGATACACTTGCTTCATCATAACAAGCAGCAAAAGATTTTTCGGGATGGATTGTTTTGACCGCCATGGCCGCGTTGCACAGTACCACACTGGTTTGCGCTTCGGTTGCTTTATCCTGTAAAACGTTCATAAAAACAGCCGCTGCTTCCGGCACGGTATGGCCGCTGCTGATTTGTGCCGGATCAAGCTGTTGAAAACCCAGTTCTTTAATTTTATAAATCCGTTCTCCGGTGTTGGAAAAAGTTTTAAAATCGCCTGTGAGGGAAATCTCGTCATAACCGTCTAAAGCGTACACAATGGTATAGTTTTTATCTGTTTTCTGATACAAATAAGCATATACGCGCCCCAGTTCCAAACTAAAAACGCCCACTATCTGGTTTTTGGGCTTCGCCGGATTGACCATTGGCCCAAGCATGTTAAAAAAGGTTTTTACGGCCAGTTCTTTACGGATCGGTGCAATGATTTTCATCGCCGGGTTGAACAAAGGCGCATGCAAAAAACAAATCCCGGCGGTGCTGATGCTTCTTTTAAGGCGGTTAATATCACTTGTGAATCGATAGCCCAGATATTCCATCACGTTGGAAGAACCCGAACCGGAAGAAACGCCATAATTGCCATGCTTGGCCACGGGGTAACCAGCACCGGCAACCACAAATGAGGCCAGCGTAGAAATATTAAAAGTATCTTTTCCGTCGCCGCCGGTTCCACACAAGTCAATCAGGTTTTCTGTTTCCAAATCAACCGGCACACAAAGTTCCAGCATGGCATCGCGGAAACCTTCCATCTCGTCTACCGTGCTGCTGCGCATGCAATAAGCGGTGATAAAAGCAGCCATTTGCGAAGGATTGTACTGGCCGCGGGCAATATTGATCAGGATGGTTTTTGATTCCTCTTTGGTAAAACTACGATTTTCAAATAAATGGTTTAAAATGGCTTTCATGCGAGGTTTTTCCTGCCTGATTGTCTCAGGCAATAATGTAGATTAGGTATTTCGGGGTATGCTTTCGGGCAAAAAAGGTTGCTGAGCAATCTCACCTTTTAATGTGTATTTTTATATCATTGCTTTAAGTTTCTTCAGGGTCTTTCCTTTCTAATATCAGGGCTGGGTCATGGTAACAAATATCATGATATTTTTTAAATTACGAACACAAAAGCAGCCCATGAAAGAAGCTGATCTGTAGAAAAACACCGGTAAAAGAAGCATGGGTTTAATTTTAGTTTGAACATCCTGGATTAAACCCTATTGATTTATATCTTGTGCCATGGTAAAACTAAAACAGCTTGCAGTTTTTATACCGGTAAAAGAAGCATAACCGTTTACGATCATGTCGAAAAAAACATCAAGCGTACAGAACGACCTGGGATTAGGCCTTCAGCCTGTTGCACAGAACCAACGTGCCATCAACCGCGACGGGTCTTCGAATATCCGCCGTATCGGAATGCCTTTTTTCCGTACGGCGGATATGTACAATGCTTTGATCAACATGTCGTGGAGCAGGTTCAACCTGCTTGTTTTTTTGGCATATCTGCTTATCAATGTTTTGTTCGCACTGGTTTATTTAGGTTTAGGTATCGAAAATTTGGATGGCATTAAACCAAGCAACTCTGCTTTTCAGCATTTTATGGATGCTTTTTTCTTCTCGGCACAAACCATTTCCACGGTCGGTTACGGCCACATCAGCCCGTCGGGACTTCCGACCAGTTCTGTGGCAGCGCTGGAATCCTTTGTTGGTTTGCTCACCTTTGCTTTAGCTACCGGGATGCTTTACGGACGGTTTTCAAGGCCATCGTCAAAAATCAGTTACAGCAAAAACATGGTTGTTGCACCTTATCAGGACATGACGGGCTTGATGTTCCGGCTGGCCAATTACCGCAGCAACCAATTGGTTGACCTGGAGGTGAACGTGATGTTTACCTATAATGACAGCATTGATGGTAAAGCTGTGCGCAAGTTTGTATCCTTGGAACTGGAGCGGAACAAGATCAGCCTGTTGACGTTAAGCTGGACAGTTGTGCACCCGATCAATGAAAACAGTCCGCTAAAAGCCATGGACAATGACTTTTTAAAAAGCAGTAACGCCGAATTTATTGTGCTGCTGAAAGCTTTTGACGACAGTTTTTCACAAGTCGTGCAGTCCCGCACCTCCTACACCCATGAAGAAGTGGTTTGGGATGCCCGTTTTGTGTCCGCTATTTCTTTGGATGATGACGGCGTCAATGTTTTAGCCCTAAATAAGATGGATGCCATACAAAAAATTGATTGAGCTACTGAATAAAAGAGTTTAAAAACCCTTTCAATCCTGATTTTTTTATAAATAAAAGTAAGAATCAACAGGTTAATGCTTTTTTGATTACAGAAAATTACAATTGCGGTATTTTGTAAGGTAAAAGAATTATGTCCTTTTAATAAATGCCAATAATTTTAATTTTTACAGCAAAAACAATTTCCTGTTATGATTTTATTAAATATTTGATAATAAAATTTAATATTCCAAGTTTTACTTAGTAACTTTAACTAATCTTTTAACATTTAAAACTCATCTAATTTAAACTAAAACATGAAAAAACTTCTACATGTAAGTGTGGTTTTCCTGCTTTTATTTGCCTCGCAAGTTTTTGCACAAAACCGCACGGTTACCGGTACAGTTACAGCCAAGGAGGACGGGTTACCACTTCCAGGTGTAAGTGTTCGGGTACAAGGGACAACAGTTGGTACGGTAACGGGGGCGGATGGAAGATTTTCTATCAGCGCACCTTCCAGAACAAGCAGCTTGGTATTTACTTCTATCGGGTATGGTACCCAAACAATTATTGTCGGTACAAATACAAACCTCACTGTTGCTTTAACCAGCAGCAGCCAACAATTGGGGGAAGTTGTTGTGACAGGTGCTTTGGGTTTAACCAGAACACGAAACCAGCAATCTTATGCTGCACAACAAATTTCAGGTGATGAAGTTAGTAAAACGCGTAACTCAAATTTTGCAAGCGAATTATCCGGAAAAGTATCTGGTTTAGAAATTCGTCAATCCAACAGCTTGGGCGGTTCTACCAATGTTGTACTACGGGGTGTAAAATCTATAAGCGGCAACAACCAGGCTTTGTTTGTGGTTGATGGTGTACCCTTTAGCAATGGAGGACTTAATAGTTCATCACTAAACCCAACTGATCAAAGAACCGGAAGAGGCGGATACGATTTCGGCAGTCCTGCCGCAGATATTAATCCTGACGATGTTGAATCGGTTACGGTGTTAAAAGGTGCTGCTGCCACGGCCTTGTATGGTTCACAGGGAGCTAATGGTGTAATTTTAATTACTACTAAAAAAGCTAAAAAAGGCCTTGGTATTGTAGTTAATGCGGGTATTAGCCTTTCGGGGATTGATAAAACAACTTTCCCGAAATATCAAAAAGAATATGGTGGTGGTTATGGCACTTACTACGAAGATCCTACTTCCAGATTTCTTTTCCGTAATCCCAATGCAGGTTTTGCACCCGTAAAGGCTACAGACCCTACGGGACGTTTAGTTGATCCTTTATTCGAAGATGCTTCATATGGAGCACGCTTCGATCCAAACTTGCAGGTTTATCAATGGGATGCATTTACGCCTTCATCGCCTAATTTTGGTAAAGCAACACCATGGGTAGCTGCACCACACGATCTTTCCACTTTCTTTACCCATCCGGTTTCTAACAACCAAAGTATATTTATTACAAGTGGTACAGATCAGGGTTCGTTTAAATTGGGATATACCCGCGACGACCAGAACGGAATTATGCCAAACAGCAATATTCTTAAAAACAGCATCAATTTTGGAAGCACCTATAACCTAACCAATAAATTAAGTGCTGGTGCCAATATTGATTTTACCAATACAGTTGGTTTAGGCCGTTATGGAACAGGTTATCAATCTGATAATATTTTAAATTCATTCAGGCAATGGTACCAGGTAAACAATGATATCCAGGAATTAAAACAGCAGTATTTTGCTTCCGGTGGTAAAAATGCAACCTGGAATTTTGCTGACCCTACAGACCTTACACCAATTTATTGGGATAACCCTTACTTTATTCGCTATCAAAACTTTGAGTCAGATACGCGCAACCGTTATTTTGGGAATGTATTTGCCAATTATAAAGTTACCGACTGGATTAATATTTTAGGTCGCGTTACCGTAGATAATTGGACACAATTGCAGGAAGAAAGAAGAGCAGTTGGCACCATAGGTGTATCTTCTTACACTAGAAGAGATTTAAGCTTCAATGAAACTAATTATGATTTAATTGCCAATGCAAATAAAGATTTGAATGAAGATTTTAATTTAAAAGCTGTTTTAGGTACTAATATACGTAAACAGCGTTTTCAATCTTCAGCACCGCCTATAGGGCCAGGTTTGCCAGGAACTTCAACTAACGGTGGTTTAGTTGTTCCCGGCATTTATGCCATAAATAACTCTTTAAATACACCTATTCCACCCGTAGAAACAGATGCAAGAAGAGAGGTAGATGGCATTTACGCAGAAGGCACCCTAACTTGGAAAAGATTAATCAATCTGGATGCAACAATTAGAAGGGATGTTTCTTCTACTTTGCCCGCAAGCAGCAATAAATATTATTACCCTTCGGTAGCTGGTGGTTTTATTTTTTCTGAATTACTGAAACAATACAAGTGGTTATCTTATGGTAAGATAAGGGGTAATTTCGCAGAGGTAGGTAGTGATGCAAACCCTTATAGTTTAACTAATACTTATACTTTAGGCACAGCTTATGGTTCTGTGCCACAGGCAAATATTTCTACTACCCAGAATACTCCAAACTTAAAACCCGAGCGTACAAGAAGTACAGAAGGTGGCTTGGAATTGGCTTTTTTTGGTAGCCGTTTAGGATTGGATGCCAGTTATTATGTAACTAAAACAATAGATCAACTAATAGCAGTACCAGTTTCAACTTCAACAGGCTATTCTTTTAAATACCAAAATTCAGGAACTGTTCAAAACAAAGGTCTGGAAGTATCTTTAAATGGTACACCACTTAAAACTAAAGATTTCTCCTGGCGCATGGATGTTAACTATACCAGAAACAGAAATAAACTAATTGCTACTTATCAAGACGCAAGTGGTAATCAGGCAGACAATTTAGTATTAGGATCTTTTCAAGGCGGTATTTCTATCAATGCTACTCTAAACCAGCCTTTAGGAACCATAAGGGGAACTGATTATGTTTACACTAATGGACAAAAAACAGTTAAAGCTAATGGAAGATATGCGATTTCCGCAAACTCTAATCAAATAATTGGTAATTATAATCCTGATTGGATAGGTGGCGTTAATAATACTTTTAAATACAAAAACATCACTTTAAGCTTCTTAATTGATGTTAGAAAAGGTGGAGATGTATTTTCACTTGATAGTTATTATGGCTTGGCTACTGGTTTATATCAAGAAACGGCAGGCTTAAATGATTTGGGTAATCCTTCCAGAAGCAGCATAGCTAATGGCGGTGGCATTATTTTACCGGGCGTAAAAGCAGATGGTACTGTAAACACTACGCGAGTAAGCAATACTAATTTTGGTACTTATGGTTATGTTTATAATCCAAACAAAGCTTTTATTTACGATGCAAGTTATGTTAAGTTAAGACAGGCTTTATTAACCTATTCATTCCCTCAAAAACTGGTCACGAAATTAGGGCCTGTAAAAGGCATTGATTTGTCTCTAATCGGAAGAAACTTATGGATCATCCATAAAAACATGCCTTATTCAGATCCTGAAGAAACTTTGAGTTCAGGTAACCTTCAAGGTTACCAAAGTGGTGCTATCCCAACTACCAGAACTTTTTCTTTTAATGCAAGATTCAGTTTTTAATTAAAAAGCTATATGAAAAAAATATTATATGCAATGTTGCCGGCTCTAATTTTTACAACGTCCTGCAAAAAGGGAATAACAGATATTAATGTTAATCCAAAGTCACCGTTAAATGTACCTTCAGCTACAGTTTTTACAAATGCTGAAAGGGTACTAACAAATACTGTAACTTCCTCAAATGTTAACCTGAACATATTTCGGTTAATTGAACAGCAGTGGCAGGAAACGACTTATACAGATGAATCAAATTATGATATTAATACCAGAACTATTCGGGATGGTATATGGAATGCCATGTACCGAGATGTGCTTAAAAACCTTGATCAAGTAAAAACACTTGGTGCAACTGAAGGTTTAAGTACTACAAATTTAAATACAAATAAAGCAATTAGTGATGTACTCGAAGTTTATACTTATTACTACTTGTTAACTACTTTTGGAAATATACCTTATACGCAATCACTAAGCGATAACATTTTATTTCCAAAATATGATGATGCCAAAACCGTATATTATGATTTGCTAACCCGTTTAGATGCCGACATTGCTATATTAAACACCGGTTCAAGCAGTTTAGGGTCTGCTGATATTATTTACGGTGGCGATGCAACAAAATGGAAACTTTTTGCCAATACCTTTAAATTAAAAATGGGTATTACCGTTTCGGATTTGGATAATGCAAAAGCAAAAACGGTAGTTGAATCTGCGGTAACAGCAGGCGTTTTTACCTCTAATGCTGATAATGCTTATTTCCAATATTTAAGCGCACCACCAAATACTAATCCAATTTGGGTTGACTTGGTTCAAAGCGGAAGAAAAGATTTTGTTGCAACCACTACTTTAATTAATCAGTTACAAAGTACAAACGATCCGCGCTTACCTTTCTATTTCACTTTGGATGCAGCCGGTGGTTACTCTGGCGGTGTTCCGGGAGCAAGCAGCAATTACACAACTTTTTCTAAACCGAGCACAACCATTACCGCACCAGACTTTCCCGGGCTTTTGTTAAGCTATGCTGAAACCGAATTTAATTTAGCCGAAGCTATAGAAAGAGGTTATAATGTTGGAGGAACTGCAGCAACATATTACAACAACGGTATTACGGCATCAGTTCTTCAATGGAAAGGAACCACAAATAGTGCAGAAATTTATATCGTACAACCTTCTGTAAATTACCTTACCGCTACCGGTACTTATAAACAAAAAATAGGCACCCAGAAATGGATTGCGTTATATAACAGAGGTTGGGACGCATGGATCGAACAAAGAAGGTTAGACTATCCGGCATTAGTTGCCCCAGCAACCGCTTTAACTGCATTTCCTTTTCGTTTTACGTATCCCGTAAATGAAGGAAATACTAATGGTGCTAATGTTAAGGCCGCTGGTACTGCAATTGGTGGTGATTTGGTTACAACTAAGCTTTTCTTTGACAAGTTTTAATTAATTTTTTTCTGAGATTTAAAACGGGCTGCCTTATGATTAAGGCAGCCCGTTTTGTTACCATTTCTGCTATCAAAAAAATTCTTTGCAAATTATTAGAATCTGTTTAAAATTCGTTCAATTTATTTTCTATGCTTCTTTTATCACCTAAAAAATGGTAAGCATTTGGTTTTTGATTTATAAAAATTATGCAAACACCAATTTTTATAAATCAAAAACCAAATGCTTACCATTTTTTAGGTGATAAAAGAAGCATTAAAATTTTTTCTTGTGTAGATTTAAACAGGCTCTTAAATGACTAAATTCTAATCCTATAAAATCTCCATCTCCACCAACTCATTCAATACCACCACCAATTCATTCACACACTTATCAGCATTGGTCTTACTATGCGCCGGGAAAGCAATCGCTTTAGTATATTGAACAGAAGTGATTGCAGACAAGCGTATGGCTTCCAGCACTTCTTTTTCCAGGACTTTCATCACCGTAACCACCACTTTAGGTTGTATCAAAGCCAAACGCTCACTTAAAGGTTGGATACTTTCGGTTCTTACTTTTTGCCGCGCTTCCGGTGATAAACCATTGATCATTTCCGGGCACAAGTAATCTACATAACAACGGCTTTCTTTAAAAAAAACAAGGAATTCTTCATGATCTTTAAATGCACCAAAAACCTGGCTGAATGCTTCTTTTACCGCCCTAAAAACGTTAGCGTTCTTACGGTAGAAGAACATGTTTCCAGGTTGCACCGCTTCTTCCATAAATAAAATCTGTATCGTTTCCGGCTGGTATTGCTGCCTAATCTGGTTTAAAGCTTCTGTCATTTCTTTAAAAAGTATTTTTGAGCTTAATGTTTGAAGCCTCATCCTAAATCCCTCTCCAAAAGACAGGGACTTGAAAAGAGAGGGACTTGAAAACGCTGGTGAAGCTAACTCCCTCTCCCCCTGGAGAGGGCTGGGGTGAGGCTCTAAAAAAATAAAACCTCAATTTATACCGGTAAAAACAGCATCTTGCAATACCCAATAAAAATTTTTTGATATGAAATTACAAACACGAAGGGATTTCATCAAATCTACTGCTACGGTGGCTGCCGGGTCTGCATTAGTTGCTGTTCCGGCTTCCCCCAAACCAAAGCCCTCTCCTACTGTTACTGCTTCCATGTATAATTCGCCTAATTTTAACGGTAAAGTTTTTGTCAACCCCATTCCTACTCAAACTGGTTTATCCTCCAGCATTTTCAAAGTTTTAGCAGAATACGCTAAGGATCACCCAAACAGAACTCCCCGTATCCAACCTGGCCCTTTTCCGGTTGATCATGAACTTTTAAACACATTACCTGCAAATACGTTGCGCATCACTTTAATCGGTCATTCTTCTGTATTGATCGAGATCGACGGAAAGCGTATTTTAACTGATCCGGTTTGGGTAAAACGTGCTTCGCCTTTTCAGTTTTTAGGGCCGGAACGCTTTTTTCCTGCCCCAATTGCTTTGGATAATCTGCCTCCAATTGATGCAATCATCATTTCCCACGACCATTTTGACCACTTGGATGAAGCAACGGTAAAAACATTGGGTAAAAGAAGCATTCCGTTCTTCTGTTCGCTGGGCGTTGGAAAAATCCTGGAAGATTGGGGCATCAGCAAAAACCAGATCACAGAATTTGACTGGTGGCAGGAAAAAGAAATCTGGCCGGGTTTTACGCTCGCTGCCGCTCCGGCCCGGCATTTTTCCGGCAGGGGAATTACGAATAGAAATACCACGCTTTGGGCTTCCTATATCATTAAAGGCCCGAAACATAAAGTTTATTTTGGCGCCGATTCTGGCATGCACCCGCTTTTTAAAACCATTGGCGAAAAGTATGGGCCGTTTGATCTAACCATGCTGGAAATCGGTGCTTACAATGAGCTGTGGAAAGACATACACATGGGGCCGGAAAATGCCGCTGATGCTTTTCCCGCTTTAAATGCCAATTTGATGATGCCGATCCACTGGGGCTTGTTCAACCTGGCTTTCCACACCTGGACACAACCGGTGGAAAGACTGTTGGAACTAGCCAAACAAAAAAACATCCCATTATTAGTGCCGCAACCCGGGGAAACTTACACTTATGACGGGCAACCCTACGTAAACAAATGGTGGGAAGCTTTTAAATAGATGGACAAAAAATTCTTCAAAGCTTATCTCTCCGAATTTATTGGCACCGCTTTACTCGTTTTAGTAGGGTTATCTGTCGTGATTTTTATTAACGGAAAAGGTTCGCCTATCATCAAACTTATTCCTCACCCTGGGACAAGAAGGGCCATAAGCGGGTTTTTATTTGGCACAACCGGCTGTTTGATTGCGGTTTCTACAGTAGGAAAAATAAGCGGTGCCCATATTAACCCTATCGTGAGTATTGCTTTTTGGCTACGCAAAACGATGCAGTTTAAAAACATGCTGGGTTATGTTATTGCGCAAATGGCCGGTGCGGCAATGGGTTGTTTGCCTTTGTTGTTTTGGGGCGGACAAGGCCGAAGCATAGAATTTGGGGCAACTATACCGCTTCAAATGAATGCTGCTTTTATCGGTGAAATATGGACAACCTTTTGTTTGATCGCCGTTATCCTGTTTTTTACCAGTCATGATAAAATAAAAAACTTTACACCTTTTATGATGCCCATTATTTATTGCATCATGGTTTATGTGGAAGCATCCATTTCGGGCACAAGCACTAACCCGGCAAGAAGTTTTGGGCCGGCAGTTGTAAGTATGGTTTGGACGGGTTACTGGCTTTACTGGCTGGCCCCGCTTACCGGCATGCTGCTGGCGGTTTTGCTTTTTAATGTCGGCTGGTTGAAACACCTGAAAACAGACGTGGCCAAGTTGTATCATTTTGGAAAATACCGGCACATCAGTAATGAGCTGTAAGCACTGATGCTTCTTTTACAACTGTTTTATTCGTGTTTATGCTGTTTCATTTCTGCTTGGCGCATCGGCATGGCATCAATGGTTCGGTATAATTTTTCTAAGTTGACGGGTTTATATGAACGTATCTTTTCGCCGCCGTCTTTCCCCAATAAAATAAAGGTAAAGTTTTGTGTTGATGCTTTGTATTTTTTAAACAAGCTTTCGTTGCCTTTTAAACCGGTAATTTCATGAACTTGGATGTCCCGTTCTTTTAAACCCGCAGCATTAGTCAATATGGATTTTTGGGTGGTAAAAGAAGCATTGTTGGCATCCGCAGAAAAGATCCAAATGTCGCGATAGTTCTTTTGCTGTGCCGATAGGTGAGGCGAAGAAAAAAGCAGGATTATTGTGGTTAGGAATAGTTTGGTCATGTTTGGAAACAGGATTTTATTTTAGTTTGATTGCTTTGCTAAAATTGCTGTGGCCTTTTAGGCCGTGGTCGTATAAGAAATTCAGTTATTGGCTTTAGCCAAATTGCTTTTGCAAATGAAATACACAATTAGGAACTATAGTTTTGTAATTCATTTTTTGGCTAAAGCCTGATATTTGCTATTCTTTAATCCACGGCCTAAAGGCCGTGGCAACAATTGGTTGCAAGAAAGCGTTTTTCGTCCTATCCGCCAATGCTTCTTTTATCACCTAAAAATCTTTGTTATTTATGCTGATGCTTGGCGCGTTCGTATTGCACCGGCCATTTCACATCAACGCCTAATTCTTGTGCTGCATGCAGCGGAAAATACGGATCGTGCAGAGATTCGCGGGCAATCAAAACCAGATCGGCTTTACCGTTGGCCACAATTTCTTCCATTTGTCCTGCTTTGGTGATTAGGCCGACAGCACCGGTTAAAATGCCGGTTTCTTTTTTGATCTGTTCTGCAAAAGGGACTTGGAAACCTGGCCCGGCCGGGATTTTTTGCCAAGGAACCAATCCGGCGGTAGAACAATCGATCAGATCCACGCCTTGATCTTTTAAGATAGCCGAAAGCTTTACCGATTCTTCTGCGTTCCATCCGCCTTCTGTCCAGTCTGTAGCCGAAATCCGTACAAACAAAGGCAAATCTTTTGGCCAAATTTCCTGTACGGCAGCCGTCACTTCCAACAGGAGACGGATGCGGTTTTCAAAAGAACCACCATATTGATCGCTACGCCGATTAGTCAAAGGCGATAAAAACTGGTGCAGCAAATAACCATGTGCAGCGTGCAGTTCGATCACTTTAAAACCAACTTCAATTGCTCTTTTGCTTGCTTCTTTAAAATCATTGATCACTTTGGCAATCCCGGCTTCGTCCAGTGCTATCGGCGATTCTGTACCTTCTTTGTACGGGATTGCGCTTGGTGCAAGGGTTTGCCAGCCACCGGGCTCGTTGCTTGGAATTAAGGTGCTGCCTTTCCAAGGTGAAGCATGACTTGCTTTTCTTCCTGCATGGGCCAGTTGCACCCCGGCAATCGTACCTTGCTGATGAATAAAGTTCACGATCTTTTTCAGTTCGGCAATATGTTCATCTTTCCAAATGCCCAGGTCATCAGGTGTAATCCGGCCTTCGGGAGAAACTGCGGTAGCTTCGGTCAAAATCAAACCGGCACCACCAACAGCACGGCTGCCCAGGTGTACAAGATGCCAGTCGTTGGCAAAACCATCAGTACTGGAATATTCGCACATCGGCGAAATAACAATGCGGTTTTTGAGTTCTATGCTTTTTATTTTTAAGGGTTTAAACAGTTCGGCCATGATGCTTCTTTTATCGGTAGATTTTTAGAAAATAACGCACCGGCAGCTTTCCGGTTTTGGGGTAAATCGTTCCTTTGAAAACAATCGCTTTTGGATGACGGTAAAATAAGGATCAATACAGGTTTACCATTTGTAGAATTTAAAGTTGAAACAGAAATAATTTGTAAATTTGAATATGGATATCGTAATTAAAAATTTGCAGGAGAAACATTTAGCGTTGATAAGTGAATTAGCAAAAACCCTTGATTTTGAAATAACCGAACCAGTAGAAACCACGGTTTACGATCCTGAGTTTGTTGCCAAAATAAAACAGGGCGATGATGATATCAGAGCCGGGCGTACAACAAAGATTACGCTTGATGATATATGGAAATAGAGTTTACTACCAGAGCTAATCAGGATTTGGATTTTTGGAAGAAAACAAATAATCAGAAAATATTAAAACGTATTCGTGAATTAACCGCTTCCATATTAGAGAAACCGAATCAAGGTATAGGAAAACCAGAAGCCTTAAAACACAATTTATCTGGAAAATGGTCAAGACGTATTACCAAAAACGATAGAATGATATATGAGATTAGAAACAATGTGCTCTATATTCTATCCTTGAAAGGACATTATAATAAATTGTGATCACAAATCCACCTTAGGAAAATGTATCTCATACTTTTCCAGTTCCAGCACAATGGCATTTAAAATAGCATAGTTTTTATACCACTTTTTATCTGCCGAAATGATTTGCCAGGGAGCAGCATCAGAACATTGCTCAAAAATATATTCATACACTTTGGCATAATCATCGTGCTTGCTGATGGCTAAAATATCTTCTTTCTGGTATTTCCAGCGTTTGTATTCATTCGTTTTGCAGGCTTGCAGCCGTTCTTCCTGCTCTTTTTGCGATACGTGCAGGTAGAATTTCATCAGGATCGTATTGTTCCGCACCAGGCCTTTTTCAAAGCAATTGATCTCTTCACAACGTGCTTTTATCAAATCTTTGTCCGCAAGTTTATTTACCGAAGGCACTAAAATATCCTCGTACTGTGACCGGTTAAAAATCTGGACCATGCCTTTTTCCGGGCATTCTTTGCTGATCCGCCATAAAAAATGGTGCGCCAGTTCCTCTTCCGTTGGCGCTTTAAATGATTTTACTTTACAACCGGCCGGGTTAACGCCCGAAAAAACATGCTCGACTGCACTATCTTTTCCCGAAGCATCCATTCCCTGTAAAATAATCAGTACGTCATACTTCTTTTGTGCATACAATTTATTTTGGATCTCGGCCAGTTTATCAGTCAGATCGACACTTTCTTTTGCCACTTCTTCTTTCGTTATTTTTTCTTCGGGAGAAGTAGAAATATCCGATAGTTTAATTTTCTTGCCCATGTTGTTTCATTTGTTTAAACGCCAAACCTGATCCAGCCTTCTCCTTCATAACCAAAAATAAATTGTTTGGGATTGATGAGTTCAGCCAGGATTTCTACCGAATCTACAATACGCGGACCCGAACGGTTAAAGTACTCATTACCATCAGCAATGAACAACTTATTGTCTTTCACAGCCTGCAAATCCCGGAAAGAATGTTGCTGCAGCATTAAATCCATTTCCTTTAACGTCCGTTCAATATTAAACCCGCAAGGCATTACAATAATAATTTCCGGGTCGGCCTCAAACATATCTATCCATTCTATTGCCGGCGAATGCTTTCCGCTTTGCGCTAAAACTGATTGTCCGCCTGCAATTTCCACCATTTCCGGTGTCCAGTTGCCGGCCATCATCAAAGGTTCCAGCCATTCCACACAAGCAACGGTTGGTTTTTGGGTAATGAATTTGAGTTTATGTTGGATCAAATCCAATCGTTCCTGCATCCGTTCCAACAAATCTGCCCCACGTTCCGATACACCTAAAACTTCGGATACTGTTTTTATATCGGTAAAAACAGCATTCAGGTTGTCTGGTTCTAAGGAGATGATTTCTACCGGCTCATCCAACAGGTTTTCCAATGCTTTTTCTACATCAGCAAAACTCACGGCACAAACTTCACATTGTGTTTGGGTGATGATGACATCCGGTTTTAATTGTTTGATCAGTTCCCGGTCTATCTTATAAAAAGACAACGCATCCGTTAAAATCCCTTTTACCTGCCTGTCAATTTCCAAACTATTTGCAGTTGGATCAAGCATGGCTTCAGAACAAACTGGCAAATTTAAAATGCTTTCCGGGTAATCACATTCGTGCGAACGGCCAACTAATTGCGCTTCCAAACCCAGTTCGCATACAATTTCGGTTCCGGCTGCCAGCAGGGAAATGATTCTTTTTTGATTCACAGACTATTTAAATTATAACTTCACCTTTAAAAAGCGTGATAAAACAAATAAAAAAAGGCCATGGTTTTCTTTCCCCCTTTGAAGGGGGTTAGGAGGATTATCTTTCAAATCATTTTTAAAGATCTATTTTGAACAACCATTACAACCAACAAAATAAAGGATTAGCCCGCAATCTCCGTAATAATTCTACACCGGCAGAAATCAAGCTTTGGAGCGAATTATTAAGAGCAAAGGAATTTTATGGTTATCCGTTTTTACGCCAGCGACCAATTGGTAATTACATTGTTGATTTTTTTTGCAAGGAATTGAATTTAGTGATTGAGTTGGATGGTAGAAGTCATCAAAACGAGGAACAGGCGGAACGGGATATTTTGCGGGATCAAGAGTTGCAAGAATTAGGTTTTTCGGTAATCAGGTTTGAGGATGATGAAGTTTTGTATGATTTTTTAAATGTGGTTAGAACTTTGGAGATTTTTGTAGCGGAGTTTGAGGAGAAGCAGAATCAGGAAGGTCATCCCCTTAACCCCCTTCAAAGGGGGAATGAGGACCAGGGCGTAGATTTGCAAAACGGCAAGAAGAATCGAAACGATAATTTACTACACATACTTCTTTTATGCCTGTTTTTTTTGTGCGGATGCTTTTCCAAAGATCAATCCAATAAAACGGTTTTTAATTTTAACATGGATGATCTGCTTACCTCGCTTGATCCGGCTTTTGCACGGAACCAAAATGCGCTTTGGTGCGATAACCAGCTTTACAACGGTTTGGTGCAGATCAACGACAGCTTGAAAACCCGGCCTTGTATTGCCAAAAGCTGGGAAGTTTCTGCAGATGGTTTGCATTATACTTTTCATTTGCGGAATGATGTTTTTTTTCATGATGCCACACAATTCAAGAACGGTCAAGGCAGAAAAGCTAATGCATCTGATTTTGTTTACAGCTTTAAACGCCTGACGGATCCGAAAGTCGGTTCTTCCGGTTCCTGGATATTTAGTGATAAAGTAGCATTAAAAGAAGCATTTGAAGCACTAAACGATTCAACGTTCATTATTAATTTGCGCCGTCCTTTTCCCCCAATGTTAAGCTTGCTCACAGCACAATATTGTGCAGTTGTGCCGCATGAAGTGGTTGATTTTTATGGAAAAGATTTCCGCAGCCATCCGGTTGGCACCGGCCCCTTTAAATTCAGATACTGGAAAGAAGGCGAAGTGCTCGTCCTCCTTAAAAACGAAAAATACTGGGAGGTAGAAAACGGACATCGATTGCCTTACTTGGATGCCATCCGGGGAACTTTCATCACCAATAAACAAACCGCGTTTATGGAATTTGTGAAACATAACCTGGATTTTTTTAACGATGTGGACGGCAGCTACCGGGATGATATTTTGACCAAATCCGGCCATATCACTAAAAAATATCAAGGCAAATTTCAGTTTAAAACAAGGCCATATCTCAACACAGAATATTTAGGCATGCTGGTTGACACCAACCTGTCCATTGTCAAAAACTCTCCTTTGCGCATAAAAAAAGTACGGCAGGCCATCAATTACGCTATTGACCGTGAAAAAATGGTGAAATATTTGCGCAACAGTATCGGCACGCCTGGCCATGCCGGTTTTGTTCCGGTCGGGATGCCTGGTTTTGAGCAGCAGGTAGTAAAAGGCTACCGTTACGACCCGGAAAAAGCGCGGTTTTTATTAGCCGAAGCAGGTTTTAACAATGCACATCCCGTTCCGGAAATTTTGTTAAATACAACTACGACTTATCGCGATTTGATTGAATTTGTACAGGGACAATTGAATTCTATCGGCATCCGTACCCAGGTGGAAGTGAGCCAGGGCGCAAGTTTGCGGGAAATGATCGCTAAAAACAGCATCAACTTTTTCCGGGGCAACTGGATTGCCGATTACCCGGATGCAGAAAGTTATTTGTCCCTATTTTACTCGCACAACAAAGTTCCTTTCGGCCCTAATTATACCAGTTTCTATAATACTGATTTTGATAAATTATTTGAAGCAAGTTACCAGGCCAAAACCGATTCGGCACGTTTTAAATTGTACCGGCAGATGGATAGTTTGGTTATGGAACAAGCGCCTGTGGTTATTTTATATTATTACCAGTTGGTTAATTTGTACCAGAACAATATCAGCGGCATCAGTACCAACGCACAAAATTTATTGGTTTTGAAAAGGGTGAAGAAGAAGGTGGAAAGGTAAAAAGTTTCATGGTTCATGGCTGATGCCTTCTAAATAAAAAATCCGGCTTGTTGATGGCCGGATTTTGAATGCTTCTTTTAGCAGGTAAAAAATAATTATTGCCGGCCGCCGCCGCCAGAAGGAACGCCGCTGCCGCCTGAATCGCCTTGTTTCAAATCATCATTGTTGATCCCTTTTTTATTCTGCGGGTTAAAGTTGATCTTACCGAAATTATAGCTGAAAGTCAAGCCAAAAGAACGGAACGGAAACGCTGTTTTACTGGTTTGCGTTAAATGGTTCCCGTTGATGCTTTGGTTAAAATCAATTGTTTTCTTATAAGGTGAAAGTGTGTTGAAACCAATGCTGGCTTTTTTCTTAAGCACTTCTTTTTTCACACCAAAACCAATAAAACCAAAGGACGGGTTTGTACCCTGGATGGTACGGCGCGGCGAATTTAAGATGGCAAAAGTTTCGGCGCCAAAGCCGTTCTTTAAGTTTAGTGTTCCGTTTGCAAAAACATTATAAAGAATATACGTCCCGTTAGTGGTTTGCTGTGATTGATAAGCACCGCTGGCACTTGGGTTATAAGTGAAGGAGTTGATACTGGCCCTAAAGGTCAAAGGTTTTATTGGAGTAACTGACCCGAAGAAACTCACGCCCAAAGAATTGTTTTTGCCAACGTTAAAATAGTTGGTACGGTTAACATTGCGGACAATGTCGGCCCCACTGGCATTGGTTGTTGTATAAGGTACAGTACTTACCAAACTTTCAATAATATTGTTGGTGTGTTTGTAATAAACTGAAGCATTAACTACCGAAGATTTGATAAACGTGTTAAAGTTCAATTCTACAGTTTGAGATATTTCGGGCGATAGATATGGATTTCCAACCGATTGGTTTTGCACATTACTGGTGTTTAAAAACGGATTTAAAAACTGCAAGCTCGGACGTTGAATCCGTTTTGTATAACTGAATTTAAAAGTTTTAGCACCCTTAAATGTTTTGGATATGGCAAAGCTGGGTATAAAAGTAGTATAGCTGTTGTCGAAAGGAATTAACCCCAACAAACTATTGGTAGATTTTCCTGCAATCTGTGTGTTTTCTACCCGGGCACCAACTTGCAAACCAACACTTTTGGGCAAGGTAAAACTAAAAACGCTGTATCCGGCATAAACGTCCTGGTTATAACCATACGTGTTGGAAGTGGCTGGATTGTAAACAAATTCACCGCCGTTTAGCTGGTTATAAAAATCGGAATTACTGTTGATGCGCCTGAAAATAGATTTTCCGCCCGCTTCGATTTTAAGCACTTTGTTTACCGGTAAAGTGTAATCCGCCTGTAACGTGTATTCATTGTTTAAACCATCGTTGTTGGCCTCCTGATTTGGAAAAGTTTGTGTTGACGGCCCGACAGGTGCAAACAAAGATGTATAATCAACCTGGTTTTTGCTATGGCTCCACTGCCCGGCAAAAGAAAGTTCGTGGCCTTCTTTTTTATATTTATGCGTATAACCGGCATTCCAGTCGAAACCGCCAAAAGTAGTTTTGCTGTCGTTGCTGTTGTTGTAAACAGCGTTTCCATAACGCGGGTCAACCGTGTTGTTATAGGTTTCGCCATTGGTTTTAAAACCGCCCTGGTTAAAACGGATGGTTGAAGTAATGCTGTTGAAGTTGTTAAAATCATAACTTACAGAACCTGACCCTGTACCTGCGTACCGCTGCACCCGGCTTAAAGTGTTCTGGTTGGTTTGCGTCATGGAGGTATCGTTATAACTGTAAAAAGTAGTTGGCGTGGTTTGCGGCCAGGTGTAGTTGCCGCCGATGTTGGCCGTAACTGTTAAACGGTTTTGTTTAACGTTGAGGTTAATGTTGCCATTGTTTTGCCTCGTGCCAACGCCGCCGCTCACCGAACCGCTTACACCTGCCACGTTTTTATTTTTGGTGATGATGTTGATGATCCCGCCGGAACCTTCTGCATCATATTTTGCGGATGGCGAGGTGATCACTTCCACATTTTTAATCTGATCGGCAGGTAAAGAACGCAGCACATCCGCCAAGTTGTTTGACGTAGCACCGGATGGTTTGCCGTTGATCAATACACGCACATTCTGGTCGCCGCGCAAGGCAACGTTCCCGTTGATATCTACCGATAACAAAGGGACCTTCCGTAAAATATCGGTCGCATTTCCTCCTGCCGATGTAATGTCTTTCTCCGCATTGAAAACGATCTTGTCTATCCGGTTTTCAATCAGCGGTGCATCAGCAACAATATCTACCCCTTTTAATATCCGGCCGGAAGGCGACAGGCGTACAGTCCCTAAATTAGCGTCCGGCTTTCCGGGCGTAGTGGTTACCGGATCAATGGTTTTAGTTGGATAACCAATAAAACTAATGGTTACCTTATAATTACCGGTATTGACATTATTGATCTTAAAAACTCCTTTTGCATCCGTAACCACCCCGTTTATAGGCACTTTTCCGCCGCTGCGGTACACTGTGATGGTAGCATAATCAACCGGTTTTTTAGTGATGGAATCCACTACTGTTCCGGAAATCCTTCCGGTAACAGATGATCCGCCGCCGCCACCAAACTGGGCATGAGCCGCAAAGGTGAATGTGAATAAGGTCAAAAGTAAAAGTAAACGTTTCATTTCAATAGATTTTTGTATTATAGAGAAGCAAAAGTGATAATTGTTACGGCCTGAATCTTTTTTTGGTTGATAAAAGAAGTATTGTAACCCGTTCTTTACATTTTAAGAAGACAGAAAGTTAGTAAAGTCAGCAAGACAGAAAGTGAAAAGCATGAAGCCTAAGCTCATCTTTCGGACTTTCAAACTTTCGGCCTTCCCTCAAACTACCATATTTACAATCCGGCCTTTAACCACGATCACTTTTTTAGGCGTTTGTCCGGCCAGATATTTTTGTACGTTTTCATCTGCTAAAACCAGTGTTTCCACTTCTTTTGCATCCAGACTTAACGGAATATTCAGGTTGGTTTTTGTTTTTCCGTTGATGGAGATTGGGTACGAAAAAGCATCTTCCATCAAAAACTCCGGGTTGAATTTTGGATAAGCGGTATAAGATAAAGTTCCTGCTTCGTTGCCCAGCAGCTTCCACAATTCTTCTGAAATGTGCGGCGCGTAAGGCGATAAGATCACAATCATATCTTGCAGGATGCTTCTTTTAGCACACTTCAATTCAGTCAGTTCGTTTACCGCAATCATAAAGCTGGAAACGGAAGTGTTGAACGAGAAACGCTCTACATCATCTTCTACTTTTTTAATGATTTTGTGTAAAGCTTTCAGTTCGGCTTTTGTCGGTGCTTCGTTTATCACCCTAAAATTAAAAGCATCGTCATGAAACAATTTCCAAAACTTCCGCAGAAACTTGAAAACACCTTCAATACCGTTGGTGTTCCAGGGTTTGGATTGTTCCAGCGGACCTAAAAACATTTCATACATCCGCAAAGTATCTGCACCGTAACGTTCAATCATTTCATCCGGATTGACTACGTTAAACTTGGATTTGGACATTTTTTCTACTTCATGCCCACAGATGTATTTAGCCTCACCCCGACCCTCTCCAAGGGAGAGGGAGGAGCCATCTTCTAATATAAATATTGCATTTGCATATTCTTCACGAGATCTTTTAAATGCTTCGATATCTAAAATATCATTGGAAACGATACTAACATCAATGTGAAGTGCTGTATATTGATTTAAAGAAACTAATTTTCCAACGTAATTAGGATCAAGAGATCGAAGTTTTACGCTGATTTCGTTTAGCTCATTATCAATAGCTTCTTGTGTTTTTAAAGAAATATTTCCGCTATCAAATTCATCTTTTGTAGTTTTTGAAATAAATAAAGGATGACTATAAAGAGGAATCATTTCTGAAGTATCATCAAAATCATTTGACTTTCCTTGTACAACTAAGCGATAAACCAAATTTGATCTTCCCTGAATCATGCCCTGATTAATCAGCTTTTTAAACGGCTCCTCCTCTGTTACCAAACCCAAATCTTTTAAAAACTTGTTCCAGAAACGGCTGTACAGCAAATGCCCGGTTGCATGTTCGCTGCCGCCGATATACAAATCCACATCTTTCCAATATGCAATGGCTTCTCTTGGCGCAAAAACGTTTTGTTTTCTTTCTTCCGGTGAAGCCATGTAGCGATACCAGTACCAACTGCTGCCTGCCCAGCCTGGCATGGTGCTGAGTTCATAGGGGTAAGAAGCCTCAGCCAAATTCTTTTTAGAAGCCTCACCCCGGCCCTCTCCAGGGGAGAGGGAGGTAGCTTCGCCAGCGTTCAAGTCCCTCTCCCATGGAGAGGGATTTAGGGTGAGGCTTTCCGGAGAGGGTTTGGGCGAGGCTTTATAACTCCAACCCTCCGCCCTTGCCAAAGGTGGCTCGCCGCTTTCTGTCGGCAAATATTTATCTACTTCCGGCAAAACCAAAGGCAATTCGTTTTCCTGAATCAACTGTGGCAAACCATTTTTAAAATAAACCGGAACAGGTTCGCCCCAGTAACGCTGCCTTCCAAAAATAGCATCACGCTGGCGGTAATTAATTTTGGCTTTTCCGGCGCTTAATTCTTCCAGTTTGGCAATTACGGCAGCGGTTGCTTCTTTGTATTCCATGCCGTTGATAAAACCAGAGTTAATGTAACAGCCTTCCTTCGTGGCATCTGCTTCTTTTAGCACCTCTTTTTGGGTGTCTAAAATGGCAATAATCGGCAAATTAAAATGCGTGGCAAAACGATGGTCGCGCGCATCGCCTGAAGGCACGCCCATGACGGCACCAGTCCCGTATCCGGCCAAAACGTAATCGGCAATCCAAACGGGAACCTTTTCATCATTCAGCGGGTTGATGACGTAGCTGCCCGTAAAAGCTCCGGAAACTGTTTTTGTATCTGCCATGCGGTCCAGCTCGGATTTCTTTTTTGCCTGATCGATGTAGGCATCGATATCGGCTTGCTGATCTGGTGTCGTCAGGTGTTTAACCAGCTCATGTTCCGGGGCTAATACTACGAAAGTTACGCCGAAAGTGGTATCTACGCGGGTGGTGAAGACTTCGATGAAAGGAGCCTCACCCCGGCTTGACGTTAAAGCCTCACCCCGGCCCTCTCCCTTGGAGAGGGAGTTAGCTGCACTTAAATACCTTTCTGGCTGGCTATCTAACTTAAGTTTTATTTTTTTTATGACTTGATTTATATCAGCAATTACCTCTTCATTGTTAAAACGGATCACCTCAAAACCTAATTCATTTAAAACTTGAGTTCTAATTTCATCCTGCTCTGTTATTTCCTGGTGATAGCCGCCATCCACTTCAATTACCAATGCTTTTTTTAAGCATATAAAATCAGCAATATAACTACCTATCGCATGTTGCCGGCGGATTTTATAACCCGTTAAACTGTCCCTTAACTGCTGCCAAAGTAAATTTTCGGCTTCGGTTTGGTTCTGACGATTCTCTCTGGCATTTACCTTTAATATTTCCCAAAGCTTCGGATCAGCCGTTGCATATCCCGCCATGTCCCCCTCTCCCCTGGAGAGGGCCGGGGTGAGACTTTTTCTTATCTTCGCTCCCCGCTCTATCTCAAACCGCACCATCGCCCCAACACTCTTCCCAATCCAATTCCTTTGCATTTCTTTCAGCGGTTCCGGCCAATCGATAGTATCTAAACCCTGCAGCAAACGTTCAGCGTAAGCCGTAATACGCATGCTCCATTGCATCATTTTTTTCTGTTCCACCGGATAACCGCCGCGTTCTGAAAAACCGTCTTTTACTTCATCGTTTGCCAAAACAGTCCCTAAAGCGGCGCACCAGTTGACAGTGCTTTCGCGGAGATAAGTCAAGCGGTATTTCAGCAGTTCTTCCTGCTTTTTTTGATCGGTAAAAGAAGCATATTCCTCCGCAGAAAAAGTAAGCACATCTTCATCAGATGCTGCTTTTACCGCATGATTTCCTT
>JAABUS010002961.1_pt1 | contig 29407 bp, 22 predicted proteins | sample 5560161 | NCBI WGS metagenome assembly JAABUS01 (sample SAMN10711885, study PRJNA513376) | rock metagenome | isolation source: Antarctica rocks | place: Antarctica: Victoria Land, Trio Nunatak nord | collected 2016-01-04
GAGCTGGAGGAGGAAACCCGCGCGCTGGCCAAGGGGCTGCGTGGTGGTGAGGCCGGGGCCGGTCCGCGATTGGAGGCCCTCGTCGCCGGGGCGTCGGTCGATGAGGCCCAGGTGCTGATCCGCGCCTTCACCGGCTACTTCCAGCTGATCAACCTCGCCGAGGACAACGAGCGGATACGCCGCATCCGGCGCCGGGAAGCGGAATCAGACGTGCCGCGCCGGGGCTCATTGCGAGAGGCGGTGGGACTGCTCGCCGACCACGGGGTCACGGCGGACGGTCTGCGCGATCTGCTGGCGCGGGCCGAGGTGCGCCTCGTCCTGACCGCGCATCCGACCGAGGCGCGTCGCCGCACCGTGATCGCTAAGCTCGCGCGTATCTTCGCGGTGATCCGCGATCTGGATGAGCGGCGCACCCTTCCCCGGGATGAGCTGCGTGCTCGCCGCCGGTTGGCGGCGACGATCGCCGAGCTCTGGAGCTCCGATGAGATCCGCGCGGTCAATCCCACCGTGCTGGATGAAGTGCGGGCCAATCTCGTCTATGTTGGCTCGACCCTGGTCGATGTCGTGCCCCGGCTCTACCGGGATCTGGAAGATGCGATCGCCGAGGTTTATCCCGATGCCCCGGTCATCCCGGTGCCGCCCTTCCTCTCGCTTGGCTCCTGGATCGGTGGTGACCGGGACGGCAATCCGTTCGTCACCCCGGCGGTCACCGCGCAGACCCTCGGGATCATGCGCGACGCCGCGCTCGGCTTCCTTGATCGCCAGCTCCGAATGCTGGCGGGTCGGGTTTCCCTCTCGACACGGGTCGTAGGGCCGGCGCCGCTGATGGAGCCCTTCCTAGCGGTGAACCGCGAGCGATTTCCGGAGCTCGGCGCCGATCTCGCGCATCGGAACGCCGGCGAGCCGTACCGCCAGGCCATCACCCTGATGCGGGAACGGGTCCGCGCGGCGCGCGGGGCGGGGGCGGGCGGGTACGACGATCCGGCCGAGCTCCTGGGCGACCTGCGGCTTGTTCAGCGGTCGCTGATTGAGCAGGGCGCCGGCATGATCGTCGGCGGCGACCTGTGGGACGTCGTTCGGCAGGTCGAGGTTTTCGGATTTCATTTCGCGCTGCTCGATGTCCGGGACCACGCCAGGCGCCACGCGGTAGCGATTTCCGAGGCACTCGCCCTGACCGATGTCGAGCCAGATTACGCCGGGCTCGACGAAGACGCCCGGGTCAGCCTGCTTGCGCGGGAGATCGCCAACCCCCGCCCCTTGATACCTGGCGATCTGGGGCACCTCGGCGAGGAGGCGCGGGAGGTGGTCGAGACATTCCGGGCGCTGCGCCAGCTCATGCTGACCGGACACCGGGATGCACTCCGCACCTATGTGATCTCCGGCTGTGAAGGGACATCGGACGCCCTCGAAGCGCTGCTCTTGATGAAGGAGAGCCAGCTCTGCGACCCCGGCGGTGGTAACGCGGCGCTTGAGATTGCCCCGCTGTTCGAGCAGGGAGACTCCCTGGCCGCCGGGGCAGCGACCATGCGGGAGCTGCTCGACCAGCCGGTCTACCGCGCGGCGCTTGCGAGTTGGGGCAACGCCCAGGAGGTGATGATCGGCTACTCCGACTCCAACAAGGAGCTGGGGTATCTGGCGTCGTCGTGGGCGCTGCACGCGGCGCAGACCGCGCTGGCCGAGCTCTTCCGGGAGGAGGGCATCGACTTTACCTTTTTCCACGGTCGCGGCGGGTCGGTCGGTCGCGGCGGTGGCCCGACCAACGTCGCGATCCTCGCTCAGCCGCCGGGGACCGTGGCCGGACGTATCAAACTGACGGAGCAGGGCGAGGTGATCGCGTCGCGCTATGCGACCGCCGAGATCGCGCACCGGGAGCTGGAGCTGGTGGCGGGCGCGGTGCTGGTCAGCACCGTCGGCGCGAGCGCCCGGCCCGCCCCCGAACGGCTGGCCGTGTTCGAGCGGACGATGGCCGACCTGTCGGCGCGCTCCGAGGCCGCCTACCGCGACCTGGTCTACGGTGATGCGGGGTTCGTCGACTTCTTCCAGCAGGCGACCCCGATCCACGAGATTGCCCGGTTCCAGCTTGGGTCGCGTCCGGCGCGCCGGACCGCATCAACCCGGATCGAGGACCTGCGAGCGATTCCCTGGGTCTTTTCCTGGACCCAGGCGCGGGTCCTCCTACCGGCCTGGTACGGGCTGGGCACGGCCCTCGCGGCCGGCCGCGATGCCGTCGGGCTCGATCTCCTGCGGGAGATGGACCGCGACTGGCCCTTCTTTGACGCCCTCCTCGGCAACGCCGAGCTGGCCCTGGCCAAAGCCGACCTGGCGATCGGCGAACGCTATGCCGCGCTGGTCGAGCCAGCGGAGCTGCGCGAGCGCATCTGGCAACGGATCGTCGCCGAGTACCGGTTGACCTGCGAGATGGTACTGAGCGTCACCGGCCAAACGACCTTGCTCGATCGCGACCCGGTGCTCCAACGCGCGATCGCCCGCCGCAATCCCTACGTCGATCCGCTCTCCTTCATCCAGGTCGATCTGCTCCGCCGCCTCCGGGCCGACCCCTCGTCCGAGCCCCTGCTGCGGGCCGTCCTCCTCGCCATCAACGGCATCGCCGGCGGTCTCAAGAACACGGGGTAGCGTCGGGCCATGGGGCGGTTGTGGGGTTCCTCAGGCCGCACTCCCGCCCTCGATGGCGTAGAGAAAACCGTCGTGGCTGCCGACGTAGATCGTGCCGTCGAGGACGGCCGGGGCCGCTGAGATGGTGTCGTCGATGGGGTAGGCCCAGCGGGACGAGCCGCGGGCGATGTCAACGGCAAAGAGGGTCGGACCGCTGCCGACATAGATCGTGTCGCCGACCACGGCCGGGCCGACCTCGACGGGATGTCCGGTCGGGAAGAGCCAGCGGGCCCGACCCGACCCGGCGTCGATGGCATGGAGACCACCATCCGCGCCTCCGACGAAGACGACGCCGGCGACCACGGCTGGCGAGGCATCGCCACCGACCTCAGCCTGCCATCGTTCGTCGCCGGTCGTGACATCAATCGCGTGGAGCTTCCGGGCGGTGCTGCTGACGTAGACGGTGCCGTCGACGACCGATGCCGAGGCGTAGATCTCGCCGCCGACCGCGAAGTCCCACAGGCGGCGGCCGGTGTCCGCGGCGATGGCGTAGAGATGGCCGTCGTCGGTTCCGACAAAGACCCGGTTATCGGCGACCGCCGGCGAGGCGAAGATCAGCCCTTCCGCCTGCACATGCCAGCGCTCCTCGCCCGACCGAGCATCGACCGCATAGACATGCCCCTCCTGGGTCGCCGCGTAGACGACGCCATGGGCCACCACCGGCGACGACGAGCCCGCGAAGCGGGTGGAGAGCCGCCACTCTTCCCGGCCGGTCGTCGCATCGAGCGCAAAAAGTGCGTAGCCAGCTCCAACGTAGACGGTGCCGTCCGCGACCGCTGGCGAGGCGCGGACGATATAGCCGCCGAGATCGGCGCGCCAGCGCTCCTCGCCGCCGCGGATGTCGAGCGCCGCCAGAAAGCCGCTCTTCGTGCCGAGATAGACCGTGCCGTCGACGACGGCGGGCGAGGAATAAAGCTCGCCGCCGATATCGCTGCGCCAGCGGAGGTGCGGCTTCCCGGTCGGGCCGGGTCCGATCTGTTCGCCGGTATGGCCCGGGTCACCGCCCAGCATCGCCACGGACGCCGGTGGGCCATCCCGCGCCGGCGGTGAGAGCCAGTCCGGGTGCGCGGTCGGGACCGGCGCTGCCATGTGCGGTTCGTCTCCGCGGTCGCTCAGCAATGGAGCGTCGAAGAGTTGGGCGAGGACGATCCCAAGGGCAAGGGCGCCGACCGCGGCCGTCCCGAGGCCTGCCCGGGCAAAGGCGCGACGATCGTGGCGCATCCGCCAGAAGCCGGCGACGATCAGGAGCAAGCCGGTCCCGATCAGGAGATTGCCGAGCGTCGATCCGGACGACCAGAGAAGTGCGCCGGCGGCGAGGGGAAACCCGGTCCAGATCAGACCGCTGCCGGCCCCCTCGGCGGAGAGCTTGCGCCGCCGCTGCCGCTCCGCATCCTGTCGCAGATAGTCGGGCAGGCTGAACTGGGTCTGAGAGGACGCCATCCAGGAGGTCGGGCGCACCTCGACCGGCAGCGGCGTCGCGCAACCGGTGCAGAAGCCGTTCTCACTCCGGTTGACGGTGCCGCAGACGGGGCAGGCTCGCACCTCGGTCCCCTTTCGCGGTGCTGGCGACCCATCATCACGATCGGATCGCCGTCTGGGATAACCAGGGCCGCATATCGAGAGGGGAAGCATAGCGGATCGGATCGATCAAGCGGCCCGCGAACGAACGGTCCCCAGGCGGCATCGCCCGTTGCTGGACCATCTCTGGTGCTGACGAATCCCTGAAGGCGGTTCCCAGGAGGCAACCACCGCCCGGGGTGGGGCGTGGCGCTACGGTCTTAGTGTGGCGACGCAGATGGTCCAGGGAAAGGAGCCGCCGAGCCAGGTGACCTCCATCGTGCGGGAAACCATCTCGCCAAAGGCGGCCCGGGTCCAGAGTTGGCGATGGTCCGGGTCGCTGCCGCGGGGGCGAATATCGAGATTCTTGCCGCGAACCGCGTTGGCGCGCGAGAACCACGGCTCGTGCGGCACGCTCAGCACCACCGCCCGGCGGGCGACGCGGGCCATCTCGCGCAGCGCCGCTTCGGGCGATGCGTCCGGCTGATGCTCCAGGACCTCGAAGCAGCCGACGACATCGAAACTCCGGTCGGCGAACGGCAGCTCGAAGATGCTCGCGGCCGCGAAACTGGCGCCGGGATTCCGGCGCGCCGCCAGCAGACTCGCCGCCGGGCTCACGTCGAAGCCGGTCAGCTGGAGCGATGGCAAACGGGCCAGCAACATCTGGGCGACGAACCCCTCGCCGCAGCCGCAGTCGAGAAAGGTCTCCGGCTCCAGCAAGGCAACGCGCTCACCAATCGCCCGGTGGAAGCGACCGATCAGCGCCCGCTGGATCGGGTTGCCGCTGGTGTGCTTACGGTAGTTACTCGTGTTTTCGGCCCCGGTCGTCTCGACCCTATCGACCGCGTCGTCCGGCGGCGTTCGATCGACAACCTGCATCTCACCCTCAGCCAACGCTTCTTCCCTCATGACGTTTTGTCGCATGACTCCGCTCCCGGAAGACGAGCCAGCCACGCACGACGGCGAACAAGATCGGGATCGCCACGAACAGGGCGACCCGGTAGGCGACGGCCGCCAGCAACACGGCCGCCCCGTTCAGGTGTCGCGCCTGGGCCACCGCGACCATCAACGCTTCCCGCACCCCCGCCCCACCCGGCACCGGACTCAGCATCCCGACCAGGACGGGAAGCGCGAGGAGCCCGACCAGCAACCCCGGGTCGGTGCCGGGGACACCGACCGCATGGAGGAGCGTCCCCAGAATGATGCCCTGGAGCGACCAGAAGAGGAGGGTGACGCCGAGCGCCAGCGCGGCGTCGACGGGGCGCCGCGCCGGGAATCGGAGCGTGGCCGCGCCAGCCCCGGCGCCCCGGCGCCAGAGCGCGGGTCGCCGCCAGGCGACGAGCAGCGCCACGGCGATCGCCATGCCGCACCCGAGCGCGATGACGACCCCGGCCTGGAGACCGTTTCCCGGGAGCCGGTCAAGGACCGCGGTGTTGCCGAACGCCAGCCAGATGGCCCCGGCCAGACCAAGCACCAGCACATCGGTGGCAACCTCCCAGAAGGCGATGGCGCCGGTTTCCGCTCCGCTCAGACCGAGACCGCGTTTGGTCAGGGCGGCACGGGCGGGGATGGCCAGACCGATCGGTGCGGCATAGTTGAGCATTACCGAGGTAAGAAACGCCTGAGCGGCGCGTGGCGCATCCGATCGTCCGGCAACCATCCGCACCAGCAGGTGCCAGCGGAGGCAGAGGAGCGCCGCCCCCGCTACGTAGAGCGCAATCGCGCCGGCGATCGTCGAGCGGTTGGCATCAGCGGCGGCGACTCCGAGATCGGCCAGGGTCCCCTGGCGCCAGAGCAGGAGCAGGGCGATGGCGAGGCTGACCACGAAGATGAGGGTCGTCGGGGCGCGCAGGACGGCGCCCGTGAGCCGCCCCGCCCATGTGTCCGATCGCGGACAAGGTGGCCGCGTATGGGGCGGCTCTGGACCACCACGTTCGAGACCGCTCACGCGCCGCGTCGTCCCCTCATCCGGCGCTCCCGGGAACGCCGAGCACCTCCGGGTCGATCCGCAGCAGGTCGCGCACGAACGGCCGGAGATCGGATCGTGTCGTTGACGAGCCGTGAACGTGGAGCTCGCCAAGCAAGCCGAGACCAAAGAACTGGACGCCGATCACGACTAGCAGGACCGATAGCAGCAGCAGCGGTCGCCCACCGATCGCGGCGCCGCTGATCAGCTTCTCCAGCGTCAGATAGAGACCGATGAGGATGCCCATCGCCAGCGCCATCAAGCCGGGCAAGCCGAACAGGTGCATCGGGCGTTGCCGGTACTGGGTCAGGAAGGTGACGGTCAGCAGGTCGAGAAAGCCCTTCACTAACCGCGACCAGCCATATTTCGAGCGCCCCCAGGTGCGCGCGTGATGGCGCACCGGCAGCTCGCCGATCCGGAACCCTTCGGCATGGGCCAGGACGGGGGTGAAGCGATGCAGCTCGCCGTAGAGACGGATCGATCGGGTGACGTCTCGGCGGTAGGCTTTGTATCCGCAGTTGAAGTCGTGCAGCGGAACCCCCGAGACACGCCGCACAGTCAGGTTGAAGAACCGGCTCGGCAGGGTCTTTCCCAGGGGATCCTGCCGGCGCTGTTTCCATCCGGACACCACGTCGTACCCCTCGTCGAGTTTGGCGAGAAATCGGGGCAGCTCGTCGGGGTCGTCCTGGAGATCGCCATCCATGGTGATGACGATATCGCCCCGGGCGGCGGCGAATCCGCTGGCGAGCGCCTGCGCTTTGCCGAAGTTGCGGCGATGCCGGATCGCGACGAGATGCTCGTCCGCCGCGCTCTCGGTCTGAATGCTGTGCCAGGTGCCGTCGGTCGATCCGTCGTCGATCAGGACGATCTCATACGATCGCTCCAGCCGGCTCAGCACCTCGGTCAGGCGCGCATGGAGTTCAGCGAGGTTCCCTTCTTCGTTGTAGACCGGAATGACCACGCTGATGTCGCGCGACGCGATTGCGTCGCTGGTCGACTCATCGGTCCGCTCGGCTGGCCGTGACGCCCGGCGGCCGGTCGGCAGGGCCACCACCTCGGCTCGCGGCGGCTCGGCGGGTGACACCGACCACGCTGGTTCTCGGCTCGGATGCTCTCTCTCCATCACCGATGTCCCCGCGTCGTTCGCCCCCGTGGCCCATGCGTCGTGACTATACGTGCCGCGCCGGAACCCGCGCAAACGACGGCGTCGTTCGGCGCCGGTGCTAGCATAGGGAGCAGGGTCACCGCTCCGACATCAAGGATGCCTGACCCGGCGACGACGATGTGAAGCCGGTATTAACGAGGGAGGCGGCATGCCGCAGCAAGTCACCCGCGAGCTCCTGGAGCGGATCGACACCGAGTTTGACGCCGCCAAGACGGCCGACGATGTGCGGGCGGTTTTCAAGCGCTATTACACCGATCTCGGCTGGAAGCGGCTCTGCCGGCTCTTCGTCCTTCAATATGGGGTGGACGAGCTCTGGCTCGCCGAAGAGGAGCGTGCCAAAAAGGGAAGCACGAAGGGGGAGAGCGACACGTAGGCCACGCATTGACGGTCGGGTCCAGGCGCCTCGTGCATCGCCCGTGGCTGTCGTCACCTCTTCCCGAACGCGACACAGAAAGGGGCGACCGGCTTCGGCCGCCCCCGTGAGCTGCTTCATCGACAGGGTGTTGTCGCTACGGTGATGGCGCCTCGTCGGGTTCGCCGATCGAGGCAAACTGCTCCCATGAGAGGACACCCGACCCCTTGGAGCCGTCCGAGCCGTCCGTCCCGTCGGTCGCCATCGGGCGGGCTTCGACCTCGACCCGCTCGTAGTTCGCAAACGGCTCTTCAAGGGGAATGCTCGCGGAGCCGTAGCCACGCTCGTTCAAGGCCACCGGTTCCTGCCGGATCAGGCGGCCATCCTTGAAGATGTAGACATCGTACGACCGGCTGGCCGACGGTTGATCGACCTGAACCATCACCGTCGCGGTCGTGCCATCTTTGTCGACGGCGATCTTCCCCGTCGCGGTCGGCGCGTTGGGATCGGCCTTCATCACGTAGTCGGTTCCATCAGCCGGGACGGTCATCGCCATGGAGTTGATCTGCGCCTGAAGCTCGGCCATCTGAGAATCACGGTCGTCGATCTTCTGACGCAGCTGCAACCCCCAATAGCTGCCCCCGGCGATCAGCAAGAGGAGCGGCACCATCGCGATTGGCCACACCGAGCGCCACGATGTCCCGGAGCGGCGCGATCGTGAGCGATTGAGCCGGGGAAGGGACCAGCGCTGGTTGTCGCGCGCCTCCTCGGCCAGCTGCTCTCGCGACGACGGGATGGTCAGGGTCGCTGCCGGGCGCGCCGGGCGGTCCCCGACGAGTGCCCGCGACGCGCTTCGTTGGATCTGGGCGATCCGCGCGAAGAGTGAGATCTTGACGACCGGGCTGGGGACAGCCGGCGGCGACAGAAACGCGAGGCTGGCCAGATGCTGCTGCTCCCGTGTCAGGGAGTCGGCACACCGCTCGCAGCTCTGACAGTGGCGCGTGACCCGCGCTCGCTCGTCGGTTTCCAACGTGCCGAGGGCGAAGAGTGGGATCAGATCCTGCACATGAGGACCAACGATGGTCATGGGCGGTCGGGAGGCCTGCCGAACCCGGCTTATCGCCGACCCCGGTTCCCTCAGGACATCGCTCACGCCAGCTCTCCCTCACTCTCTGCCAGTGCTTCGCGGAGTTTGAGCATGCCTAACCGCATTCGCGTCTTGATCGTGCCGAGAGGCTCACCGAGTTCTTCGGCGATCTCGCGCTGCGTCTTGCCCTGATAGTACGCCATCTCAATCGCGTCCCGCTGCGCCGTGGGCAGCTGATCCATCACCCCGGCGATCGTCTCGCGAAGCGTCCCAAGCCAAACCTCATCCTCCACGTCCGACCCGGCACTCGTATCGGCGACTGATGCCAGCAGCGTCTCCGGTTCTTCCGAATCGGCCTTCTGCGGTCTCCGCCGTCGTCGTCTGATCTCGTCGATCGCCATATTGTGGGTGATGCTCAGCAGCCAGGTCACGAAGGTGCCACGGCTGGCGCGAAACGCTCCACCCTGTTGCCAGGCGCGAAAGAAGACCTCCTGCAGCAATTCCTCGGCCAGCTGACGATCGGTGACGATCCGCAGGGCGAACGAGAAGACCACCCGCGAGTAGCGGTCGTACAGCACTTCCAGCGCTCGCGCATCACCATCAGCCGAGCGACCGATCAGATCGGCGTCGCTCAGCTCGATCAGGTCGACTTCGGCCAGCATGTCAGACGAAGACGGCATGGCCGTCGCCGCTGGTCTGACGGCCTCGATGGAATATACGTCGACGGACGGTCATCGGGTTTCCTTTACGCCGCTCCGGGCGTCATGGATGGCTGTTGATGCGGCGAATCGTGCCGGCTTCCCCGCATACTGATCGCAGGGTCGACCACCGCGCATCGTTCGAGGAGAGGGGCATCGCCATTTTACCCCATTCTCCAGCGCCGAACGTCGCCGCGGGTCTGCCGTGTGATCGCCCACCGCCCGCGGCCGGTTGTCGGCACCGTCCGTGCGCGGAGGTCGCTGAGCGGGTATCGTCGCGGGATCGAGTCGCCAGGATCGCGGTGCGAAGAGGAGGGGTGGAATGGGGCTTGGACGTGCATTGCTGGCGGGCTCGGTTGGTGGGTTGGCAGGGGCGGCCTCGATGCTCCCCCTCTTCGAGGGCGCGAAGCGGGCGGGGATCTTGATCGAGACGCCGCCGCTGCGGGTGGTCGACGAAGCCGCCGAGTCCGCGGCAGAGGCGACCGAGGCAGGGGGACCGGTCGAGCCGGGCGACCGGGTCGCGGCGGCGGTCGGCAGCCACCTCCTCTACGGGGTGGCGGCGGGTGCGTTCTATGGGTTGCTGCAGGACGAGCTCAAGCTCCCAGGGTGGCTGGCCGGGCCGGTCTACGGCATGCTGCTCTGGGCGGCAGGCTATCTGGGCTGGATGCCCGCTGCCGGAGTCATGCCGCAGCCCTGGCGGCAACGGACCGGCGACGCGCTGACTCCAGTTGTCGCCCACGTCGCCTACGGGGTCGCCCTTGGCAGCGTCGAAGGCGCCATCGGACGTCGCTAAAGCGCGGACGGCAGCGGCGGATCGGGGACGGCCAGACCGAGCCACTCGCGGGCCTCGGCGACGATCGCCAGGGAACCGGTGACCAGGACCAGGCCTTCGGGACCAGCCACCGTGGTCGCGCGCTCCATGGCCGCGGCCACGGTCGTCTCCGCTGTTGCCGCCAATCCCAAGGCCCGCGCGGCCTCGGCAAGAGCCTCTGGCTCGACCGCACGAGCGCTCCGCGATCGGGTCGCCACGACACCCCGCGCAATCGGTGCGAGCGGGCCGATCAGGCTGCCTGGATCCTTGTCCGACATCGACCCGACGACCAACACCGCGTGATGATGCGGATAGAGCCTGCCGACCGTGGCAGCCAGCGCGGCGGCCGAGACCGGCGTGTGCGCCCCGTCGAGAACGATCCTGGTCCCCCCGGGCAGCGACACCCGCTCGAACCGCCCCGGCCAGCGGACGGCAGCGAGGCCCTCGCGGATCGCCCACTCGGGGATGGATGTCCCCTCCTGGGCCAGGGTCCAGAGAGCGGCCATGGCGGTGCAGGCGTTCTCCTGCTGGATCTCACCGGCGAGGCCGAGCCGCACATCCCGGTACGTTCCCCACGGACCGGTGGCTTCGAAGATGAGATCATCACCGGTCCAGTGCCAGTCGCGGCCGGCCATCAGGAGCGGGCTACCCTGTTCCCCGGCGATCCGGGCGATCGTCGCGGCCGCCTCCGGAGGTTGGGGGGAGACGACGACCGGTCTCCCCGGCTTGATGATGCCGGCCTTGGCCGCAGCGATCTCCTCGATGGTGTTGCCAAGTACCGCCATATGCTCGAGGTCGAGCCGGGTGATCGCCGCAACGAGCGGGGTGATGACGTTGGTGGCGTCGTAGGTGCCGCCAAGACCGACCTCGACCACCGCCAGATCGCACGATGTTGCCGCGAACTGGTCGAACGCCATGGCGATCACCAGCTCGAACGCCGTCACCTGCCCCAGTTCGGGAATGGCGCCCTCCAGCTCCTCAGCCGCCCTCACCACCCGCTGGGTTAGCGCCGCAAAGCCGGTCTCCGTGATCGCCTCCCCATCGACGACGATCCGTTCCCGAAACGAGTGCAGGTGGGGCGAGGTGGTGAGACCGACGCGATATCCCGCCGCCCGCAGGACGGAGGCGATCATCGCGCAGGTCGAGCCTTTGCCTTTGCTGCCGGCGACATGGACGATCCCGTATCGCCGCTGCGGATCGCCGAGTCGTTGGAGCAGCGTCGCGACCCGGCGGAGACTCCGCTCCGCATCGCCCTGGCCGCCAAACGGATTCGCGATCCAGCCCCGGTCATACCCCGACCGGTCCCAGATCGCGGCGAGGGCATCGGTATAGGTCCATGGCGAGTGACTCGCGCTCGGCGAAGGGATCACAGCATCACACCAGAAGGAACTCTTGGGACGAACCACCGAGGGTCAGCGATCGGATGGGTGGCGCCGGGAGTGATGACCGGCCGCGAGCCGCTCTCCCCGGACGCCAGGCTCCCCACGCGACATAGCACCCAGTATCGCCTGATTGAGGATCGGTGTTCGATGCCCTCCCGCCGACTGACGTACCATCACGATCATCGATGGAGCGGTAGTGCCGGAGGTGGGAGGCATGGTGGTGGAATTGCCCGAGGTCGCGAGTCGTCGTGGCGAGACGATTGAGACGCTGCATGGCGTCGCGGTCGCCGATCCCTATCGCTGGCTGGAAGCGGGCGAGACCGCCGAGGTCGATGCTTGGACCTCGCGGCAGAATGATCGGACTGAGACGGCGCTCGGGGCGGCGCCGGGGCGGGCGGCGCTGGAGCGGCGTCTCGACGAGTTGCTGCGGGTAGGGACGGTCTCATCCCCGGTGGTGCGTGGTGGCTGCTGCTTCTATCTCAAGCGGGAAGGGGACGAGGCGCAGCCGGCCCTCTTTGTCCGGCAGGGAGTGGATGGCAACGAGCGCGTGGTCGTCGATCCCAACGCGCTCGACGCCGGCGGGCTGGCCGCGCTCGACTGGTGGTATCCATCGCCCGATGGTCGCCTCGTCGCATTCGGCATCTCGCGCGACGGCGACGAGTGGAGCACCCTCCGCGTCGTCGATACCGACACAGGGGAGCAGTTGCCCGACGCGATCGAGCGGACCCGTTACAGCAGCGTCGCCTGGCTGCCCGATGGGACGGGGTTCTATTACACCCGCTATCCGATGCCCGGCAGCGTGCCGCCGGGCGACGAGGAATACAACAGCCACGCCTTCTTTCACCGGCTGGGGGCGGACCCGGCCGATGATCGCTTGGTCTTTGGGGAAGGGCGCTCCCCCCAGGACATGATCGACCTGACCATCTCGGCTGATGGGCGGTGGCTGGTTGCGGTCGCCTCCCAGGGGTGGTCGAGGAGCGAGGTCTTTCTACGCGATCTGACGCGCGATCACGGTCCATGGGTGCCGGTCGTGGATGGGGTCGATGCCCTCTTCGACCACCCGGTCATCTGGGGCGACCGTCTCCTGCTGCGGACGAACCTGGACGCCCCGAATGGCCGGATCGTCGCGATTGACCCGACGAGTGAGGCGCCCGAGCTGGAGCGGTGGGAGACAGTCGTACCGGAGCGGGACGACCGGGTGATGACCGCCTTTGCCGTCACCGCCAACAGCATCGTCACCGCCGAGCTGGAAGCGGCGATCGGTCGCATCCGGGTCTACGACGAGCGCGGCACGCCACGCGGGGAGCTTGAGCTGCCATTGCTCGCCAGTGTCCTCAGCCTCGACGCCGAGGCGAGTGGGACGCTGGTGGCGGTCGGCTACACCTCATTCGCGATCCCGCCATCGGCGATGCTGTTCGACCTCGAGACCGGCGAGCGCCAGCCACTGGCGCCATTGCCGCCCGCGTCAGGGTTCGACCCGGACGAGATCGAGGTGCGGCAGGTGCACTACCCGTCGCGGGATGGCGTCGCGATCAGCATGTTTCTGGTCCACCGGCGGGGAGTCGATCCGACCTCGAGGCCCCATCCGACGCTGCTGACCGGCTACGGGGGGTTCAGTATCAGCGAGGGACCGGAATACCGGGCGGCGTTGCCGGCGTGGCTGGAACGGGGCGGTGTCTTCGCGCTGCCGAACCTGCGCGGGGGCGGCGAGTATGGCGAGGCGTGGCACCGGGCGGGGATGCGGGAGCGGAAGCAAACCGTCTTCGACGATGTGATCGCCGCCGCCGAGTGGCTGATCGGCGAAGGCCACGCCAGCCCGGACACTCTCGCCATCTGGGGCGGCAGCAACGGCGGGTTGCTCGTCGGCGCGGCGATCACCCAGCGGCCCGATCTCTTCCGGGCGGCGATTTGCGCGGTGCCGCTGCTCGATATGGTCCGCTACCATCACTTCCGGATCGCGAAGCTCTGGATCCCCGAGTACGGCTCGGCGGACGACCCCGAGCAGTTCCGCTGGCTTCACGCCTATTCCCCGTACCATCGGGTCGTCCCCGGCACCCGCTATCCGGCCACGCTGGTGACCACCGCCGAGCAGGACAGCCGGGTCGATCCGCTCCACGCCCGGAAGATGACCGCGTCCCTTCAGCATGCGACCGCCGGTGGTCTCGATCGCCCAATCCTGCTCCGCACCGAGCGCCAGGCGGGACATGGCGCCGGCAAGCCGCTCTCAAAGCGGATCGCCGAGGCTGCAGACGAGTGGGGGTTTCTCGGATGGCAGCTCGGCGTCGATTGGGAGTCGCCCCGCGTTTGAACCGCGCCCGTAAGGGACGGTCATCACGGAGCACGACGGGGGATGGGTCTGCGGGCAGGAAGCGGGGGTGCCCGCGCCTCAAGGCGGCCGATGTTGCGCGGAGCGTGCGGTTGCTCGCCCGCGGAAACTCAGAGAGTGGCACTCGGGATGGCCCGCTCGATCAGCGCGCCGAGACGCCAGCTTCGCCTGTGCAGGACCAGGTGACATCCGTCGAGGGCAGGGTTCGTGACGGGAAAGTCGGATCGGTAATGGGCGCCCCGGCTCTCCTCGCGGCGCTGAGCCGCGTCGATGATTGCCGTCGCCGTCACGAGCAGATTTCGCAGCTCCCAACCCGCTCGGGCATCGGTGCTCGGTGCGTGTGCCCCGGCCGCCGCGTCAATCTCCGCCGCGATCGCCTTCATCTCGGCCGAGGCCACCGCCAGGCCGGCGGCGTCACGCACCACGGCGACAGAACGACTCATCGTGCCCTGCAACCGCTCCCGCATGGTGACGACGAGGTCCGCCGGAAGGCTCCCCGTTGGTGGGCCGCTACTGGGCAGGGGCGGTGGCAGGCGGGCTGTGTGATCACCGGCACCCGGCGCCACCCGGTCCGCCGCGGCCAGCCCGAAGACCAGCCCTTCGAGAAGCGAGTTGCTGGCGAGGCGGTTCGCGCCGTGAACGCCCGTACAGGCCGCTTCGCCAAGTGCCAGCAAGCCCGGCAGGCGGGTCTCGCCGTCGGCTCCCGCCACGATCCCACCCATAAAGTAGTGGGCGGCCGGTGCGACCGGGAGCAGATCGGTGGCCAGGTCGAGACCGTGGCTGGCGAGCGCGCGACCGATGGTCGGAAAGCGGGCTCGCATCGCGTCGGCGGGAAGGTGACGGAGGTCGAGCCAGACATGCGCCGCGTCATCCTCGACCATCTGGCGCTGGATCCCGCGCGCGACGACATCGCGCGGGGCGAGCTCGGCCAGCGGGTGAGCGGTCAGTCCGCCATCGCTCATGAAGCGACTGCCGTCCCGACCCCGCAGGTAGGCGCCTTCGCCCCGGGCCGCCTCCGAGATCAGGAATGGCGCCCCCCCGGCGATGGCGAGAACGGTCGGGTGAAACTGGGCGAATTCGAGGTCGGCGACCGCGATTCCGGCCCGCAGCGCCATCGCCAGACCGTCGGCGGTTGCCCCCGGTGGGTTCGAGGTCGTCGCCCACAATTGACCGGATCCCCCAGCGGCCAGTGTCGTCACGGGGGCCAGCAGCGGCACCGGAGGGTCGCCGGGAGTGATCTCGGCTAGAACCCCGGCGCAGCGGCCTGCTGCGACGAGCAGGTCGATCGCGAACGACCCCTCGTACACGTCGATGCGGGGATCCTCGCGCACGCGAGCCACGAGCGACCGCTCGATCTCGGCGCCCGTGGCGTCGCCCCCGGCATGGAGCACCCGACGTCGACTATGAGCGGCCTCCCGTCCCAGCAGCGGGACGCCGTGCGCGTCCCGGTCGAAGCGGGTTCCGAGGTCGATGAGCCAGTTAACGGCGTCGGGGGCGCCGGTGACGAGACGGTGAACGGCCTCCGGGTCGCACAACCCGGCGCCAGCGGCCAGGGTGTCCGCCTCGTGGAGGGCAGGGTTGTCATCCGACCCGACGGCGGCGGCGAGTCCGCCCTGGGCATAGCGCGTGTTGCTTTCACCGAGGGCGCCCTTCGTCAGCAGGGCGACGCGCAGCGCCGGCGGTAGGCGGAGGGCAAACGCCAGCCCCGCGACCCCCGCGCCGACGACGATCACATCGTAAAGATGGCCGCTGGCGGCGTCGTCGAATGGCGAAACGGCGATGCCGGCATCCCTGCTCATGGAGTTAGTGTACTCAATACACGAAGTCCCCGTTCCCGGATCAGCAGGGCGAACCGGGGCGAGCCGGGACCCATTTCGGCGACTCATTGACGAGCGAGCGGACCGCATTCTCCGGCCCTGGCTCACCATGACGCCGCGACGGGGCGGTCGTTGGGAGCTCCCGGTGCTGGGGCAGATACCACGCGCTGCGAAGTGCTCGTGCACCAAGGAGCATGGTGGGTCTATCGTCACGTCGTGGTAGTGAACAAGGGCGCATGCCATGCGCCCCTACCGAGGGCGGGTGATCCGCGGTCTGGCGTACCGGGACAGCGCGTCTCACGTGGTGGTTGCGGGGCGGGAGTCCATGCGTGGACATCGTTGGGGTGTGACGCCGATCCAGCCGGATCGCCCGCGACGCGGTCCCGGCGTCGCTCGGGCGGGGAGCTGTTTGCCGCGTCTAGGTCCTCGACCGCGTCGCCGCCATTCCCGACGTGCGGCCAGGTCCTCGACCCCCATCGCCGCCATCCCCACGCCGTGCCCCCGGTCCCGGACGACGCCGTGGTGGTGGGTCGATCGGTGGGGATGGGCGGCCTGAGTGTCGTCAGCCGACCCGGATGAAGCCGCGATCAGTGACGCGAGCCTCCGGGATCACGGAGAGGGCGAGAAACGCGAGCAGCCCGAACGGCGAGGGCAGGGTGCTGCCGAGATCGCGGGCGATCGTTTCCAGAACAGCGTAGGCGGCGGCGACCTCCGCCAGCGGACGGTCGGAGAGGATCCCCCCGATCGGCAACGGGAGGTGCGCCAGCACCCGGCCGTCCGCGACCGCGGCCAGGCCGCCGTCGCTGTCGGCGACGGTCGCCATCGCCGCGAGGAGATCGGCGTCGTCCGCGCCGACGGCGATCAGGTTGTGCGCGTCGTGGGCGATGGTGCTCGCGATAGCGCCCCGCCGTAGCCCGAAGCCGCGCACGTAGCCGACGCCGACCCGTCCGGTGGCATGGTGACGCTCGGCACAGACGAGCTTGAGCAGATCGGCCCCCGGCGCGGCGACCGCCCAGCCGTCGACGACGACCGGCTCGACCGCGACCGCCCGGGTCACGATCTGCCCCGGAATGACCTCGACCGCTGTCGTTGCTTCCGCGGGGGCGAGCCGCAGATCGCTCAGGCGGAGCGGGGCAAGGCGCACCGTCTGCCGCAGCCGGTCCGGCACCGGCACCGCTGGGAGCTCGACTCCGGTGGCGAGCGAGCCATCGCGGGCGACGACCTGCCCGTTGTAGAGAGTCAGGGCAACCCGCACCCGTTCCAGGTCGTCGAGCACCACGAGGTTGGCGCGGTAGCCGGGAGCGACGGCGCCGATGCCGTCGAGTCGCCAGTAGTCGGCCGCGTTCCAGGTCGCCATCCGGATCGCCCGTATCGGGTCGAGCCCCTCGGCGATTGCCAGCCGCAGGATGGCATCGACATGCCCGTCGTGGAGCAGGGTATGGCAATCCCGGTCGTCGGAGGCGAAGCAGAAGCGCGGATAGGTGTGATCGGTGACGAGCGGCAGCAACTCCCGCAGGTTATGCTCGGACGATCCCTCGCGGATCATTATCATCAGACCGGCCCGCAGTTTCTCCCGCGCCTCCTCGATCTCGGTCGACTCGTGGTCGGAGGTCACCCCGCTGCCGGCGTAGGCCTGCAACGCCGCACCACGCAGACCGGGGGCATGTCCATCCCGTCGGTAACCATGGGACACGCCGAGCTTGGCAGCAATCTGGTCGTCACCGGCGAGTGTTCCGGGGAAATCCATCAGCTCGCCGAGTCCGACCGCTTCCGGCCAGCGAAGAGCTTCGGCGATGTCCGCGGCATCGAGCACCGTCCCCGGACTCTCATGGCTGCTGGCGGGGACGCAAGAGGGGATCGTAAACGCGACCCGGAGCGGCAGCCCATGGCTGGCGGTTCGCAGCGCCTCCATCCCGTCCAGACCGGCCACGTTGGCGATCTCGTGCGGATCGGTGACCACCGCGCCGGTGCCGCGGGGGACGACCGCGCGGGCGAACTCCGGCGCCCAGACGAGCGAGCTTTCCAGGTGAACGTGGGCATCGATGAACGACGGCGCCACGGTCTTGCCGGTCACGTCGATCCGCTCATGGGCGCGGTCGTAAAAGCCAACCCCGGCGATGATGCCGTCGGCGATGGCGATATCTGCCCGGAGGAGCTCGCCACCGATGACGTCGACGACCTGGCCACCGGCCAGGATCAGATCGGCGGGCTCGCGCCCCAGTGCGACCGCCAGTCGTCGCCGCCAGATCGCGGCATCGAACTCCCCTTGCTGACCGTTATGAGCCGCGCGGTCGAGGCGCCGATTCTCATCCATCCCACTTCCCCGCCGCCGGTCCGTCGCACCGTTCGGCGGAGTATACGGGCAAGCTCGTCTCCGCCCTTCGCCAGGAGAGAGAACGCTTCCGTGCCGGTGTCGAAGCCCCTGGAGCTGGCGGTCGGAGGTGGCGGATATCACCGGAGCGGATTGCACGTCTCCGCCGTTCGTCTCAAGCCGAACCGGATGGGCGATGGGACGCCGGAGAATCGTTCGGTCCGCGGGAGGAGGAACGCTGGGGAATGACACCCTCACCTCGTCGTGCGACCTCCGCGACCGGAGGGCTGACGGTGACGCCGCGATTCGGGCGTCAGGGCGTAGGCCATGCGCCCTGACCACGGTGTGGGCTGGCGTCGCTCTGGGTTGGAGTCGTCGTAAAACCGGCCCAGCGGGCGCACGTCACGCGCCCCATCCATCGGATGGCGGTGCCCCGCGTCATGGCCTATGGGACCCCGCCGTGGTTTGCGGGGACCGCGCCATGGCCTGCAGGACTTGCGCGACCCGCACCAGCGGGTGCAGTACGCAGCGCACCTTCCGCCGGGGGTGATGGCGTCGGGCATCCGGCAATGCCCAGGTCCGTTGGCTCTCCCGTGACCGGCTGGGCGAACGTCGATGTGGCGCACCGTCAGCGTCCAGGACGCCGCCCGTCAGGCGGTCGGCCCGTGGACCGTGATCCGCTCGTGGTAGGGGCGCTGCTTGCTGCGCCCGCCGGTGCGGGTCGCGCAGACTCCGCCAACCACCACGCGGATCATCACCCCTCCGTGGTCGGGGCGCCTGGCCTGCGCCCGGGTCTCCACACCACGGCGTCGCGGTTGGACACAGCAGGGGAAGCGGTCAAACACTGACCAGCATTCTCTGTTCCCCTCTACCGGGCGCACGATCTCCATTCCACACCAGGCCGGATGGATCCCCTATGTCGCTACCCGGGTTTCCACCTCGGCGAGCAACTCGCCCAGCTCCGGGAGCTTGCCACGGACAAAGCCGCCGATATCATCGCCCAGTGTGAAAGGCAGCTCGTAGCGCAACCGGACCGCCACCCCCTGCTCAGTTTCGTCCCACGCTGCGCTCTGATGGGGGAGCAGGAACCCGCGGGCGATGTTCGGGATCGTCATCCGGGCCAGGCGCTCAAGGGCGCGACGGCGGAACTCGTTCTCCTCTTCGATGTAGAGACCGGGGGATGACGCCCAGAGCTCGACATCGAAGCCGTCGCGCCCGACCCGAACGTCGATTCGCCCCTCCTCATCGTCGGCGGCGATGGTCCAGCGGTGCTGGTCGTCGATGGTGCCGTAGGCGTAGAACCCCGCTTCCTGAAGCGACACCAGCACCGGGGCCAGTGCACGGCGGGCGCGGGCAATCGCATCCTGCGGTCCCTGGCCGTTGCCGAGAGATGTCGATACGTAGTCGGTGTTCGAGGTGTCAGGCGGCTCCATGGTGCTGGCTCCTGAGCCGTTTCCGGCGCGTAGGCTCCGGGACCGTCGCCGATCATGCCGAGCGATCGATGAGCGTTTCCGGGAACTGACCGATCGTGGCGCACTCATCATGCCAGAGGCACGGCGGCGCCGCCCCTCTGGGAGCTCGGAGGCACCTCCGTCAGCCAGTCGTCACGGGTGGAGCGGGGTCAGCTCGTAGTGCACGGTCGTGTACCCTCGCAGGCGGTGCGCGAGCGGCACGAGCACGCGCTGCAGCACCGGATGTTTGTGTTCAATCGCCCGGCTGGCGAGCATCGCCTCCTCGCCACTCAGCAACCTGGCCCGAGCGCGGATAGCAGGGCCGGTCGGCTGGCCTCGCACCGTTGACGGCGCGAGCTCCACCTCGGGCTGGTGACCGAGGCGTTTCGTCTTTCCGGCGGAGGCGTAGGTGCGAAAAAAGGCGCGATCGCCTTCGACTGCGATATTGACCGGTGTGCCGACCGATGTCCCGTCACGACGATAGGTTGTCAGCAGGACCGTCTTCTGTCGGACGTACGGGGCGAAGGGTGAGGACGGATCCGTCATCAGGCACTCCCTCCTGATTGGAGATCGAGCGCGTTAGCGTATGGGGATACTGTCGTCGGGGCTCGCCGATCGCCGCGCTCCTCCCGGCCCGCCCCGATTCACAGCACCAGCGCTTCCGCTGCCAGCGGCGTGCCGTCGCCGAAACGGGCCGGCCCAAAGGGGTGGTCGGAGTCCGCGCGACCGGTGATGAGATTGGCCAGCAGCCTGGCGCCGCTAGGGCTGCCCATGATGCCATGGCCACTGTAGCCGGTATGGAGCCACAGCCCGGAGGTCTCATTCGCCTCACCGATCAGCGGCTTGTGGTCCGGGGTCATCGTGTACTGCCCGGCGGCGAGATCGATCATGTCGGGTGTGAGAGTCGCCGCCAGGGCTCGCCAGAAGGGGCTGAGCCGGCCGACACCCCGGGGATCGCGCAGGACGAGATCGGGAAAGGCGGGATCAGGCGCGACGGGGAAGGTCGCCGCCGATGGCGCCTCCGGTTGACCCCAGGCGAGCAGCGCACCACCGGCGTGAGGTCGCCAGTGAGCGCCGGTATCGGCGTCGATGACGAGCGGCGCGTTGACGGGGATCATGGGATCGGCAGCGATGATCACCCGGTTGCGCCGCAGCAGGGAGATCGGAAGGGCTTCCCCGGCGAGCGCGCCCGCGAAGGGCCCGGTCGCCAGCACCACCGTTCCAGTGGCGATCCGGCCAGCATCGGTCAGGACGCCGGTGACGCGACCATCAGTCCGCCCGATCTCCGTCACCGTGACGCCGAGGTGGACCGGCGCGCCCGAAGCCCGGGCGAAGAGCGCGGCGGCGCGGCGGCCGTCGATCCAGCCGTCGGCGGCCCGAAAGGTGGCGGCGACGATCTCCGGAGTGAGGAACGGATAGCGGCGCCGGGCTTCGTCACCGTCGATCAGCTCGACGTCCGCCAGGCCCATCCGCTGCTGGCGCGCGACCCGGTCGGCGAACGGACCGACCTGCGCCGGGTCAGTGGAGGCGAAGAGGTAGCCCTGCTGCGTCAGGCCGATGTCGGCGTCCACGGGCGGCAGGTCAAGGCGATCGGCGAAGTTGGCGAAGATGTCGAGGCTTTCCCGCATCATGGCGATGTTGACCGGGTCGTCGAACTGGGCGCGGATGCAATGGGCCGACGCGGCGGTGGTCGCGGCCGCGAGCGCTGGCGCCCGTTCGAGCAGCACCGGCGAGCGGCCCGACTGGCTCAAGAAGAACGCGGTCGCGCAGCCGACGATGCCCCCACCGATCACCACCACGTCCGCCGTCCGCGGCAAACTGAGTCCACGTGCGCTCATTCGTCGCCCTCACCATGACGTCCAGACGTTGTCGGAACATTGTAGCGACCCGACTGAATCGCCTACGGGCTGTCGAATCTTGTGCGCCCTGTCCATACCGGCGTGACCCTGTTGGCCATCAGGCGACGACGGTGCACCCTAAAATTGACACCTTCCACGGCCTCGGCTATGCTCCGGGACTGTTAACCTGCGGATAAGTCAAGGCCGTGATATCACGTTAGGGAAGGATCGGGCAACATGCACGTCGCCCCTTCAAGGATCCATCCGTTGCGTGATGGCGCATCAGCAGCACGGCCGGCGCTGTCGTGGGATGCGACCATGGTTCGAGGGTGAACGATAGGCAGACCGGCGGTGAAGCCGGACGCGATAACGGAGGGAACTGATGGATCATCGTTTCAATCAACTGGTTCAAGATCTCCAACAGCGGCGGATCGACCGCCGGACGTTCGTTGTTCGGGCGGCGGCCCTTGGGCTCTCCGGCGCCGCGATCGTCGGCGGCCTGCGCGTCGCGGGTGTCTCAGCGCAGGATGCGACTCCGGCCGCCGACGCCAGCCCCGCCGCTGGGGGTAAGGCGAGCGACATCGGCGTATCCGGCGCCACCCACATTACCGATACCAGCAAGGGCAAGATCAAGCTCTACTCGTCGTGGCCCCTCTCTGGCGCCTCTGAGCAGCTGGGTGGTGATGCCGCTCAAGCGGTCAGGCTCGCCCTGGAGGACTTCGGCAATGCCGCTGGCGGCTTCGCGCTGGAGTATGAGGCGCTCGACGACGGTCTCGCCGCCAATAACGGCGCCTGGGACGCGGGCAAGGAAGCGGAGAACGCTAACAAGGTCATCAATGATCCGGACGCGATGGTCTACATGGCGACCTACAACTCCGGCGCCGCCAAGATCTCGATTCCCATCCTGAATGCGGTTGAGCCGGGCGGTATGGCGATGATCTCCTACGCCAACACCTATCCGGGGCTGACCAAGGCCGCGAAGGATGTGACCGAAGAGGGCGAGCCGGATAAGTATTACCCGTCTGGCAAGCGCAACTACATGCGGACCGTCCCCGCCGACGACATTCAGGGGTCGGCCGCCGCGAACTGGGCCTACAACACGCTCGGTGCGCGCAAGGCGTACATCCTCCATGACAACCAGCTCTACGGCAAGGGCGTTGCCCGCGTCTTCGAGCTGACTTTCACCCAGCTCGGCGGTGAGGTGCTCGGCTTCGAGGGGTTCGACCCGAATGCGCCGGACTACCAGGCCGTGATGACCTCGATCGCCGACAAGGCTCCCGACATCCTCTACCTCGGCGCGATCGTCAACCTGAATGCGTCCAAGCTGCTGCAGGACATGCGGTCGGTGATGCCGGTTGAGGATGTCGCCTTCCTCGGTCCGGACGGTCTGATCAACCAGGCCTTCGTTGACGGTGCCGGCGACGCGGCTGAAGGCGCCTACATCACCTTCGCTGGCTTCCCGCCGGACGAGCTGAAAGGCCCCGGCGCCGACTACGCGACGCGGATGACCGAGATTCTCGGCCACAAGCCCGATGCGTATGCGGTCTACGCCTACGAGTGCGCCGTGGTGGTGATCCAGGCGCTCGACAAGGTGCAGGAGAAGGATCGGGGCAAGATCCTCGACGCCATGTTCGCGACCGAGGGCTTCAGCAGCCTGCTCGGCGGTTCCTGGAGCTTCACCGATACCGGCGATACCGACGCGACGACGATGAGCCTCAACGTCGTCAAGAGCGGCACGATTACCTTCCAGGAGAACATCGCCAAGGTCTAACAGTCGACGCGGAAGACGAGGGGGCCGGACCAGACCGGCCCCCTCGTTTCGCCGGTGCATCCCCGCACCGGGGCCACGCCGTCCTTTGTCGGCTGTCGCGCCGCCCGGCGCGATGAGGATCGTGGATGGACTTTAACAGCCAGCTCTTCATTCAGTATCTGATCATCGGTCTGGCGAGCGGGGCGTTAATTGCCTTGATCGCGCTCGGCTACACGCTGGTCTACGGCATCGTCGAGTTGATCAACTTCGCCCATGGCGAGGTTTTCATGATGGGGTCGTTCTTTGCGCTGACCGTGGTTGCTGCCGTCGGCGTCACCGGCAAGTCGTCGGGTCTGGCGATCCTGGGAACCGTCGTTCTGGCCTTGATTGGGGCGATGGTCTTTAGCGCGGCCTTGAATGTCTTGATCGACCGCGTTGCCTACCGCCGGCTCCGCAACGCGCCGCGCCTGGCGCCCCTGATCGCGGCGATCGGCGTCAGCTTCATCCTCCAGAACATCGGCATCTACTGGAAGGGCTCGAACCCGATCACCCCGCCGTCGCTGATCCCCGCCAAATATCGCGCCTACAATGTCTTGCATGAATGGTTCGGTCTGGACACGAAGATCCGGCTCCGACCGCTCGATCTGTTCGTCTTTGGGATCACCATCCCGCTCCTGATCGGGATGACCTGGTTCGTCTACCGGACCCGGACCGGAAAGGCGATGCGAGCGACGGCCCAGGACCGGGAAGCTGCCGCATTGATGGGGATCGATGTCAACCGGACGATCGCGGTTGCCTTCTTGCTCGGCGGCTCGCTCGCCGGGGCGGCCGGGATGATCGCGCTCTATTACAACAACAGCGCCCGCTTCCAGATGGGGTTCCGCTATGGCCTCTTCGCCTTCACCGCGGCCGTCCTTGGCGGCATTGGCAACCTCGCCGGGGCCGTGGTTGGTGGTCTCGCCATCGGCATCGTCTGGGCGATGAGCGACGGGTTTATGAAAGAGTATGTTTCGGGATGGGGCGCCCAGTGGACCCCGGCGGTCATCTTTGGCGTGCTCGTGCTGGTGATGATCTTCCGACCCAGCGGTCTGCTGGGCGAGAAGACGGTGGACAAGGTCTAGATGAGCGGCACAACCTTCGCCCCCACCCTCGCCGGAGAGGAGAGCTGGGACCGGCGCGTCGACCGCCGGGCCTCCCGGCGCAAGCTCGGCTGGACGATTCTGGTGGCCGCGGTACTGGCGCTCTATCCCTTCGTCGACAAGGCGCTCGGGATTAATCGCCTCGGGTCCTGGATGTCGATCTTCGTGATCGTCATCCTGGCGATGGGTCTGAACATCGTCGTCGGCTATGCCGGGCTGCTCGACCTCGGCTACGCCGCGTTCTTCGCGATCGGCGCCTATACGATCGGTTTCCTGACCTCGCCGAGTAGCTACTTCATCCACCACGGCTACGTTCCGGGCTGGCTGCAACACTTCTGGCCGGCGATGGCCCTGTCGTGGGCGGTCGCCGCCCTCTTCGGTGTGCTCCTCGGCGCACCGACGCTGCGGTTACGAGGCGACTATCTGGCGATCGTCACCCTCGGCTTCGGCGAGATCGTGCCGAACTTTTTCTACAATGCGGACACGATCACCGGCGGCACGAAGGGTCTCAACCCGATCGCCAAGCCGCCACCGATTCCCCTCTGGGGCGACCACCGCCTTGCCTTTGGCCCGACCGATCAGCGCAACTGGTACTGGCTGATGCTGCTGGTCGGGTTGCTGACCGTCTTTCTGATCAACCGGTTGTACGACTCGCGTCTCGGCCGCTCGTGGCAGGCGGTCCGAGAAGACGAGATCGCCGCGTCGAGCATGGGGATCAACCTGGTCAAGACCAAACTCTGGGCGTTCTCGCTCGGCGCGTCCTTCTCCGGCTTTGCGGGGTCGGTCTACGCCGCCGCCTTCCAGTATGTCCATCCCAGCCAGTTCGAGTTCTCGGTCTCGGTGATGGTTCTCTCGATGGTGATCGTCGGCGGACTCGGCAATATCTACGGGGTCATCTTTGGCGGCATGCTGATCGCCAGCTTCGACCGCATCCTCGCTGAAGAGATCAACGGACCGTTGCACTGGATCGGCGAGCAGCTCCACGTCGGGCCGATCGCGCGCCACGATGTGACCGGCGATCGCCTGCTCGTCTTTGGCGCGGCCCTGGTCCTGATGATGCTGCTCCGGCCGGGCGGGCTGTTCCCGAACGCCCGGCGCCGCGCCGAGATGCAGCCCGAGAGCGAGGATGTCCGCGTCGCCGAGTCGCAGCAGCACTACGACCTGCGACATGAAAACGAGCCAGCTCTCGGGGAGCGGGCATGAGCGCTCCGCCCATGGATGGGGTGGTGTCGGATGCTCCGGTGGCCCGCGAGGCCGCCCTGGTCGCGACCGGCGTCACCAAGCGCTTCGGTGGGCTCGTCGCGGTCGACAATGTCGATATGGTCATTCCGCGGGGATCGATCGCCGGGCTGATCGGGCCCAATGGCGCGGGCAAGACCACCTTCTTCAACATGGTGGCGGGCATCTACGTCCCTACCGACGGAAAGATTCTCTTTGATGGCCAGCCGATCGTTTCCTCTGGTGGCGGGTGGCTCGGCGGCACATCCCTTCGCCCCGACGAGGTGACGGCCCGCGGCATCGCGCGGACCTTCCAGAACATCCGCCTGTTCGCCAATATGACGGCCCTGGAGAATGTGCTGATCGGGATGCACTGCCGCCTGCACTCAAGCCCGTTGGGGGCGATCCTGCGGCTGCCGTCGGTCAAAGCTGAGGAACGGGAAGCCCGCGCCAAAGGACGGGAACTGCTCGCCTACGTCGGGCTGGCCGGGAAGGGGCCGGAGACGGCCAAGAACCTCGCCTACGGCGACCAGCGCCGGCTTGAGATCGCCCGGGCGCTGGCCAGCTCGCCACGTCTCCTCCTGCTCGATGAGCCGACCGCTGGTATGAACCCGAACGAGACCGCGCAGCTGACCCGCTTCATCGACCAGATCCGGCGCGACCTCGACCTGACCATCTTGCTGATTGAGCACGACATGAAAGTCGTGATGGGAATCTCCGATCAGGTCGCCGTCCTGGACCACGGCATCAAGATCGCCGACGGCGCTCCGGCCCAGATTCAGCGCGATGCCCGGGTGATCGAGGCGTACCTGGGCAAGGGGGCCAGTGCCTTCGCGGACGGCCCGCCGCGGGGTGAGCCAGTGCCCGGCGATTCGACGATCATCGGCGACGCTCCGCTGGTCGAAGGGACACCCGTGCCAACCGAGCGGCCGATGTGAACGATAAGCCCGCGTCACCCGGTCTGCCCGTCCTCGTGTCTCCGTTCGGAACGTAAAGGCCGCCCCCATGCCGATGCTCGATGTCCGCGATCTCCACTCCTACTACGGTCATATTCACGCCCTCAAAGGGATCTCCTTTACGGTCGATCAGGGCGAGATCGTGACCTTGATCGGCTCCAACGGCGCGGGGAAGAGCACGACGTTGAAGACGATCTCCGGGTTGCTGCAGCCACGCCAGGGATCGATCGATCTGGCTGGCACGCGGATCAGCGGCATGCCGGCCCACCGCGTCGCCGGGATGGGACTCGCGCAGTCGCCCGAGGGACGACGCATCTTTCCGCGGATGACGGTGCAGGAGAACCTGGAGATGGGCGCCTTCGCCCGCGGCAAGCCTGATCCGTCCGACATGGCCCGCGTCTTCGATCTCTTTCCCCGGCTCAAGGAGCGGACGACGCAGAAGGCGGGCACGATGTCGGGTGGCGAGCAGCAGATGCTCGCGATCGGCCGCGCACTGATGGCGCGACCATCGATGCTGCTGCTCGATGAGCCGTCGATGGGGCTGTCGCCGATCTTGGTCGAGACGATCTTCAGCATCGTGCGGGAGATCAACGCCCAGGGAACGACCGTGCTGCTGGTCGAGCAAAATGCCCTGATGGCGCTCGCGGTGGCGCATCGCGGCTACGTGATCCAGACCGGGCAGATCGTGCTGACCGATGACGCCCGGGCGCTGATGAAGAATGAGATGGTCCGTAAAGCCTACCTGGGCGAAAACTAGGTTCGCGGAGCTACCCACGATTCCGACGGCCCGGATGACGCAGGCCCGAGCCGATGTCCAGCGTGTCCCAACACCCACGAGGCGGTAGCCGACCCGGGCGCTGCTTGCTGCGCCCGCGGTCCCCCTTCGCGGCGTCACCGCTTGGCGCGGCGAGGATCAATCATCCTCGTGTGGTCAAGACGCACGATCTCACTGTCGCCCCACCGCGTCGCCGTCACCCGTGGGCGCGGATCATCACCCCGGTAGAGGCGTGCAGCGCGCGCCCTGCTTCTTATCCCACGCGGTCCCTCCCGTCACCACTGGGCCGATGTCATGGGTGCCGAGCGCATCGTCGCCCGGGGGGCCAGACGTAATGGCTGAAGGGGTCTGGTCGTCGACGGCCAGTACCCCATGGCACGCACTACCGGTGCGTTGACCACAGACCTGCCGCACCGCGTCACGAACGTCCGCGTCGACCGTGGCACAATGCCGATCATCGTTCCGGATGGAGTGGAGGTCACCTTATGACAGAGACACCGACCATGGCCGATCGGGATGAATACGTGCTCGACTCGCCACGTCTGCGGCACTTTATCGACGAGGTCCACGAGATTCGCGGTGGCTTGAGCGAGCCGGAGGCGATCATCGCCGCGATCCGGCCCCTCTTCGCCGATCTGTTGGCGGATCAGAGCTGGCTCCCGGAACGCTACCAGGAGCCAGCGGCGGATGGTGGAATGGGCAGCGGGATCGGCACCTGGCTCCTTTACCGGGCAATCGACGGTGGGTTGGCTCTCTCGGCGCTGGTGGTGCCGCCCGGGGCGCAGACACCCGTCCACGATCATCTGGCCTGGGGGATCGTCGGGCTCTACCGTGGCGAGCAGGACGAGGAGGTCTTTGCCCGGCGCGACGACGGCGCCACCGACGGCGTCGCGGACCTTGAGCTGGCGGCCCGCCACTCGCTTCGCCACGGCGATTTCTACGACCTGCTGCCGGAGAACGACATTCACCGCGTCCGCACGACATCGAACGTGACATCGGTCTCGCTGCATTTGCTCGGCATCGACAATGGCTGTATCTGGCGACACCGCTTCGACCCCGACGCCGGCCAGATCGAGCCATTTCGCTCCGGCTACGTCAATGTCGTCTGTCCGGAGGGAGATGCATAGCTGTCCCACCGGCCGGACCTCCCTGGCAGGCAGCCAGGGAGGTCCGGCCCGGGTTCATCTGTCCACGGACGACGAAGAGTCCTCCCACGTCCGCCTGGCCGGACGTGTCCCGTGAGGCCGGAGAACCGGAAAACTCCGCCTCGGCATCGAGGACATCCTGGGTGGCAGTCGGTCACGATCAGCGGCCAGCGGCCCTTCTCCGGTGAAGTCCAACCGCCGAGGCTCGACCTCAGTCATCCCTCGCCGCACCATCGCGGCGTCGAGCGCCTGGACGAGATTCCTGTGGGTCATCCCCTGCTCCTCTTGCGGGCGTCGGATGAGGTGCACGCCTGATCGGCCGAACGGACCATCAGGTTAACGCGATGTAAAAACGGCAAAAGTACTATAGCAGACGTAGGACTATTGGGGAGCACCTGAAGGACTTTGAATCCTCGAACATCTGGAGGTGGGGGGAGTCGATGTAGCGTTCTCCGTTGATGATTCGGTAGACGGCTTTCGGGATCGGATCTGGCGATGGTGGCGAACCAGCACCGCCAAGGGCGAGCCTGGATCGGGGACGGCTATCTGAGCCGGTCGCCGCGTTATGGGCGAGGAGGTCGAGCGTGGAGATTCCGCACCTGAACCCGCCGTCGGTGGTGAAGCGCGCGGGCTGGCAGGACAGTGAGGAGATCAGGGTCAGCAACTGGCTGACTGGCTGGGACGGTGCGGAGGAGATCGACGCGGGTTTGGTCGGCGTGCCCTATTCCGGCGCCTCGATCAATTCGTCGGCCGCGTATGGTGGTCCGGAGGGGATTCGCCTGGCGTTTCGCTATAACACGACCTACTCGCCCGATCGCGATACCGATATCCAGCGGCTCCGGGTCCGCGATCTCGGTGACATCGGCGGTCACCTGACTGATGTCGAGCTGGCGCACCGCAAGATCGAGGAGGCGACTGCCGCAATCGCGGCCATTGAGCCGCGATTCGTACCCCTGCTCATCGGTGGAGATCACTCCATCACGGCGCCCG
>JAABUS010002962.1_pt1 | contig 29400 bp, 24 predicted proteins | sample 5560161 | NCBI WGS metagenome assembly JAABUS01 (sample SAMN10711885, study PRJNA513376) | rock metagenome | isolation source: Antarctica rocks | place: Antarctica: Victoria Land, Trio Nunatak nord | collected 2016-01-04
TCAAAAAGTTTTCAATTGATCAAAGAAAACTGGTGGCAAACTTTTGGCGCCATTGCGGTAATTTGGATCATCGCTTATGCCGCCATGATGATCTTTATTATTCCCGTATCATTGGTAACTGTTGGAACGATGTTTCTATCCCGATCACATCCCAGTTCTTCTGCATTTATGCTTACTACCATAATTTCTGCCCTTTGCCAGGTTTTCCTAATGCTTCCGGCTGTAACCGCCGCTTTGTGTTATTTTAATTTGAATGAGCAAAAGGAAGGAACCGGTTTGATGGGCCGCATCAACAACTTCGGCAGCAACGATCCGGATGCCGGTTTGCCAAAAGAAGAGTATTGACCGATGTATAAACTAACCTGCCTGCTTTTGTTCCTGTTTGTCAATGCTTCTTTTAGCGCCCCAAAATCTGTGTTGAAAAAAGCAACAGCCGTTTTGCAGACAGACAGCAGTAGTATCCATCTGCGGCAATTTAATACTGCTTCCATGAATGATTACCGGCAGCAGCGTGCTTTCAAATACATCGCCAGCCCGGGCGAAGGGATTTCTATTTGGGAGCAGTTCTGGAAATGGTTCTGGTATTGGATAGATAACCTTTTGTCTGGGCGCGTAACCGGCGGTATTACGCAGCTACTGTTCATTCTCCTGGGTGTTGGGGCATTGGTTTTTTTGATATTGAAGGTAACGGGAATGGATATGATGCAGGTTTTTACCGGTAAAACAAGTACGCTGGAAATCCCTTATCATGAATCCCTGGAAAATATCCATGAAATCAGTTTTGAAGAAGAAATTGAAAAAGCCATTGCTAACCGGAACTTCCGGCTGGCGGTCCGCTTGCTTTATTTAAACTGTTTGAAAAAGCTAAGTGATGCCGGAGCGATCCAATGGAAAGCTGATAAAACAAATCAAGCTTATTTGCAGGAAATAAAAAACCCGGAACAGCAGCAGAAATTTGGTTTGCTCACGCGGCAGTTTGAATACGTTTGGTACGGGGATTTTAAGGTTGATCAAGCGAATTTCCAGCAAATCAGTAATTCCTTTCAGCAATTTAACCCAAAGCTAAGATGAAAGACCTGAAAATTTATCTGGTCATCGCTTTTTCGCTGCTGATCGTTTACTGCGTGATACAATATAACCGCCCGCAACCAGTAGATTGGAAACCGACTTACCTCAATACGGACAAAATTCCGTATGGCACTTATCTTTTGTACCATCAGCTCAACGATATTTTTCCCGGTGCAACTATCCGCAGCAGCAGGCAAGCGGTTTATAACACTTTGGCAGAGAACAAATATATGCCGGGGAGTTATCTTTTAGTTGCTTATCGTGTTAACATGGATCAGTATGATTACGGCGAACTGATCAATTATATCAAAAAAGGCAATGCTGTTTTTATCGCCTCTTTTTATGTAGGCAAGTTTTTGCGGGATACTTTAAAGTTGAAAATCAACAGTGAGCAAACGCTTTCGTTGACCAAAAAAACAAAGGTCAGTTTTACAAACCCTGCTTTAAACCCTGCTCAAACTTATACTTTCGACCGGCAGACCGGCGGCCAGTATTTTAGTGAATTTGATACTTCCAGGGCAGTTGTGCTTGGCAAAAACCAATATAACCACAGCAACTTTATCCGCTATCGGTTTGGAAAAGGTTATTTGTACCTGATGCCCAGTCCGGATTATTTCATCAACTACAACTTGCTTAAACCCGAAGAAAGTAATTACGCAGCCAAAGCACTTTCTTATCTTCCGGCTAAAGGAGAAATTATTTGGGACGAATATGCATCAGCAGGTGCAGAAGATGCCGAAGGTTCGCCGATGCGGGTATTTTTAAGTCATCCGGAATTGCGCTGGGCTTATTTTATTGCTCTTTTTAGCCTGCTTTTCTTTGTATTGTACGAGATGAAACGGCGGCAACGCATCATTCCGGTTGCCGATCCGCTGCAAAATACAACGGTAGATTTTGTAAAAGTTGTTGGCCAGGTTTATTATCAGCAGCGCAACAATCTAAACATTGCTTCCAAAAAAGTTACTTTCTTTTTGGAGCATATCCGATCTAAGTATCAATTGAAGACCAATGTGTTGGATCAGGGATTGATTCAGGATTTGATCAACAAATCTGGCACAGATGCTGATTTGGTCAACAGGATTTTCAAGTACATTGGTTTTGTACAAACCGGAAAAAAAATTACCGATCAGGAACTGATCCAACTTAATTATTTAACAGAACAATTTTACAAGCAATCCCGCTTATAATGAAAGAAGAAGTTTTTAGTCCGAGGACAGATCTCAGCCAGTTAAATCAATCGGTAACCGAAATAAAAACTGCACTGGCAAAGGTAGTGGTAGGCCAGCAGGAAATGATTACGCTGCTGATTGCCGGAATTTTGGCCAACGGACATGTTTTGATTGAAGGAGTGCCCGGCGTGGCCAAAACGCTGACCGCAAAACTGATTGCCAAATGCGTTGATGCCGGTTTTTCGCGGATACAATTTACGCCCGATCTGATGCCTTCGGATGTGCTGGGGACTTCTGTTTTCAACCTAAAAGAAAGTAAGTTTGAGTTTAAGCCCGGGCCGATTTTCGGCAATGTGATTTTGGTGGATGAGATAAATCGTTCGCCTGCTAAAACCCAGGCAGCTTTGTTTGAGGTAATGGAAGAGCGACAGGTTACGATTGACGGCAGCACGTACCCGATGCAGGAACCGTTTGTGATCCTGGCTACGCAAAACCCGGTTGACCAGGAAGGGACTTATCGTTTGCCGGAAGCGCAGCTTGATCGTTTTTTGTTCAAGATCGAAGTAAAATATCCTTCGCTGGAAGAAGAAACTGCGATTTTGCAGCAGCACCATCAGCAAAAAACCATTGAAAAGCTGGAAGAAATCAAACCCATACTTTCCGCTGCCCAGATAGAAACTTACCGAAACCAGGTTAGGAATTTGCATGTTGAGCCAAAACTGCTGGAATTTGTGGCGCGCATTATCCATGAAACCCGCAACAGTAAATCGCTTTATTTGGGCGGGTCGCCGCGTGCTTCGCTGGCTATTGTGAATGCCGCAAAAGCTATTGCCGCTATCAACGGGCGGGATTTCGTTACGCCGGATGACCTGATTTATGTAACGCCTGCGGTTTTGCGGCATCGCATCCTGCTGTCGCCGGACAAGGAAATGGAAGGCGTAACGCCGGACGAAGTGGTGCAGCAGATTATTCAGAAATTAGAAATACCCCGGTAAAAGAAGCATCAGGTTAAATTATAATTATGAAGAATTTACAATTTTTACTTGTGCTTGTCGGTTTTATTAATTGCAGAAATGCAAGTACAAATTCTACAATTTTTGATAACAAATCTGCAATCTCGACTAAAAACAACAATACAAGTGTAAAGCCTGCTTTAATAAACAATAAGGAATATATCAGTTTTGATGCGGTAAGAATTAATGGCAAGCTTCCTTTAATTACCAAAGCCAATCTACTTTTTAAGTTATTAGGACAACCAGATAGCATTGTTGTTCCAAACATGGATGATGTTTGTGTTTCTTTTTATGACAAGCCTTTTAAACAAGCTTATATTAAAAAAACTGCAATTGAAATTTATGGTGATACCGCAGTTGTAAGTTCCATCAATTTTGAAAGTAATTATCATTTAGAATTTACAACCAAAACCATTCGGTTAAACCACAATACAACTTTACTTGGATTACAAAGATTATTTCCAAACACGGTAAAATCCAAATCAGAGTGGGATATAGTTAAATTAGGGAAAACAGTTACTGTAAGGCTGCCAACATCAAAACAATTGACTGATGATTCTTGGCTGTTGTTTTTTAAAAATGGCAAACTCGTTCGGATAGATTACTATATGCCTTGTTAGAAAATCTAAAATAGCTTGAAAAACGTCTTCAACAATTTCTACCAAAACCTTTTTCTAAACAACCGCTTGTTTTTCGGCTTGGCCATTTCGGTGATACTGTTTTTACTGTCCTTTTTTTTCACTTGGCTGGGCGAAATCCCGCTGCTCTTTTTTTGGGCTTTGATGCTGTTGCTGGTTATTGATTTGGTTTTACTTTATAGAACAAAAAATGGCGTTTATGCTCGAAGGCACGCACCGGAACGTTTAAGCAACGGCGACAAGAACGAGTTGGGTATTTATGTAGAAAGTTTTTACCAATTCCCCATTAGTTTGGGTTTGATCGATGAAATTCCGTTCCAATTTCAAAAGCGCGACCTATGGTTTAAAACTAACCTGAAACCGCGCGGGCATAAAATGATCAATTATCAGCTTCGGCCAACCAAACGCGGCGAGTATGAATTTGGTGCTATCCGTGTTTATGTACAATCGCCGTTATCGTTGATTAGCCGCCGTTACAATTTTGAACAAGCAGAGGTTTTGCCGGTTTATCCTTCTTTTTTACAAATGCAGAAATACGGACTGCTGGCCATTTCTAACCGGTTGACAGAACAAGGCATCAAAAAAATCAGAAGGATTGGCCACAGCATGGAGTTTGAGCAGATCAAAAATTATGTTCCGGGCGATGATTACCGCACCATCAATTGGAAAGCGACGGCGCGAAAAGGTGATACCATGGTCAACGCTTTTACGGACGAAAAATCGCAGCATGTGTATTGCATCTTAGATAAATCGCGTGCCATGAAGATGCCGTTTGAAGGATTGAGTTTGCTGGATTATGCTATCAATGCTACGCTTGCACTGCTCAATATTGCCATGTTGAAAGAAGACCGGGCCGGTTTAATTACTGTTTCAGAAAAGATTGGGGCTGTGCTTCCCGCTGATCGTCGTCCGAGCCACTTAAATAAAATTTTGCAAATCCTATATAAAGAGAAAACCCGTTATCTCGAAACCAATTTAGAAGTGCTTTACAGTACCGTTCGTACAGTAATAAAACAACGGAGCTTAGTCATCTTCTTTACCAATTTTGAAAGTGTTTCTGCAATGGAGCGGCAATTGCCTTATCTGCGTAAAATAGCCCGGCTACACTTACTTTTAGTTATATTTTTTAAAAATTCCGAACTGGAAAAATTAACAGTAACTCCTGCTGAAGATGTAGAAGAAATCTACATTAAAACCATTGCAGAAAAATTTTTGTACGAGAAAAAGTTAATTGTAAAAGAATTGAACCGCTATGGTATTCAATCTGTTCTATGTGATCCAAAAGATTTAATTGTAAATGCAATTAACAAATACATGGAAATCAAAGCGAGACAACAAATTTAAAAATGTGTCTAAATAACTGTTGTGTAAGTAAATTAGCTTTACAGCAACGCAAACAATATAGTAGGGACTTCTAAAGCCACCCAATCAATGATGATGGTTTTGAAATGGTTCTTTTTTTCACAAATAGTTTTCATATCAATGGTTGTGCAAACTTAATGCCCGTATTTTTTTAGTATGTCATCTTTATATAAGTTTAAACATTTAATCATCTGATTAAGTGTGAAAATAAACTTTCTTAACAATTTGATAACCTGACAATACTTCTTTTACCATGCAAAAATTGGCAGTAAACAAGAAAGCCTGTCTGATTTTGCAGACAGGCTTTTTAAATTTATAAAAAACTAAACAGTTGCAGAGCGAATGATTACATCATGCCGCCCATGCCGCCACCGCCCATTGGAGGCATACCAGCACTGCCTTTTTCATCTTCCGGATCGTCAGCCAACACACATTCTGTGGTCAACAGCATCGCAGCAATAGAAGCAGCATTTTCCAAAGCAACACGACCTACTTTAGTTGGGTCGATAACACCGGCACCAATTAAGTTTTCATATTTATCGGTACGTGCGTTGTAACCAAAATCAGCAGTACCTTCTTTTACTTTTTGTACCACGATGGAACCCTCAATACCTGCGTTTTCGCAGATTTGGCGTAATGGTTCTTCGATCGCACGACGGATGATCTGGATACCCGTATTTTCATCTTCGTTAGCACCTTTCAAATTAACCAAAGCTTCAACCGCACGGATAAAAGCAACACCACCACCGGCAACAATACCTTCTTCAACTGCAGCACGGGTTGCATGCAAAGCATCGTCAACACGGTCTTTTTTCTCTTTCATTTCTACTTCAGTAGCAGCACCAACGTAAAGTACAGCAACACCGCCAGACAATTTGGCTAAACGTTCCTGCAATTTTTCGCGGTCGTAATCAGAGGTAGTAGATTCAATTTGAGATTTAATCTGGTTAACACGATTTTTAATTTCTTCGGATTGGCCAGCACCGTTGATGATCGTTGTGTTGTCTTTATCAACCACAATTTTCTCAGCAGTACCTAAATAAGAAAGATCGGCATTTTCTAATTTGAAACCTCTTTCTTCTGAAATAACCGTTCCACCGGTTAAGATAGCGATATCTTCCAGCATTGCTTTACGGCGATCACCAAAGCCCGGAGCTTTAACAGCAACCACTTTTAACGAGCCGCGGATTTTATTTACGACTAAAGTAGCTAAAGCCTCTCCGTCTAAATCTTCTGCAATAATTAATAATGGTTTGCCGGTTTGAACTTGTTTTTCCAATACCGGCAATAATTCTTTCATACTGCTGATCTTCTTATCATAGATCAAAATATAAGGATTTTCTAATTCCGCTTCCATTTTATCGGCATTGGTTACAAAATATGGGGAAAGATAACCGCGGTCAAACTGCATACCTTCCACAGTTCTCACTTCAGTTTCTGTACCTTTTGCTTCTTCAACCGTAATTACACCATCTTTACCTACTTTTGCCATAGCATCAGCGATTAAAGAACCAATAATTTCGTCGTTGTTGGCAGAGATAGAAGCAACTTGTTTGATTTTGTTATTGTCTTCACCAACAGTCTGAGATTGTTTTTTCAAATCTTCAACCACAGCAAAAACAGCTTTATCGATACCGCGTTTCAAATCCATAGGGTTTGCACCGGCAGCAACATTTTTAATACCGGCAGTAACAATGGCTTGAGCCAGAACAGTAGCAGTAGTCGTTCCGTCACCTGCAATATCAGCAGTTTTGGAAGCAACTTCCTTCACCATTTGTGCGCCCATGTTTTCTAAAGAATCTTTTAATTCGATTTCTTTAGCAACCGTTACACCATCTTTAGTGATAATTGGGGAACCAAATTTTTTGTCGATAATAACGTTACGGCCTTTTGGACCCAAAGTTACTTTAACCGCATTGGCCAAAATATCAACACCGCGTTTTAAAGCATCGCGTGCTTCTACATTATATTTAACTTGTTTTGCCATTGTTTTGTATGTTTATTGATTTGATGATTTTGGAGAGAAACCTCTTGTTACGCTAACCCTAAATGTAATTTATAGAACTGCGTAAACATCTGATTCGCGCATTATCAGGTACTCTTTACCTTCGTAAGTAATTTCAGTACCGGCATATTTGCCATATAAAACCTGGTCGCCAACTTTAACAGTTAAAGGCTCATCTACTTTGCCTTCGCCTACGGCAACGATTGTTCCACGCTGTGGTTTTTCTTTTGCAGTGTCTGGAATGAAAAGGCCTGATGCGGTCTTTTCTTCGGCAGCAGCAGCTTCTACTACTACTCTGTCTCCGATTGGTTTAATGTTTAATGACATTTTGTATTTCGTTTTTTTAATGAATAATAAAAATATTTATCGCCAATGATCGAACAGCAACTGTGCCAAATAGCAGTTTGTGTACATAATGGCTTGTAGCAAATTGATCTTGTCAAAATTTCTTTTGAAGTAATAAAAATTAGCCTGGCAAGTATGCCATCCTGACAGAAAACAATAGAACCGAAAAAAGGCTTCCGGATTGCCGGAAGCCTTTTGATATTGATACTGTTTTTACCACCTATTTTTTAACCGGAGCCGGAGCTGAACGCTGCATTGGCGGGAGATTAAGCGGGGCATTAACCGGAGCCGAAGGTTTAGATGCTTTATCTATTTGTTCCTGGTTTTGTATGGTATTGCCGGATGCAGTCCCGTTTTTAGAAACTACATTTACTGCCAGTGCCAAAACCATGAGCGTAATTGCCAAAACCCAGGTTCCTTTTTCCAGGAAATCGCCTGTTTTTTGTACGCCCATCATTTGGGACGAACTGGAAAAATTAGAATTCAAACCACCGCCTTTTGGGTTCTGGATCAGCACGATCAAACCAAGCAGCACGCAAACAATAATAATCAGGATGACAAGCACTAAATACATTTCAGGTAATTATTAATTTATTTTTTTCTCTATCGATTCTATCTGACCGGCAAAGTAAAGGCTTTTTTCCGGGAATTTCAACACCAGCTTTTTATAAGTGTCTAAGGCTTTGTGGTAAAGCATCTGGTCTAAGTAAATCTTGGCCAAGGTTTCGGTCACCAATTCATCGCCGTCTTCCGAACTCTTTTTAGCCTTGTTTTCTGTGTCGAGCTTGTCCATACTGGGCGGATGAATGTGCGGTTCCTCAATGATAAAACGCTCGATCAACTGGTCTTCCTTCCGTTTTACAGGAGGTTCAACCACAGGAGGCAAGATGTTTTCAGCGAGTTCATGGGCAGGTTTGGAATGGAAAATACTTTCGATATATTGCTGGTGCAGTTCCGGGCCAACACTTAATTCATCCGTCTTTTGGTTATTCGTTTGTTGAACATAAGGCTGGTACGTGCCTGCATATTCTTTCCGGGTTTTGTCCAGCCACCACAGGAACGTAAAAGGCATTTTGTCATCATGGTATTTTGATACTTTTTCGGGTTCTTTTTCTACCGATGGGCCTTCTTGTTTTGCCAGGATTATTGCTGTTTCCGCTTTTGTATCTGTTTCTGAAGCTTGTTCCCGGGCAGCAACCGGTGTTTGGTTTTGCCCGAACTTATTGTTAAAAGTGAAGTAATCAATCGAAGCGATGCTGCTCAGCATGTCTTTTTCGGCCTTGTCTTGAACCGTAAGCAACGGCCGCCCTTCAATCGTATTTTCTGGTTTAACAGGTTTTGTTTCCTCTGGCGATGCTGTTTTTACCACATCAAAACTGATGTCTTCAATTGCCGTGATCTCCTCATAAACCTCTTCATCAATTTCCCCTGAAAAAGAAGCGGTTGCTGTTTCCGGTCCCTGATGGATCGTTTCTTCTTTTGGTGGCTGATGTTGAACGTTTGCTTCTTCAGTAAGGAAAACCAGTTCCCTGGCAGGCTCGTTAACGAAAGTTAAATTGACATCTTCTACCCGAAGGTCATTTTCAACAACAGTATCTTCTGCCGGTTTTTCATCGATAAAAGAAGCATCAATTGTTTCTGCCGGAGGATTTTCTGCTGTAATAATTGCTTCATCCTGATTTGATATAAGTTTTTCATTGGTAAAAGAAGCATCAGGTTTTGCAGATCCTGTTGCTGCCGGAGCCGTGACAAAAGGATAAACGGCTTTTTGTTCCGGGGCAATTATTTTTTCAGGTTGATGGATCAACCTAAACAAAACTTCCCGGTTGGACGCGTAAACTGCTGCCGATTGCAGTGCTTTTGACGCAATTGCTGTTTCGCTGTTTTGCGCAGCTTTTGCCAACAGCAAATGGAAAATACTGCATTGCGGATAAGTTTGCACCAGCGCCTCCAAAGCCTCTTTTTGATTGAGATTGGCGGCAGCGGGATTAGCCAACAAGTGTTGTAAAAATTCGGGGCTTTGCCCGTTCTGTATCTGATCCACGGTTGAAACTACGAATTGCTTACCAATTTGCAAAAGCCCGGTTAAAAATATCTTCTGTCAACTGTCGGTTAATATCTACAATCAGGGCTTGCTCTTGTGTGCTGATATCACCTTGAAAATCACGATAGCGCGAAAACGACTGCTCGAAGCTTTGTTTTGGGTCCAAACTGTTGGTGTATTTTACGGTTACTGTAATTGTTAAACGGTTGGTGTTGGAAATAGGTGCCGTGGTAGAATTGGCAGCCGGCAAAACCGTTGGCGCAATGGTATAGCCGGTTATGCGGCCTTCTAAAGTAGCATCTGCATCGCTGCGAACGGTACTCAAGCGCGTTTGGTTTCGGATACGGTCTTGCAAAGCTGTTGTAAAATTCTGACTTAAGTTATTGATTACCAAAGGTGCCACATTTTCAAAAAACATTACATTTACCGTTTTTAGATTTCCGACAGAACCTCCGTTCAGCGAATACACGCCGCACGCCTGCACCGACAACAGCAGCGGAAGCAACAGCAGCAGCACGTTTTTTTTTAGGGTAAAAGAAGTATTCAGCATTAAAAATTTTAATTTAGGTTGAGTTCTTTGATCTTGCGATAAAGTGTACGTTCGGAAATCCCCAATTCCTGGGCGGCAAATTTGCGTTTGCCTTTGTGTTTTTTCAACGCTTTTTTAATCAGGTCAGATTCTTTTTCCATCAGCGAAAGCGATTCTTCCACTTCTTCTGCTTCCTGCGTGATGTTAAACTCCTTGTTTTGCACCACCGGCTGCTGAATGGTCAGCGTAGGTTCCTGCTGATGAGGGTTATTATGGTTATGCCGGTCCCCTTCCACTTCAATATCACGGTAAAGCTGGTTTAACATTTGCGGATTGCCGGTATAATTGGCAGAAACGCCCCCGTTCTCTATCATATCGGCAACTAATTTTTTCAGGTCAGTCATGTCGCGCTTCATGTCAAAAAGCACTTTATACAAAATGTCCCGTTCAGAAAAATCGTCCTTTTTTTGCTGATTGATGCGCATCGGCAAGTTGCTGCCGCTTTCCTGCGGAATATAAGCCAACAGGCTTTGTGCCGTAATCGTATGGTCGCGCTCCAGCACGGCCAATTGTTCGGCTATGTTTTTAAGTTGGCGCACATTGCCCGGCCAACTGTAATTGATCAGCATTTGCTGCGCTTCCTCGTTCATCTGGATTGGCGGCGAGCGGTATTTAGCGGTAAAATCAGCCGTAAATTTGCGGAACAGCAGGTAAATGTCTTCTTTCCGGTCGCGCAGCGGCGGAATCCGAAGCGGAACCGTGTTTAAACGATAATACAAATCTTCGCGAAATTTCCCTGATTTAACGGCATCGTAAACATCTACATTGGTAGCCGCAATAACGCGTACGTTGGTTTTTTCTACTTTGGACGATCCTACTTTGATATACTGCCCGGATTCTAAAACACGCAGCAAACGAGCTTGTGTGCCCAGCGGCATTTCGGCAATTTCGTCCAAAAAAATAGTGCCCGTGTTTACCGTTTCAAAATAACCTTTACGCTCGCCGATGGCACCGGTATAAGCGCCTTTTTCGTGGCCGAACAATTCAGAATCAATCGTTCCTTCGGGGATGGCACCGCAATTTACAGCGATAAACGGGCCGTGTTTCCGCGGGCTCATCTGGTGGATGATCTGCGAAAAAACTTCTTTCCCGCTGCCGCTTTCCCCAGTAATCAAAACTGAAATATCCGTTGGCGCAACTTGGTTGGCTATATCAATGGCGCGGTTTAGCAAAGGCGAATTGCCGATGATGCCGAACCGCTGCTTAATTTCCTGTATCTCCATACTTCTTTTACCCTATAATTTTACCGATCAAGGTAGCGGTTGTACATTTTTCAATCAAAACATTTGCATAATTGCCGGGTTTAAAACGGTCATCAGCCGGGAAAACAACCGTTGCATTTTTATCGCTGCGGCCGCTGTAATCCAAAGAAGATTTTTTAGAACGTTTTTCTATCAGCACTTTTTGTACCTCACCAATTTGTGCCAGCAGGCGCAGGTGGGAATGCTGCTGCTGTTTGTCCACAATTTCGCGCAAACGCCGGCCTTTTACCTCTTCCGGAATGTCATCAGCATAACGTTTGGCCGCTAAAGTTCCCGGTCTTTCCGAGTACATGAACATGTAGGCAAAATCGTATTTTACATAATCCATCATGCTTAACGTTTCCTGGTGTTCCTCTTCTGTTTCAGAGCAAAAACCAGTAATCACATCCGTAGAAATCGCACAACCCGGAAGGATTCTTCTAATCGCATCAATTCGGTTCATGTACCAGGCACGGTCGTAAGTACGGTTCATCAGTTCCAAAACGCGGCTGTTGCCCGATTGTACCGGCAGGTGAATGTATTTGCAGATGTTATCGTGCTTTTTCATCATGTAAAGCACTTCATCTGTAATGTCTTTTGGATGGGAAGTGGAGAAGCGGACACGTAGTTTTGGGTTGATCTGTGCAACGAGTTCTAATAATCCCGCGAAATTCAAAGCCTCACTCCGACCCTCTCCAGGGGAGAGGGAGGTAGCTGCACCCGTGTTCAAATCCCTTTGATCTAAACCATGGCGCTCAAAGTCCCTCTCCCCTGGAGAGGGATTTAGGGTGAGGCTGGTGAGGCTTTGAGTTGGTATCCATTTATAAGAATCCACATTTTGCCCCAACAATGTAACTTCTTTATAACCCGCATTAAACAAATCGCCGCATTCTTTTACGATAGAAAAAGCGTCCCGGCTGCGTTCGCGGCCACGGGTAAACGGGACCACGCAAAAAGAGCACATGTTATCGCAGCCGCGCATAATCGAAACAAAAGCGTTGATTCCGTTGCTGTTTAAGCGGACCGGACTGATATCTGCATAAGTTTCTTCGCGTGAAAGCAAAACGTTTACCGCTTTCTGTCCGCCGTCAACCTGTTCAATTAAATTGGGCAAATCTCGGTAAGCATCCGGCCCAACCACTACATCAACCAATTTTTCTTCTTCCAGAAACTTGGCTTTCAAACGTTCGGCCATGCAGCCCAACACGCCAACTACCATTCCCGGATTGCGCATTTTAGAAACCTTAAATTCTTTCAGCCGGTTTCGCACGCGCTGCTCCGCATTTTCACGGATAGAACAGGTGTTGATAAAGATCACGTCCGCTTCTTTAAAATCGGAAGTGGTTTCAAAACCCTGATCGGCCAAAATGGAAGCTACAATTTCGCTGTCGGAAAAATTCATGGCGCAGCCGTAACTTTCGATATACAGCTTGCGTCCGTTATTTTTCAGCGCAGGTTTATCCAGGATCAACGCTTCACCTTGTCGGCTTTCATCATGTTCATTGTTTGGAAAATCCAAATTCATCATCAAAAATTAAGAACGCAAAAGTATGAAAATGTTATTTAATTAAATGACAGATTGGCAGCATTAAAGATTTTAACCATCAAACCTTAATGATTTTAACCTGATAAAAGAAGCATCAATTTCAGAAACGTATCAATTTTAAATACTATTCTATATATTGTACGGATTTATACTGCCTGGACGTATAATGTAGCAAACAGAAAAAGATTACGGATGAAGTTTAAAAAGCTAACCAGCAGCAAATGGTTTAAAAAATTGGGTTTACCATTGTTGGTGCTGCTGTTTTTAACCATCATCTCAGCAGTAATTATTAATTTATATTTTTCTCCGGTATTGTCTAACCAGCTTAAAAAATCAGTTTTTAAATTGAGCAACGGGCTGTATCAGGTTGATTTTACCAAAAGCAGTATACATATAATAAGCAGTCGTATTATAATTGACCATCTCATCCTGAAACCGGACACTGCTGTTTTTAACCGGCTAAAAAAAGCAGGCAAAGCACCAAATAATGTTTATACGCTTTCTGTTGACCGAATAGTACTCAAGCATATCCATCCGTTTAAACTGTATTTTAAAAAGGAGCTGGATGTTGATGAAATTGTAATCAGTCGGCCGTCGGTTCAAATTATTTATCAGAAACTGCATGACCAGGATTTAAGCGAAAACGGTAAAAAAACGCTCTATCAGCGTATTTCAGGAACTTTAAAATCCGTTCATGTCGGGCATATTTTGCTGGACAATATCAATCTTCGCTACCAGGAAGAAAATGATCAGCGCACTAAAATCACTCATTTAAAAGAAATTGACTTAAAAGGGACCAACCTGCTGATTGATTCTGCCAGCCAGAACGACAAAAGCCGGTTTAATTTTTGCAAAGATATTACCGCTGTTTTTAATCATTACAAAGGGCAAACCCGAAATGGCTTGTATCAGTATCAAGCAAATTCGGTTACGTTTTCCAGTTCCAAATCAAATATAAAAATTGCTGATGCTGTTTTTATGCCACTAAAAACAGTATCGGGCACTGTCGGAAAACAGAACTTGCAACGCAGAAAGTTTAAGTTGGAGACAGATTCTATCCGCGTAGATCATTTTGATTATAGAGCTTTTATTGGCTACCGGAAATTGATTGCTTCTGATATCACCATTTTTGGCAAACAGATAGATATTTTTTACGACCATACGTTGCCCAGAAACCCGATGAATGCGGCAAAAAGCGGTTTGTTTTTTATGTTGAAGAAGGTGCACCGGGATATTGCTGTTAAATCGGTTCATTTTAAAGATATTGATGTGATTTATTCAGAGATCAGTGCCAAAACAAAGCTGCGCGGCGTGATCCCTTTTGAAAAACTAAATGGTTCGGTCTATAATATTATTACCGGAAATGATACGCTGCATGTCAGCAGAAAGCTGAGGGCTGATTTAACAACCAACCTGATGGGCTACGGGAAAATGGATGTAAGCCTGGAGTTTGATCCGGCAGATTCTGCAAATATATTGCATTATAAAGGTACGCTTGGGCAGATGAACCTCGTTAACCTAAATCCTGCAACCAAACCTTTGGGCCTGATCCAGTTTACAAATGGTATTGTAACTAATCTCAGCTTTGATATGCAGGCCAATGCCGAAAGAGCAACTGGCAGGGTTACTTTTTTGTACCATGACCTGAATATGGTTTTGCTAAAAGAAGACGAAAAAAACGCACTCCGAAGGATGTCTTTTATCTCGATCCTGGCCAATGCTTTTGTGCTGATCCGGGACAATCCGAGGTTCAACGATTCGGCCCGTGTGGCAAATGTTGTTTTTGAAAGGCCGGAAAACACTTCTTATTTAGGGTTGATTTGGCGTTCTGTTTATTCCGGGATCAAAGAATCGATTGGCTTATCGGCAGAAGTTGAACAAAAACTTCGGCAAAAACTGAACGATTTTAAACAAAACAAAGCGCAGCGGATACAAAAAAAAGCCGACCGGCAGGAGCGGAGAAAAGCCCGACGCTTAAAAAGGCATCTAAAAGAAGCACAGGATTTTTAAAGAATCCTGTGCTGTGGTTATTTTATGATACAATATAATTCCAGTTGTTGATATCTGGTATGCGGCCGTATTTGATATCATCCAAAGCTTTGCGCAATTTTCCGGAATATTCTCCTTTTGAAGGATCAGGAAGCGCATAGATTTCATCCTGAAAACCAATTTCTGCAATAGAAGTGATCGTTGCTGCCGTGCCCACACCAAAAGCTTCAGTTAATTTTCCGCTTTTGATGCCGTCCAAAACTTCGGTAACTGCCACACGGCGTTCTTCGACCGGCATATTCCAGCTTCGGGCAATTTGCAGAATGGTATCCCGCGTAACACCTTTTAAAATTGTGTCCCGGGTGGATGGTGTAACCAATTTTCCATCTATGATAAAAACAATATTGGCAGCGCCCAGCTCTTCTACATAAGCATGTTCGCGCGAATCCGTCCAGATAATCTGGTCAAAACCTTCTTCCAATGCTTTTTTGGCCGGTAAAAGTGAACCTGCATAATTGCCTGCTGCTTTTGCAAAACCAAAACCGCCATCGCTGGCGCGGGAGTATTCTGTTTCTACTTTTACCTTTAAATATTTAGAAAAATATGGGCCAACCGGGCAGGTCAACACGCAAAATTTATAGGTAGATGATGGGCGCACGCCTAAAGTAGCTTCAGTGGCAAACATAAACGGACGAATGTACAAAGCGTGGTTTTTCTGCTCCGGTATCCATTGCTGGTCTGCTTCTACCAAAGCGGCAATACTCTGTACAAATAAATCTTCCGGTAGTTGCGGCATACATAATCGCTCGGCAGATTTATTAAAACGTTCCGCATTTTTGTCGGGGCGAAAAATTGAGATGCGGCCGTCTGCCAGTTTATAAGCTTTTAAGCCTTCAAAAAAAGCTTGTCCGTAATGTAAAGCAGAAATTGCGGGGCTCATTTTAATTTCGCCATATGGCAAAATCTCAAAATTTTGCCATTGTCCGTTTGCATAATCTGCCACCAACATGTGATCGCTAAAAGTTTGTCCGAAGACCAAATTACTGTAATCTGTTTCTGGTAAACAGGAAGTTTTTGCTTTGCTGATCCTGATGTCGAGCGTGTCTGTTGCCATAATGCTGTAATTTTTATATCGGTGCAAATTACGATTTTTTGTTTGTTTCTTTAAAGAGGACTACACCTGTCCAACAGTTTTTTAAATGCTTCTTTTAGCCGATAAAAAATTCATTTAAAAATCTTATATATGTAGCCTAAATGAACAGTTTATGGAATTCAAAAAAATTTTGATCGGGATTGACGACAGTCGTCAATCTGAAAAAGCAGCCGCTTACGGATTTGCATTGGCTAAGTTACTTGGGGCAGAAGTGGCTTTGGTTGAAGTGATAGAACCAATACTTGTTGCGCCTGCTACAACGGGCATTGCAGGCGGGGAAATAAGTATGTTAAATATGCCGCCGGTAGAAATGATGGATGCACAGGACGCATCTGCAAAAACTGTAATGAAGCGTTTTGTGACCCAATACGGCGCAGAGCATAACATTACTCAATTTTTAGAAACGGGGGATGCCGCAACGGTTGTGATAGACACGGCCGTAAAATTCAACGCCGATCTGATCGTAGTAGGTTCTCATGGGCGCAGCGGTTTTAACCGGTTGCTTACCGGTAGTGTTTCCGAAGATGTTTCAAGGCATACTGAAATCCCGGTGCTGGTTGTCCCGCTGAAAGAAAAATAATTTATGTGGTAAAAGAAGCATTTTGTCTGTCATTCTGAACTTGATTCAGGATCCCTCCGGATAGATACAAATCTGCTTTTCAGGAGGGATGCCGAGACGGGTTCGGCATGATAAAATCAATCAATACAACAACCTGAACCTGATGGTGTGTTCAATCTGCTTCAATTCGGTCAAAACCTGCTGGCCATAACCGGCATTTACATCCGTGATTACGTAACCGATTTGTGCATTGGTCACCAGAAACTCACCTACAATATTGATCTGATGGCGGGCAAAAACATCATTGATCTTGGCCAGGATGCCAGGCACGTTTTTATGGATATGGATCAAGCGGTGCGCATTGTTGATGCGCGGCGGCTGCAGGTCAGGAAAGTTGGCACTGGTATGCGTTTTCCCTTCGTTCATAAAATCCATCACGCGTTTTGGTATAAAGTCGGTGTTGCGCGGATTGTGTTTGGAATCATCAAAGATGATAATGCCTTTTTCGCAGGCAAACGCTGCTGTTTTGTGGTTTGCTTTACCAAAACATCCGATGACTTTTAAACGGCCTGCTTTTTCCAACTGCTGTTCGGTAGGCTGCGTGTTTTCGGCGCAAAACAAAATCCCGGCTTCCTCTAAATATTTGCTTTCGATTTTTGGGCGGATGCGGACGTTGTACCCTTCTTTTGCCACTTGGATCACCGCTTCGTCTGCCACCTCACCGGCAACCAAACATTTAATGCGGTTTTTAGGATAAGAAATGGCACGCGGAAACTTGTTGATATACAAAAATTCATCAAAACTGGGCGTGACATAATCTGCTTTTTCGATGATGCTTTTGCGTTCGATGTTCTCCGTAAAAGCAAAAAACTTCTTGATCAGCCCAAATTCTTTCAACTGAAAATCCGAATGCCCGTCGCCAATGCCAAACAATTCGCCTTGCAAATCCAGTTGGCGCAGCAATTTTACTTTGCCGCCTTCCTGCGAAAGGGGGTTTTGATGATCATAACCAATAATGTTTCCCTTCTCATCAAATTCAAAAGTATTGGCATAAATATTTTCTGTTTTGATGTGATATTTGGTAACTACAGGCGTGATAAATTCTTTAAAACCACCGGAAACAATCAAAACTTCATCCCGGTGTTCTTTAAAAAAGTTGCGGTTTCGTGAAAAGGAAGCGGACACTTTTTTGCGCAAATGCTTCACCAATAAATCAAGATGACTACGGTTGGCCTGCAATAATTTTACGCGTTGTGCCAAGCTTTCCGAGAACGACAGGCGGCCTTCCATTGCTGCATTCGTTAAATCTTCAATCTGCTTATAAACTTTTTCCCGTTCGGGATGATCTTTTAAAGAGATTCTTACAAGTTCGTCAAGCGCTTCAACCTGTGTAAATGTACTGTCGAAGTCAATGATGAAATATCGGGCCATGTTTAAAATTTAGAAGGCGCAAAGGTGCGGCTTTTTATCAGAATAAAATTGGCTGTCGTACCAAAAGCGTTTCGAAATGGTTGATGGAATTTGGAAGCAAATTTTTTATAAATCCACCTATTGCCATTTCAAAAAACAAAGGCTGCGCCGTTTAGTTGCACAGCCTTCTGTTTTTTAAGCTGAAATTTCCTGATTGATGCTTTCCCGAACCACGCGGGCAGCCTGCACCATATTAGCAAGTGCCATTTGTGTTTCCGGCCATTTTCGCGTTTTTAACCCGCAATCCGGGTTTACCCACAAGTTTTTCACCGGTAAAAGAAGCATGGCTTTTTCCAGTAGGGCCGTCATTTCTTCAACTGAGGGGATTCGTGGGGAATGAATATCATATACCCCCGGGCCAATCTCATTTGGATATTTAAAATCGGCAAAAGCATCCAACAGCTCCATTTGTGAGCGGGAAGTTTCTATCGTGATCACGTCCGCGTCCATTGCAGCAATGTGATGAATAATATCATTAAACTCACTGTAGCACATGTGCGTGTGGATTTGCGTTTCGTCCTGCACACCACTGGCGGACAAACGAAAGGCTTTGATTGCCCATTGCAAGTATGCTTCGCGGTCGGTTAAGCGCAAAGGCAAACCTTCGCGGATGGCGGGTTCATCAATCTGGATGACTTTGATACCTGCTTTTTCCAGTGCAACAACTTCATCACGGATAGCTAAAGCAATCTGGTTGGCAGTTGCCGATCTTGGCTGATCATCGCGCACAAAAGACCATTGCAGAATGGTAACAGGGCCGGTCAGCATGCCTTTCATCAACTTTTCGGTCTGTGCCTGCGCGAAGCTGCTCCAGCCAACGGTCATATCTGCCGGACGGCTTACATCGCCAAAAATAACCGGTGGCTTAACGCAACGGCTGCCATAACTTTGTACCCAGCCGTTTTTGGTAAACAGGAAACCTTCCAGGCGTTCGCCAAAATACTCCACCATGTCGTTCCGTTCAAACTCGCCGTGCACCAGTACATCCAGGCCAATTTCTTCCTGCCATTTAATTGCGTCAATAGTTACTTTTTCAATTGCTGCATCGTATTGCTGTTGTGTGATTTCAGCTTTTTTTAATTGTGAACGAAGTTGGCGAATATCCTCTGTTTGCGGAAAAGAGCCGATAGTTGTCGTTGGGAACAGCGGCAAATTAAACCGTCTGCTTTGGATTTCCTGCCGTATAGCGAATTCACTTTTGCGCCGATCATCACCGTCATTAATCGCTTGTACACGTTGTTTAATTTCCGGTTTATGGATCAGGGTTGAAGTGCGGCGGCTTTCAATTGCTTTAGAATTGGTTTCCAGCAATTCCGTATTGCCGTTTGCAATTTGATAAAGATCACTTACTTCGTGCAGTTTTTGTTTGGCAAAAGCCATCCAGTTTTTGATTTCCGGGTTGATCTCCGTTTCTAGGTCCAGGTCAAAAGGCGTATGCAACAAAGAGCAGGAAGGTGCAACCATCACCCTTGCTTCACCCAAAACCGCAACAGCCTGATTGATTTTTGCGATGGCTAACTGATAATCGTTTTTCCAAATGTTGCGCCCATCAACCACGCCTAAAGAAAGGACCAGGTTTTTGTTTTGGATCAAGGGCAGCACTTCGTTTAGTTGTTCCGGTGCACGCACCAAATCCAAATGCAGCGCTTGCACCGGTAATTGTGTGGTAAAAGAAGCATTGTCGCGCAGCCCATCAAAATAAGTGGCCAGTAATATTTTGGTGCGTTTGCATTGTTTGCTGATTTCGAGGTAAGCATACTGAAAAGCCTCTTTTTCCTGCGCTGTTAAATCCATCGCCAAATAAGGTTCGTCCAATTGGATCCATTCGGCACCGTATCCTTCCAGTTTTTTAATGATCCCTACATAAACCGGCACTAATTTTTGAATTAGGTCAATACGGTGAAAACCAGCCTCTTTTTCTTTTCCACAGAGGAGATAAGAAACAGGGCCTAACAAAACTGTTTTTGGTGTTTTGCCGATAGCTTCTTTTGCCGCAGTAAATTCGCCAAAAACCTTTTCCGAAAAGATTTTGAATTGCTGACCGGCTTTGAATTCGGGCACAATGTAGTGGTAATTGGTATCAAACCACTTGGTCATTTCCATAGCGGTAATGTCCAGTCCGTCCTTTTGATAACCACGCGCCATCGCAAAGTACAAGTCGAGTTCCGAGTTGTCCTGTACTTTGGTAACTACAGGGTTGTAACGCTCCGGGATTACACCTAAAAGCAGTGACATGTCCAGCACTTGGTCGTAAAAACTGAAGTCGTTGCAAGGGATCAGGTCAATGCCTGCTTCCGCTTGTAATTGCCAGTTTTCATTGCTGATTTTCCGGGCAGCGGTAAATAGTTCCTTGCTGTTGATTTTGCCTGACCAATACTGCTCGCAGGCTTTTTTGAGTTGACGGTTGGCGCCCACACGCGGGTAGCCGAGGTTGTTTTTGAGCATACGCATAAAACTTTTTAAACATTAATGGTAAATTAATGCCCCTTACGGTTTTCGGTATGCTTTCGGTAATTGGGTAGAAATAAAGATACAAGCAACCCGCAGCCATAGTTTTGCCATGCTGTTTTTATCGGTGTTTTTTGTATCTCTGACTACTGCTTCAAATCGCGAAAGCATTGGTCTTACACAGCGGGGCAAGTATCTGGCTTGGGAAGGCATAAGCAATCAGGTATCAGCACTCAGGATATAACTGATGGCTCTTGCTGATACCTCTAACCTCATACCTGAAACCTTTTTCCCATACAGTTGCGCGACAGCCCGTGATTTGCACACGGTTCCTTTTTAATGCCTGCCCTACAAACGGCAAGCAACCCTGTTGTTGAAGATTGAAAGTAAAGAACTTTGATTGGGGCGAATATACAGGATGGCTTTGTAACTGCCTGCCTTTAAATAAATATTTATAGGGCCGGTTTAAATTTTATTCAGCTTACTGTTTATACTTCTTTTACCACATAAAAACCGTTAAACCCTTGTACCTTTTGTATCGGTTCAATGCATATACAGAATTTATAGGCATAAAAGAAGTGCTTTAAATCTTGAATAAGAAGTTGTTTAAACTTATTTAGTTTTAAAAAGGAGGTTCCAGGAAAGAATTAGAGTTTTGTGGTGCTAAATCATAAGACAAAAAATCTTTTCAGCAAACCGTGGAGAAATATACGATGGAGAAAATAATAGTGCCTCATTTAAGTACAGGGAAGCGGGGTTTCAGGTGTCGGACATCTGTTTTTCAAGTAGTACAGGTTATACTACACAGGTTAAACAGGCTGCTGATGGCGAGAACTACTCTTGAAGCAGTTCACAAGTGATGTGCCGTTAAGCTGGCAAAACGTTTATTATCATTTTAATAAATTGTGCAGGGATGGTTTATGGTGGTCAGTTTGGATTGGGCTTTTGCGTTCATACCAAAGCCATTTAGACTTTTCTTCAGTTCAATTGGCTGGCAGCAATACACCCGCAAAACATGGCAGACAGGCAATAGGTTATCAGGGCAGGAAGGCGGGCAAGACGACGAATACCCTGTTTTTGCCAGATAATACCGCTCAGATGCTTGCCCTGTCGGAATTGCCCCGGGTCAGCACCATGACCTGTATAAAACATGGCCATGCACCGGATGGCTTTTTGGTATTTTTCCTCAAAAGAATTAATAAGAAAACGAAAGTTCAAACAATTTCTATTTTTAATTCAATAACACCTCAGCTTGCAAGCGACCGCTTTAATTCCTAAAAATTAATGACAAAAGAATGAAACGAGTTAACTTATTAACTATGTACTTTTGTTTAACACTGTTAAATGATTTAGTGTTGTAATTGAAATGGCAAGCAAAGACAGGATATTGCGTTTAAAAGAAGAAACCAGGATCAACATTCTGGATGCTGCGCTTCAAATCGTAAAAGAAGAAGGGTGGCAGGCTTTAAGCATGCGCAAAATTGCTGACGTGATTGAGTACACGGCACCTATTATTTACGAGTATTTTTCAAACAAAGATGCCATATTACTGGAGCTAACCCGTAAAGGTTATCTGATATTAGCAAAAGAACTTCAGGAAGCAAAAATCAAGGATCGATCACCTGCGAAACAATTGGAAGCCATGTGGCTGGCCTACTGGAACTTCGCTTTTGACAACAAAGAACTTTATCAGGTAATGTTTGGCGTTCAAATGAACTGCTGCTGCGATATGACAAAAAACTTAGTCGAAGCGCAATTACCATGGCAAATGTTTAGTAACATAATTGGTGAGCTGATGCAAATCGAAGATATAGGATCTGAAGTAATCTGTGCAAAATATTACACTTTCTGGTCAGTAGTACATGGTTTAATATCAATTAATTTACTAAGCCGTGGTTCATCTGACGATATTAATCGCCAGATATTAAAAGATGCTATTACGAGTATCATAACTTCAATAACCCCTTAATTTTTTATTTAATTATATACACCGTTAAGATTTTTAACGGTAGCAAGTAGCCCAATCTAAAAACCCATAAATAGCAATACAATGAAAACAATTATACAGCCTTCGTACGCTGTACTTAACGCTGTTAAAAAATCTAATAATATTAAATTAACATTAAACAACATTAAATTAACCTCTTGGTACCTCGCCATCACCGTTACGTTCTTTATCAACAAAATAATGCGCATTCTTAATTATTAGCATCACAATCAACAAACTGTCTAATAGCAAACTTTTACTTTACCCAAAAAAAAATCAACTTCCATGAAAAATCTCATTTTGGCACTTGTTGCACTTACAGTATACAGTTGTTCTTCAAAACCACAAACACCTTCGGCACCGCCGCCGCCATCATTACCGGTAACGAGCGTTGTATCAAGTACCCAAACTACCTATCAGGAATATCCTGCTTCTGTTGAAGGAACGGTTAATGTAGAAGTCCGCCCGCAGGTTAGCGGCACTTTGAATAAAGTATTTGTTGACGAAGGCGCTTTTGTAAGTGCCGGGCAACCCATATTTAAAATCAACGACCAGCCTTATCGTGCTGCCTTAAACAATTCTTTAGCCAGCTTACATGCGGCTGTAGCAGCACAAGGCAACGCGCAACTGGAAATTGATAAGCTAACACCGCTTGTAGCAAACAAGGTAGTATCCGAATACCAGTTAAAAACAGCCAAAGCAAGCTACCAGGTAGCCAAAGCCAATATAGAATCGGCAAAAGCGAATGTCTCAACGGCACAGATCAACTTAGGTTATACACTGATAAAAGCACCTGTAAGCGGTTACATTGGCCGTTTACTTAAAAAACAAGGAAGCTTAGTTACACCGCAGGACGTTGAGGCATTAACTCAATTATCCGATGTCCATACTGTGCATGTTTACTTCTCTTTGGGTGAAAAAGACTTTGTAAGCTTTAAAGAACAATATCCGGGCGGAACCTTAAAGGATAAACTGAAACAATTGCCGCCCGTATCATTACTGCTGGCCGATGGCAGCGAATATGCTAAACAAGGCAAGATTGATGTGATAGATGGCCAGTTTGATAAAACAACCGGCGCAATTACTGTAAGGGCAAGTTTCTCCAATCCGCAAGGTTTGCTACGGTCTGGCAACACAGGTAAAGTACGCCTCAGCCTTCAACATAAAAATGCATTGATCGTACCGGAATCCGCCACTATTGAAATGCAGGACAAAGTATTTGTTTTTACTGTAGGCGATAGCAGCAAAGTTAAAAAACAACCCATTACCATTATTGGCAAAACCGGCGATAATTACCTGGTTAAAGACGGCGTAAAAGCAGGCGACCAGATTGTATTAAGCGGTATTGATAAATTACAGGAAGGCATGGTAATTCACCCTGAAAAGGCTACAGATAAAGTAGCCGCTGTAGCAAAAAACTAATACATAAACCTAAACTTTAAAGTCATGTTTCAAAAATTTATAGAAAGACCAGTACTCTCAACTGTTATCTCCATATTATTGGTGATAGTTGGTATACTTGGTTTAACAAAATTGCCCTTAGAGCGATTTCCAAATATAGCCCCTCCGGCAGTATTGGTATCTGCTGTTTATCCGGGCGCTAATGCCGAGACTATTTTACGTTCGGTAACACCTTCATTAGAAGAAGCAATTAACGGTGTGGAGAACATGACATACATGACCTCCACTGCCAGTAATGATGGTACATTAGGTATCACCGTATACTTTAAACAAGGTACCGATCCCGATCAAGCGGCTGTGAATGTTCAAAACCGTGTTTCACAAGCTTCAAGTCAGTTACCTGCCGAAGTTTTACAATATGGTATAACCACTACCAAACAGCAAAACAGCTTTATAGGTGCTATGGCCATCTATACCGAGGATCCGAAAAAATATGATCAAACATTTGTGGCCAACTACGCACAGATCAATATCATTCCTGAAATTAAACGTATTCCGGGCGTAGGTTCTGCCGCTATATTTGGTGGTGTTAAGGATTACTCTATGCGTGTTTGGCTTAATCCGGGACAAATGGCAGCCTACAAAATTACCCCTGCCGAAGTGATGGCCGCTATACAGGACAAAAACCTGGAAGCTGCGCCTGGTAAATTTGGTGAACGCAGCAGCGAGGCATTTGAATATGTAATTAAATATAAAGGTAAACTTACCAAACCAGAGGAATATCAGAATATTGCTATTCGTGCAAATGCAGATGGTTCTGTATTGCATTTAAAAGATGTTGCCCGTGTTGAATTGGGCGCTTATTCTTATAACAGCACAAGTAACCTGAATGGGCACGACGGTATTATTATCGGTATTATACAGTTGTCGGGCTCAAACGCCAATGAAATTCAGATTGCCATTGATAAGCTAATGGAAAAAGCATCAAAAGATTTTCCGGTCGGCATCAAATACAATCAATTTTATCGCACCAAAACCGATCTTGATGAGTCAATTAACCAGGTTGAACATACCCTGGTAGAGGCTTTTATACTGGTATTCATAGTAGTATTTATATTTCTGCAGGATTTCAGATCAACATTGATCCCGGCCATAGCGGTTCCGGTAGCCATTATTGGGACCTTCTTTTTCATGAACCTGTTTGGTTTTTCTGTTAACTTGTTAACCTTATTCGCCCTTGTATTGGCCATCGGTATTGTGGTGGATGACGCGATTGTGGTGGTTGAGGCGGTGCATGCCAAAATGGAGCATAACCCAAGCCTTACCCCAAAAGCGGCTACTACCGAGGCTATGCATGAAATTACAGGAGCAATTATATCTATCACGCTTGTTATGGCCGCTGTGTTTTTACCGGTTAGCTTTATGAATGGCTCAACGGGTATATTTTACAGGCAGTTTGCATTAACAATGGCTATAGCCATTATTATATCGGCTGTTAACGCTTTAACATTAAGCCCTGCTTTGGCCGCTCTGTTTTTAAAAAACAAGCATACCCAGGATGGTCATGAAGCACCTAAAAAAGGGTTTGTTGATAAATTTTACGCTGGCTTTAATGGTGGTTTTAATTATATGACCAACAGGTATGTCGGAGGCATAAAATTCCTTATCCGCAATAAATGGATCAGTATGGGAGGGCTTGCACTCATAGTTCTTGTTACGGTTTATATGGTAAATAAAACAAAAACAGGCTTTATTCCTACAGAGGATCAGGGCTTCGTAGCCATTGCCATTAGTACACCATCCGGAACTTCATTAAGTGGTACTAACAAGATATTTAAACAGGCCGAAGACCAACTGAAAACTTTACCGTCGGCCCGGTTTGTTACTGCACTATCAGGTTTTAACTTTTTAACACAATCAAGTAGTCCATCGGCCGGTGTAATTTTCTTACTGTTAAAACCAACAGAAGAAAGGGGTGAGGTTAAAAATATCGATGCTATTCAAAATATAGTGAGGGGTAAATTAGGCAGCGTACCGGGTGGTACTTTCTTCGTGTTCAGTTTTCCAACTGTTCCCGGATTTAGTAACGTAGAAGCTTTAGACGTGATGCTGCAGGATAGAACTAACGGCAGGTTGGATAAATTTAGCGGTATCGCCAATAATTTTATAGGCAAACTGATGCAGAAACCAGCTATCGCTTTTGCCTTCACTTCGTATAAAGCAGATTACCCCCAGTTACAGTTTGAGGTCAATGATGACAAGGCCAATCAATTAGGCGTAAGTGTTAAAGATATCCTGTCAACCATGCAGGCTTATTTTGGCAGTGCCCAGGCATCGGATTTTAACCGCTTCGGGAAATATTACCGGGTAGTAGTTCAGGCTGATATTGCGGACCGGACTGATCCGGCTTCCATCGACCGCGTATTTGTAAAAAATAAAACAGGCGAAATGGTCCCCATCAACACGCTGGTAAAACTAACCAGGGTTTATGGTTCAGAAACGGCCTCCCGTTACAACTTATTCAACTCTATTGAAATCAATGCAATTCCTAAACCGGGCTACAGTTCTGGTGATGCCATTAAGGCAATACAAGAAACAGCTAAGGAACAATTGCCGTCCGGTTTTGCTTATGAGTTTTCCGGCCAAACCCGTGAGGAAATTTCATCCGGCGGACAATCAGCCATTGTGTTTATGCTATGTCTGGTATTTGTTTACTTCTTATTATCAGCCCAGTACGAAAGCTACCTTTTGCCTTTAGCTGTCATCCTATCCATTCCTACAGGTATTTTCGGCGTGTTTGCAGCATTAGGCTTAACCGGTATCGAAAACAACATTTATGTACAGGTAGCCCTGATTATGCTGATTGGCCTGCTTGCTAAAAATGCTATTTTGATTGTTGAATTTGCTGTTCAGCGGCGCAAAGCAGGTAACGGGTTAGTTGACTCGGCCATTGAAGCGGCAAGGTTAAGGTTGCGGCCAATCATCATGACTTCCCTCGCATTCGTTTTTGGTTTACTCCCGATGAGCATTGCAACCGGCCCGTCTGCCCAAGGCAACCATTCTATCAGTATCGGTGCCGCCGGCGGGATGGTATCGGGCGTATTATTAGGTTTATTCATCATACCTGTACTATTTGTGATATTCCAGGGCCTTCAGGAAAAAATTACAGGTTTGCCGTTAGCGGTATTGAACCGGGATGATTTACCTGCAAATAATAATACTAATGATAACAAAAAACTTGAACTACAAGGCAATTAATTAAAAGCCTGTTTGAATTTTGTCCTGTTTAGTTTTCCGTGCTTCTTTTATCCTATAAAAAACAGGATAGTTTTATTAGACTGATGTTAGCACAAGGCAAACATAAATTTATAGGCATAAAAGAAGCATTGCCAATATTTATAACACGAGTAAAACAGGCGTAAGCATCTACATAAATAATAACACAATGAAACGATATATCAATCTATATACTTTTGCATTACTGATGCTATTTTTAAGCGCCTGTAAAGTGTCAAAAGATGTGGCTGCACCAAAAGCCCAACTGCCCGAACAATTCAGGGATGCCGAAGTAAGTACTTCTGCAGATACTGCCAGTATTGCAGACATTCAATGGAAGAATTTTTTTACCGATATTACCTTGCAAAAGTTGATAGACAGTGCGATCATCAAAAATTATGATATGCAGATAGCGGTAAAAAATATAGATGAAGCACAGTTGCTATTTAAACAGGTAAAATGGAACTATGTACCTGCAATCGGTTTAAATGTAACTGCCAGCACTAACCGCCCTTCTAACAACAGCATAACCGGTTTGAGCATAGCCCAGTACAATATCGGCACAAAACATATCGAAGATTATTCAGCAAACTTGGCGCTTTCCTGGGAAGCTGATATTTGGGGGAAGATTAGAAATCAGCAAAAAGGCGCGCTTGCAACATATCTGCAAACAGCGGAAGCGAGAAAAGCGATACAAACTAACCTGGTGGCAGGTGTATCTCAAGGATATTATAACTTGCTGATGCTGGATGCCCAGTTGGATATCGCACAAAAAAATGTAAGGTTGAATGATAGTACGCTTCGAATAATTAAGTTGCAATATGACGCCGGACAGGTTACCTTATTGGCCGTGCAACAAGCCGAGGCACAAAAATTAACCGCAGCAGCGTTGGTTCCTGTGTTTGAAAAGAACATAACCGTACAAGAAAATGCCTTGCGTATCCTAACCAGCGAATTACCGGACAGCATTTCCCGCAATGCTACCCTTGATCAGTTAACGATGCCGGAAAACATAGGAACTGGCATGCCATCGGCAATTGTAAGCCGCAGGCCGGATGTTAAAAGTGCCGAGCTTGCCCTGGTAATTGCCAACAGTAGGGTCGGCATCAGTAAAGCTGCAATGTATCCGGCTTTACGAATAACGGCAAGTGGCGGCGTTAATTCCTTTAGAGCCAGCAATTGGTTTAATATCCCGGCTTCTTTGTTTGGAATTGCTGCAGGTGGTTTAGTACAGCCACTTTTGAACCATAAAATATTAAAAACGGACTACTTGGTTGCCAAAGTTGAAAGGGAAAAAACAGTATTACAGTTTAGGCAAACCGTTTTGAATGCAGTTGGCGAAGTGTCGGATGCGCTGGTAACAATTGACAAGTTAAAATCACAGCAGGCAATAGCCACAAGTAAGGTAAATACTTTACAACAGGCAACCAAAAATGCTAACCTGTTGTTCACAAATGGCTTGGCCACTTATTTAGAAGTAATAACGGCACAAAGCAATGTATTGCAAAGCGAGTTGGATCTTGCTTCTATAAAACGGGATGAGCTAAGTGCTGTTTCTGAGCTTTACCGGTCATTGGGTGGCGGTTGGAGGTAATTGCAATACGGTTAGTTGTGTTAACGGAGAATAGGAAACTTTATTCCTTGTTCTTAGACTTAGACCCTGTTTAAGTTTATACAAGATTCTTCGGCATGCTCGGGATTAATACCAATGCTTCTTTTACCCTATAAAAACTGATATTTGCATCAATTTAAACAAACCAAAACCTAAATGCCTTCCATTTTTTTAGGTGGTAAAAGAAGCATGTAAAACGTTTTGAACAAATCTTAAACAAGCTTTTGATCAAACGATTAAAATGTGACAAAAAAAGTTTTTGCTACGTCGATAACTAAAGTAAAATGCTGTAGAAGTTGTTTAACCTTTTCTATTTTGAAGTGATTGAAATGGTTTAATAGGAAATCTTCCCCTCCAACGCCCCTCAAAAAGCAGGGCTGTTGCATTCTATTTTATAATTTGTTTTAGTTTGGCAATGTCGTTACAAACAAGTCTTTGGGCCTGGGCCAGGTTTTGATAGTTGTTTGCCCTGAACAGGTTAATGG
>JAABUS010002963.1_pt1 | contig 29392 bp, 16 predicted proteins | sample 5560161 | NCBI WGS metagenome assembly JAABUS01 (sample SAMN10711885, study PRJNA513376) | rock metagenome | isolation source: Antarctica rocks | place: Antarctica: Victoria Land, Trio Nunatak nord | collected 2016-01-04
AATCCGCCTTTATCTCCAATAAAGACCCTTTTAAATTTTATTAAACTCATAGCCTGTTAAAATTTGTAAAAGATCCTTCGATATGCTCAGGATTAATGCCGATGCTTCTTTTACCTTATAAAAATTGGTGTTTGCATCAGTTTAAATAAACCAAAAATCAAATACTTTGCCATTTTTTAGGTAATAAAAGAAGCATAGAAAATATAGTGAACAAATTTTAAACAGGCTCTTAAAGTCACAGGATCTCCAATAATATGAAACCTGTTTGAAACTTGGCTACCTATTTCTTATGCTTCTTTTTAAAAATATGGGAATCCAAAACTGATTTTTATATTCTAAAAGAAGTATTTAACTTTTTTTAGAAAAATTTTTAAAGACCCTAATTCCAGTAATTTTTTTTAAACTAAAGTTGTTTAAACTTTATTAGTTAAACGGGTTGAAGCCCATTTCTACAATATGTGCCGGGTCTAAAGCCCTTCAAAAAACTGTTTAATCCGGAAATCCACCTATCGGTTTAACTCTGCCCGGCATAAGTTTAAACAACCTCACTATTTTAATTATTAATTTGTAGAAAAAAAGAAATACTACTTGTTTTTTTCTAAAGTGTTTAAAATTTATTAAGTTTTAATTTTTTTTTCTGATTATCTACCAAAAGTTTCATATTTTTAAGAAATAAAAATATAAAAAGTTAATAAATCAACATTAATTTATAATTTTTATTAGTTTTTTGATAATTATTATATAAAATTATTAATTTACACAAATATTCTAATGAAATTATCCTATCCTGCAAGCATTTTTAATGTAAAGCAGGGTGAAAGTAGAATAAATTCACAGGAGGAAAAATATTAATCATTGTTAACAATAAATACAGTAAAGATTTAAACAGAAACAATGCCTATGAATAAATAAAGACGCTCTATGAAAAGAGCAGGAGTGTTGAAGCCACTCCTGCCTTAAAAACCCCTTAAACCCCTTAAACCCCTTTAAACTTTTGACAACCTATTTTATTGGGAAAGGGATCATTTTGTCTAATTTAAATCAACAAAAACAATCAAATCTATGCAAAAAAGCAGTGAAAAGAATGTTCTTTTAATCAGGTTCATGCGCTCTTCCGTTTTACAGTTTATCACCGTCATGATGCTTTGCGGGACAACATATGCCAGTCCTGGTTTTACCTCAACTAATTTTACTTCGGATAGTTTAATTAAAAGAAATTCGGTCAACCTAAAAAATGTTGCCCTAAAAGAAGTATCGGACAATACCAGAAATATAGCTGAACAAGAGCGTACAGTTACAGGGAAAGTTGTTTCCAAAGTGGATGGTTCGGCCTTGCCTGGTGTTAGTGTGATGATCAAAGGGACCAACAAAGGCACGGTCACCGATGGGGAAGGAAAGTATAAAATTTCCATTCCCGGGAGTTCAGGCGTTTTGGTTTTTACCTACATCAGTTTCCAAACGCAGGAAGCAGTTGTAGGCAACCTGGCTGTTATCAACATACAAATGATAGAAAGTTCTAAAAATTTAAACGAGGTTGTCGTAACAGCGGCTGGCATCAGGCGGGAAAGATCAACTTTGGGCTATTCGGTAAGTACTGTCAGTGCGGATAAACTGGCCCAAAAATCAGAACCGGACCCTTTGCGGGCCTTGACCGGTAAAGTTGCAGGTGTCAATATCCAGTCATCAGGCGGCGTGGCCGGCGGCGGCACAAACATCACTATCCGTGGTAATTCTTCTCTCAATGGCAACAACCAGCCTTTGTTTGTAGTGGATGGCGTACCGTTTGATAATTCCAGTTTTACTAATGTCGGCGCAACCAGTGTTGGCGGCGGCGGCGTTACCAACCGTGCTTTTGATATTGATCCGAATAACATCCAAAGCATGACCGTGCTGAAAGGCGCGGCAGCGGCAGCTTTATATGGTTCAAGGGCTGCAAACGGTGCCATCATCATCACCACAAAATCCGGTAAAAAACAAAGTAGAAAAGGAACAGAAATTACATACAGCACTTCTTATGCTTTTGAAAATGTATCCGGCCTGCCGGATTATCAAACCAAATACGGGCAAGGCACCAATAACGATTACCGGCACGGCGTTTATGCTTCCTGGGGACAGCCTTTTGTTGGGGTGCAAAGCATTTTGCCAACGCGTGCAACCATTCCGCAGCAGTTGACCCGGCAGTTCAGTTCGGCTGTTTTTCCGCAGTTTTATCAGGCTGATGGCGTTACGCCGATACAAGTACCTTATCAATCTTTTGCTAAAGAAAATGTAAAGAATTTTTTCAGGACTGGTGATGTATATGAAAACGCACTTTCTATTTCTTCCGGAAGTGAAAAAGGAAACTTTACGGCAGGTTTCTCCAGAACAGATAATAACGGTGTGGTCCCTAACAATGAGATCAGCCGAACTTCAATCAACGTTGGCGGAAACATCAAATTAGAAAATAAATTTTACGCCAGCGGTTCTATTAATTATGTAATTACCGATCAAAAAACACCGCCCATCGGTGGTTCAACAGGTTCAATCATGGCAGCTTTAATGTACACGCCAACCAGTTATAATCTCACCAATTATCCTTTTGAAACCCCGGAAGGAAATAATGTATATGATTATACCGGGATAGACAATCCGTACTGGTCTGTTAAACATAGTGTTTCTACCAGTAATGTTGACCGTTATTATGGCAATATCGTGCTTGGGTTTGATCCTTTGCCCTGGTTAAATATCCAGAATACAGCCGGTTTTAACGCTTATACCGACAGAAGGGTAAATGTGCGGGGAAAAGGATCGGCATCCTACCCGAACGGAAGTATTACGGTGGATAATATTTACCGCCAGGAATTAGACAATACCTTTTTAGTTACGGCAAACAAAGCATTAACCAATGATTTGAACTTGCGCTGGATTGTGGGCAACAACATTAACCAGCGTTTAACCAACCGTACTGCTTTTTATGGTGATAATATTATCGTTGCCGATTTAAATACCATTACCAATACCAGTTCTGTTACCCCAATTCAGTTGGTAAACAACCGGAATATACTGGAACAAAGATTCTATGCTTTTTTTACCGATATAACTTTCGATTATAAAAACTACGCTTCTTTAAATTTGGTTGGCCGTAATGATGTTTCTTCAACCTTGCCCCTCAATAACAGAAGCTATTTTTATGGCGGTGCAAACGGCTCCTTTATCTTCACTAAAGCTTTTAAATTACCAACCAATATTTTAAATTTTGGTAAGGTCAGAGGCGGTTACACGCGGGTAGGAAACGAAGCAACTGCTTATCAAACCGCTGCATTTTACTTAGTAAACTCGCCTTTGGGTGCAACTTCTGGTATTGGCTCTGTTGGTGCGCCGTTTACCTCACCAAATGGTACTTACAACTTAGTTACACAAGCTAACTTATTAACCAACGCTAATTTAAAACCCGAATTTATTACAGAGTTAGAAGTAGGTACAGAATTGCAGTTTTTTGATAACCGTATCGGCATAGACTTTACTTACTATAATAAAAAGAGTACATCGCAAATATTTGAAGTAACGGCAGCGCCTTCCTCCGGTTATACTTCCCAGATCCTGAACTTGGGGAAAGCAACAAACAGTGGTATAGAAATCACTTTAAACCTGTCGCCCATCCGTACCAATAATGGTTTTAACTGGGATATTTCATCTGTATTTACCCGAAACCGAAACATTATTAATGATCTGGGCGGCTATAAGCAGTTTGTTTATGGTGGCGTTAATGGTACAAGCAGCGTGCACATTCTTGGTCGGCCTTATGGTTTAATTTATGGCAATGCTTATGCCCGTGATGATGCAGGCGATATCCTGATCGATCCGAATACCGGTAAACCTTTGGTATCCGGTGCTTTACAGGCTATTGGTAATCCTAATCCTGATTTTATCCTTGGTATAACCAACTCATTTACTTACAAAAATTTTTCTTTAAATGTGTTGTTTGATTGGAAGCAAGGCGGCCAGTTATATTCTAATACGGTTGGCCAGATGCTTTCCCGCGGCGTAACGAAAGACACGGAAGACAGAGAGTTTCAGATCGTTTCTCCGGGTGTATTAGGCGTTGCCAATACGTTAAAACCACTGCTGGACGCAAAAGGAAATACCATTCCGAATAACGTAGCTATTTCTTACGAAGATTATTTCTTTAATAACGGATTAGGCCCCGGAGGCGTAGATGAAGGTTCTATATTTGATGCTACCGTTTTCCGGCTTCGCGAAATTGCCCTGGCTTATCAAGTACCAAAAAGCTTGTTGAAAAGAACACCATTTGGTTCAGCTTCAATTTCTGTAAGCGGCCGTAACCTTTTCTATTACGCGCCCAACTTTCCTAAATATACCCATTTTGATCCTGAGGTAAGTTCTTTGGGCGTAGGTAACTCGCAGGGTTATGATAACCTTGCCGTGCCGACAACTAAACGGTTTGGTATCAATCTCAGGTTCAGCTTTTAATTAGGAAGATCAATTCTTTAAATCAGTTAACGTTATGAAATTCAAATACAAAAAATACATACTTCTTTTAACAGGCATTTTATTAGTTAGCAGTTCCTGCAAAAAGTTTGTGGATATCAATGCTGATCCTAATAACCCAACTACTGCTCAGCTCTCGTTGTTATTGCCGGCTACACAAATATCAATGGTGGGCAATATGTACCAGTTAAACAGTGGTACTTCCACCTTTATGCAGCACACCATATTTACTACCGGCCAAAGCCGTTATCAGCAGCAGGGAACAGATTTTAGTAATTCATGGGATGGTTTTTACAGTCAGACTTTAAATGATCTGGAAGCAATTATTACCACCGGAACTACTCAGCAGCAATGGGGCTATGTTGCTGTTGCCGAACTGGAAAAAGCCTATTTATACAGTTTAATGGTAGATATGTGGGGCGATATACCTTATACAGAAGCAGAACTGGGGCAGGCAAACGGAAGCCCGGCTTTAGAAAGCGGAGCTGCCATTTATGAAAAGTTACTGGTTTTAATAGATGCAGGAATTGCAGATGCAAACAAAGTAGCCGCAACTACTTTAGTTCCGGCCACTTCTGATGTATTTTATGCAGGCGTTAAAACTTCCTGGATCAGTATGGGCAACTCGTTAAAGTTGAAGTTGTATAACCAGATCCGTAAGGTTGATCCAAACCGCTCGGCAACGGCCATCAAAGCAATCATCAGCAGTGGGACACTTTTAATCAGCACCAATGCCCTTGATTTTACTTTCAAATTTGGGTCTTCTCAAAACCCAAACAACCGCCATCCGTGGCACCGTGCAGATTATCAGGCTGGCAAAACTTTTTATACCAGCCAATCCTGGACAGATTTATTATTAAATGGCGATGACCCGCGTTTGCGTTATTTCATCTTCCGGCAAAATGCAACCGCTGGTTTAAACAATGGTAGCAATAGCAATGGTTATTATGGCCGTAACCCGGGCGATGGTACGGCTGCCCCGGCAGATCAGTCCAGAAGATCAACTTTTGGCATCTATCCGGCTGGTGGTTTGTATGATAATGCGCCGATCAATAGCCTCACAGCAGCAAACCTTTTTTTAACCAATACCGGTGCTACCGGATCAGTAAAAGTGGTAACCGTTACCGATGGAACAGGTGCAGGTGTAATGCCTTTGATTACAAACGCTATGGTTAAATTTATCCGGGCAGAAGCAGCGTTAATTTTAGGGACCGGTGATGATGCCCGTCAATATTTAGGTGATGCTGTTACGGCAAACTTAAACAGCATCAGCACTTATGCAGCAGCAAACGGTGGTGTTGCCTTAACAACGGCAACTATAACCGGTTTTGTAAACAGGGTGCTTACTCAATACGATGCTGCAAATGCTGCCGGAAAGCTTAACATCGTGATGACACAGAAGTACATCGCTTTATACGGAAACGGGATGGAAGTTTACAACGATTACCGCCGCACCAGCCTGCCCGTTCTACGCACGCTTTTATCGCCGCTTAATGTTTTTCCACTTCGGCTTTATTATTCTCAAACAGAATTATCGGCAAATACTGTTTTGAGTGCAAATGCAAGCGCCATACAGGTAGCGCAGCAAACTACGCCTGTTTTCTGGCAGAAATAAGTTTAAAATGCAACAAAAAAACAGTGATAAAAGAAGCATCCTCAAACTAAAATATCAACATGAAAAATTTCCTACTGGCCATAGCCTTTATTTTATTAGGATTAACAGCCTGTAAAAAAGTACGGTACGAATGGCAGGAGTACACTTACACCGCTGCACCAATCGTAACAATTGATACCACAAAAACAGCATTGCCAACCCGGCAAAACGGAAAAGTGGCTTTTTTTAATTTAAAAGATGCCAACCTGGCCAACGAACAGTTTTCGTTTACCTTGAATTGGGAAGGATTTGGAAAAGCAACTGTAGATACTATTGAAGTGTATACCAGCTTTAATAAAGCAGAAGCAAGTGTTCCTGCCTACCCGATTGTTATATCTTATCCGGGTAACCAGTATCCGAACATTGCCCAGTTTCCGCTCCCAAGCATTGTTGGCGCAAATGATAAACTGTACGAAAAGGTTACCGTTTTTCCTAAAACCTACACTTTTACAGCAGCGCAACTGGCTGCTATTTCCGGCATCAGTTTAAGTTCGGCAGCAGTAAATGATTACTTTTTATTCAAGTTTATCCTGCATTTAACAGATGGCCGGAGGATAGTTACTTTCTTTAATAATGTTTGTGATGAATCCCGCGGAGAACCCGGCGATTGCCGGACTGGCGTGAGGTTTAAAAGTCAGTAATTTTTCCTTTATCTGATGCTGTTTTTATCGGCATAAACCTCTTATACAAAAAAGAATATTATGATCAACACTAAAAAAAGACTGCTAAAAACAGCATTGCTGCTAACGTTAACTGCAAGTTTCGGGCAGCAGTTGCACGCGCAGGAAGAAGGCCCGGAAGTTAAAAAAACCGCAATCGCCGGAAAACAATACATTAGTGCAATCAATACGATTGCCAATAAACCTGCTGTAAAAAAAGCATTTCAAACCATTGTTGATTTGCAGCCGCAAACTTTGCAGGATCATATTTTACTGACTGAAATTCCGGCGCCTCCTTACAAAGAAATGGTTAGGGCGAAAAAATATGCCGAAATGTTAAAAGCTGCCGGTGCAGATTCGGTTTGGATTGATAATGTTGGAAATGTAATTGCCAAACGCAAAGGTAAATCGGGTAAAAAAACAATCGCTTTGGAAGCACATTTGGATACGGTTTTCCCCGAAGGAACCGATGTTAAAATTAAACATAAAGGCGATACCTTGTATGCGCCCGGCATTTCTGATGATACCAGAGCACTTGCCGTAGTATTAAGCGTACTGAAAACAGTAGAAAAAACAAATATAGAAACCGATGCTGATGTATTGTTTGTAGGTGCCGTTGGCGAAGAAGGACAAGGAGATTTACGCGGCGTAAAAAACCTGTTTAGTGTTAACGGTCCGGGTAAAATTGATTCTTATATTGCTGTAGATGGTACAGGTTTAGACCGGATCGTACACCGTGGTTTAGGTTCTCATCGCTATAGAATCACCTTTAAAGGTTTGGGCGGACATTCTTCCGGTGCATTTGGCCTGGCTAATCCGCATAATGCTTTGGCCCGTGCTGTTCATTATTGGGTTTTGGATGCCGATAAATTTACGAGAGAAAAAGGTGTGCGCGTTACTTATAATGTTGGCGTTATCGGCGGCGGCACTTCTGTTAATTCCATTCCTTTTGAATCCTGGATGGAAGTGGATATGCGGTCAGAAAGTCCGGAGCGTTTAAACGGGATCGATAAAATGCTTCAGGATGCTGTTCAAAAAGGTTTAAAAGAAGAAAACCGGATGAAACGCCTCGGCCCGGATTTAACCGTTGTGGTAAAATTAGTTGGTGATCGTCCTTCGGGTGTAGAAGATCCTAACCTTCCGTTTGTACAGCGTGCAATTGCTGCTACCGCTTTTATCCACGCAGAACCCGGTTTAGGTGTAGGTTCAACCAATGCCAATATTCCTATTTCAAAAGGCGTTCCGGCGGTTTGTATCGGCGGCGGCGGTAGATCAGGCGGCGCTCATGCTTTGGGCGAATGGTGGCTGGATGATAAAGGATACCAGGCCGGCCAGCGTGCTTTACTGCTGCTGCTTGCCGAAGCAGGCGTGGCCAAATAATCAGTTAAACCAAGAAACTAAGCAATGAATTTGTTTAAACTTTTAGTTTGGTTAAAATAGAATTATTACATCGATAATCAACTCATCCCCCTAACCCCCTTTGAAGGGGGAAGAGGACCTTAGCGTATATCTTTCTATCTCTAAATTTCTAATGTTTAGAAAGGTAGGCGATAGGCTTCCCCCTTCGAAGGGGGTTAGGGGGATGACCTTATTTTTTACTTGATAAAAGAAGCATTTTTATATAAAAACTATAGAAAGAAGTTTAAACAATCTGAGAACTACTAAACCAATAATTATATGATTAACAAATTTTACCGCATACTTCTTTTACCGATGCTTTTTTATGCATCGGTATTACAGGCACAAAAAGTTCCTTCTCCTAAAGAGTTTTTTGGGTTTAACATCGGCGACGATTATAAGCTTACCAATTACACGCAAGCATCAGCTTATTTTAAAAAATTAGCTGCTTCTGATCGTACCAAATTGGTTGATATCGGCTTAACGGAAGAAGGCCGGCATCAATACATGTTGATTGTTTCTTCTCCCGAAAACATCAAAAAACTGGTTCGTTATAAGGATATTTCCCAAAAACTGGCCCATGCAGATGGTTTAACTGATGTTCAGGCAAAAAGTCTTGCTGCCGAAGGAAAGTCTGTGATCTGGATTGATGGCGGCCTGCATGCAACAGAAGTTGTCGGCGCGCACCAACTGATCGAAACGATGTATCAATTGGTAACCCGCAACGATGAGGAAACGCTGAATATTTTAAAGAACGATGTGATCCTGCTGACACATGCTAACCCGGATGGACAGGAATTGGTATCAAACTGGTACATGCGGGAAGCTGACCCGAAAAAGCGAAAAATGGACGTGCCCCGTTTATGGCAAAAATATGTGGGCCACGATAACAACCGCGATTTTTACATGATGAACATGAAGGAAAGCCAGAACATCAGCAAACAGTTGTTTGTAGAATGGATCCCGCAGATCATGTACAACCACCATCAGCGTGGCCCTGCAGGTTCTGTTTTAGCCGGCCCGCCTTACCGTGACCCTTTTAATTATGTTTTTGATCCTTTGATCGTAACCAGTATTGATGCCGTTGGTGCTGCCATGAACAACCGATTAAACGTAGAGGGAAAGCCCGGTTATACACAACGTGCAGGTTCCCAGTTTTCTACCTGGTGGAACGGCGGATTGCGCACTACGCCATATTTTCATAATATGGTTGGTTTATTGACCGAAATTATCGGAAACCCAACGCCTGAAATGGTTGCTTTGGTGCCGGACCGTTTGATCCCTAACGGCGCTACACCAAACCCGGTTGTACCGCAGCAATGGCATTTCCGGCAGTCTATAGATTATTCTGTTTCCTTAAATTATGCTGTGCTGGATTATGCTGCCCGTTACCGCAGCCAACTGTTGTACAACATTTATAAAATGGGAAAAAATGCGATAGAACGCGGTAGGAGCGATCACTGGACTTTTTATCCCAAATACATTGATTCGATAAAAACAGCTTATGCAAAAGATAAAAAGGGAGCTAAAAAAGACAGCAGCCGAAATCAATCGGGCGAGTTTTCTTTTGGCAGAGAAGATACCATTCCTAATAAATATTATACCGCAGTATTAAAAAATCCGGTTAACCGTGATGCACGCGGTTATATTATCCCGGCTGACCAAACTGATTTTCCAACGGCCATAAAGTTTATCAATGCACTGCTTTATTCTGGTATCCAAGTGCAAAAAGCGACCGCTGATTTTACCGTTGCCGGGAAAAAATATCCGGCAGGTTCTTACATTGTCAAAACCGATCAGGCCTTTCGTCCGCATGTAATGGATATGTTCGAGCCGCAAGATCATCCGAATGATTTTCAATACGAAAGCGGCCCGCCTATTCGTCCGTACGATTCTGCAGGCTGGACTTTGGCGTTCCAAATGGGCGTTAAATTTGACCGTTTGACAGATGCTTTTAACGGTCCTTTTCAAGCAGTTCCTTACGGCGCTATTCAATCTCCCCCAAAACAAAACCTGGCAACTGCGGCCAAAGCTGGTTATTTATTAAGCCCTTCCATCAACAATGCTTTTATTGCGGTTAACGATTTGCTGAAAACTGGTGTTGAAGTTTTTCGCCTACCAAAAGGAGTAGCGGGCACAGTAAACGGACCGGGAACTTTCTTTATTCCTGCTTCTGCAAAAGCACAAAATGTACTGGTAAAAGAAGCATCAGATTTAGGGCTAAAGGTTTCCGGTATTGCTGAAACGCCTGCCGGTGCGGTTAAAATTTCATCCATGCGGATTGGTTTATTTAATAACTATGGCGGATCAATGCCATCAGGATGGGTACGCTGGCTGATGGAGCAGTACCATTATAATTACACACAGATTTATCCGCAGGAAATTGACGGTGGAAACCTCAACCAAAAATACGATGTGCTGATTTTTGTTACCGGCGCTATTCCTGCAATGGGAAGAGCAGAGGCTCCGGCAGGCGAAGGCGGTTCGGGTCGTCAACCCAAAGCAGATTCCATTTCAACTGAATACCGTTCCTGGCTTGGGAAGATCACGGCGGAGAAATCCATTCCTCAACTTAAAAAATTTATGGAAGCTGGCGGAGTGATTGTAACCATCGGCACCAGCACCAATTTGGCTTATCATATAGGTTTGCCGGTTCATAATTATTTAACCGAAAAAGGGGCTAACGGCAAAGAACGGCCGCTTCCGGGAACAAAATATTATATTCCGGGCAGTTTGCTGCAGGCCAGTTTTGATACTTCAGAACCTGCTAACTATGGAATGCTTGCGGAAAGCGATGTTAATTTTGACAGAAGTCCGGTTTTTAAACTCGATGCGGATGCTGCTGCAAAAGGCGTAAAACGTTTGGCTTGGTTTGCTACCGATAAACCTTTGGACAGCGGCTGGGCTTGGGGACAAGCTTACCTAAAAGACGGCGTTGCCGCTTTTACAGCTCCGGTTGGTTCGGGTAAATTGTATGCTTTCGGACCGGAAATCACCTTCCGCGGGCAAGCGCACAGCACGTTCCGGTTATTGTTTAATCAGTTGTATTCTAATAAATAAAATTTTGTAAAGCACACCAACTTTTAGGTGGTAAAAGAAGCATTCATACTTTTAGGAATGCTTCTTTTACCGATCAAATTTCATCAACCTAATACTTCTTTTATGACCCAAAAAATCTCATCCGCATTTGCAATCCTGTTGTTGCTGTGCCTAACTGTTGCGGCACAAACCGTTCCATCACCAAAACAGCATTTCGGTTTTGATATCGGCGATGATTACAAGCTTGCCAATTACACGCAGACAGAAGCCTATTTTAAAAAAGTGGCTGCTTCGTCCAACCGTACCAAATTAGTTGACATTGGTTTGACGGAAGAAGGAAGGCATCAATATATGATGGTCGTTTCTTCCCCGGCAAACATCAAAAACCTGGCTCGGTACAAAGAAATCTCATCAAAACTTGCCCATGCCGAAGGTTTAAACGACCAACAAGCACTTGCCCTTGCCGCCGAAGGTAAAGCGGTGGTTTGGATTGATGGCGGTTTGCATGCCACAGAAGTGGTTGGCACGCATCAATTGGTTGAAACGATGTACAATTTGGTTAGCCGCAAAGACCCGGAAACGATGCGCATTTTGGATAACGTGATCGTGCTGATGACCCATGCCAATCCGGACGGACAGGAACTGGTTTCCAATTGGTACATGCAGGAACCCGACCTAAAAAAGCGCAATACCAATATCCCGGTTTTGTATGAGAAATACATCGGGCATGACAACAACCGTGACTTCTATATGATGAACACGAAGGAAAGCAGCAATATGGGCCGGCAGTTGTTTGTGGAGTGGTTTCCGCAGATTATGTACAACCACCACCAGCGCGGTCCCGAAGGTTCTGTGCTTGCAGGTCCGCCTTACCGCGATCCTTTTAATTATGTTTTTGATCCGCTGATGATTACCGGGATTGATGCACTCGGTGCAGCCATGTATAGCCGGTTAAATGTAGAAAACAAACCCGGTTACACACGCTTAACCGGTTCCAGTTTTTCTACCTGGTACAATGGCGGTTTACGTACCACTACACAATTTCACAACATGATTGGTTTATTGACCGAGATTATCGGTAATCCAACGCCCGAAAAAATTCCGGTTGTTCCGGCGCGGTTAATTCCGAACGGAGCAACACCAAATCCGGTTTTGCCGCAGGATGTATGGCATTTTAAGCAATCCATCGATTATTCTGTATCGTTAAATTATGCCGTGTTGGATTATGCTGCCCGTCAGCGGGATGAAGTTTTATTTAACATTTACCGCATGGGCAAAAATTCTATCGAACGGGGCAGCAAAGATTACTGGACACTTTCGCCCAAACGTTCTGATGCCATTGCGCAGGCTTATAAAAATGACCAAAAAAGTACCGATAAAAACAGTACCAGTACCGCCGGAGACCCGATGGGCTGGATGACCAGGGGAAGTGAAATCCCGATGAAATACTATAATGCCGTACTAAAAAATCCGGAACTGCGCGATCCGAGAGGTTATATTCTTCCTTCAGATCAACCCGACTTTCCAACCGCAACAAAGTTTATTAATGCCTTGATCAAAGCAGGTATTTCGGTACAAAAAGCAACTGCTGATTTTACAGCGGAAGGAAAAAAATATCCGGCCGGTTCTTATATTGTTAAAACCGATCAGTCATTTCGTCCGCATGTGCTGGATATGTTTGAGCCGCAAGATCATCCGAATGATTTCCTTTATCCCGGCGGCCCGCCAATCCGTCCTTATGATGCAGCGGGCTGGACATTAGCTTTCCAAATGGGCGTACATTTTGACCGCATTCTTACTGCTTTTAACGGCCCTTTTCAATGTATTCCTTATGGTGAGGTTCAATCTCCCCCAAAACAAACTGTTGCTGCTACTGCCGGAGCCGGTTATTTGTTAAGCTCGCAGGTAAACAACTCTTTTATCGCCGTAAATGATTTACTGAAAGCCGGCGTAGAAGTTTATCGTTTACCAAAAGGAATAACCGGTACGGTAGAAACCGGTACATTTTTTATTCCTGCTGGAGCCAAAGCAAAATCAATATTAGAAAAAGCTGCTGCAGATTTAGGTGTTAAAGTTGCCGGGATCAGCCCAAAACCTGCTGATGCGGTTAAAGTATCTTCCATGCGTGTTGGCCTTTGGGATACTTATGGCGGCTCGATCCCTTCCGGCTGGGTTCGTTGGATGATGGAGCAATATCATTTTCCGTACGAACAAATTTATGCGCAGGATATTGATGCCGGAAACCTTAAAAACAAATATGATGTGCTAATTTTTGTAACGAGGGCAATTCCGCCGGTGGGCGGCGAGGTTGCGGACAGAAGTTTATACGCAGACCGTGCGCCAAAGCCGGAAGAAGTGCTTGTAGAATTTAGAAAAATGCTGGGCAAAATCACATCAGAAAAATCAATCCCGCAACTAAAAGCCTTTTTGGAAGCCGGCGGAAATATTGTTGCTTTAGGCAGCAGCACTAACTTGGCTTATCATTTAGGTCTTCCTGTTCATAATGAATTGGTGGAGAAGAACAGTGACGGACAAGAACGGCCGCTTCCGGGAACAAAATATTATATACCGGGAAGTATTTTGCGTGCTAATATTGACCCGGCTCAACCCGCTGCCTGGGGAATGGACACAGAAGCTGACCTGAATTTTGATAATAGTCCGGTTTTTAAATTAGATGCAAACGCTGCTGAAAAAGGAGTAAAGCCAGTAGTTTGGTTTACAACAGATAAGCCATTGCGCAGCGGCTGGGCCTGGGGGCAAGCTTATTTAAAAGATGGTGTGGCCGGTTTTGTAGCGCCGGTTGGCGCTGGAAAATTGTATGCTTTTGGTCCGGACATTACTTTTCGCGGGCAATCGCATGGTACGTTTAAATTGCTTTTTAACGAGTTGTATGGATTCAGGTAATTTAAACTAAAGCAGCAAAAAAGCCAGTATTGATTTGCTTGTTAAATTTCAATCAGCAGATCAATATAAATGGTATTCAAAAACTACTTGAGTTTGCGGCTTAAACAACACCGGACAAATAATTATCTTTTATTCTTCAGGCACCTCTTTTTTGCCTGCACCATTTCTCTTTGTTGCCATTGACCCGGAGTAAAGGGTTCTGATTTTATAGGGGTAGAAAGAGTATCGTCTTATTTGCTTTTCTGTTTTTAAAAAGTTTTGGTTTTGCAAAGGAAACCATGTGGTAAAATTGGATAATCTAAAAAATAGATTTGCTGCTTTTATTTGTCTGGTCTTTTAACGCTTAATTCTTACATCTGCTTTTTTTAAAGAGGATTCTCTAATAATTAACTGAGCCGGCAAAACAGTGTAATGATGAGGGTTCGTTTTATCTTTTTCCGAATCAAGTTTTTTTAACAGCGTTGATATTAAATGATCTGACAACGCTTTCATAGGTTGTGCCACAGCAGTTATCGTTGGATTAAATACCTTGAAGAATTCATGGTCGTCAAAACCAATCACAGCCACATCTTCCGGAATCCTCAATTGTAAATTTTTGAGTGTCTCAAACCCTTTTAAAGCCAAATAATTGGTAGCAAATAATACGGCATCAATGTTTTTGTTGTCAGATAAAAAAACGGTAAACTGATCAATAACTATTTTTGGATCTGACTTAAAAGGGATTTTTAAAGTATATTTCGGAAAGTTCAGTTCATCCATGGCGGAATCATATCCTTTTAACCGGTCTGCCATTTGGGTTTGGTCAGAATCCAACGTAATAAAAGCAATGTGCTTAAAACCCTGCCCCTGAAAATGTTTGATGGCATGGTACGCACCTGTAAAGTTATCTATAACAACGTAATCTGTGCTTAATTTAGGAAAATAGCGGTCAAAAAGCACAAAAGGCAATTCATCATGGAGGAGTTGTTTAATTTCCTTTTCGATCCCTTTTGGAGGGGTAATAATATAGCCGTCAACATTTCTGCTTCTAAACAACTGGATTAATTCCTTTGTTCTTTCCGGGTTGTCTTCTGTGCTGCAATAAATTATTTTATAACCCATTTCGTACGCACTTTCTTCGATCAAACGGGCAACACTTGCAAAGAAAGAATCGGCAATATCCTCTACAAACAAAGCGATCATTTTAGTTTTACCTGTCCGCAAACTTTGGGCAAATTGGTTTGGGTGATAGTTTTTCTCTTTTATAAAGTCATTAACTTTAACAATGAGCTTATCACTAATGCGCATGTCTTTTGCCTTGCCATTTAAGATGAAAGAAATAGTTGTAATAGAAATATTAAGTTCCTTGGCTATATCTTTGATAGATATCTTTTTCCTCATTCAATGATTTGTTTCCTGCTTTACTATTGTTTGATCACGCAAAATTTTCAATGCTTGTTTTCAAAGCGATAGTTTTTATACAAAAGTAAGCCTATTCCGATGAGTTTTTTTTAGATTGTATTCTAAACGATAGATACTTCTTTTATCACCTTAAAAAAAGAGGGTATTCTTTTGTTTCATCCGTAAGATGTAATAAAAGTTTACTGTTTTTTTAAGGTGATAAAAGAAGCATTATAAATTTTCTTGTTCCAATTTAAATCAACCAAAAGGTACGATATTAAATCTTTGGCCGATTTACAAGATGTTCCGGTATAAGCAGATTGACAAATGTTAATTAATGGTGTCAGGTTTTGAAGGATTTTTGGGGTCGTAAACAGCTACGGCCACACGCGAATCGGCGCAGCCATAATATAAAAACCATTTTTGTTGAAAGTAAACCATGCCTTCTATAAATACCGTCCCGTTTACATATTGCCCGCTTTTTTCAAAAGGTTCCATCGGCCGTAAAAAAGGCACATCCAGCCGCGCCAATGGTTTTGCAGGATCATTTTGGTCAAACAGAGCCTGGCCGGCACAGTAAGAATTTGGGTTGAATCGCTTGTCGCCATCTTCACCGGCTTTATTTTTACCGTTATAAAATAAGATGATGCCTTTGTCCGTCAGCAATGCCGGCGGCCCGCATTCCGTCAGTTCGCTGTCGAAGTAGCCTTTTCTCGGGGAAATCAACTCTTTTAATGTTCCATCTGAATTAACAACAGGTTCCCAATCAACCAAATTGGTGGAAGTAGCTGCAAAAACATGCAGTTCGCCCCAGTACATCCAATATTTACCGTTGATTTTTGTGACTACCTGTTTGCCGTTTTTTATTTTTGTTAATATCGAGGCTGATTTATGCGGTATATTCAGAAATTTCCCCTGATATGCATCTTCAAAGATCGGCCCGTGCTTCGTCCAGTTTTTTAAATCTTTGGAAGTAGCTACGCCAAGCCTTGGCACATCGCGGTTCCATTGCGTGTAAAAAACCACAAAAGTACCGCTTTCGGTAACGGCAACCCTCGGGTCTTCGCAGCCGCCCGGCCATTCGTATTTTTTCTGGTCATCGTTGGCCGGATAAAAGACCGGCGTTTTGCTTCGTTCAAAATGAAAACCATCTTTACTTTCAGCATAGCCTAACCTGGAAGTGCGGAAACCAATGCCTACACCGGATTTATCTTCGGAGCGGTACAAAACCACGATTTTACCGTTGATCATTGCTGCAGCCGGGTTAAACGTATCATTAGATTCCCAGGCAACAGCTTTTTTTAAGATTGGGTCGAAAAATGTAGCACTGGGATCAGGAGAAATGATCGGGTTGATATGCGCCGGCCTTTTAAACCCGCCGAAAGCCCAATCCGGCAAAATATTAGCCTTTTGACCCTGCGCAAACGTGCTTGCAGAAGTCAATAGTAACAACAGGATTCCGGCTGCTATAATCTTATTTTTCATCAACATTTGTTTCTTTATTATGAACTGAACGGTCTTATCATTTAAACGGATGCTTCTTTTATCACCTAAAAATCTATCTGCTTACCATAAAACAAGTTACAGATAATGGATAATGTTTTATTATAAATGACAACATGCTTCTTTTACCACATAAAAATTACGGTTGTTCGGTAGTGTAAATAGAAAGCACTTCTGCATCTGTTAAAGCGCGGTTGTAAAAACGGATATCGTCCATTAAACCCTTAAAGTAAGAAGAACCGAACTGACTTTTGGGCAAACTCTGCCCGATAACCAGGTTTACAGGAGAAGGCAGCGTAATTGGCGTACCGGTTACCGCAGCAGTTTTTACTAATTTATCGTTCACATAAAACTTCATAGTGCCGTTGGTATAGGATGCAGAAATAAAAGTCCATACATCTGCCGGTACTACGCCAGGGTTACTGTCCACATCATGATAACCATTATCTGCGTGAATGGTCAAAAACAAAAAGTTGGCACCTTGCAACTGGAATTTAAACCCATTATAAGTGTTTAAAGAAAACATGTAATTATCAGGATTGGTTTCGTGGCGTTTTACCCACAAGCTTATGGTAAACTCTTTTGGGTTTAAATCGATGGTGTAAGGCACTTCAATATTAGCCCCATTTTGGAAATCGTATGCACTGTTGGGCAGGTTAAAACGGTCGGTAATCAGTTGCGGAAGCGTATTGCCGTCAACCGGTGAAGAACCTCCGCTGGTATAGCCGGTCATCAAAGTTCCGTTATGGCCATGGCCGGATGCATCATTTGCATTACCGGTAAATTTCCATTGAGCAATGAGGTTATCGGTAGAAACATCCTGTATCAACCTTGATTGGAAGGCCATGGTTGCCCGGCGCAGGTTAGCCGTTGCATTATCTACCTCCTGCTGGCTGTATTGGGTTGAGCCTTTTACAGCGGTGGCCAGATCAATGGCTGTTTTAAGGTCTGCGCGGGAACCCACAGAATAATTGCCTGCCCTTTTGCCTTCTACAGCGTTTGTATAAAATGCGGTAGCCGAATCGATAGCCGTACCGATACTGCTTTTATTGGCATTAAAACTGGCCTGGTTAGTGCTTTTTTTACAGGCAAAAAAGCTGGATGAAAGCACGACCGCCAACATTAAAAAACCTAAATATTTGTTATAAATCTTCATGGCTTATGATTTTAATTATTTGCCTAATAACTTGTTTGTAGAACGCTCGCTTTGCGGAATCGGGAAAAACTTGTTGTTGTTGAAGTTAAAGTTGGGCTGATCCTTCAATGCGGTTGTAGCATAAGCACTGCCATAACGGATCAGATCAAAGAAACGCCCAAACTCTAAAGCCAGTTCAGACCTTCTTTCGCGGCGGATGATATCACGAAGCTGCGTTTGGCTGGTGGTTGTGATATCAGGTAGCAAACCCGTTGGTACAGTCCCAAACCCGGTTAAAGAATTATCATACAAATAGCTTTCGCGGGCACGTTTTCTGATCCTGTTTAAAGGGATCAATGCTGCCGTACTGTTGCCTGCTTCGTTAAAAGCTTCCGCTTCAATCAGTAACACATCTGCAAAACGAAGGGCTTCAACATTTAGGTTTCCGTCGCCTTTAGTAGCTGTAGGAATTTCTGAAAGCGGCTGAATCTGCTTTTTGGTCAAATATCCGGTTGCCGTCCAGCTTGGGTCAAACTGACTATCGAAGTACGGATGGCCGGAACGTGCAACGGTATAATCCAATCTCGGATCATCAATTCCTGCTGTTGATTTTTCGAAATTATCAACCAAACTCTGTGTTGGCTGAAAAAAGCCATAACCATTCAACGTTCCCCGTGGTGCAAATGCCTGGTTCATGGCATTTCCTTGTTTCGGGCTTAACCCTGCTGTATGCCAGATGGAAAAGATAGCTTCCTTATTACTTTTTGTAGCCGCGCTAAAGTTATCGGTAAATTTAGCTGTTAAATCATAAATGCCTAAAGCCTCTACCTGCTGCGCAGTTTGCGCCGCTAATGTATATTTTGCTTCAAATAAATAGGTTTTGGCAAGCAAAGCTAAAGCAGCACCTTTTGTGGCACGGCCCAGATCTGCACCAGTCCAGGTTATAGGAAGTGCTGCTGCTGCATTGGTACAATCCTTTTCTATCTGTGTATAAATTTGTGCCTGCGGTACTGCCGGAGCCTGCAGGTTATCAGCGGTAGCAACCGCTAAACGTAAGGGAATATCACCATAACTATTGGTAAGCATGAAGTAATAATAAGCCCTTAAAAACTTGGCCTGGCCATTTATAGTTGCTTTGTTTGCATCGGGCACTGCTTTGTTTGCATCGGTTAATCCGCTCAACACAAAATTAGCTTTAGAAACGCCGTCGTAATATCTTCCCCAAACCGCTTCCACAGCAGCGTTACTTGTGAGGATATTAAACTTGTCGATATTGTCAATGTCTGCCTGGTCTCCGGGTAAACCACCTTTGACTGCATCGTCAGAAGCAACATCGCCAAGCACCCAAATTTCGTTGACAAAAGCATCCGTAAAAGTTAAAGGGACATAAGCCGCATTAACCGCTGCATTTGCGTTTGCAACCGAAGTAAAATAGTTACTTGCCTGATAAGTTCCCAGTACCGGTTGAACCAAAGACTTTTTGCAACCGACAGACAGAAAAAGCAAACCGCTTGCTATGATTATATATTTCTTTATCATTTTTTTAAATTTTGGAGGTTAAAAATTTGCACTAACACCTGCTGTGATGGTACGGGCGGACGGATAAGTGCCCCAATCAATACCTACGGCTCTTACGCCATCGCCGCTGGAATTACTATTGGTGTAAATTTCTGGGTCGATGCCTGTATATTTAGTTACTGTAAATACATTTTGTGCACTTACAAAAAATCTGACGGAAGATATTTTTAATCTTTTTATAAGCTGATCTCCAATTGTGTAACCCAACTGAACATTCTTTAAACGCAGATAAGAGCCGTCTTCCAGAAAGCGGGTTGAAGGCCGTTTGTTATTGGTTGCCCCATTCCAGGATAAGCGCGGAAACTGGTTAGTACTGCCTTCGCCGTTCCAGCTTTCGGTTGCTGCCCGTTCTGTAATATTAAAGGAGCGATAAAATCCTTCGATATCTGTATTGATCTGGTTGTATAATTTATTGCCATAAACTCCCTGAAAAAATAAGCTTACATCAAAGTGTGCATAAGAAAGATTACCGGTTAAACCATAAGTTAGTTTCGGGATGGGGCTTCCTACATAAGTACGGTCATATTCATTAATTACACCATCGGGTTTTCCGTTCGGCCCGCTGATGTCCTTAAACATTACATCGCCGGGTTGTATGCCTGCACCTTGATAAGCATGGGTAAAAACCTGCTGTGGATTTTGAAAGATTCCTTCCTGCTGCAACAAGTAAAATGACCCAACAGGTTGGCCGACTGCTGATTGAGTAGCGTAATAATTATTATCGATCCGCCCACCAACTAAAGGAGCACCGCCAGCCAAAGAAGTAACCCGGTTTTTGATTGTGGCCAGGTTGCCAATAATGGAGTATTTAAACTTTTTACTGATGCTGCTACGGTAATTTATCTCCAACTCAAAACCCTGATTGCGCATAGAACCGGCATTAACATAAGCACTGGCCGCACTTCCTGCACTGGTCGCCTGGGCAGGCTGCAATAACATCCCCGACGTGTTTTTTATAAAATAGTCTGCCGAGATTTGCAAAGCACTGTTAAACAATCCCAGGTCTAAACCAACATCTGTTTGGGTGCTGGTTTCCCATCTTACATTTGGATTTCCAAGTGTATTGATAGCGTTTCCCTGATTACCTGTTCCGTTAAAAGGGTAATAACCAGCACCTGAGATCAAAGTAGCATAGCTATAATTACCAATTTCCTGGTTACCTAACTGACCAATACCTGCCCTTAATTTTAACAAGGAAATTGGCTTAATATCTTTCATAAATTCTTCCTGATCAATCCTCCAACCTAAAGAACCGCCGTAAAAATTACCGTACTGATTGTGCGGGTCTAACCGTGATGAACCATCACGCCTGAAATTTACAGTAGCCAGGTATTTATCGTTAAAGGCATAATTGATCCGTCCAAATAAAGAAAACAATGCCCAATGGGTTTGGTTACCGCCGTTTTGCTGAATGCCCAAACCGTTATCTAAGTATTGAAAAGTAGGACTCTGATCTGAATATTGGGTCCGGGAAGCACCAAACGCCTGCGTATTACTTTTAACCAGTTCAGACCCTGCTAAAAAGTTAAATACATGTTTTTCTGCTATTGTAAGATTGTAGGTCGCGGTGTTCGTCCAGTTATAATCAAACTGATTGGTATTTGACTGTGCCAAACTATTCGGCGAATTCAAAAACCGGTCAATGCCCCAGGTGGCAAAAAACTGTTTATAATCAGATATTAAAAAGTTAGTGCCAAAATCACTTCTTATTTTTAAGTTTTTGATCGGGTTAATTTCTATATAAACATTTCCGAGCAACGAGTAATTGTTAAAGTTCCGGTTATAATTATCTGCAAAACCAACCGGGTTTAATCCATCGCCAAAAAATTCGGGATGATTTGGAATATCTACGTATTGTCCGTTCTGGTTAAAAACCGGGGTGGCAGGAGTTCTGAACAAAGCATAACGGGTTACACTTGCACCGGGATTTCCGGCCCCAAACCCATCACCGGATGTACCAACCTGGCGATTTTTTGCATAACCCAAATTGATGTTCGTTCCAACTGTAAATATTTTGGAAATATTACTGTTGATGGCAGTACGCAAATTTAAACGGTCAAAAGATGAATTTTTAATCAGTCCGTCCTGCGCAAAATAATTTGCGGAAACAATATAAGTTGTATTTTCACTGCCACCGCTTATTGCAAGCTGCACATTGCTGATCGGTGCTGGTTTTAACACTTCTTTTTGCCAGTTCACATCCGGCAGACCGGCTATCACACTTGCCGGTATTTGCGCCCGTCCGTCTGCCGCCGCTGCAATATTGTATGCAGTTACATACTGGCTGGTATTTGCCATTTTTATTAAATGCTGAGAAGTTTGTACACCCGAATAGGCGTTTAAACTTACTTTCGGCTTGCCGATTTTTCCTCTTTTAGTGGTGATAATCACTACGCCGTTTGCTGCCCTTGCACCATAAATTGCAGCGGAAGATGCGTCTTTTAATACACTAATACTTTCAATATCATTAGGGGAAATTTCATTGATGCCATTTTGGGTAGGAATGCCGTCAATGATATAAAGCGGGTTGTTATTATTGATGGTTCCGACACCGCGTATCCGCACGTTAATGGCGTCTCCCGGAGCACCCGTTGATTGCGTAACCGCTACACCGGCAGCCTTTCCCTGCAAAATCTGGTCGGCTCCTCCTACCGGTAAACTGGCAATATCGCTGCTTTTGATGCTTGATACAGCACCAGTCAAATCTGCTTTACGCTGTGTGGCATAACCCACAACCAATACTTCGTTTAAGGCACTATTTGTTGGGTTTAGTTTGATGAGCATTTGCCCGTTCAAATCTACTGGGACCGTAATAGTTGCATACCCAATACTTTTAACTTCAAGCAAAGCACCTTCAGTTGCCCGGATTGAAAAGCTGCCGTTTGAATCTGTAGCTGTACCTGTTGTTGTACCTTTTATTTGTACCGTAGCCCCGATAAGTGTTTCGTTGGTTTTGCCGTCAACTACTTTTCCGGCAATCGTTTTGTTTTGCGCATTGCCTTTAAAGCTAATCAACAATACAAGAAAAAAGCATATGGCTGCAGTTTTCCATTTGGCAATCAATGTAAAATCTATCATATCAAAATATTTTATAATAAATAAGTTATTGAATAGGGTTAATAGCTAATAAATAATGAACATCTGCATTTACAACTATCTGATAAACCAAGAGTTCGTTTAAATTTTATTTAGCTATTTCCGATACTTCTTTTACCACCTAAAAATCACTAAACCCTTGTACCTTTTGTATCGGTTTAATACATGATTTACAGGTATAAAAGAAGTAGTATAAACTTTTATGATAGAAATTTAAACAGCTTATAAAACTTATAATATTTAGAATACTGGGTGGGTAAATGGTTTTTCAGGCACAGCATGCTACTGGTTGTGTAAATGTGGTAAATCATGGTTTTAAAATTAATTAGTTGTTCAAACCTACAAAGACTAAACTGTTTTAGCAAATTTTAAATAATTATTTTAGAAAGGTTTTTTAAGATGTTTTGAAGGAAATTTAGGATATGTTTAAAATTTGCTCAACAAGGTTTCCATGCTTCTTTTATCACTTTAAAAAATGGCAAGCGTTCATTTTTTGATTTATTGATTGATGCAAACGCCAATTTTTATAGGGTAAAAGAAGTATTTGCCGCCGCCCCTCTATTTTGTATTTTACCTTACCCGTATTTGCTATAAATACATGTTGGATTTTTTATATAGGCCCGTGATTGCTAAGTTTGGAAGAGTATCTGTAGCACAAATCTTTAAAGCACTATGAAATTTACTTCCTTCGAAATCTACAAATATTCCATTCCGATGGAGCCTTTTACCATCGCTACCGGCACGATGGATTTCGCGCAGAATACTTTTATCCGTGCCCACACGGACGCTGGTTTGACCGGCGTTGGCGAATGTTCTGCTTTCCCGATGATCGTAGGTGAAACACAGGCAACTTGTTTTGAATTGGCCAAAGATTTTGCTTTGCTCTGGAAAAATAAAGATGCTTTGAACTTGGATACAAGATTGGCAGAATTGGATTTATACATCGCCAGAAATTATACGATAAAAAGTGCCTTCGATATGGTTTTGTATGACCTGGCCGCCAAACATGCCAACCAACCTTTGTATCAGTTTTTGGGCGGAGAAAAGCGAAAGATTGAAACCGATATTACCATCGGTATCGCAACGCCGGAAGCTATGGCCAAATCAGCGGTAAAATTTAAAGGGCAGGGTTTCAACATCATCAAAGTAAAGTTAGGGAAACAGCCAGACGCTGATATTGAACGCGTCAAACAAATACGAAATGCAGTTGGTACAGAAGTGAAGTTACAATTGGATGCCAACCAGGGCTGGACTTTTGAAGAAGCCAAAATTGCATTACATGGATTAAGCCAATACAACATCGAATTTTGCGAACAGCCGATGCGCACTTACAATGATGAACTGCTGCACGAACTTTGCAAGCTTTCGCCCATTCCGATTATGGCTGACGAAAGCGTTTATACGCATTGGGATGCCGAACGCATTGTCCGAAATAAAGCCGCAAGTTACATCAACATTAAATTTGCCAAAAGTGGAGGCATAAAAGAAGCAATTCACATCAACCAAGTTGCCGAACAAAATAACATGAATTGCATGCAAGGCGGCATGTTGGAAAGCAGGCTTGCGTTAACTGCAAATGTCCATTTTGCCATGGCTTTTAAGAATATTTGTTTTTTTGATTTGGATACTTGTTTGCTTGGACATTTGGTTGATCCGGTAATTGGCGGATGTAAATACAATGGTATGCAATTAGAAATAACAGATGCACCCGGACTTGGTGCTGATATTGATCAGGCTTACTTGGATCAGTTGGAACATATTATCATTTGATCTATATTTGGCTCTGGCAAATCACCAATAACAGCCTGTTTAAATTTTGTCCATCCTACTTTTGATGCTTCTTTTAGCCTATAAAAATTGGTGTGGTTTAATTGCCGCCTTTGATGCTTCTTTTATCCCTATAAAATTAGTGAGGCTTAATTGCCACGGCTTTCAAGCCGTGGATTGTATAAAAGATTCAAGTATTGGCTTTAGCCAAAACCCTTCTAAAGCATGCGCATTTAGAAATCCATATTTTGGTTTATGGATTGTATTTGTTTTTTGGCTAAAGCCTGTTGTTTATTACTCTTTATCCACGGCCTTAAGGCCGTGGCAACTTCGGCTCAACTATTCTATCCGTCTTACAACTACTTCTTTTAACCCTGTAAAATTGGTTAATCCGGCTTATTCCCTTTTAAAACTTGCTGCTGGCTATTGTTCAGCTCGTGCGGATAATCCAGTGAAATAGTGCTTGCATCATCTAAACGGGTTAAATGTTCCTGGTTAAGTTGGATGTTGATGGCTCCCAAATTATCTTCCAATTGTGCGCTTGTTCTGGGTCCGATGATTGAAAATCCGCCTTTAGCATTTACCCAGGCAATGGCAACCTGGCCGGGATTGGCTCCAATTTCATCAGCAACCGAAATAAGCGTATCCATAACAACTTCCGTTTTTGTAGCTTTTGTTTTTTCCAGGTTGCCCATTAAATTAACGCGCCCGGTTTCGCCTTTTCTATATTTTCCCGTTAAAATTCCGCCTGCAAGGGGCGAATAAGTCATCAAGCCCATACCAAAATATTTTGCCATCGGTATCAGTTCCCGCTCAGCCGTACGCTGTAAAAGATTGTACTCTATTTGAAGCGCTGCCATCGGCACCAAATTTTTGATTTGAGCAGTATTTGAAGCGGTTGCAGCTTTCCAGGCCGAAAAATTGGCCAAACCGCCATAAATAATTTTGCCCGCTTTTGCCAGGTCGTCCAAACCACGCACGATTTCTTCAACCGGCGTTACGCCATCGTCAAAATGCGCCATATAAATATCAATATGGTCTGTTTTTAAACGCTTTAAGCTTTCTTCTACCGATTGGATCATTATTTTGCGGTTGTTTCCGGTTGCACTTAAAGGTGGGTTTGATCGGCTGCTACGGGTGTATTTGGAAGAAATAACAAAATCATTTCTGTTGGGTGCGATAAATTCGCCAATTAACCGCTCAGACTCGCCCAACTGATACTGGTCTGAAGTGTCGATAAAATTCCCGCCTGCTTCTGCATAACCTTCGAAAATAGTACGCGCTTCTTCCGGGCTTGCACCATACCCAGAACCAGTGCCAAACATAGCTGCGCCCAAAACCATTTCACTTAGATATAAACCTGTTGTTGTTCCGAATAATTTGTATTTCATATTTTAAATGCCGAAGCTGATTGATACAATACAAATTTCAACCAATAAAAAACCAGGCACAAGTACGGGTAAATTTATCTATGTCCGATTTTTGGCATAACCTTGTATTTTTGTTATTTCAAATTTTTATGTACGAAAGAAAAATACCTGTCATGCTTGATTGCGGCCTTCATTTGTTTAAAGAAGCAGTGAACGGCAAATGGAAAATAGAACTGATTTATCACATCTCCAAAGGCATCAAACGCCCGGGCGAACTGCAAAGAAAAATCCCTAAAGCAACACGGCGGGTATTGGACACGCAATTAAAACAACTGGCAGAACAAGGGCTGATTTCAAAAACAATTTTTACAGAACCGGCCTCAAAAGTAGAATACGGATTAACCGAACTTGGGAAAACATTAATGCCTGTAATTGAAACGATTGTCCGCTGGGGCGAAGACCACCGCGAGGAATTAGAAAAGGTTGTCAATCAAAAGGTACTTGTATCGGTTTGAAAATAGCATTTTTATAATTAGAGGTTGTTTAGATGTAGATAAGGAAAAAACGGCAATGCTTCTTTTATCCCTATAAAATCAGAGTTGATATCCCACGAACAAAAGACTTAGAAAGCTTGCTGTTTTTTATGTGCTAAAAGAAGCATCAAACCAAAAAAGCAACTGGAAAAAATTAAATAATTTCATCCTATGTTTGAAGGACTTTCATCAAAAAAACAGAAGTCCTTCTTTTTTTATCTTAAACTACCAAACCGCTTTAGTATCAAAAACAACTCCCCCAAAAGCAGAATTGTAATACTGAAATTTTTACCGATCTTAACAGCGACCAACTTAAGCTTGTTTAGATTTTTGTCCGGCTTGTTTTTGATGCTACTTTTATGGCATAAAAAACTTCATGCCTGCGTTATTTAATTGGGATACAAACACTGATTTTTATAAGCTAAAAGAAGCATCTGTCTTTCTTCAGAAATAAATTTGAACAGACCTTATTATGACGGCGAAAATTTTGGCTTGTAAGAATAATTTTATGTGCTGTAAAATAGCTGCCGAAATAACAAACAACTTAAAAGGAAAGGTTCTTTGGATTGCGCTGCTGCTGATTTTATTTGGCTGTAACGGATATGCGCAAAGTTTAGGCGATCCGATTGTTGATATTACTTTTGGATCAGGCACGGCAGAACGTGCAGGTGCTTTGGCTGCTGATTCAGGCTCCACCACTTATATTTATAGTGCAAATTTCATCAATGACGGTTATTACACCATTGCAAATTCCACCAGCGGCTTTAACCGCGGCTGGTGGAACACCACCGACCATACCGGAAACCCGGGCGGTTATATGATGGTGGTAAACAGCAGCTTTGATCCCGGTGTTTTTTATACACGTACCGTTAGCGGATTGTGCGGCAACACGCAATATCAGTTTGCGGCCTGGATCAAAAACTTGTTGAACTACAATGGTATTTTGCCCAACGTCAGCTTTTCTATTGAAACCACCGGCGGAACAGTTTTAGGTTCTGGCACTACTGGAAATATTCCGGCAGGCAATACCTGGATACAATACCCCTTTACCTTTAGTACACCTGTGGGTACTGAAAGTGTTGTAATCAAAATGACCAATAATGCACCAGGGGGAATAGGGAACGATATTGCTATTGATGACATCACTTTCAGGCCTTATGGTGCGCAGGTGATGGCTGTTTTTGATCAGGCGGCCACTACTACCCAAGCGGTTTGTGCAGGTATCTCCCAAACGGTAAACCTCCATACTACTACCACTTTAATTGCAGGTTATGCACAAAAACTTCAGCAGTTGATCAACAACGTTTGGACGGATCAAAGCCCTGCCGGTACTGCAGCGTCTTTTACCGTTTCATCGCCTGTTGCGGCCGGCACTTATTCTTACCGGATTGTTTCGGCATTGGCCAATAATATCAGTTCATTAAATTGCGTGGTTTCATCAAACCTGCTTACTTTAACTGTTGTAGCTTTGCCGAATGCAGGATTTTCCATACCTGATGCCGCTTGTTTGGGAGATTCCACTTATTTTAAAGACCCATCAGCATCAAGCGGAAGTACGGTAACGGGATGGCTGTGGGATTTTGGTGACGGCCAAACTTCTGTCTTGCAAAACCCGGCACATAAATATTCGCAGGCAGCCATTTACCCGGTCAGCCTTACGGTTACTTCGGCTTTGGGCTGTTCGGCTGCCGTAACCAAAAATTATACTGTAAATGGTGCTGTGCCGGTTGCTGCTTTTACGGTATTAAATTCTGCTGCTTTGTGCAGTAACCGGGAAGTTTTTTTCAGTAATCAGGCTACGGTAGATTTCGGAAGTATCACCAAAATACAGTGGTACTATGATTACGGCAACCAGCCAACGCTGGCAGAAACAGACAGCAGCCCGTATTTCGGCAAGGTCTATCGCCATGCTTACCCACCGTTTTATTCGCCTACCGCAACCAATCATCAGGTGCGGATGCTGGCTTACTCCGGCACTTCCTGTGTTTCCGAAACGAATAAAACCGTCACCCTGCTGGCCATACCGCAACTTAGGTTTCCTGCCCCTGCCAAAGCTTGTTTGGATGGAGTGCCCATCCAATTGGCAGCCAGCGAGGTCAATGGTTTGCCAGGGTCGGGCGTTTATTCGGGTATAAATGTAAGCACTTCCGGTTTGTTCAATCCTGTTGCGGCCGGTACTTTTGCGGTTCAGTATATTTTTACTTCAGCCAATACTTGTGCCGATACCATCAGCCAAAACATTACGGTCAACCCGCTTCCAACCGTAAATGCAGGTGCCGGTATCGTGGTTTTGGAAGGCGGAAACGCTACCCTGAAAGCTACTGCAAGCGGCGATGGCCTGACTTATTTGTGGTTTCCGGCTACTGGTTTAAGCAGTGCAACGGTATTGAATCCGGTTGTAACGCCTTTGGCAGATATTACTTATACCTTGACCGTAACCAGCAGTGCGGGCTGCTCTGCCTCCGGCCAAATTACGGTATCTGTATTGAAAGCACCCGTTGTGCCTAATACTTTTACACCAAATGGTGATGGCGTAAACGATACTTGGAACATCAAATATTTAAACACCTACCCGGATTGTACGGTTGAAGTATTTAACCGTTACGGTATTAAGGTTTACTCCTCTATTGGCTATCCTGTTGCCTGGGACGGCAGGTACACCGGAGCCGATCTGCCGGTAAGCACCTACTATTATATCATCAACCCAAAGCATGGCCGAAAGGTCATTTCCGGTTCAGTCACAATTATCCGGTAAGTGGTTTTGCCGATGCCGGGATTTCCTGAAAAACATCCGTCTTTTTGATAAAAACAACAGGATTGATCAGGGCTATTTGCATTTTTACTTACCTTGTATGCAACTATGCAAAAACTATACTTGTACATAAACT
>JAABUS010002964.1_pt1 | contig 29382 bp, 27 predicted proteins | sample 5560161 | NCBI WGS metagenome assembly JAABUS01 (sample SAMN10711885, study PRJNA513376) | rock metagenome | isolation source: Antarctica rocks | place: Antarctica: Victoria Land, Trio Nunatak nord | collected 2016-01-04
CGGCGGTCCGTTTCTGCTGATTGAGTGTGGTAACCCAATCGTGTCAAGAAACGGGCCGCCCCTGCGGGAGCGACACACCTACCAATTACTGCGGCAACTTATCCCCCCGGGCCCGTGAATAAGCCTCCTTGAGTCAGGCTGGCGTCGACCGCCCAGTTGTCCGGCTATAGACTTACACGGCGCGCACGAAGGGCTCAGATAAGCGACTATCCTCCGACCAGGCTGGTCAACGTGCCGTATAAATGTGGGCAACGGCCCGTCGTCCTGTTGGTCGTATGGCTCTGCTGGTAGTTGAAGCTTGGTCCCGACTTGAGGCATTATGACGTCTAGGTCTTGATTAGACCGACGGGAGTGGCGAACGAAGCCCCATAGTAGGAAGAACTGGACGACTTGCGCAATACACAAGAGAGTAATCACAGCCCAAATGGCGTTCACGGTATCGCCTGTCTGCCGGAAGAAGTGAGTAGCCGCAGTACTGGGTGAAGCCAGATTATGGCCATAGAGACCACTATGGCCAGGCCTGTACTCAGTATGATGTCGCCGGTCGTGAGGCTGTTGTATCCCAACGGACGTGAGGTTGCGGAGACGCCAGCGAAGCCCAGAAGACTGGCAGAGCGGACCAAGGAAGTCTTATCGATAGGATCAGTCGATCGTTGCCCGAAGCAGTTACACGAAACAGCCCTACCGGATACGATGATGTAGCCTATACCGACCGACATTACCGCGTACAGACCGCATGCTATAACTGCGCCAAACCGATGGGTAGGAGGTGCCAAGACGGTGAGGGCGACCAGGGCCTCCACGGCAACCACCGCGTAGGAAAGGGGTCGTACTGCGCACGGCGGGATTAAAGCGATCGCATGAAGAGATGATTGAAATAGACCAAATGACGATCGCGAGCGGACTTTGCCCAGCGCGGCTACCGCGGAGACTAACGCGAGAGCCGAGGCCAAGGTTACGCTCGCGACCGCCACTGGTAGATCAGCAGGTCTGCGCGGTTGCGGTGCAGATGCCGTTGCAGTTGACGTACACCTTCCTGTGGTTCGTGCAACCGCAGTAGGTGCCGTGCTCGGGGACACACGCGCCCGCGGTGCCTTCAGGCCGAAGAACAGCGCTGAAAAGCTGGTCTGCGAACTTACGAATCAAAGCCATGGGGCCTCCGTTCGTTGGGTCGGCTGTGTCGCCGACTGTGGCACCGACGTTACACACCGTCGCGTGAGATACAAGAGGTAACTGGCGCTGCCTGGAGGCAACGGCAGGTCGCGGGGTTCGTCACAGACACACCCCGTCGCGGAGGTGGATAACCCGGTCGCAGCGTTCGGCCAGGACTGGGTCGTGGGTGGCGATGACGACGGTGGTGCCGAGCCGGTCGCGCAGGCCGAGGATCAGGTGGGCGATCTCGGTGCCGGTGCCAGTGTCGAGGTTGCCGGTGGGTTCATCGGCAAGCAGCAGGGCAGGGTCGTTGATCAGGGCGCGGGCGATCGCGACCCGCTGCTGCTGCCCGCCGGACAGCCGGGTGGCCAGGGTGTTCTCCCGGCCATCCAGCCCGACGGCGGCGATCAGCTCCCGGGCCCGGCCCTGTCGGGCGGCGCGGTCCTTCGTCCTGCGCGGAAGGGCGGGGGTCAGGACGTTGTCCAGGACGGTGAGGGCGGCGAGCAGGTTGAACCGCTGGAACACGAACCCGACCCCGGCCCGGTAGTCCGCGGCGCGGCGCCGGTTCAGCCCGGTGATCTGTTGGCCGTTCACGGTGATGCTGCCGCTGTCGGGGCGGTCCAGCGCGCCGATCATGTGCAGGAGCGTGGACTTCCCCGACCCGCTGGGCCCGGTCAGGGCGACGGTGGACCCGGCGGCGATGTCGATGGTGATGTGGTCGGCGGCGGTGACCACCGCGTCCAGCGTCCGGTACCGCTTGGACACGTCGGTGACCTGCACGGCAGGGCTGGCCGGCTCGGCCAGTCCCGGCCCGCTGACGGGGCCGGCGCCGGCCGCTTCGGCTGGCGTCATCGGGTCAACTCCACAGCGATCCCCTTGCTCGATCCAGCGGACGGGTGATCATTCGGCGGCGGCGAGCAGCTCGACGGTCGGCAGTCCGCCGAGGGCGGCGACCGTCACCGTGGAGGCGAGGACGGCGATCAGGACGCCGGTGGCTGCGGCGATGACCGCCCCGGCGATAACCAGCGGGGTGACGGCGGCGAACACCGCGACCCCGACGAGGCCGAGCGCGGCGCCGAGGAGGGCGCCGGCGGCGCCGATGATGGTGCCCTCGGTGACCAGCAGCCGGGCCAGCACCGATTCCCGCCACCCGACCGCGCGCAGGGTCGCGAACTCCGCGGCCCGTTCGTGCAGGGAGATGTAAAGGACGTCGGCGACCCCGAGCCCGGCCAGGAACAGTGTCGCCGCGGTCGCGGCGTAATCCACCCCGCGGACCTGCACCGCGACCGCCCCGCCGAGCAGGGACCCGACCAGCGTCCCCCGAAAGGCGAGGGTCACGGCGAGCAGCAGGGTGAACGCGGCGACGGCGACGACCAGGCCGAACCCGGCCAGAGCCGCCCGGCCGGGGCGGCGGCGCACCGTCGCCCACGCCAGCCCGGCGACCCGGGCGACCCGGGTCGCGTGCCGCGGGGCCCGGGCGGTCGCCCGGACCGCCTCCATCGGCACCGCCCGCGCGGCCGCCGCGGCCGGGACCAGTCCCGCCAGCAGGGCCAGCAACACCGAGGCGGGAACGGCGAGCGCGGCTCTCCCCCAGGCCACGGGGGCCCCGACCAGGTGGCCCAACGGCACGGACAGCAACATCGACGCGGTCCCGGCGGCCGCGCCCAGTAGCAGCAGCTCCCCGGCGACCACCCCGAACAGCCGCCGCGGGCGCCACCCCAGACACGCCAGCACCCCGAGCTCGGTGATCCGGGTCCGGACCGAGGCGAACGCGGCGTTGGCCACGAACAACGCGCACACCACGAGCACGAGGATGAACAGGACCAGCGACTTCTTGTTGACCGCGGTCACGATGGCGGTCGCGACGCCCTTCTTGACCCAGTTCTCCGACAGCCGCAGCCCCGGTCGGCCGAACTGCCCCGCGGGCAGGGCGATGGTCTGTGGGGAGGGGGAGGAGCCGATGGTGACGTCGACGTCGAGCCCGGTCGCGGCCTCGATGGCGGCGGCGGTGGTGTTCACCCGTTCCCGGGACACCGGGTCGATGCCGGTGACCCCGGCGACCCGGACCCGGATCGAGCTGATCGGCGCGACCGCGGCCGGGTCGGTGAACGCCGAGCCGTGCAGGGCCTGCGCGGCCTGCAGGGTGGTCAGCAGCGTCGGGGTGGTCTGCAGGTAGCCGGTCAGGCTGCCGTCCGGGAGCAGGTCCCGGCCGCTCAGCGCCGCGGTGGAGGCCGCGTCGGCGGGGCTGACCGCGGTCGACTGGTAGGTGCCCAGCGGGACCCGACTCAGGTCGGAGAATCCGGTGAGCCTGGACTGGTCGAAGGTTCCGACGCCGTGCAGCTCGATGAGTACCCCGGGTTTGGTGCCCTCGTGCGCGCCGAGCTTGCGGTAGTTGGTGTCCCGGCTCGGGGCGGCGGCGTAGAGGTAGCCGTTGTAGTACTGTGACTTCCACAGCGCCGGGGGGTTGACCACCGGCTGCGGGACCAGCCCCGCCGGGCTGGTCTGGTAGGTCACCGGGGACCCTGTCCAGTACACGGTGAACCCCGCGTTGACGGTGGGGTTGTCGCTCTGTGGGGTGAACAGCTGGGTGAGGAACTGCCGGTAGGCGCCCTGCGAGCTCTGGCGGGCGATCACCGGCCCCGCCGGGGCCCCGACGGTCAGCTTGTCCAGCGTGGACAGGTCCGCGCCGTGCTGCACGGCGGCGGCCGCCGCCGGTGATACCGCCATGACGCGGGTGACCGAGGACAGGTCCACCGAGGTCCCCGACGCCGCGATCACCGGCATCGTCTGGGACATCCCGGTCGGGTCCGGCATCGCCTTGACCGTCCGGTCCGACTCCCGCAGGTAGCGGCCGGAGACCACCGCCTTGTCCAGCTCGGCCTCCGCGACCGGGTCGATCGCGGCGATCAGCGCGGGGGCATGCCAGTTGACCCCGACGTACTGCCGGTTCGGCTTGGTGTCGCCCAGCCCGGTGGTGTTGCCGCCGAAGTACTTCCACTGCGAGGACCAGCACCAGAGTGGGGTCGGCTCGGTGAACGGAGACTGGTTGGGCTCGCCCGGGCACACCTTGACGTCCCCGGACGGCCGGCTCTCCTGTTCGAAGAACCCGTCGCCGCTCGGCCCGGCCCCCAGCTGCAGGGTCAGCTGGTTGGGAGTGAGGTAGGCGTACTGCGCCGCGTCCGGGATCTGGGAGGTTCCTCGGTCAGTGGTCCAGGTGGTGGACGCCTTCACCACCGGGGTCGTGATGCTCAGCAACCCGGTCACGTCCACGTACTGGTCGACGTCCGGAGCGATATAGCCGAGCATCTCCACCGGCGCAGCCACCTGGACCCCCGGCAGGTCCTTCACCTTCTCGTACTGGGCCGTCGTGATCCCACCGAAGATCCCCGACAGGAAGTCCCCCCGGACCAACCCCTGAGACTGCTCCAGGGAGGTCCGGCTGCCCTTCGGGCGGATCAGGATGTCGTAGGCCGAACGGCTGTTCGCGTTCACCGTGCCCACCACCTGCAGCTGGGAGGCCCGGGCGGTCCCGGTCAGCACCGTGAACCCGGTCCCCGCCACGATCACCCCCAGCAGCAGCGCCAACGCCCGACCCGGGGCCCGGCGTAGATGCGCCCAGATCACCGCAACCATCAGCGCACCCCCTACACATCGCCCTCGCCCACACTGACCTTGGTTGCCGGAGGATACATCGACTTCGTTCCCTAACCGCATCGCGGAGCGGCGACGCCCGCCGTAGCCGAACCGAGACCTACACCAACTGCCTGCGCGGCCAAGACAGGTGGTCAGTGGCGGTACGACTTTCGACACACCCGGCGACGTACCGGCGCCCTGGCCGCCGGAAAATTGTTATCGGGCCGCCCATTACGGCCGCCCATCAGCTCGGTTGAACGCTCTTTTTATCTAATTCAGCTCGGGATCGACAGCGACAACGACCGGCTCGTCATAGATGAGGGTGTGGTCGGCGGTTGAGTGCTGCGGCGCGTCGTTGACCGGATAGGTGTCGAGGTTTCCCGAGGATGAAGGCTCCTACACGCTCATCGCGGAAGACCTCGACATGCCTGACGCTACCGTCGCGGCGAGCCCTGATGCTGGGTTCGCGCGCGCTGATCTGACCACGTTCTGTCGTCTTGACGGGCTCGGACTCGAGGTGACTGGCCAGCGTCTCGAGCTCGACTGCGCCGTGCTCGCCTGCCGGATCATGGAATCGGACAAGTGGTGCCGTCGCTGCGGCTGTGAGGGGACCGTGCGTGACACCGTGATCCGACGACTCGCCCACGAACCGCTCGGGTGGCGACCCACCATGCTGGCGGTCACCATCCGCCGCTACCGGTGCACCGGGTGCTCGCACGTGTGGCGTCAGGACACGAGCCTGGCCGCCGAGCCACGCGCGAAGCTCTCACGCCGAGGGCTGCGGTGGGCGCTCGAGGGGATCGTGTGCCAGCACCTCACCGTCGCCCGCGTCGCAGAAGGCCTCGGCGTCGCGTGGAACACCGCCAACGACGCCGTGCTGGCCGAGGGCAAGCGGGTCCTGATCAACGGCGAGCACAGGTTCGACGGCGTCACCGCGATCGGGGTCGACGAGCACGTGTGGCGCCACACCAGGAAGGGCGACAAGTACGTCACCGTGATCATCGACTTGACCGGCATCCGCGACGGCACCGGCCCGGCCCGCCTGCTCGACATGATCGAGGGCCGTTCGAAGCAGGCGTTCAAGCAGTGGCTCGCCGACCGGCCCAAGCCGTGGCGCGACGGTGTAGAGGTTGTCGCGATGGACGGCTTCACCGGCTTCAAGACCGCCGCCACCGAGGAACTGCCCGACGCGGTCACCGTGATGGACCCATTCCACGTGGTCCGCCTGGCCGGCGAGGCCCTCGACCGGTGCCGACGCCGGATCCAGCTGACCATCCACGGCCACCGCGGCCGCAAGGACGACCCGCTGTACCGCGCCCGCCGGGCCCTGCACACCGGCGCCGACCTCCTCACCGACAAGCAGGAGGACCGCCTCGCAGCCCTGTTCGACGGCGACGAGCACGTGCAGGTCGAGGCGACCTGGGGCATCTACCAGCGCACGATCGCCGCCTACCGCGAACCGGACCGGGCCAAGGGCCGCGACCTGATGGCCAAGGTCATCGAGTCGGTCAGCGAGGGCGTCCCGGCCGCACTGAGCGAGCTCATCACGCTCGGGCGCACGCTGAAGCAGCGCGCCGACGACGTGCTCGCCTACTTCGACCGTCCCGGCACGTCCAACGGACCCACCGAGGCAATCAACGGACGGCTCGAACACCTCCGCGGATCAGCCCTCGGGTTCCGCAACCTAACCAACTACATCGCCAGATCGTTACTGGAGTCGGGCGGCTTCAGACCCCGACTACACCCTCGATTGTGAAGAGCCGCCAAAGACTCGTGGCGCGGGGACGCCTTGGCCAAAGACTCGTGGCGCGGGGACGCCTCGGCCAAAGACTCGTGGCGCGGGGACGCCTCGGCCAAAGACTCGTGGTGCGGGGACACCACCGCTGGACTCCCCAGCACCTACGGCTGCTCCTGAGCGATCCACCGACAAGCCGGACCAGCATCAACACTCGCGTCGCCGATGCCGGCCCGGCTGCCGAGGCCCGGGACCGGTTCAGCCGATGTCCGTCATCGCTACAGCCGCACCGGACTACGGCGCGTGTGATGTGCGAGGTCCGCTGCGGGGCGCGCCCGCGCCGGGGCGGAGCGGCTCGTTATCGGGTGGAGCTGCCGTCGGTGATAGACGCCGCGACGGGGCTGTCGGCGACCTCGGCCGCGGCGACGACGCGGGCCTCAGCGATCCGCCGGGTGACAGCCGAGGTCGGCTTGTTCTGCCGGTCGTTGACCGCGACCCGCAGCCGTGCTGCCTGGACCACCGCCGGCGACACGCGGACCTGCTTGCGGCTCACGGGATCCTCCTCAACGGTCGGGTACGTCCCCATCCTCGGTCACGAAGTCAACCTCGTCGACGGTGTCGGCGTACTCCTGCTCCAACTCGTTCAGCACAGGGTTCGCGTTCAGCGCCTCCAGCAGCGCCTCGTCATCGGCGGTCGCGAGCTCCGACCGAGCCAACACGGCGAGCAGCGCCCTGCCCTTGGCCACCGACCGGGGGTTGGTCAGCCAGGGTCAGGTCGGTGGCCCACTGCATGCGATGGAACCACTCCTGCCGGCGAGCCGCCCGCTCCTGCTGGTCGGTGGACAACTCAGTGGCCCGGGCACCCGCTCGAGCGGCGTAGAACGCCGCGGCCACGGTCGCCACACCGACAAGCAGCTGGACCAGGACCCCGAGCACGGGCAGAGCGTAGGAAGACCGCGCTGCCCCACGCGACGCGGCCGTCGGACTGCCTGCCGTGTTCTTTCTCGGGTGCCAGGGCAGCGACAGTCCGAGCGAGGTGCCGCCGCCCCACCAAGACCACCGCCGACCGGGCCAGCCGGGCCGCCGGGATCTCCCCCACCGCCGGTGACGCCGACGACCCCGCCGCCCTTGACCGACGCGGTCGACCAGCGCTGCCGCGACCGGCTTACCGCCCAGATCCTCAGCCGACCCGCCGCCACACACCCGGGCCCGGTCCGGGCACGACGGCCGGGCTCGCCACCTCGCGCCACCCCGACCAGGCACCTGGTGCTGGCGCACTCGCTTTGCGGTCCGTGGGGCACGTCGTCGGCTGAGGGCGTGTGCGGGGCACCGTGTGCGAGTCTGCGGGCTCGTGACCAGGCGGGAGGACGACTGTGGCACAACTGGCGGTCCCGTCCCGGACGTCGGTGTGGGCTGCGCGCGTCCGATCAGACCGTCCCCGCTCAACTTCACCGGCTCCGGCGGCCTGGTGCTGACGGCCGTGTTCATCGAGCTGATGGTCCGGGCGATCGGGGCCGGGGCCCTACCCGTCAACGGACTTCTGGGACTGCGGACGCGCGGTCGCCGCCCCGTCGCCCGACGGGTCGGGCGCGGTCGTCACCGACAGCCCGTCCGACCTCGCCGCCGACGCCGGGCTGACCCGCCTCCGCGAGGCGGCCGGCCCCGCGGTGGCGACCGGCCTCGAGGGGCTGACACCGGGGACCGGGTCCGGGCGATGAACCCGGCGCGCGTGACGACGCCACGGCTGCGAGGCTGCTCCCGGGGCGCCCGGGTCGCGCGGCGCCACCGGTCCAGCGGCCGGGCCGCGTCTGGGCCGACATTTCGGAGCCGTCACGAAGATCGGTCCACCTCTTCCTGCGGAGAGCATCGGACGCGTACCTTGCCCGTTCACCTGCAACGGAAGGGACTCGCGTGGCCACAGCATCGGTGACCGGGAGAGGCGCGGCCGGCACCTCCGTCGGCGGCCCGAACGACGGCGTCGGCCTGCAGCGCTCGATCGGGTTCTGGGGCCTGATGTTCATCTCCCTCGGCTCGATCATCGGGTCGGGATGGCTGCTCGGGGCGCTGGGGGCAGCGAAGGCAGCCGGCCCCGCGTCGCTCGTGTCCTGGGTGCTCGCGGGGGCGATCATCATGGTGCTCGCCCTGGTGCACGCGGAGATGGGCGCGGCCTACCCGGCGGCGGGCGGGACCGCCCGCTTCCCTGCATTCGCCTTCGGGCCGCTCGCCGGGTTCACCGCCGGTTGGGCGGCCTGGCTGCAGGCGGTGACGATCGCCCCGATCGAGGTCGAGGCGAGCCTCACCTACCTGAACAACATCTCGTGGGTCCACACCCACTACGCCCTGACCAAGCCGGTGACGGCGACTCTCACCGCGCTGGGGCTCATCGCCGCGCTGGTGCTCATGGTCGTCTTCACCCTGCTCAACATCGCCGGGGCGAAGGCCTTGTCGGACAGCAACTCGATCGCGGTGATCTGGAAGTTCCTCGTCCCGCTGCTCACCGTCGTCGTCCTGGTCGTCCTCGGCTTCCACGCGAGCAACTTCCACGCCGGCGGGAGTTTCGCTCCCTTCGGGGCCCACGGCATTTTCGCCGCGCTCCCGGCGGGCGTCGTCTTCGCGGTTCAGGGCTTCGAGCAGGCCATCCAGATGGGGGGCGAGGCACGCGACCCCGGCAAGGACATCTCGCGGGCGATCATCGTCGCGACGATCCTCGGCGTGCTGCTCTACCTGGCGCTCGAGGTCGCCTTCATCGGTGCCCTGAACCCGTCGAACGTCGACAAGAAGGGCGGGTGGGCGGAGCCGCTGGGCAACGTCAGCAGCTTCGGCCCGTACGCGACGCTGGCAACCCTCGCGGGCGCCGGCTGGCTCGCGGTCGTCCTCTACGTGGACGCCTTCATCTCCCCGGCCGCCACCGGCCTGGTCTACGTCGGCACGTCGTCGCGGCTGTCCTACGCCCTGGGCAGGGAGAAGACCCTCCCCGGCTTCCTCGGAACGGTCTGGCGGGGGGTCCCGATCGGCTCGATCATCCTGGCGTTCGTCGTGGGCGTGCTGGCGTTCCTACCCTTCCCGAGCTGGCAGGCCCTGGTCGGTCTCGTGACGTCGGCGACAGCGATCATGTACGCGTTCGGACCGGTGTCCATGGCCGCCCTGCGGCTCCGGGACCCGGGCCGCCACCGGCCCTACCGGACGCCCGCGGGCAGCTTCCTCAACCCGCTCGCCTTCGTTGCCGCCGACCTCATCATCTACTGGGGCGGGTTCGAGGCGACCTGGAAGCTCCTGGTGGCCATCTTCATCGGCCGAGTCCTCTTCGAGATCGCTCTTGCGCGGAGCGCTGATGACGACCGCGTCGAGATCGACTGGCGAGCGGCGTCGTGGATCTGGCCCTGGCTGCTGGGCATGTCGTGGCTCCCATGATGTGCACGGATGCCTCGCTGAGCGACTCGGTCATCCACCGGTCCCGCTCCGGATCGGGCTCACTGGCCCACGCCTCAACTGGGGTGCCTTCGGCCGTGACGCGGCCGTCGACGGACATGGCTGACACCTGGAGCACGACCTCGGACATTTATCTCCTTCGTGGTCGATCGGGTGGTCGAGGCGGCGGTTTGGGAAGGTCCTGCTCCCGGGCGCCCGGGAGCAGGACCTCGGTGGCCTGTCCGTCCTCCCGCGGGGCCAGCGGCCCCCTGCCCGGGTCGGCGTTCTCCGGGGGATGGCCGCTCGGCTGGGACGTGGCGCTCCAGGCGGAGTGGATCTCCTGGAAGGTCGGCGGTGGCTCGGTTAGCGGGGCGACTAGCGGGGCGGCGGCCGGCGCCCGGAAGGCTGGCGCGAGGAGCTCCAGGTAGCGCCGGTGGAGCGCCGCCGTGCGGGTGTCGTCACCGACCCGTACGGCGCGGATCATGACCGGCAGTTGCATGAGGTCGTTGGCGGTGACGTCGGACCGCACGACCCCGGCGCCCTGCAGGAACTGCACGAGCTCCCCGATCGCGGTGTTCATCTCGTACGCGGCGGCACTGAGTTCTTCCCCGGCCGGGAACGACCCTGCCAGTACCTCCAGCGACCCGGCACCGGCGTCGAGGGCGCCCTGCAGGTACGCGGTGAACGTCTCCCACGGCCGGTCCACCGCGCTGTTCCGGGCGCTGCGAGCCTCCGATGTGATGGCCCGCATCGTTTCGAGGCAGAGCCGTTGGATCAGCGCCTCCTTGCTCGGGAAGCGACGGTAGAGCGCGCCGATGCCCACTTCCGCGCGTCCTGCGATCTCCGCCATCGAGCCACGGGGATCCGCCGTCAGCACACTGGCGGCGACAGCCAGGATCCGCTTGTCGTTGGCGGCCGCTTCGGCTCGACGACCGCCGCCGTGCCGAGCGGTCGGAGCCCTTGGCGCTCTCACAGGATCAGTGTACGTTCCATACGGAACGGAACCATCCGTTCGGTTTAGGGAGGACCTTCATGGGGCGTCCGGTCGTGCACTTCGAGATCGAGTGTCGGGACGGAGAGCGGACGAGGGACTTCTACTCGCGCATGTTCGACTGGCGCATCAACGTCATCCCCGACAACCCGGCCGAGTACGGCCTGATCGACCAGGCCGACAACGGCGCGGGCATCGGTGGAGCGGTGACCGTCGTGCCGGCAGTGCCGTCCTCGACCTACCGGGGTCTACGACGCGACGAGGGGCACGCCGGACAGGTCACGGTGTTCGTGCAAGTCCCCGACGTCGAGCAGGCGCTCGTCCGCGCCGAGCAGCTGGGCGGCCAGCGGGTTCAGGGACCAGACCCGATGGGCCCGGGCATGGTGTTCGGGAAGTTCACCGACCTCGAGGGGCAACTCATCGGCGTGGTCTCGGGCTCCTACGGCGCGTCATGACCGCTACATACAGGAGGCAAGCGTGAGGCTTCTTCTCACTTCCGCTGGCGTCAAGAACGCAAGCATCAAAAACGCGCTGGTCGACCTACTGGGCAAACCGATCGCCGACTCCAACGCCCTCTGTATCCCCACTGCGGGGTACGGGCACCCCCAGGGCAGTCCTGGTGGGGCGTGGCGTTTCATCAGCGGTCAGTCCTCCACACCCATGTGTGAGCTGGGTTGGAAGTCCTTGGGAGTGCTGGAGCTCACCGCGCTGCCCAGCATCGACGAAGAACGCTGGGTGCCCTGGGTCCGAGAGACAGACGTCCTGTTGGTGAATGGCGGCGACGCCCTGTATCTGTGCCACTGGATGCGGGAGTCCGGGCTGGCGGATCTCCTGCCGTCGCTGCGCGAGACCGTCTGGGTGGGGCTGAGCGCCGGGAGCATGGTGATGACCCCCCGTATCGGGGAGGACTTCGTCGGGTGGAAGCCGCCCACCGGCGGCGACAGCACGCTCGGCATCGTCGACTTCTCGATCTTCCCGCACCTGGATCACGAGCTCCTGCCGGAGAACACCATGGCCCACGCGGAGAGATGGGCGGCCGAGATCCCGGGTCCGGCGTACGCGATCGACGACGAGACCGCCATCAGGGTGACCGACGGCACCGTCGACGTCGTCTCCGAGGGGCACTGGAAGCTGTTTTCCTGACACCAAAAGGCTCAGCCGGTGCGCTCGCGACTCCGGCCTCGATGGTCAGGATTGGGACGTCATGACAGGCCGGCGGAGCCTGACCCGTCCTTAGACAACTCGAAACGCAATCACATAGCCGCTGACGCGGCCGGTCCGACCATGCAGCTGTCGCGCTTTGTAGGCTCGCTCATGCCGCAATGCGCACATGTCTTCTCGTGCGTGAGCGGGTGGCCCGGCTCGCCTACCGCCGGCGGCGGGGATGAGTCGTGATGCCGTCGGTGCTGTCGAATCGCATCGCCAGTGGCGGCCGGGGTCGGCGGTGAAGGCATCGGCGTACTGCTCGAAGCCGCTGTGGGCGGCGACCTGGTTGTTGGTCAGGGTGGCGGGGTGAGCCTCGGCGAGAACTTGCAGCGCGGGCCGTGGCGTCCCGAGCTGCGCGGCCCAGTGGGTGACCAATGCTTCCCCGGTCGGGAGTGGGCTGGTAGTTACAGCTGGTGGCCGCTACCTGGGCGCTTCGGAGCCTGCACGCAGCGACACCGCCCAGGACGCCGGCGCGAGCGGCGGAGCGGCCGCGCGTCCGGTCACTCGGCCCCGATCGCTCGCGGGAACATCGGTGGGGCCGGCGGCGGCGGGCCTGCTGACCTGGAGCTGCTACGACGCGGGGGTCACGAACCGCGCAGTTCGAGGCTTCATTCGCCGCTCGTGACCCCGAGAGGCGACTTCCCTGGGGTGGTTCCTCCCCGGTAGAAGGACGCTTCGGCGTCGGCTTGATTCGCGCCGGGGGTCCTCGCAGGAGCCAATCCCGAGATGGGTGGGCCGGGAGTGGCTCCTGCGAGTTGACGGCGCGAATCGGTTGCCGGACTGCAGCGGGCTCAGGCCTTGTAGGTGTAGTTGACACCCGGCTTCCAGTCCGGGAACGCATAGTCGCTCAGCGAGACCTTCGCGCCGGCCTTGGTGGCCACCCCGATCGCCCGCTCGCGGTCCGCGGTGAAGGAGGCGCTCAGCTGCTTGAGGGCGGCTCGGAGGTCGGTCACGTCGCCGCCGAGGTAGCCCTGGATGATGTTCCCCAGATCGGGGCTGATCGGCTTGGCCGCGGCCTGCGCCTTCGCGACCTGCGGGTTGCGGACGACCGCCTCAGGGCCCCGCCGGACGGTCGTGGAGAACCAGCCGACCAGCTTGCGGTAGGGCTCGATGACGTCGGCGGTCTTGACGACGGACAGGTCGATGGGCGGCTGGTCCATCCCGGCGGCCAGCCGCTTGCGGTACTCGTCGGTGGTGAACGAGCTCACGAGCTTAGAGGCGGCTGCGTCTGAGGTGGTCTTGGACACGAAGAACTGGGCGGTCGGCGCCCCGCGGTAGGTGACCGGGGTGGTACCGGCCTGGGGGACGAGGAGCGGTCCTACGTCGATCTTCTTTTCGAACCCGGGCGCGACGTTGCGGACCCCGCCGGCACACCACGGGCCGTCGGGAAAGAATACCGCGGCTCCGGCACCCCAGCGGCTGCGGGCGTTGGCGACCGTCAACGACCCGCTGCCCGCCAAGATGAGCCCGGACGAATTGAGCTCTTTCCAGAACTCGATGGCGTTGACGTACGTGTCGTCGTCGTAGGCGTACTGGCCGTCGCGGAACCGCATCCCCTGGTAGCCCGGGAACCCTGCGGCCTGTGCGAGGTCGTCGATCTGCTCGCGCATCCGGGCTGTCCCGCCGAGCGCCAGGATCATCGGTGCTACGCCGCCCTTTGCGGACTTCAGCTTCTCGAGCGTCTGGCGGTACTCGTCGTACGTCTTCGGCGGGGCAGCCGGGTCCAGACCCGCGGCCTTGTAAAGGTCAGCGTTGAACCACATGGCCGCCGCGTACTGCTGCCAGGCAAACAGCGGTAGCGAGTACACCTTGCCGTCGAGCATCGTCAAGCCCTCGGTCAGCGTCCCCTTCGGGAGCGCTGCTCTCTCCTGGTCGCTGATCTGGAGTTCACCAAGCCAGCCGCCCTCGACGAGTGCGGCCAGCGGGAGGTTCAGGACGTTGGTGAAAACGTCGGGCAGCTGGTTGCCCTGCTTGGCCAGCTGGAGCGCCTCGGGCAACTTCGACGCGTCCGTGTAGGTGTAGGTGACCGTCTTGCCGATCGCCGTGGACTGCTTGGCGGCCCAGTCCTTGTTCAACTTCTGCAGGGCACTGAAGTGGTCCCACCACCGGAGCTGGCCGCCCGCGGCGGCAGATCCGGCGGTGCTGTCGGACCCGCAGCCGGCGAGCGCAGCGGCGGTCAGGGCGGCGCCGCTGCCGATCAAAAACGAACGTCGGTCGAATGCGGACATCGGAGATCTCCTCGTTGAGAGCGGTGGGTTGGGGGTCAGGACTTGACGGCGCCGGCGATGCCGTCGACGAAGTAGCGCTGGAGGAACAGGAAGAGCGCGACGATCGGGAGGATGGAAATGACGCCTGCCGCCGCCATACCGGACCAGTCGGTCGCGTTCTCGCCGACGAAGGCCTGCATGCCGACCGACAGGGTCCGCAGCTCTGGCCGGCTGAAGGAGAACACCAGCGGGAGGAAGTACGCGTTCCAGGTCGCCAGGAACGTCAGCAGGCCGACTGTCGCCGTGACCGGCATCGACAGGGGCAACATGATCGAGGCAAAGACGCGCAGGAAGCCCGCCCCGTCCACGACGGCGGCCTCCTCCAGTTCCTTGGGCAGCTGCCGGAAGTAGCCCGCGTACAGCAGGATCGCCGAGACGTTGGCCGCTCCAGACAGCGCGAGCACCATGCCGCTGAGGGAGTTGAGCAAACCGAGCTCCATCGAGAGCTTGACGACCGGGATGATCGTGTAGCCGGTCGGGACGAACAGCGTCGCGACGAGGACGCCGAGGAAGATCCGCGACCCGCGGAACTGGTAACGCCCCAGCACGTACCCGCACAGCGCCGACCGGACGACGACGATCACGACCGTTGCGACGGTGACGAGCACGGTGTTGACCATGTACCCGCCGAAACCGGCGTCCCGCCACGCACGTGAGTAGTTCTCCCAAGCGAACGTCTCCGGGATCACCCGCAGCCCAGCGGTGAAGACCTCCATCGAGGACTTCAGCGATGCCGACACCATCCAGATGAACGGATAGACCCAGAGGACGGCACCGAGCGCCAGGACGACCACGGCGGCCCACCACGGAGCGCGGTGCAGCGCATCGCGGAACCGGGATGGGGGGCGTCGCCCGGCCGCCTTCCCGTTCACCCGAGCTCCCGGCGCGCGCGACGACCGGCCCACAGTCCCCACGCCTGCAGCGCGGCGATGACGAGCACGAGCACGCCGAACAAGACCGCCGCCGCGGAGGCGAAGCCCAACTGCGGGACCGAGGCGTTGAACGCCCAGCGATAGATGTAGATCTCGATGATCTCGGTGCTGAAGAACGGTCCGCCGCCGGTCATCGTCTGCATGAGGTCGAAGGCGTGAAAGGTGTCCTCAATCGTGAGCACCGAGATGATGAGCAGGAACGGCAGCAGCAGCGGGAGAGTGATGCGCCGAAAGATCTGGCGGGTGTTGGCACCGTCGATCCGCGCGGCTTCGTAGAGGTCGTTGGGGATCGTTTGCAGCGCGGCCAGCCAGTAGATCATGGTAATCCCGAAGAACTTCCAGACGTACACGGCGGCGGCGGTGACGAGTGCTGTCCGGGAGCTGCCGATGAAGTCGACCCCGGCGGACAGGCCGAGGCTGCGCAGCGCGGTGTTCAGGGGGCCATTGGCCGGGTCGAAGATGAACTGCATCACTACGCCGACGATCGCTGTCGTCGTGACGACGGGCAGGAAGTACATCGTCCGGAGCAGGTTGCGCAGCGGGAGCTTCGGCGAGTTGAGCACCACCGCGAGGACCAAGCTCAGGAGCACTCGCGCCGGCGCGACCAGCAGCATGAAGAGCAGGGTGATCTTGATCGAGGACCAGAAGCCGGGGTCGGCGAGGACAGCGCGATAGTTGCTGATCCCGACGAACCGGGTGTGTGCCTGAAAGCCGTTCCACTCGACGAGCGAATACCAGTAGCTGGCGACGATCGGGTAGAGCGTGTACGCGCCGTAGAGCACGACGGTCGGCAGGAGAAAGAGCCAGATCCACAACGTCTGGCCGCGTGCTCGACGGGGACCGCGTGGTGGTGCCGGTCTGTCGTGCGTGCCGACCGGCGGGACCGCGGTAAGCGGTTGCGCCTGGGCGGTGCTGCTCGTCATCGAGAGCCTCCGGGAGCGGGGCGGAAGACCCGGGTGGGTCTACCGGATCTGGGTGAGCGCAAAGGTGGCGGGGTCGCCGCCGATGCGGTTGCTGGATTCCAGAGCAGTGATCGCGCTGACCTCCTCGTCGGTGAGGCGGAGATCGCGCGCGGCCAGGTTTTCGGCGAGTCGTCGGCGCTGGGAGCTCTTCGGAATGACGACGTGGCCGTGGGCCAGGTGCCAGGCCAGAACGACCTGAGCCGGCGTCGCTCCGTGCGCCTGAGCGGCCGCTTCTACGACTGGCGCGGACAGGTCGGCACCCTGGCCCAGCGGGGAGTACGCCTCGATGAGTGCGCCGGCCCGACGGGTCGCGGTGACTATGTCCACCTGCTGGAAGGTCGGATGCAGCTCCACCTGGTTGACCGCTGGCGCCGGTAGGCCGGCGTCAGCAATGGCAGCCAGGTGTTCGGGCAGGAAGTTCGACACGCCGACGGCACGGACCGCGCGGTCGGCGTGCAGCTCGGTCAGGGCGCGCCAAGTGTCGAGGTAGCGGCCACCGGACGGGTACGGCCAGTGGATCAAGTACAGGTCCAGCCACGCCAACCCCAGGCGCTGCAGCGACTCGTCGTGGGCACGACGCGTCTGGTCGTGTCCTTGGTCGCCGTTTCGGAGCTTGGAGGTGACGAACAGCTCATCCCGCGAGAGGCCGCACGCGCGGATCGCCGCTCCCACGCCGGCCTCGTTGCCGTAAGCGGCGGCTGTGTCGATGTGCCGGTAACCGAGTTCGATCGCGTCCTCGACGACACGTTGGGCCTCGTCGGCCGGGATCTGAAAGACGCCCAGGCCCAGCGACGGGATCGACGCGCCGCCGCTAAGCGGCAGCGTGTCGGTCGGCGCCTGAGCGGTCACCGGCGCTCGAGCACGAACAGTGACACCGATGGCAGTGGGAGCTCGGTGCCGAGTGTCAACACACCGTCTGTGGCGACTTCGGTATGCGGCAGTTCGACTTCCTCGAGACCTTGACGAGCAGTGATCTCGGCAAGTTGCTCCGGCGTCGGGTCCTGCGGGCGGCCCAGTTCCGCCCACACGGTGTGCGCGTTGCTGTGGTCGGCGTCGATGCGTGCGTGGGTGACGGTCCATTCGCCGTCGGCCAGGCCGACGACGCGGAGCCGGACGGACGTTGACTGGGTGTCGCGCTGGTACTGATCGTCGGTGTGCCGCCACACCGCGACCGAGACCCGGCCGGTTTCGGGGTCGACCGACGCGAGCGCGTCGACCTCCTCAGGCATGCTCCGCCCGTCGCCAGCGTCCAACAGCTCGGCGGGACTGGCCGCGTCCGAGACGGCGCGGACGCGGCGCGACCCCAGCCGCGCCATGATCCGGTAAGCGTTAAGCAGCGGCTTCTCGACGCCGCCCGCGGTGAGGAACGCCCGGGTCCCTTCGAAGTACCGCTCGCCCTCGAAGTAGAAGCTCCAGGACGTTGCCTGGGCGACCTGCACTGGCTCCGTGGCGCCCAGGTCGAGGATGCGCTTGAACAGCTTCACCTGGAACACGGGGTAGTACTCGGTGTTCTGGAAACCGAAGTTGGCGTTGTCGTAGGCGCTGTGGTGGGCCGGCACCCCGGCGTCGCACTCGTCGACGATTGCGGGTAGCCCACGGTATGCCTCGAACTCACCGACGACCCGCAGCAGCCGGCGGATCTCAAACAGCATCTTGTGCGTCGACGGACTCTGCTTTTTCGGTGCCGCTGCCCCGGTCGGGCCGTAGACCCGCCACGGGGTGAACGCGGAACCTTTGGTGTGGAAGGACACGAAGTCCAGCGGGGTGCCCGCGGACGTGGTGTGGGTCAGGAACTCGCGGAGGAAGTCAACCCCGCCGCCGGTCACCGCGGGCCCGCCAACCTGTCCCTGCGGCAGTACGCGGCGGACCGCCGCCGCGGTCGCGTCGTACAGCTCGCCGAACTGGGCGACCGTTCCCTTCCAGTAGAAGATGTCCGGCTCGTTCCACAGCTCCCACAGCCAGGTCGCGACTTCGTCGGGCCCGTACCGCTCGAGGCAGTGGCGGGCGTGGGCCTCGACGAGCGCGCCCCACTTGCTGAGGTCGCGAGGCGGGTAGGCCCAGGCGCCGGCTTCGTAGCTGCTGTAGCTGGTGGGGCTTGACGTGATCGTGAGCTCGTCCGCTTCGGGGGGCAGCAGGTCGCGCGGCGTAAAGCCGAGTTCGACCAGCACGTGGTGGCCGGCGCCGACTATCGCGTCATAGGTCTGGTCGACGATCGTCCAGTCGTAGCTGACGTTTCCGTCCGCGTCCTCGTGGTAGACGTTCCCGTTGCCCCAGTGCGGCAGGCCGAAGCCACTGCCGGAGCAGTAGACATAGTGCGGGCGAACGTGGAACGGGTGCGGCGAGAACTCGCCGAACGTGCGGAGCAGCTTCTTGCCGGTCGGGGTGTACGTCCAGTTGATCTCGTCGTACCCGATCGAGGCCCAGATCGGGGGCAGTGCTCCCCGGTCGTCGGAGACGTCGACGGATACGACCGCCGACGTCACGTGGGGCGCGTCCGGCTCGGACGGCGCGGATCCCGGGAAGTGGCTGCTGTCGGTGTTCAGGCCTGGGTTGAAGCGTTCCTCGACGGTGGTCACAGGGCTCGTCACCTCTTTGTTTGGAGCTCGGGGCTGGTCGGATTCGTCAGGTGAGCGGGGGCTGGCTCGCGACGGCGTAGGACGCCAGGGCGCGGGTCCGGGCCTCGGTGATGTGAGCGGCCATAGCAGCCCGGGCCCGAGCGGGCTGCTCCGTGCGTAGGCCGTCCAGGACGCGCGTGTGCTCGGCGATGCAGTGGACGGAATCGGTAACGCCGATTCCGTTTCCGAACAGCCGGAACCGTTGGATCTGTCCGCCGAGCGCGTTGTAGGCCGACAGGAGGAACTCGTTGCCGGTGGCTTCCGCGACGATGCGGTGGAACCGTTCGTCGGCCTCCCAGTATCTGCGGAACTCGTGGAAGCTCGGGCCGAGCGGCGCGGTGCCGAGGTCGCGGACCGCTTGCTCGAGCTTTTGCACCTGGCCGGCGCCTAGTCGGGTCGCGGCAATCTCGGCTAGGACTGGCTCGACGGCGAGGCGGGCGTCCATCAGGCGCTCGAGCTCGGCCGGCGTCGTCATGGGTGCGACGCGGTACCCCTTCAGCGCCGTCCGACGCACAAGACCAGTCGATTCCATACGGGCGAGCGCCTCGCGCACCGGCGTCTGGGAGACCTCGAACTGCCGGGCCAGTGCATCGATCCCGAGAACCTCACCGGCACCCAGCTTGCCGTCGATCAGCGAGTCGAGGATCGCGTCGTAAACGTGGTCGGCCAGGACTTGGCGCGTTGGCAGCCGGAGCGGCGCGGCGTCCGGTGCTGTCTGGGCGGTGACCACGTTCCTCCTCGGTTAACGTCGATCCTAGATCGTACAGGATCGCCGGTCAACGTTCTCCGGCGCTGTCGCTTTAGAGCCGCTCTCCCGCGGTCGTGGCGCCGTCAGCCGGCGATCTCGTCGACGACGGCTGCGAGAGCGCCGAGGTCGTGAGCGAACCGTCCGAGGAACAGCCCGTCCACCGCGCTGGCGACCCGTCGGTAGGTACCCGGGCCCGCACTTCCGCCGTAGAGGAAGCGGACGCTCCCGGAACGGCCGGCGACCATCCCGCGGAGCCCGTCGATGACGGCGACGACGTGGTCGGCGCCGGCTGGCTCGGCTGCGCCGATCGCCCAAACCGGTTCGTAGGCGAAGACCACGTCTGCGCCGTCCGGCACGGCCTCGAGGATGGCCCCCAGCTGGGGGCGGCAGGCCGCGACAGCGTCGGGAGCGGTGCTCCGCGACACCTCACCGACGCACACCAGGGGCAGCAGGCCGGCTCGGACGCAGGCGTCGGCCTTCGCGGCGGTGCCAGCGTCATCCTCGCCGAACAGCCGTCGGCGCTCCGCGTGCCCGACCTCAGCCACCGTGCACCCCAGCGCGCGCAGGTCCTCGGCGAGTACCTCACCGGTGAACGGTCCGCGCGACTGTGCGGACACATCCTGCGCGCCGTACTGAACCTCCGAGTCGGCCAGTAAGTCCCGGGCGTCGGGCAGCGACAGGTACCCGGGCAGCACGAAGACATCGACGCTGACTCGCCCCGTCCCGGGAGCGGTCGACCCCCACTGCTCCCCTAACGCGGCGACGCCCGCAAGCCAGTTGCGCGTCTGCTCCAAGTCGAGATACGTCTTGAGGCTGACTCCGACCATTCGCTCGGACACCGCACGCCTTCGGCCGGCGCCCGTCGGACCGGTCACGGCGCTGTCGCGGCGGTCGGCCTGCTCACGGTCCGGCCGCCATGAGCTCGGCCATCAACTCATCCAGGTGACGAGTCGACCCACCCGCGAGCACTGCTCCCGCCGCTGTCGCGCACAGGGCGAGCGAGGCGGCCCCGGCGTCGGGGTGGCCCACGCTGCGGGCGGCCAGCGGCCGCGCCCGTCCGAGTCGAGGCTCAAGAGCAGCACTCGCGTGAGCTGCGGCCACCGCGTCCCGTGCGGCGGCCAGCCAGGCAACCGCGAGGTCCTCTCCGGCGGCGGACCGGGTCTCCAAGGTGTCGACGAACGGCGCGAGCACGTCAACCAGGGTCTTGTCACCCACCCGTGCGCCGCCGAGCCGGGTCACCGCACCGAGCCCGGCACGTGCGCCGCGGACGACGTCGCCGGGGGACATCGCACCGTCGGACAGCTCGGCCGCCCAGGCCCGCAACAGTCCGCCCCACAAAGCGCCCGACGTGCCGCCGGCACGGTCGGCCCACGCGTCGGCGGCGCGACCGAGGGTCCACCCCGGTCCCCCGCCCGACACGTCTCGGTCGTCCCCAGCCGCTGCCTCGGCGGCCGTGAGTGCCGCGGCGGACCCGCGCGCCATACCCCGCCCATGGTCGCCGTCGCCGGCGAACGCGTCGAGCCGGCCGAGGTCCGTCTCCGCCGCCGCGAGTGCCGCGGCCACGGCACGAAGAACGGCGACGACGCGGGCGGCTGCGTTGCGACCGCCCGGTTCGGCGGATGGCGGGACCGCGCCGTTCTGTTCCGTCTCAACGGGCACGCGCGGCGCCGGGACCGTTCCCTCCGCCGCCGTCGCACCGACTGTCATCGCCGGTGACCAGCAGGGCGCGGACCAGAAGGTCTCGGTCGAGGGGTCTAACCACGCGACGGTCAGGGAGCACCCGGCCATGTCCAGGCTGCTGACGAGCGTGCCGACGCGTGGCCCGACGGGCTCGAGCCCCGCCGCCTGCAGCCGCGGGGCGATGTGCGCCCACAAGACGAACAGCTCTTCGGGACCGGTGGCGCCGAGCCCGTTGACCAGCACCGCGGCGCGACTGCCGGCACGCTCCGGGGCTTCGGCGAGGACACCGTCCACGAGGAGGGCGGCCAGCTCCGCGGCCGGCAACACCTCCCGGTCGGTGATGCCGGGTTCACCGTGGATGCCGAGCCCGACGCCCATGCTTCCGGCCGGCACCGTGAACAACGGCTCGTCCGCACCGGGCGGCGTACAGCCGGCGAAGGCGACCCCGAGGGAGCGCGTCGCATCGTTCGCGGCGCGCGCCGCGCCGACCACCTCGGCGAGGTCGGCGCCTGCCTCGGCGGCGGCACCGGCCACCTTCGCCACCACGACGTCGCCCGCGACGCCGCGCCGCTGGCCGGCGCGGTCCGGCGGCGCGCTGGCCACGTCATCGCTGACCGCCACCACTTCAGTTCTGATCCCGGCGGATCGGAGCCGGTCGGCGGCGAGTCCGAAGTTCAGCACGTCGCCGGCGTAGTTGCCGAACATCAGCACTACCCCGGCACCCCGATCGGCTCGTCGGGCGACGTCGACCACCTGCCTGCTGGACGGGGAGGCGAACACGTCGCCGCACACCGCACCGTCGGCTAGGCCCGGACCGACGTACCCCGCGAACGCCGGATAGTGCCCGGCACCTCCGCCGAGGACCACTGCGACCTTGCCTGTGGGTGTGGCTGTGGCGCGGACGACGCCGCCGTCGACCGCCCGCACCAGGTCCGGGTGCGCCGCGCAAAGCCCGGCGACCGCGTCGCGCGCGAACTCGGCGGGGTCGCCCACGATCCGGGTCATGTCGTCTCCTGCGATGTGCCGGTCCGGGTAGCTAGCAGGTGCGTCTCTGTCAGCGGGTGCGCCCCGGCGCCCGCGTAGCGCGGTCGCAGGCACTGGCTGGAGGTCATCAGTGCGGCGTGCGGGCGGGGAGCACCCCCCGCAGGTACTCACGGTTCCTCGCGCCGACGCCGAGCCCGTCCCCGCCGTAGTGCTCGGTGCAGAAGGCGCCGCGAAAACCGTGCGCAACGGCATGGCGAACGGCCCACCGGTAGTTGACGACACCGAGCTCGAGCGGTGCGGGCGCGGTGACGACCTGGCCGGTCGTCCCGTCCTCGGTCCGCATGTAGTTCTTGATGTGCCAGTAGTTGGCCAACGGGACGGTCTTGACCACCATGTCCTGCCACCGCTCGACCGGGCGGTGCAGCCGGACCAGGTTGCCGAAGTCGGGGTTCAGCCCGACGTGCGGGTGGTCGACGTCGGTGACGAAGCGCACCGCGTCGTCAGCGGTGCCCAGGTACGTGTCCTCGTACATCTCGAGCGACACCTCGACCCCGACCTGCTCGGCGTGGCGGGCGAGCTCGCGGATGCGCTTGACGGCGAGCCGGTACGTCGCCGGGTCGTCGGAGTCGACCGGTCCCTGGACCGTCCAGAACCACAGCGCGCGTTGCTGGTCCGGGGTCAGTTCGCGGAAAAAACCGACCGAGACCACCGACGCGCCGACCGCGGCCGCGACGTCGACCGCCCGGTGCAGATAGGCCATGTTCTCCTCGGCGCCCGCCGGGTCGACCGGACTGCGCCTCGAGGTGGAAACCGCCGGGATCGTCAGACCAACGTCTGCCACGACGTCGGTGAACTCGCGCAGCCGTTCGCGCGTCAGATCGGCCAGCCGAAGCCACGAGTCCATCGGGTCGAATTCGGTGTAGCCGGCCTCGCGCACCTCCGTGAGCGTTGCCGCCCACCGGCCGGCCGACTGGTCCTGGGTCGCGGTCCCGTCCGGCCCGGTCGGCGGGAACTGGTTCATCGCCGCGGCGATCGGCCAGTCCCGCGCGGTCAGGACGTCGTTCCCGGTGGGTTCGCTCATCGTCGTCTCCTGGCGGTGTTCCGGTGGAGGACTGGCAGGTGTCGGCCGTTCCCGGCCCGGCAGAGGTCTTCGTCAGTGCATGTGCTTGCCGCCATCGACGTTGAGGCTCACACCGTTGACGAACCCCGCCTCGTCGGACAGCAGAAAGGCGATGACGGCGGCGATGTCGGCCGGCTGTCCGACCCGCCCGACAGGTATCCCGACCGCCATCGCTGTCTTGCGCTCGTCGCTGAGCTGGCCGCCCATGATGTCGGTGTCGATCGGCCCCGGCAGGATGCAGTTCACGGTGATGCCGAGTGGGCCCAGCTCGCGCGCCCCGCCGCGGGTCAGGCCGAGGACCGCGGCCTTCGCCGCCGCGTAGGCCGTCTTGGAGAAGGTCCCGCCGCCGTCGAGTGCGGTCACCGACGACGTGTGCACGATGCGTCCGGTACCACGCTCGGCCATCCGGCGAGCGGCGTGTTGGGTCAGTAGAAGCGCTCCGGTCGCGTTGACGCCAAGCACCCGGTCCCACTCGCCGACGGTCAGCTCGAGCAGCGGGGTCGGGCACGCCACGCCTGCCAGGTTCGCCAACCCGGCGACCGGGGGCAGCTGCGCGTCGACGACCTCAAACGCGGCGGCAACGGAGATCTCGGAGGCGATGTCGGTCGCGATGCCGACGGCCTGCACACCAGATGCACGCACTTGTCCGGTGAAGTCGGCGACGCCAGCGGTATCGACATCGAGCAGGGCAAGACTCCAGCCATCGGCGGCCAACCGCTGCGCGACGACTCGGCCGATGCCCCGGGGGGCACCCACCCCGGTGACGACGGCCGTTCGAGGTTCGGGTGTGCTCACGACGGTCTCGATCTCCTCAGTTGACGGCGGACCGGGATCATCCGGACCTGGGGCGAGTTCGCGGTTGCTCATCCAGCGATAGCTGCCCGTGACGAGGCCCAACGGCTCAGGCGAAGGAGCACGCACGGGTCGAGCGGCCAGACCGTGAGGGAGGACGCCGCCGGCAGCAAGAGAGGCGGTCAGCCGCTCGGCTGGTGTCCGCCACCTCCTGCGGATGTGGAACGGCATGCAGCGACGGCCTCCCTTAGGTACGGCGCGCACGCGATCATCGGTGGACGCAGTGGGAGTAGCCCTGGTCGGTACCGCGTGTTATTCGTCGATCCTACAGGATCCACGGATGCTGATTGCCGGGTCCGCCCGGGCCCGCCCCCGCTACTAGCGGCACTCCCCCACGGCTTCGCTGGCCGTCAACCCGTCGGCGCCACGGTCACGCCGCTTCCCGCGGCGGTCCGCACGCTCATTCACTCCCGGGCAGCGGCGAGGTGCTCATCGCGCGAACACACGGCCGCTGTGGCTGACGCCTTGCTGAGCATCATGCGCTTGACCCGGTGTATCTGGCTGGCCGTAGAGCGGACATCCCGCGCCGAACTCTTCAAGCCGCGCATCCCTCGTTAATGTGAGTAACCACACTTATCCACCACTGGTGGAGCGGTTCCCCGGGTCTGTTGCCGCGGGCCGGGTTGGGGCGTGAGTCCGGAATCAACTGCCGCTAGGACCGCTTGGTAGGGCTGCCCAGAGACTGACCGCAACCGCGACGTATCCGAAGGGACCCGGGTTCCCGCCGGCCCCTGAGTTCGGTCCCCAGACGCCGCGGTCAGTCGTGGACCACGCCGACACTTTCAGCGCCGACCGGAACCGGGCGGTCGGCAGGCGACCTTAGGACGGGTCGCTCTCCGGGTCGCCGTCGGTGTTCTTCTCCGGTCGCTGTTCCGGGCGATCAGACATCTCGCGAGCCTTCTCTCGGGACTTCTGCTGCACCTCGTCGCCGGCAGCGTCGGCTTTGCCGTCGGACCCGTCGGCGTCCAGCGTGCCGTCCGTGCTCATCGTGACCTCCGAAATAGGACCGTGCAGCCCCGACCCGAGTCGGGTACTGCCTTGGACTGCGACAGTAGGCACGCGCACCGTCCCCGAAGCGGCGCGTTCCACGACTCGACCGCAGCGTCGGGTGACCGGGCTCTCGCTGCGGGGGACGGCACAGCGGTCGCCTTACCCGGACCCGGCGTCGGCGGCGGCCTCGCGGTCGGCGAGGTTGAGGTCGGCAAGGGCTTCGAGTTCGGCGTCGGGGGCTTCCTCGACGGCGATGAGGCGGTCATCGGCGGTGGGCATCGCCCGGAGGAGCTCGTCGAGTTTGCGTTGGGTTGCGGACTGCTGCCGAGCCTGGGTGTGCTGGATCGCGAACACCATGATCAGGGTGATCGCGGAACTGGCGATCTCCAGGGCAGTGGTCCACCAGCTGGGGAAGGCGACGACCGCACCGACCACCAGCCAGATCACGACGGCGGCGGCCACCGACAGGCCGGCGGCGGAGTGGGCGGTGACCTCACCGACCTGGTGCAGGGCCCGGCTGCTCCACCGCCGGGCCGGGTCGTGCCTGCCGCGGGAGCCGACGATCCCGGCCGCCAGAGGTGGGGGCCGTGCCAGCGGCGACCAACGAAGGGCTGGCGGCGGGCGATCACCGTCTGCGCGCGGTCGGCCGGAGGGCGGTCACCCGCCCAGCATCCCCCGAGACCAGTCAGGGAGCCGGTCGGTGAACGCGGCCGCCTCGCCGGCCGTGCTGCTGGCCGCGCGCGACGTTCCCAGCGCGGGCTCTGCCAACAGGGCCACGGCTGGCGGGACAGCACGCTGGCGGGACAGCACGCTGGCCGACAAGCGGCTGCCCCAGCTCCCCCGGTATCGCGATTCACGGCGCCTGCACCGGCCGCCGGTTCGCGGGGCCGTTCCGACGTGGGCTGCCGGAGAGGATCGATAAATCCCGAGGTAACAGCGCAACCCGGGTCCAGTACGGCCTGCCCTATTGGCTGGACCTTCGCCTTCTGTAGCCCATCGCTGCCGCGAGGAGCCTAGTCAGCCGGCCGCGTAGCGCAGCGATCGACGGCGGCTTACCGACGCTGTCAACGAGCGGGTTCCTGTGCAGGTGTTCCGGCGGGTCGTCACTGGAGACGAACAGAACCGGTATGCCCGGATAGTCGTCTAGAACCTTGGCCGCGAGCTCGACCCCGCTCATCACCTGCATCTCGATGTCGGTGACGACCGCGTCAATGAGCGGGTCATGACTCAACTTCTTCAACGCATCTCTGCCGTCACCAGCCACCGAAACGTCGTAGCCGGCTCGGGTGAGGCCGCGGCCTACCACGTCTCGGACCTCTGGTACGTCGTCGACCACGAGCACCCGCCCAGCCTCATCGTCGTTGTCCCCCGATTCCTCGGTGCCCTCCACCACGACCCCCGGCGGCCGATCCTGGTGCTCACCGCCCGCCTGCGGGCGGGTGGTCACCAGTGGCCGTACCGAATCTGGAGGGTGCCAGGTCCCACGTTGACCACGTCGGCGACCTCGCGTCGGCCGATCTGGTAGAGGGCGGGCCAGGTGTAGGGGTAGGCACCATCGGCGCAGGTCAGGTTGAACGGGCGGGTCGGCTGGGTGTGCCACGTCGAGCCGTTGTCCGCGCTGACGGAGACCTCGTTGGTGCAGGCCGAGGTCACCGCGACCCGCCCATCGGACAGGGTTGTCACGTACGGGCCCGCGTTCTGGTCCGGGATCTGCGTGCCCAGACCCGGGAACCACGTGACCCCGTCGCGGGAGATCTTGTAGTGCGCGTTGCAGTCGTCACGCACGCAGGCCTCGAAGGTCGCGATGAACCGGCCGTCGGCGAGCCGGGCCAGTCCGGGCATCCCGGGCCGTGCGTCACCCGGAGAGGCGGCGAGGAGGTGTTCGGTCCCCCAGGTGCGGCCCCCGTCGCAGGACACCCGTTCGGACACGGTCTGGCTGTAGGTCGGGCCGCCGGCGGGCGGGGCGTCCGCGTGGAGCTCGTTGGCGTACATCCCCGCCACACAGCCGTTGGGCAGTGCTGCCAGGAACGGCTCCCACAGGCCGCGGTCCCCGCGGCCCGCGGCGTGCGGGTTGTCATCGATCGACCCGACCCGGGTCCAGCTGCGCCCACCGTCGTGGCTGGCGAACACGGGCAGGCTGTACGCGGTCAGCGCGGTCGTCCGGTAGCGGGTCGCGATCAGGATCGTCCCGTCGGCCAGCCGCAGCGGGAACGCCTGCTCCTGGATCGTGCCCGCCGGCGACGGGATCGTCGAGATCACCCGTCCGCTCCGGCCCAGATCGGTGCTCTCCACCACCGTGATCGTGGCCGGTTCCCCCGGGTTGAACGTTGTGTAGAACAGCAGGTCCCGGCGGCCCGCGGCGGCGCCCGCACCCAGCAGCAGCCGCGGCCAGGACCCGTTGCGCGCGAGAACCGTGCGGCTCCTGTCCCAGCTGATCACCGGACCGGCCGAGACCGCGTCGACGGCAGTTCCCGTCCCGGCGCGGACCCTACTGTCCGGCGCCGCCGCCTGAGCCACCCCACCGCTGACCGCGGCGCCAACGCTCAGCATCGCCGCAGCGGCCAGGACAAGAACCGTCCCCACCCGGGACCGGCGACGCCGCGAGCCCCCCGGTCCTAGGAGTTCCCTCATGACGCCTCCCCATCGAAGCTTGACCCGGACCGACCGCGACGCACCGTGACCGGTGATCATCGCCAGTGGTAGCACGCACTGGGGGCGCCCGTCCAGGAGGATCCCGACCCACCGCGCCAGCACGCCGGGCACACGACCGGTCCTGGCCGACCATGTCCGCCAAGCCCAACCGTCGGCGTCGGCGTACAAGTTTCGCGGCCGACGCCGTGGTGCTCGTCACCACCGGCCAAACCGACCCCGCCATCAGTGCCGACTGAGCTTCCGACCACCTACGCGGCACCGGCCTGGTCCACCCGGGAGAAACCGCCGCCACCGTCATCCCCGCCTTCACCCCCCTGGCACCCCCGTACTACTGCGACTACCTCGTCGAGCACTTCACCGACTGCACCGCGCCTTCGTCCAAGATCCCCTACGAGCCCGCCATTGCCGCCGGACAGCGCCTGGATCTGTTCGGCCTGCGCCCGGCGACCCGTGAGGCCTGGCTCAACGGCGCCGCGGCCGTCATCCGGGGCCGTCCGACCGGTCGGACCTCCGCCGCCGCCGAACCGGGCGGATCCGCCCAGCGCAGTACAGCCGCCGGGTTGGCCGGGGTTCGACTCGACTCAGACGTTGCCGACTGTCTCGCTAGACGGTATGAGCGAGGGCTGAGGCCTCGCTCGCACGTGGGCGTGGGTTGCCAGACAGGCTCTCGTCTGTCGGGTAGAGCCACAGGTGCGGGAGGCCTCAGTGACCAGTGAGCGTATGAGTGTCGGGTTGGACGTGCACGCCCGGTCGGTTGTCGGGGCCGCGTTGGACGGGGTGACCGGTGAGGTCCTGCAGCGACGGTTGACCCCGGATCCGGCCGAGGCGCTGGCGTGGGTGCGGTCCCTGCCCGGCCCGGTTCGGGTGACGTATGAGGCGGGTCCGACCGGGTTCAGGCTGGCCCGGGTTCTTGCCGCCGCCGGGGTTGAGTGTGTGGTCGCGGCCCCGTCGAAGTTGCAACGGCCGTCCGGGGATCGGATCAAAACCGACCAGCGCGACGCCTTGCACCTGGCGAAGCTGCTCAAGCTCGGGGAAATCGTCCAGGTCCGGGTGCCGAGTGTGGAGCAGGAGTCCGCGCGGGACCTCGTTCGGGCCCGCGAAGACGTCCGTGGGGACTTGATGCGCAGCAGGCACCGGCTTTCGAAACTGCTGCTGCGACAGGGAATCGTGTACTCCGGCGGCCGGCCGTGGACCGGTGCGCACGACCTGTGGCTGCGCCGTCAGCAGTTGGACGGGGTCGGCCTGCGGTTGGCGTTCGAGTCCGCCTATGAGTCGATGCTGTTCACGGTGAGCCGGCGGGGGCGCCTGGACGCTGCGATCGAGGCGATGGCGGCCAGCAGTGAGTTCACCGACGTCGTTCACCGGCTCTCGTGCCTGCGCGGGGTCTCGGTGCTGACCGGATTCGGGTTGGCGGTCGAGGTCGGAGATTGGCACCGGTTCACCGGGTCCACGATC